>Ga0209480_10000027_pt1 | contig 190216 bp, 159 predicted proteins | sample JI61114C2DNA_FD_187501 | JGI IMG/M metagenome (GOLD analysis project Ga0209480, IMG submission 187501) | Wastewater effluent complex algal communities from Wisconsin, to seasonally profile nutrient transformation and Carbon sequestration -... | ecosystem: Engineered > WWTP > Effluent > Algae...
CCATTAAGAAGAAAGAGGTAGAGGCAAGGGAATATCAGAAAAAGGTTTTTGGTTTTGGAGGCTTACTTTTTTTGAAAAAACAAGAATTGATTAAACCTTTGCAGGATAAGGTGTTTGATGCGGTGGAAAAAGTGTGTAAGGCAAACAGATTGGCAATTTTATTTGATAAGTCTGCCGAACTAGTGATGATTTACACGGATCCACGACATGACTACACCGATTTTATATTAGAAGAATTAGGGTTAGGAGACCCCAACGATAAAGTCAAATAAATAAACTAAAAATGAGAACACTTTTTCTATTTCTGTTTTGTGCCGTAGTAGTAACTACACAAGCCCAGGAAACCCAAAAAATAGGCTATGCCGATTGGCAATATATTTTCAGTCAGCTGCCGGAATACAAACAAATTGAGAATGAGCTAAAAACTCATGGCACGCAATTGGAAAATCAATTAAAGGCCAAGAGCCAGGAAATGGAAGCCAAGTATAAGGCCTATCAGGGCATGCCAGCTACAACACCCGATGCTATTCGTGCTGACAAAGAAAGAGAACTTCAGGCCATGCAAGAAAGCATTCAGAAATTTCAACAAGACGCGCAAACTTCTTTGCAAACTAAACAAGGATCATTGATGGATCCTGTTATTAAGAAAGTAGGAAAAGCGATTGAGGAGACAGCAAAAGAGAATGGTTTTGCCTTCATCATAAATCCACAGTCCATGAGCAGCGGTGAAGATATCCTTCTATACTCTGATGAGAAGTATGATATTTCAAAACTAGTGTTGAAGAAATTAGGAGTTACTCCAAAGCCTGAAACGGCAAATAAGTAATTATTAAATAAAAATAAAAACCCTGTTCTGATTTTTTTAGAACAGGGTTTTTATTTTCCATAGCCACCACCACCAGGGGTTTGAATAATAACCGTGTCACCAGATTTTACTTGCACGCTATCCATTCCTTTTAATTTTATCTTCTGTTTATTTTTAGTTTTCAGCGTTTGCTTACCTGGTTTTCCGGGTTGGCCACCCGCTAATCCATAAGGTTTTTCTTTTCGGTGTTGCGAAAGAATATTTACCTCAACATCTTCTTTAAAAGTAATCTCACGAATTACGCCATTGCCACCCTTCCATTTTCCTTTTCCTCCCGAGTTCTTTCTAACTTCAAATCGATTTAACCTTACGGGATAGCGCAACTCTAAAATCTCAGGATCGGTAATGCGTGTGTTTGTCATGTGTGAGTGAATTGCATCGGCACCCTTAAAACCCTTGCTCGCACCCGTGCCACCACATATAGTCTCGTAAAAACCAAAACGGTCGTTTCCAAAAAGAAAATTATTCATCGTTCCTTGGCTACACGCACTAAGGCTTAAGGCTTTTAGTAGTGTGTCCGTTAATCGTTGGCTTACTTCTGTGTTTCCCCCAACTACTGCGGGCATAGGTAACTTATTGAAATCAGGGTTTAACAATCCGGTTGGCAAAACAACATGTACGCGTTTCATAAGACCTTCATTCATTGCAATGGGTTGGTTTACCCAAAGCCTGAGTACGTAAAGGATAACGCTTTGAACAATGGCTGGCGTTGCGTTTAGGTTGCCAGCATGTGTTTTAGATGAACCAGAAAAATCAATTTTTAATCGTTCACCTTTAAGAATTTTAATATTTACGTTAAGAATTGATCCATCGTCTAACCGTTCTTTAGCGGCAAATGATTTTTGTTTTACAGATTTCAGTTTAGAACGAAGCAAACTGGAGGCGTAACTCCGCAATGCTTTCATGTAATTTGAAACATCAATTAATCCATATGCCTCGCAAAGAGATTGAAGCTTAGTCTCACCTAGATTAACTGCGGCTAATGCGCCATTCAGATCTGCCAGATTTTCTTCGGGCAACCGAGATGGATAAATTCCTGTTGATAGTATTTCTTTAATGTAAGCCCACTGCGCTTTGCCTTGCCTTACTAAATAGGTTGGTGGAATAATTACACCTTCTTCATTTAGCGTGGTTGCATCTGCTGGCATCGAGCCTGGCTTCTTGCCGCCTATCTCTGCATGATGCGCGCGGGCAGCCACATAGCCAATCAATTTTCCTTTTACAAATACGCCTTTTATCAATGTAATATCGGGCAGGTGCGAACCACCAAATGCGGGATGATTTGTTATAACAACATCGCCCTCTTGAATGGGTAAAGCCTTTACGACTTCCCGCACACAAATGCCCATGCTGCCAAGATGCACAGGAATGTGTGGTGCATTTACAACCAGATATCCTTGAGCATCCATCATAGCGCAAGAGAAATCCAATCGCTCTTTTACATTAACGGAAAAAGAAGTTCGCTGAAGTAGGGCTCCCATTTCCAGGGCAACGGAAGTAAATCGATTACTAAATAATTCTAGAGCAGCTTCTTCGAAGCTTGCTGATTTTGAGATTTTGTTTTTATGGCTCGACTCAACAATTCCATGATTGAATGAGTCTAACAGAAATTTCCAGTTTGGCGCCACAAACGTGGTTGAGTTTTCACTCACAATTATAGCGGGACCATTAATGGACGCGCCAGCAGTTAATAATTCCCAACGGAAAACATTTGTCTTCCGCCACGCACCATCGACAAATATTTTAGTTTTTCTCTCAGTAGCTGGGGTATAGTGAATACTTTTATTTTTTTTACTTTTTTTTGTATCGCGATCAACAAAAAGAATTAACCGAATCGACTCAACCTCAATTTTCCGGTTGGCCAGCCAATGACCATAAATCTGTTGGTACTTCCTTTTAAATTCTTTTTTTACACTTACTTGTGATTCGAAATTAGTTTCGACAGCACTCTCCTGCCCGTTAAATCGGAGAAAGACAAGGGATTTTGATACCTTAATTTTTTTTGCATCATAGCCATCGTTTACAAGTTTTGCTTTTCCTTTTTGCAGCAACTCTTTAAAATGCTTTTCGAAACGCCTTTCTTCTTTGGAGAGTTCCTGGAGTAATAACTTCTCTTCAAAGTGTTCAATTTGCGCGTGTCCAATTCCGTAAGCACTTAGTAACCCAGCATGGTAAGGGATCAGAATTTTTTTCATCCCCAACAACTCCGCTAAAGCGCATGCATGTTGGCCGCCAGCTCCTCCAAACGACAACAAAGTATAATCAACAGGATTATGACCTTGTTGAATAGAAACTTTTTTAATGGCTTCTGCCATAGCTTCGTTGGCAATTAAAAGAAGTGATTCAAGTAAACTCTCCCTGTTTATTTTTTTGCCTCCAACTTTTTTGATTTTATCAATTAGTTGGTCAAATGCTTCCTCCGACTTTTTTTTGTCGAGTGGAATTGAAAAGAGATCGCAATCAATCCTACCCAACAAAAGATTAACATCGGTAATGGTAAGTGGGCCACCACTTCCATAGCAAGCCGGACCAGGTGAGGCGCCTGCACTGTGTGGGCCAACAGTAAGTCTATAGCCATCGAAGTCACAAATAGATCCGCCACCAGCGGCAATAGTTTCAATGGCCAATGAAGGTGATAGAATTTTAATATCTCCAACTTTAGATTCGTATCGATAGGAGTATTGCTTATCATAAAGAGAAACATCTGTACTTGTTCCACCCATATCAAATGTAATTAGCCGATCTATCCCCGAAAGCTTTGCCGCAGTTGCTGCACCAACCACACCCCCTGCGGGGCCGCTTAGTAAACTATCTTTAGGATAGAAATTTTGTGCATCAACTAAGCCACCTGCGCTGGTCATAATTTTTAAGTGCGCATTAGATAGTCCCTTTTGAATATTTGAAACGTAGCGATGTATGATCGGATCGAGGTAAGCGTTGGCTACAGCCGTTTCAGCGCGCGGTAGAATTTTTATTTGTTGCGAAACTTTATGCGAAGCGGTGATGAATTGAAATCCGCAACGCTGTAATTCTGATTCAAGCAAAATTTCGTGTGTTGGATTCTTATAGCTATTTAATAAGGCGACAGCTACAGAATTGCAATTCGATTTTTTTATTTGCTTTATAAGTTGAGCTATTGATTCAGAACTAATTGGTTTTAGAATTGTTCCGTCTGATTCTATACGCTCATCAACTTCAATAACGGTGTGGTAGAGTGGAATTTGTTTAATGATATTTAGCGCAAATAAATCGCTGCGTTGCTGAGAGCCGATAAGTAATAAATCTTTAAATCCCTTAGTAACGACAAATGCTGTTCGCTCTCCCTTTCGCTCAAGCAAAGCATTTGTTCCACGTGTTGATCCTAATTTTATTTCGATCGAAGGAAACGACTGACCAAAACCCGTTTGTGTTATTAATCGCGCAGCAAAGACAGGAACTTCTTCATTGGATGAAATCTCGAAAGTTGAGCCTGGTTTAATTTTAATTGGAGCAGTAAGATGAACGAGTGAGTCAACAACATTTATTTTTTTTATAACGCCCGTTGTTCCTCGTCTGTCAAAAAAGCGAATAGTGAACCGTTCAAAAATATCCTGGTTAACAGGCCAATTAATTTGAACCAAAAGAGTCTTCGCGTTTTGTTGTTGAATTACCTTTCCTTTCAGCACGCCACTGCTCAACACCTTTAGTCGTTTGACCGAACGATCTGGTGCATAGGCTATACAGTCGGTAAATGTTCCGCCTGTGTCAACCCAGATTTTCCAGGGAATTATCACTCGTTATTTAATTGTAAGAATGATCTGCTTTTTGGTCATGCGAATACCTAATGCTTTTAAAAATTCAGTTGAACCATCCGGATGTTCGCGGGTAATGGGCTTAGTATAAAGCAGCGAGTCAGCTCCCATTTTTTGAATATTGTCGCTGCCTTGAATGTTTGTTTGGTATGCTTCTAAAAGAAGTTTTTCTACACCCCTGAGACTTTCGTTATCGGGTTGGATAGCTATAATCTCTACATTATAAACAGTGTTTAATGAATCAAGGAGTGATTTATTAGAGAGGGTTTTATCAGATTTTTCGATTATTGATGCTATTTGACGGCCATATTTAAAGGCAGCGTCAATAATTTCTGATCCCGTTACTTTCTTTATTTCACTATTTGTCATTTCGTCCTTTATTTTCTTTCGTTGATTGTCAGAAAGCGTGCCTGTGCAAGACATCCAGAGTATAGCAGAAATCAATATGAGGTGTTTCATAGCGAGTGTAAAATCAGTTGCTAAGTTAAAAAGACTAAGTGATTTAGTTCACTCTGGCCTCTATAGTTTGCTATCGGCAAGCAGATGATTTTACTAACTTTGCGGCCTTCGTAAAGTTTATGTTAGAAAAGTTACAGGAAATAAAAGATCGTTTTGAGGAAGTGGGGCTTTTACTTGCTCAACCCGATACAGTAAGCGATAGAAAGAAATTCAGTCAACTTGGCAAAGAGTATCGCGACCTTGAAAAGGTGGTTGTAAAATATAATCAGTACCAAAAGGTGCTTGATGGTTTGCGTCAGGCAAAAGAATTGTTGCAAAAGGAGAAAGATCCTGAAATGCGAGAGTTGGCAAAAATGGAGTTGGAGGAATTGCAACCTCAAGCAGATTCGCTGGAAGCGGACATCAAAGAATTATTAATGCCTAAAGACCCGAATGATTACAGGAATGCTATTCTTGAAATTCGTGCTGGAACTGGTGGAGACGAAGCCGCAATTTTTGCAGGAGACTTATGGCGCATGTACCAACGCTTCTGCGAAGGGAGAGGATTTAAGTTTCTGGTTGTAGATGTAACGGAGGGAACTGCGGGCGGATATAAAGAAGTAATTACCGAAGTGGAAGGCGATGGAGCTTACGGTCTTCTAAAATATGAGTCCGGAGTGCATCGGGTACAGCGTGTTCCCAATACTGAAACTCAAGGACGCGTGCATACTTCAGCAGCGTCAATAGTTGTTTTGCCTGAGGCAGAAGACGTTGATGTTGAAATTAATCCTGCTGACATTGAGGTACAAACCGCGCGCTCAAGCGGAGCGGGTGGGCAGAATGTAAACAAAGTTGAAACCAAAGTGCAGATGACGCACAAGCCAACAGGTATTGTTGTTACTTGTCAGGTTGAGCGAAGCCAGCATGGAAACAGGGAAAGAGCTTTGCAAATTCTTAAAACGAAACTCTACGAAATGGAGGTAGCAAAACAGGAAGCCATTGTTGGAGCCTCTCGCAAATCACAGGTACGTAGTGGCGATCGGTCAGAAAAAATCAGAACCTACAATTATCCGCAAAGTCGGGTAACCGATCATCGTATTGGTTACACGCAACACAATCTACCAGCCGTAATGAATGGTGAGGTGGATGAGTTTATAAATCAACTGAAGATAGCTGAGACTGCTGAGAAAATGGCGGAAGGAAGATAGAGTTGAGTAAAGTATGATTTTAGATTTTCGAACTACGAATTTGAGTTGCTACCGATGGGATTTGCAGACACTGAATTTCGGTCTTTGACAAAGATTACAAAGTCACCTTCAAACTCAAATCTAAACTCTTTACAGAATGTGTAAGGGCACCCACCGAGATATAATCAACACCACACTTAGCAACTTCCAATAGGGTGGTTTCTGTAATGCCGCCACTGGCCTCGGTTTTATATTTACCATCAATCATAGCAACGGCCTTTTTCATATCTAACAATGACATGTTATCCAGCATGATTACATCAACTCCGCCAACACTCAAAACTTCTTCTACTTCGGCTAGCGTGCGGGTTTCTATTTCAATTTTTAAGTCTTTTTTCTTTTCTTTCAAATAATTTTTAACCTGCTCAATGGCAAGTTGAATTCCACCAGCCATATCAATGTGGTTATCTTTCAGCATGACCATATCATAAAGCGCATAGCGATGATTTTTTCCACCACCAATAGCCACGGCCCACTTTTCCAACAGTCGGAAGTTTGGCGTGGTCTTGCGCGTGTCCATCAATCGGGTACCTGTGCCTTCAATTAGTTTGCATAGCTGATGTGTATAGGTAGCAATGCCACTCATGCGCTGCATACAGTTAAGCACAAGGCGCTCGGCCATTAAAATGGATTGCGCTTTGCCCACAACCTCAAAAGCTATTTCACCTTTTGCAATGGGATCACCTTCTTTTTTAAAGATGGTTAATCTCAAATTAGGGTCAACCGCATGAAAGATTTTCTGAGCAACAGTAACACCAGCCAGAATACCATTGTCTTTAACAAGCAGCTTTGCTTTACTTATTTTAGAAGCTGGAACAGCCCCTAAAGTAGAATGATCACCTTCGCCTAAATCTTCGGCTAAGGCATGACGAATAAATTCATTGAGTGCTTGATCAGTGAGATAGGCGGGCTGCATTACTCTTTCACAAAACTTATTTCGTGAATAAGATGAGTGTTGCCAGATTGCTTAACCCGAATGAGCACATTGAATTGATCTTTGTTGCTTTTATAGTTGCCGATGGCGTATTGCAGTCCACTTTTGGAAGCACCTGTGTGTTCAATAGTAAAATCAGAAACGGGATATTTCTTAAAAAAATCGCGCAACACAAATTCAGCCTGCGCTTTTCCATAGGTATTAACTTCTCCTTCCAGGTTAATATCAACAGATTGATTAAGGTGTTTTACGAGTTCTTTGGCACTTCCCGCCTTCAAGGCATCCTTCATTGGCGCAAAAATATCGGCCTGAGCCAATACAAAAGTGGACACAAAGGTGAAAACGAATGTAAAAACCCATTCTTTACTCTTCATAGTGCTTAGGGATTACTCCAAAATTATGCCATTAATACGGCAACCAAAAATTAGTAATTCACTATTGTTTTCCGATAGCCTTCAGGAAACAATACTTATTGATAAGCAACACGTATAACTATCTTAAAAAGAACGGAATTTGCGATAATTCACCCATATATTTGAACTCTTAAATTCAAACCGTTTTAATTATGAATAAGAAAGTGTTGTTGATGATTTTAGATGGCTGGGGGATTGCTAAAAACAAGAATGTTTCGGCTATTGATAAAGCCAAAACTCCGTACATAAATTCTCTATGTAATAAATATCCGCACAGCAAGCTGGAAGCTTCCGGTTTAGCGGTTGGTTTACCAGCCGGACAAATGGGAAACTCCGAAGTAGGGCATATGAATATTGGCGCTGGCCGGGTTGTGTATCAGGATTTAGTGCGTGTAAACAAAGCAGTTGAAGAGAAAGAATTGGATACCAACAAGGTTTTGGTTGATGCGCTGGAGCATGCAAAAAAGAATAATAAATCAGTTCACTTTATAGGATTGCTGTCCGATGGTGGAGTTCACTCGCATATCGAGCATTTGAAAGGTCTTTGCACAATTGCAAATAATCATTCGCTTAAGAAAGTTTTTGTACACGCGTTTATGGACGGCCGCGATACTGACCCCAAAGGCGGAGTTGGGTATTTGACAGATTTAAAAAAACATCTTACCAAAACAACCGGGCAAATAGCTAGTGTGATTGGGCGCTACTATGCGATGGATCGCGATAAACGCTGGGAACGTGTTAAACTTGCTTACGATTTGATGGTGCATGGCACAGGCGAAAAATCTACAGACATTATAAAATCAGTGCAGCAATCTTACGATGCTAATGTTACAGATGAATTCATAAAACCGATTGTAGCAGTTGACTCATCTAATAATCCTATTGCCATAGTTCAAGAAGGTGATGTTGTTATTTGTTTCAACTTCCGCACGGACCGAGGACGGGAGATAACCATGGCACTTACGCAACAAGACTTCCATGAGCAGAACATGTTTAAGCTCAACCTGTATTATGTTACGCTTACCAATTATGATGATTCATTTAAGGGTGTGCATGTAATCTTTGATAAAGATAACCTTGAAAACACCTTGGGTGAGATTGTTTCCAAGGCTAATAAAAAACAAATCAGAATTGCAGAAACAGAAAAGTATCCCCATGTCACGTTCTTCTTTTCAGGTGGTCGCGAAGAAGTGTTTACTGGGGAGTCGCGCTTAATGTGTCCATCGCCCAAAGTTGCCACCTACGATCTTCAACCTGAAATGAGCGCACGGGACATTCGGGATAAAATTATTCCTGAGCTTGAAAAAAAATCGGCAGACTTTATTTGTTTGAATTTTGCGAACCCGGACATGGTTGGGCACACTGGTGTTTTTGAAGCAGCCGTTAAAGCTGTTGAAACGGTTGATCAATGCAATGAAGCAGTAACCGAGGTAGCGCGAAAAAATGGATATTCGATTATTATCATTGCCGATCATGGCAATGCGGATATGATGATTAATGAAGATGGCTCTCCGAATACAGCACACACAACAAGCTTGGTACCCTGTATTTTGGTTGATGATTCGTACAAAGGGAAATTGAAAGACGGTAAACTTGGCGATCTGGCACCCACCATATTAACCCTTATGGGGATTCCTATTCCAAAAGAAATGACAGGCACTGTGTTGATTGATCAATAAAAATGCGAACTCTTTTTTGTTTAATAATCTTAGCGCTATTAGTCAGTGGATGTATTAAAAAAGATCTACAACGCGATAGCGAGTATTTCAATTTTGATAGCCTGATCAACGCTCAAGTAGAGGCATTAGTCAAAGCTAAATCAACACTAACCAAATCTGTTTTATTGAATGGTAAGACCGACCAATCGATGGTGGCCATGGATAGTGCTTTACTTGCACAAGAGTTAGATGTATTTCGTCAACTCGATTTGATAAACAAACCACTCTATAAAAATGCTTATGAAATTTTAGATGGCGAAAAAGACAGCCAAAGCAATTTAACAATAAGAAGGTACAAAGCGAAAGAGATTGCACCAGTTCCCTTTGTTACTTTCTACTATCAAAACAATTTTAATAAAATAAAAAAGATTGAATCAGTTTTTCGCGAAGCAAATTCGCTTTATGCCACCGAAAGACAAATGGTATTGGAGTTTGACGACACTTCTGGCAATCTGTTGCTAAGTAAGTATCGATTACAAGGAGGACAAAAAATGATTTTGAGTGACTCAGTGCTTTTTGACATTGAGGGCATAATTTCTTTACACTAATCATTTTTATAAAAACAGCTGATGTAGATCATGGCAAAGCGCATAGTCTTAGAAGAAGGAGAGAAGAGATCCTTAAATAAATCAGGCGTTCGAAAACTGATGGGAGTTTTTCGATTTGTGTTGCCGCATAGGTGGATGTTTATTTTAGGGCTTGTTGCGTTGGGATTATCCAGCGGCACCTTGTTGGCGTTTCCTTATTTTGCAGGCAAGCTTTTGGATGTTGCTCAAGGAAAAACAGATTTTATACTTACCAGTATAAACCAAATAGCGCTGGCACTCATTGCTATTTTGATTGTTCAGGGAATCTTTTCGTTTATTCGGGTTTACACGTTTACGTATGTCAGCGAACACTCCATTGCCGATCTTCGCGAACACATCTATGCAAAAATTGTGTGGCTGCCACTATCATTCTACGATAGCAGAAGAGTAGGCGAGTTAATAAGCAGAATCACTTCAGATGTTGGCACCCTCTACGACACGTTCACATTTGTATTGGCTGAGTTGCTGCGCCAGGTTTTAATTTTAGCAATCGGCATTCCAGTAATCTTTTTCCTGTATCCAAAACTTACAATCTTCATGTTGCTTACTTTCCCCATTTTAGTGCTAGCAGCATTATTCTTTGGAAAATTTATTCGCAAGCTTTCTAAAAAAACGCAAGATCAATTGGCCACCTCGAATGTGATTGTTGAGGAAACCCTGCAATCCATAGCTGTGGTGAAGTCATTCACAAATGAATTGTTTGAAGTCTTGCGTTACAAAAAATCATTAAGCGAAGTTGTAAAAACAGCCATTCATGCTTCCCGCTATAGAGGAGTGTTTATTTCATTTACCATTGTTGCCTTGTTTGGTGGCATTGTGGCCGTAAGTTGGTATGGAGCGTATTTGGTTCAATCTAAAGAAGCAGAAGTTGGCGAACTTTTTTCGTTTGTCATATACACCGCTTTTATTGGCGGATCGATCGCTGGCCTTGGTGACATATACAGCCAATTACAACGCTCTATCGGAGCATCGGAGCGTATTTTGGAAATCTTGAATCAAGCGGATGAACAAACAACAGCTTCCGGGTCAATTAAACTAACAGGTGATATTGAGTTTAAAAACGTTTCGTTCTCGTACCCAACTCGTCAGGATGTTGAAGTGCTGAAGGGCATTAGTTTTAAAATTAAACCTGGAGAAAAAATTGCCTTAGTAGGGCCAAGTGGTTCAGGTAAATCGACCATTATTAATTTGCTTATGCGTTTTTACCCGGTTAGTTCGGGTGATATTTTGGTCGATCAAACTCATAACCAATCATATAATCTTTCGGACTACCGCAAGAATATAGGAATTGTTCCACAAGAGGTAATTTTATTTGGGGGCACCATTCGCGAGAACATTGCTTACGGCAGATCAGGAGCATCCAACGAAGAAATAATTGATGCCGCTAAGAAGGCTAACGCACTAGAGTTCATTGATAGTTTTCCTGAAAAAATGGAGACGCTAGTTGGTGACAGGGGGGTAAAACTCTCGGGTGGACAACGACAGCGAATCGCCATCGCTCGTGCCATTTTAAAAAACCCGGCTATACTTATTTTGGATGAAGCGACCAGTTCTTTAGATGCATTTTCAGAAAAACTAGTACAAGAAGCACTTGAAACGTTGATGGAAAATCGAACTACGTTAGTCATTGCACACCGCCTTAGCACCATCCGGAAGGCAGATCGTATTTTGGTTATTAAAGATGGGCTAATAGCTGAATCAGGATCGCACAATGAGTTGATTCGGCTAAATGATGGCATATACAGTAACTTACTTAAGCTGCAGGTAGAGCTAAAATAGATTAGGTTTTGAAGGGTGAAATTTTGCCGGTTAATGGTTTCTTTTAGTTTAGACTTTGCATTAACCCAAAGTACTTATTTTGAAGCAAAATTAATTGTAGCTTTGACGATTATGGTAATTGATTAAAGGTTAAATAACCTACAGTCGATCTCCTTTAACCCCAAAACCCTAGAATAAATACATGTTGGCATTCTCATTATTTGGTTTGGAGCTCAGTGATGAGACCTTCCTCTTTGGTGTTTTTGGGACCATTATAATAGTCTTTCTGTTGATTGATTTAGGCATTTTTAATAAGAATGCCCATAAAATCTCAACTAAATCTGCACTTTATCAATCTATTTTCTGGGTATTTGTAAGTACAGTTTTTGGCTACTTAATCTATGCTTTTGATAAGGAAAGCGGAGGAGCTGATGGGGCATTAGAATACTTCTCCGCCTATCTGACTGAGTATGCGCTTTCTGTCGATAACATTTTTGTTATTCTCCTCATCCTCAAGTTTTTTAAGGTTAAAGAAGAGTATTTTCATAAAGTACTCTTTTGGGGAATATTAGGAGCCGTATTCTTTAGAGGCTTTTTCATTTTTGTAGGAGCTATCTTAATTCATAAGTTTCATTGGATACTTTACATCTTCGGAGTATTCCTGATCTATTCAGGAATTAAAATTTATTTTGAGGATAGTGATGAAAAAATAGACCCAGAAAAAAATCCAATCCTTAAGTTCTGCCGAAAATACTTGCCTATTACCAAGGATGAAATGGGCGGAAAGTTTGTAACCAAGATTGACGGAAAACTGATGTTCACGCCACTCTTTCTGGTTATTATTTTGATTGAAACTACCGACTTGATTTTTGCCGTAGATTCAATTCCGGCAGCATTTGCCATCACCACCAACGAATTTATTATCTACACCTCTAATATTTTTGCTGTGATGGGTCTTCGGGCAATGTTCTTCCTGCTTTCAGGCATCATTGATAAATTTTATTTATTGCAAAAGGGATTGTCTATTATCCTTTTCTTTATTGGAGCAAAGATGTTGTTGGAAATTGGACGTGGCGTTGATTTCCTTCCGGATGTTTTGACTGACATGCCGCCAACTATATCCTTCATAATAATTCTTGTAACTCTTACCCTATCCATTGTGTTTTCTGTTCTTATACCAAGAAAGGAAAAAGAGGAAGAGACAGAAGGATAGATCAAATTATTTTTAGAAAACTTCGACAAAGAAGTTAGCGGGCAAAATCTTCAATAAGATAGGTAACGTTAAGAATCGCTGTGGCAAAGAAATAACCACAAAAGTTGGTATCGTCTTAATAACCATAATCAGTAACTCCTGCATTCTTTCTTTATCCTCTTCGGGTAACTCCATAATGCGGGCTCTACCGAGTAATTCCATAAGCTCTTTACTTTCCTGAACCCCATTTAATAAGCGGCTTTTGTGGGAGGCGGTTACTTTACTCATCCTCTCTATAAATTGCTCGCTTACTTGTTTATAATCCTGCTTATTCTGCAGGTAGTTTAATTTATCCCAATACTCAAGCACGAAGCCTTCAATTGCGAGCAGACTTATTTCAAGGTCATCCTCAGAAAACCCAAGGTATTTGCACAACTCTTTAAGAAAGGCTAATTCAGAATCTTCAACTAGCTTATCGGCCCAAATGGTAAGAATGGCAATTTCTAAAAAATACTTTTTCAGAATCCATGAATTGTTTGTCGGTAAATTGATGTCCTCTAAGCGAATACCTTCGTCAAATATTTTTTTTGCTTCACGTTTTTTATCCTGCGGCAAATCGGTACTCTGTAAAAAGAATTCTAATAACCTTCGTTCTTCGGGTTCAATTTTTGAATTTGAATGAGCGGCACAGGCAATTACTTTTACAACAGAAAAGCGAAGTTCCTCACGTTCATATTTGAAAAAGTCTGAAACAATGCGATCTGCATTGGTGTGAATCCACTGACCAAAAATAAAAATATCTAAAAAAAGCAAACTGTTGTGAAAAAACTGAACCCAAAAATTAGTATCAAACTCGGCTGTACGATCAATGCGTTTATCGAGAATTTTCTCAGCTAGTTCAAGAGGCGTTTTCCTTTTTCCAAATAATGATTTTGGGGGAATGGCCAATTCAGGAAAAATATTGTTATAAAAATTTCCAATGTTGTCCAGCGTTTTAAGAATTACCTTAGAGAGGTCTTCTGGATTCTTTATTGGTTTGTCGTTGAATAAAAGTGAACTGCTGATCAAGCTCTCGGCAAGTAAGATTTTCATTCTTGCTTTTTCATTCCATAGCTCCGAATTGGGGAGATCATCCACTCCTACAGGTTGGCCATACATTAATCCTGAGGGCTGAATAATACGATAAAGAGAATGTTCAGGATGAGTAGCTTTTCTGCTCTCTTCAGTTAGGTCATTGAGTAATTTCTTACGAAAATCTAAATATTCCTTTAGCCAGCCTGTTTCTCCCGGGTTCATGGTTTTGCAAGTAAGTAAATGGAAGAAATTTACAACTTTTTTTTAACTGGCAAGCATTTACTCGCTGTTCTTCCAACCCTTCTTTTCAATAGATCGGAACGAGTCTTCTACTTTTTTCTGCATACTTTTCTTGAAGAAGTCCAATTTTTTGGCAATCATTTTATTTTCAGAACCCAAAATTTGAGCACCAAGAATACCAGCATTTTTTGCCCCATTTAATGCTACAGTGGCTACTGGTACGCCTGATGGCATTTGTAAAATTGATAAAACAGAATCCCAACCATCAATAGAATTTGAAGACTTTATAGGAACCCCGATTACCGGCAGCGATGTAAAGGAAGCAACCATACCAGGGAGGTGTGCCGCACCACCGGCACCCGCTATAATTACTCTTAGCCCTCGCGAACGGGCAGAGGAGGCATAATCGGCCATGCGTTGTGGGGTGCGGTGTGCCGAAACAACAGTTAATTCAAACGGAATACCCAACTCTTCTAAAAATTCAGCGGCTTCCTTCATAATTTTTAAATCGGATTGGCTACCCATGATAATACCAATTAGCGGTTTGTTCATGCCTTTACTTTAAGGGTGTGTTTTACAAAGGTGGCTTTCTTTTTTAAATTATCGAGATCGAAATCCACTACGGTTACGTGACCCATTTTGCGAAATGGTTTCGTTAATTTTTTTCCATAAAGGTGAACGTGCGCCCCCGCAACTCCCATCACCTCTTCAAGCCCTTCATATTTAGCCATACCTTCAAAACCAACTTCACCTAATAGATTAATCATGGCACTTGGGCATTGAATTGAAGTTTCGCCTGGAGATAAATTTAATATTGCACGCAAGTGTTGTTCGTACTGCGAAGTAATATTGCCTTCAATGGTTTGGTGGCCGCTATTGTGTGGGCGTGGGGCAATTTCATTAACCAAAACATCTCCATCCTGCGTAACAAACATTTCTACCGCCAGCAAACCAACCATCTCAAGTTTTTCAATTATTTGACGAGCGATAGTATCAGCCTTAGTAGCTATTATTGAATTAAGCTGGGCTGGTGAAAAAAGGTATTCAACTAGATTTGCTTCAGGATGAAAAATCATTTCAACTGCTGGGTAAGAAGAAACTTCCCCCCGCTCATTTCGGCTAACGATTACAGCAATCTCTTTTTCAAAGGAAATTAATTTTTCCAAGAGCCCGGGAGCATCAAATGCTTTTGGAAGATCGCTTTGCGATCGAAGTATTTGCACCCCACGACCATCGTACCCTTCTTTACCTAATTTGTTTACGGCCGGTAAAAATTTTGCAAAGTTTGCTACATCGTCTTTGTTTTCAACCAATACAAACTCAGCAGTGGGTATTTGATTGACAACAAAAAATTCTTTTTGCCTTCTTTTGTCTTGAATGAGTTCGATGATGTGAGGTTGTGGAAAAACCTTTTTTCCTGCTTTAACTAAATCAGCAAGCGCTTGCGTGTTTACATTTTCTATTTCTATTGTCATTAGATCACACGATTGCCCAAAATTTAAAACAGTTTGATAGTCGGTTAGCTTACCGCAGGTAAAGGGGACAAGTTGAGAGCAGGGTGCCTGAATATCGGGGTCAAGTACTTGGAAGTTGATATTTAAATCAATGCCTGATTGAATGAGCATACGGCCGAGCTGGCCGCCTCCTAAAATTCCTAATTTGTAATCCTGATAAAATGTTTTTGCCATAGCAAGCTTATCCGAATCACAAAAATACTTCTTTGTGATTAATAATCGGATATGGATTTAGCGCGCGCAACCACATCATTAAACTCGATGCCGGAGCTCTTGATGGGGTATAGCAATAATCTTACTTCCTTGATGTGCACCCGGCCATCCGCTTCAGCCATTTTATATAAATGAACAAACGCGTTTAGCTTTTGCTCATCGTTACAGGAATTTATTAATTCAATCCCTTCGGTATAAATTTCCTTTTCCTTTTTCTCTTTGATACTTTCTTCAAAAGCCGCAAAGGTTAAATCTGAAATTGAATCTTTCGTTTTAATTTTTGCAAGGGCTTCATACTCTTTTTGATCGATTGTGCCATCGGCACCGATTAAAATATAGGCAAGATGTAACAAACCCAACTGCGAATTTTTTGTAGAATCCATTTAGAAATGATATGCGGATAAATATAGCGAGTTTTATATCGATTTATAGCACATGATAGAAACACGTAAGATTAAGACAAAATTTGAAAAATAATGAAAGCGCTGATGTAGGCTAACGCAGTCATATATGTGAGCTGAATCAACGGCCACTTCCATCCTTTTGTTTCTCTTTTTACGATAGCTAAGGTACTCATGCATTGCATGGCTAGTGTATAGAATACAAGCAGCGACATGCCAACCGCTGGTGTATAGCGAGGACCGCCCGTCTCAGGATTTATCTCGGACTTTAGTCGTCCTTTAATTGTTTGTTGATCATCGGTACCACCCAAGCTATAGATAGTAGCAACGGTGCTTACAAAAACTTCGCGTGCTGCAAAAGATGTAACAAGGGCAATTCCAATTTTCCAATCGTACCCAAGGGGCTTAATGGCTGGCTCAAGCGCCTTACCAATAATTCCGGCATAAGAATGCTCTAACCTATAAGAAGAGATGTGCGCTTGTAGTTCATGTTCATTAAGATGTTGATTGCTCGTTTGCGCAGTTACAATTTTTTCGGCCTCACTCATTTGATCGCCTGGGCCATAGCTTGCCAGCACCCACAGGATAACAGAAATGGCAAGAATAACTTTACCGGCTTCAAACACAAATGCCTTTGTCTTCTCTACAATGGTATAGCCAACATTTGACCACTTAGGCCTTCGGTACATAGGCATTTCCATAATCAGATAGCTTTTTTCTCTAGTCTTGATAAATAACTTCATTACAAATGCAGAAAGAATTGCTGCAAAGAAGCCAAGCAGGTATAACCCCATTAACACTAAACCCTGATAGTTAAAAAACCCAAAGAGCCTATCATCGGGAATAATGAGTGCAACCAGAATAGTAAATACAGGCAACCTGGCGGAGCAACTCATAAACGGAGTAACAAAAATAGTGATGAGCCTATCTTTCCAATTTTCAATTGTTCGCGTTGCCATGATGGCCGGTATCGCGCAGGCCAGACCCGAAATAAGAGGCACTACACTTTTTCCATTCAAACCAAACTTGCGCATTACTTTATCCATAAGAAAAACTACACGCGCCATGTAACCACTTTCTTCCAGAATAGAAATACAGGCAAAGAGAATTGCTATTTGAGGAACAAAAATCAGGATGCCTCCAATGCCGGGTATGATGCCTTGCGTGATCAAATCAAAGAAGGGTCCTTCCGGAAAAAAATCATCCAGCACTTTGCTAAGCTTAGCAAAGCTTGTGTCTATAAAATCCATGGGCACTTGTGCCCAGGCAAATATGGATTGAAATATTAAAAAAAGCACGCCAAAGAAAATGAGGTAACCCCATACTTTGTGAGTAAGCACTTTATCAATGCGGTACGAAAACTTTTTCCATTCAGGATCGGACGTTTTTAAAATTACTTTATTCAGTAAATCCTGAATAAAGCCATAGCGCATAATAGTTTCTGCGCCTTGATATTTATGAGGGAAAAATTTTTCGGCTTTAGATTGTTCTACTATAAACCCGCGCTCTTCATCAGTAAGAAAAACAAGATTATCTGTTTGTTGTAAAAAGTGATAGGCTTCGTAATCAGTAGAGAGCTGGAATTTTTCTTTTATTTTTTTTACTAATGGCTTTATCTCAGCGCCAATTTGAAATACTGATTTTCGGGAAGGAGCTATTTCTTCAGTCAGCACTTTTTTTAATTCCTGAATGCCATGACCGTTGCGCGCATTAATCATTACAACAGGTAAATCTAACGAAGCGGAAAGTTCTTGCACATCAATACTCTGCCCTGATTTTGCTGCGAGGTCCATCATGTTCAGCGCAAGTACAACAGGTAGTTTTAAGTCCATCAATTGCGTAAGCAGGAGCATGCAATTTTTTAGATTGGTAGCATCTGCAACCAGCACAACATAGTTGGGATAATTTGCACCCTTTTTATCAGCAAAAATTTCAGCTACAATCTTTTCATCTAATGTGCGTGGATACAAACTATAAATACCGGGCAGATCAATGATGTCGGCCTGTTGGTTGTTGCTTAAAGAAGTTACTCCTGAGCGTTTATCTACTGTAATGCCTGGGAAGTTCCCGATCTTCTGATTTAAACCCGTAAGGGCATTAAACAAAGAGGATTTTCCCGAGTTTGGTTTTCCTACTAAAGCAATTTTTTTTCTTGTCCCGTCAGCCATTACATCTCAACTCAGAATTATAATTGTGGATGCCTCCTCAAGTCGTAAAGAAAGATCATATCCAGACACGCTTACACAAACGGGATCGCCAAAAGGTGCGGTGAAATTGAACCGTACCGCGGTGCCAGGTAAAAAACCCATTTCCAATAACTTTGCAGAAAGAGAATCGTCCGAAAAGCCAGAAATAACTCCGGTTTCGCCTGGTTTCATGGTTGCTACGTTTCTTACTAACCCCACTTGTTATTTAGATTCATTTTAAACAACGCGAATATAGGCTTGGCGGGTATGCGAAACAATGATTATATTCAGGTATGAAAAAGAAAGTGGAAAAGCAGAATAAGGAGAACAAACCATCGAAAACAATTAAACCTTTGCCTAAATCAGAATCTGATGAGCGTTTTGATTTTGGTGGACTTCCTCAAAGAGATTTAAAAAAGAATTTGGGGTGTGGTTAGTCATGCAAAAAACCGAGAAGACATTAATTGAACCATGAAAAAAACTTTCTACAAAATATTGGCAAAAGTTAACAAAGTAGTAATGCCACGATATAGCCAAAAAGACATTACCCGACTATCAAAGTTTGATCAGGCTTTGGTGGGTTATCGTTATTGGGTAACTATTAATTCACTTGATTAAAAACTATCAGCAAAGAAAACTCGCTTCACGCGCTCGCTTGTGTTGGTTAGTATTTCGTAAGCAATTGTATTGATGCTTGCCGCAACATCCTGAATGGGTAAGCCATCGCCAAAAACAATTACTTCATCGCCTTCTTTCACATCAATACCCGTAACATTAATCATTGTCATGTCCATACAAACATTACCAAATACTGGCGCGCGTTTATCTTTTACCAGTACAGCACCAACTCCTTTGCTAAAACTCCGACTAAATCCATCGGCATAGCCAATTGCAATGGTGGCAATCGTTATATTCTTGGTTGCTTTTCCCCATCGACCATATCCTACGGATTTGCCAGCAGTAATTTTTTTTATCTGAGAGATAACAGTTTTTAATGTTGCCACAGGTTGTAGTTGATCAAATGATTGCGAGGTTGGATTTACTCCATACAATCCAATACCTAACCGAACCATGTCTAGTTGAAATTCTTTCAAACGCAAGATGCCAGGCGAATTTAAAATGTGACGTATAGGTTCAACGGTTAGCGCTTCCGAAATTGCTTTATAGGCAGCTTCAAATAAAGTCAATTGCACCTGCGAATACTCATCGTGAGTGGGATCATCGGCCCCAGCCAAGTGTGAGAATATACTGGCAACATTAATATTCTTATTTACTTTTAGAATAGAGATTACTTCTTCTAAATTTTGTTGTTCAATCCCCAGCCGATTCATGCCAGTTTCTATTTCTAAATGAACGCTACACGTCTTTCCATTTAAAAAAGCTGCCAACGATTTTAGAATGGAAACGCTATAAACCACGGGCTCGAGCGAATGAGAGATTAAAGTCGCATAACTTTCCTCGGTAGCATTCATCACCATAATAGGAAGAGCAATCTGGCTTTTTCTTAACTCCACACCTTCATCGGCATAGGCAACGCCTAAATAATCAACACGGTGATATTGTAACAAACTCGCAACCTCTTCACTTCCGCTTCCATAAGCAAAGGCTTTAACCATTACCATTAACTTAACGCCAGAGTTTAATCTTGATTTAAAGAAATTAAGATTATGAACCATTTTGTTTAAATCGATTTCCATCCGTGTGCCGTGAATCTTGCGTTGCAGCAGGGCGACTATTTTTTCGAACTCAAACACGCGTGCACCTTTAATAAGAATAGTTTCACGATTGAATTCGTTCCAACTTATTTGGTGTATTGCAGTTGCTGTGTTTTCATAGAAATTTGTTTCAATATTTAATTGAATAAACTTCTCTTTATAGTGAAGCAGCGCAGAACCAATTCCAATGAATCGATTGATATGACTTTGTGCAATCAGATCAACAACCCGATCAATCAGCGCGTGATCCGATAAACCAGACTGAAAAATGTCAGAAAGGATTATTGTTTTCTTATTTGGAAGACTGTTTAAAAAATCAAGCCCAATTTGAAGTCCGGCCAAATCATTATTATAGCTATCATCAATAATCTGGCAATTATTTATTCCTTGTTTCAACTCGAGCCGCATAGGCACTACTTGAAGTAACTTAATACGCTCTTGAATATGTGATGATGAATAATTTAAATGACGCATAATGAAAACGCAGTGCAATAAATTTTCAACTGATGCCTTGTCGGTAAAGGGAAGAGTTAGTTCAAATTCTTCTTTTTGGGATTTAATTAAAACCCGATTTTTGTTTTGATTAACTGTGTAGTCGGCACCGGTATTGAAACTCCAGCTAAGCGTTGAAAGTGTTGTCTTTTTTACTTCTTCATGCAACGTTGCGTAATCCTGACAATAAATTAATTTCTGTACAGAAGAAAATAATTTTAATTTCTCGTTTATTTTTTCTTGTTGATTGGTAAACCCTTCGTCATGAGCACTTCCAACGGTTGAAAAAATTCCCAGCGTAGGCTCAATAATCTTTTTAAGATTTTCCATTTCGCCTTTGCGGGAAATTCCGGCTTCAAAAATGGCAAGCTCGTGATAGGCTTGCATATGCCATACAGAAAGAGGCACCCCAAGTTGCGAGTTATAGCTGCCCGGATTTTTTACAATTTTAAAATCAGGCGTCAAAAGTTGATAAAGCCATTCTTTGATTATTGTTTTTCCATTGCTTCCGGTAATACCAATAACCGGAATTTTATGAAAAGCTCTATTGAATGCAGCCAGCGCTTGCAGTGCTCCTACAGAAGATTTTGTTAAAAGAAAATTTGCCTCAGGAAATTTATTTAGGAGAACTTCTCTTTCGATAACAAATTGACGAATACCTGCGGCATACAATTCAGAAATATACTGATGACCATCGTGCCGATCTCCGGCAATAGCAAAAAACAAAGCTTGTGACGAGAGTAATGCCTTACGACTATCAATAAATAAATCCTGAACTATTCGATCGGTGGTCTGTTGAATGATTTTGCCATCGCAGATTTCTGCCAAAGAAGAAAACTTAATCATAGGCTTAAAAGAGTCGTGATCCATTAGGGACTTTCTTATCGATTGAAGTTAAAACAACTTTTCCCTCAGTATCCGGAAATCCGGTTACTAAAACTTCTGAGATAAAATTGGCGATTTGGCGGGGCTGAAAATTTATTACGCATACTACTTGCCTGCCCGGTAGGGAATCCAGCGAATATAAGTCCGTGATTTGGGCACTGGATTTCTTTATTCCCAGCTCAGGGCCAAGATCAATCCACAGCTTAAAAGCGGGTTTTTTAGCTTCTGGGAAGGGTTCGGCCTTTATTATTGTGCCAGACCTAAAGTCAATTTTATTAAATTCTTCTAATGTGATCATTATCAAAATTTTATTAGCTTGCAAAGCTAACCCGCAGGGTAAAAGTCTGGAATAGAAATGAAATTAAACTTTTCAAATTTACTGGCACTTATAACAGTTGTACTAGCCCTATCGGTTGTATCTACTGCTTCTGCGCAAGAAGGATCTCAGAGTAATGATTTTCCAGAATTAGGCCCACCCTATCAGGACGTAAATGCACGTGAAGACAAACCGTTGTTGTATGAGCCTGAAAATGGTAAAGCACAAAAAGAACAGATGGTAAATACCCCATCAACTACTTCGCCAAAGCAAAAGGAAAAAGTTTTGGATAATCAAAAATCTACCTCTGCAAAACCAGAAGCAGATGCCTTATCCTTCAACTTTCTCTATTACATTATTCAGAAGTTTAAGACTTCGGATATTGTTGATAAGTGATGTTTTCTCAGGATAATAAAACAATTACTTCGCTACCTTAAATTGTTCCAGATCTTTTAGATTGAGAACACCTTCGTAGTAAGCTTTTCCGAAAATTACAGCAAAGACACCCATATCGTTCAATCGCTTAATGTCGTCTACACCACGAATTCCTCCGCTTGCTAAAACTTGCAGATCAGGGAAGTTGTTCATGATATCCTGATAAAAGGAAAAGGCAGGACCTTCCAGCACCCCATCGCGCGATACATCGGTTGACTTTACATACTTTAGTCCACGATCATAAAAATATTGCAGGTGATCAAACAGGGTTATTTCAGATTTTTTTAGCCAGCCACGAAAAGAAATATTTCTCGATTCAATATCGGTAACATCCGCACCTAGCGTCATTTTCTCGCGCCCATAGGTAATTATCCAAGAGGCAAATAATTCAGGGTTAGTTACTGCAATGCTGGAGGCTGTGATATAATCGGCTCCTGATTCATAGGCTTTTCCAATATCACCATCTGTGCAGATGCCTCCGGTAAAATCAATCTTAAGGTTTGTATGACCGGCTATTGCTTCCAGCACATGATAATTTTTTGGGCTTCCATGCTCGGCACCATCTAAATCAACAAGGTGCACAACCTCAATACCATGATCTTCAAAACGCTTTGCTAAATCGAGTGGATTTTCGTCATAAGCCTTCTCGCTGGAAGGATCACCCTTTCTCATTTTTACAACTTTCCCTTTACGAATAGCTATAGATGGAATTACTTGTATCATCTACCTAAAATTAAAATCTATAAAACGTTTAAAGATACTACAGGAAACAGAACTTGATAAAAAACTTTAATCTACTTTACCGAAAAAGGCACTGAAACAAGTGTTTTATCCCACATCAGAATCATTTCTTTTTCCTCGTCTGCCTTCTCTAATGAAATGGTAAATTGTTCGAATTCCTTTTCCTGCAAAACGGAGGGAACCTCAATAACCACAACATCTTTAGCAGGATTACGATTGACTTCACCATTAAACTTTATACCCCACTGTCCATACTCTGTATTAAAGATAATTGTCCAAACTTGCTCACCTGGGATAGTGAACAGGGAATATTTTCCTGCTTTCAATTCTTTGCCTTTAAAAATTAAAGTTTTGTTACTTTCAAAAACAGTTGCCTCGTTAGCACCTGTTCGCCAAGGTTTATTAAAGGGCACCAATTCGCCAAAAATAATGCGCCCCTTTTTGTAAGGACGATTGTAAAAGACAGAGACATTTAAATCGCCATCGCTAAGGTTAACAGTTTCTTCAGGGCTGGCTTTTTTTGTTTGCACAAGGCGCACGTAGGTAATTACGCAGAGTATTACCACCAGCACAACACCTAAAAAAACCAAAAATTTCTTCATGGATGTGAATTGTTTATAATGTGCAAAAACTGTTTGTAAATAATAAGTTCACGAGTTTACAATTTTTAATAGTGATTTTGCAAATAATATAGATTGTTCGGGTAAATTTGTTCTCCACAAAATTAAGGAATTATGTCAGTTTTTGGTGTTGTTTTAGCCCTCTTCGTTCTTGCAATCGCATCCGTTTGGTTGTTTCCAAACAGAAAAGTAAGCGACAATGAACACGATCTTAAGCATTAGTACCCCCTCTTACTTTAATGAATGTTTGCATCTTTTGCGGATCGAGTACAGGAAAAAATCCAGTATACGCGGATGCGGCCAAAGATCTAACTAAATCACTAATACAAGCCAACGCTACGTTGGTTTATGGAGGCGGTAATATTGGCTTAATGGGTATTATGGCCGATCACATGCTGCAATCAGGCAAAAAGGTGATTGGAGTTATTCCTGATTTTTTGATGAAAAAAGAAGTTGGCCACAGCGGGTTAACTCAACTTGAAGTAGTGGGCAGCATGCATGAACGCAAAAGGCGTATGGCCGATTTAGCCGATGTATTCATTGCCTTACCAGGCGGATGGGGAACCCTCGATGAGCTTGCCGAAATACTAACATGGAAGCAACTTGGCTTAATTCAAGGCTCAATCGGCATTCTAAATACAAATGATTATTTCGATTCGCTACTTACCCAAATGAAAATAATGGCAGAGGAAGGCTTTTTAGGGCAAGAGAACCTTAATGAATTGAAAATTTCAAAAATCCCACATGCACTGCTAATCCAACTTGGGGTAATTAGCGTTTAAAAAGCTATCGCTTATTTAAAAATCTGTAGTTTTAAGATAGGCTTTTGTGCTCATGTCTTTAAGGAACTGGTTTACAATTATAGTACTCATTGCAAGCAGCAAGAATAGTCTTGCGCAGGTGTTGGGCTTTTCATTACCGGCAGGTAAAACTAAAGTGCAATTTCCCATTGAGGTTTATAATAACCTTGTTGTTGTTCCTATTATTCTAAACAATCAACTTCCATTAAAATTTATCTTGGATACGGGCGTGCGCACATCCATACTCACTGAAAAGGCCTATAGCGACATTTTGAATTTAGCATACGCAAGAAAATATTCTATTGCTGGACCCGGAGGAGAAAAACTGGTAACTGCGTATGTAACAAATAATGTTTCGTTGGATATGCCCGGTGTGCAAGGGCGAGGACATGCCATGTTAGTACTTGATCAGGATTATCTTGAATTGAGAAACTATTTAGGCACTGAAGTGCACGGTATTTTAGGCTATGAGTTATTTAGTAGGTTCATCATAAAAATAGATTATGAGCGTAAGCGACTTACGCTTATGCTCCCGCAACGGTTTAAGGAGAAAAAGAAATTTGAATGGCTACCCCTTAGTATTGAAGACACTAAGCCATATGTTACGGTTAACATTGATATGAATGACACCACTTCACTAAGTGCAAAGTTGCTTGTTGATAGTGGAGCCAGCCATGGCCTTTTTTTGGAAACGAGTTCAAATCCTAAAATAAAAATTCCCGAAAGGCATGTGGAAAGTATAATTGGCCGAGGGTTGGGTGGAGAAATTACGGGGCATATTGCCAAGATAAAAGCCCTTAACCTTGGTAGCTATGAGATACCCAATGTTGTTACCAACTTCCCCGATCCGAATACCTACATAGATACACTTAAAACTAGTGTATCTGTTTTTAGAAACGGATCTATTGGTGGAGAGATTCTAAGTAGGTTCACGGTTATTTATAATTTTCCCGGAGAGAAAATTTACCTGAAGAAAAATGTCAATTATAAAAACAAGTTTTATTTTAATTTAAGCGGATTAACATTGAAGGCGCGTGGGTCAAGACTAAAAAACTTTGAGGTGACAAACATTCGTGAAAACTCCCCTAGCCATCGTGCCGACCTAAGAATGGGGGATAAGATCGTTAGTATAAATGGAATAGAAGCTTCAGACCTGGAGCTTAATTCAATCAACGGGTTTCTAAATTCAAAACCGGGCAAACGAATTAGTATACAAATTGAAAGGAATGGAACTAAAATCCGAAAAGATTTTAGGCTGGAAGATCCCTTATGATTTATGGAGTTACTAAGCGAAGTAATTGACCTTTTCTTTTTTTGTAGGCCTGATGCAAATACAATTGAGTCTTTTTAAACTTTAACGAATTTTTTAAGGCTGTATATAATGAATCGCCTGTAATTGTTTCTTTCAAAATATAATTCATCACGCCTGTGTTCATTGCTTCGTGATAGTTTGAATTTTTCAAAACCGTAATAGGAACATGTTTTGTTTTTCGATTGCTGGACAGTGCTAACACGGTTGCTTTAAGTTCAGGCTGACCAAGATTATCATCAATTAAAATATAGTTTGGACGAAAGCGGTTGAGGCGCTCGATGATACTTGTTAAATCAAAGGCAATTTCGGTGACCACTTTATGTTGATGGATTTTAGAAAGGCTTTCGAACGTACGACTTAAATCGATAGGATTGTTGCCAACCACTAACACTTTCAGCACTTCTAATTGTTTCGCGAGTTTGTCCATAGAGACTTAATAATACAACAAAAACAGATAAACGATGAAAAGGGATTCGGGATTTATGATAAATTATTTTTAAGTTGTAAATCAATGAAAATTGACGGCTTTTGATTTTTTAAAAATTTAACATTTGAAATCTATCGTAATTGTGGGCGGTGGTTTGGCCGGGTTGGTGTGCGCTAACTATATAGCCGAAAAAGGTCTTTCGGTAACCCTGATCGAAAAAAAAGATTATCCTTTTCATCGGGTGTGCGGGGAATATATTTCCAACGAAACAATTCCGTTTTTAAAAACGCGTGGTTTGTTCCCTGAAGAATTTAATCCGGCTACAATAACACAGTTTCAACTAACTTCAGTTAATGGTCGATCAGCGATGCTTCCCCTTGACTTAGGTGGGTTTGGAATAAGCCGCTATACATTCGATCACTTTCTTTATAAGGAAGCAGAAGGCAAAGGAGTTAAATTTATTCTGAATACAGAGGTGGAAGAAGTTTCATTCCGTAAAGATGAGTTCGTAATCAAAGCTGGGGGCAAAGAGTTTTATTCAGATCTGGTTATTGGCTCATTTGGCAAACGATCAAAACTTGACATCGCTATGAAGCGTGGGTTTGTTCAGAAGCGTTCGCCTTATGTAGGAGTTAAATATCATATTCGCACCGATCATCCGGCTGATTTAATTTCCTTACATAATTTCAAAGATGGCTATTGCGGCATCAGTCAAATTGAGGACAAAAAATTTACATTGTGCTATCTCACGCACAGAAAAAATTTAAAAGAGTATGGAAACATTAAAGCCATGGAGGAGGCTGTGCTTTATAAAAATCCATTTATAAAATCCATTTATAAAAATTCAGAATTTTTATACGATCGCCCTGAAGTAATCAATGAAATTTCATTTGCAACCAAAGCCCCCGTTGAAGATCACGTGTTGATGGCAGGCGATGCCGCAGGCATGATTACTCCTTTATGTGGAAATGGAATGGCGATTGCAATTCATTCGGCAAAAGTTTTAAGTGAATTAGTGATGGACTATTCAAATGGAAAACTGACTCAGGTGGAACTGGAAAAAATCTATAGTAAAAAATGGAACTCACTTTTTGCTCGCAGATTATGGATCGGAAGACAGGTTCAGAGATTGTTTGGCGGAGAGTGGAGCAGCAACTTAGCCGTTAACCTCATGCGAAAATCGAAACCTATTGCCGAGCTTATCATTCGCAACACGCATGGAGAGTTCTTTTGAACTATAACTGCAAAATGTGACTGGTCTCTAACCAGAACCAGATAAAAAATCCATTAAGGCAAATAGCAGATAGAAAATTCAGCCACATTGTGTTAGAGAAATTTGCTTTGGTTGAATCTTTTGAAGCCTGATAGAACCACAAAAGAAAAAAGATCACAACAGGTGCGAGTGCTAGAATAAAAACTTCGCCATACCATAGAGAATAAAAATTATAGAAGTACGCAACGTAGCCACCCGTAACAATCGTAAAGAGTATCAGAACAAAAATAAATGTGCCCTTGATCCCCAACAATAAGCTGATTGTTTTGTCACCGCGTTTAGCATCTTCTTCATGTTGATAGATTTGCGTCATCGGGTAGGTGCCCAATAAATTCAATGTTGTAAGCAGTGCGGGTATCAATACCCGCGCGTTGAATAAATTTTCGATGCCAAATTTATTAATACCAACATAGCACATTAGAAATGTGAAGCATCCTTGAAAAAGACCTACAGTAAGCCAACCACCAATTGGAAATTTTTTTAAGCGAATTGCCGGATGGCTATAGGCTTTAGAAACAAGTCCATAAATAAGGAGCATGCTGGCAAACAGAAAATTGATTTTTATAAATCCTAAAACAATTGCTGCCCCATCTAACAGCAAAGAAGTATAATAAAGGCCTTTGTTTACCGGAGGCGGATTTTTTAGTCCGCCAATGCTCTTCTCATCTTTATCAAAGTAACTGTTGTACCCGTTGCTTGCCGGATAAAGAAGAACATGGATAATCAAGAACGACCAAAGTAGTCGATCGCCATTTAAATTGGGTGAAATGGCAAGTGCGAAAAAATATACCGGCATCAAAAAGAATGAAAAAGGGAAGCGCAGATGAAGCCAGGTCGATTTTGAAAACATGTTATAATTTTAATAGCAATTTATAGTAATTCTGACACAAGTTGCCATCTCTAAACTATTAGAAAGCCAAGGCAGAAATTGGCAATTGAAACATAATCAAAGATCACATTTCAACAATTGTCCCTTATTAATTGTCAACGGTCAATTATTTTTTTGCTTATACTTGAACTTATGTCCTTTATAACATCTATAGGCACAGCTAACCCTACTTATAAATTCAATCAATCGCAATTAGCCGATTTTATGGTGAAAGCCATGCAATTGAGCGAAGAGGCGGAGCGTAAGCTGAATGCTATCTTTCGCGTTACGGGTATTGAGTCTCGTTACTCTGTAATTGAAGATTACGGCCGGGAAATTGATTTTAGCTTCTATAGCAATAGTAAAAATCTTGACCCCTTTCCGACAACAAAACAGAGGCTTGAGTTATTCAGGAAGGAATCTGTTAAACTAAGTTTGGATGCTATTGCCAATTGCTTAAACAAAGCTCCTTCAATCGAAACCCAAACTATTACACACTTAATTGTTGTGAGTTGCACAGGCATGTATGCTCCCGGTTTAGACATTGATTTGGTCAAATCGTTAAATTTATCATCAAGTGTAAATAGATTGTGCATTAATTTTATGGGTTGCTATGCAGCGTTTAATGCAATAAAACTTGCTGACTCTTTTTGCGCTGCCGATCCAAAAGCAAAAGTTTTAATTGTGTGCACGGAGTTGTGTAGTATTCATTTTCAAAAAGAATTTACTGAAGACAATCTACTGGCCAATGCACTTTTTGCTGATGGAGCTGCCGCTTTGCTAATTGAGGGTGAGCCTCGCAGGGGAGTAAATCTTAAACCCGTAAGTTTTTTCTGTGATTTGGCGCCAGAAGGCGGACAAGATATGGCGTGGACGGTTGGAGATCTTGGTTTTGAAATGAAATTGTCGGCTTATGTTCCAGAGATAATTAAAAACGGAATTGCAAAACTCACTTCAAATCTGCTTGCTCAGATTTCTCAACAACTGACTGATGTTTCGTACTATGCCATTCACCCTGGCGGAAAGAAAATTCTTGAAGTAATTGAGCAAGAACTTGGTCTCTCTAAAGCTGATAATCGAGCGGCCTACGAAGTGCTTAAGAATTATGGAAACATGTCGTCACCCACAGTTTTGTTTGTGCTGAACGAAATCAGTAAGAATCTGACCAACACAGATGATGGAAAAAAAATTCTAAGTTTTGCTTTTGGTCCAGGCTTGACTCTTGAAAGCATGGTATTGGAAATTCATAATGCAAACTGAACAACGTTTATCGCCAACTAATTTCTCAACCCGCTCGTTGGGTGTTGAAATAATGGATGACCTTGATTGCAATGGCGAGGTTGTTAATCAAACCTTACGGGAATTAGATTTTATTAATCAGTGGTTGGGAGGCAATGAAGTAACCATAGCAGCAATTAAATCTTGTTGGAAAAAAATTCCTATTGATCAGCCTATTTCAATTGCTGATTTGGGCTGTGGAAGTGGAGAGATGTTACGTATTCTTGCGCGATTAGCGAAGAAAGCAAACAGAAAAGTTGTGCTCACAGGGTTTGATGCCAATCCGCATATTGTTGCTTATGCGAGCAATCATTCTAAAGATTTTAATACTATTTCATTCAGCGCAACTAATGTTTTTTCAAAAGATTTCCAGCAGCAAAAATTTGATTTTGTGTTGGCAACTCTATTCACGCATCACTTTACAGAAGAAGAATTGATCTTGCTCTTGCAAAATCTAAAAGAGCAAACGACCAAAGCCATAATTATAAATGATATTCATAGACACTCGCTTGCCTACTACTCAATTAAACTTTTAACACAGCTTTTTTCTAAATCAGCTATGGTTAAGTTCGATGCCCCCTTATCAGTATTAAGGTCTTTTAAAAAATCTGAGTTAGAAGTAATTCTTAATAGAGCCGGATTAACGAACTATTCGCTTACGTGGAAATGGGCATTCCGCTGGAGATTAATCATCTTCCCTTAATTTTAACGATGCACAACTAATAGGCGTCAGACCGCTTTAAGGCATATCTAAGATTTGGAGTTTATGTAAAACGAGCGGTCAGACGCCTATAAAAATCTTATAACTCTGGCACAATTTTTACTAATTTGGTGGCAGAGAATTAAACATGTCTCTTACTTAAAATCTGGTTTATGAAAACAAAATTGATTGCAACCTCATTAGTTTTATTGATTCTTACTTCTTGTGGATCAAACCCATTTGGACAAAAAGTAAAAGAACCCTTTCGGGGAAACGCGTATGAATCTAACAACCGATTTTTCCGAGGCACGGGCAAAGGAGAAAGTTCGCAAGACAACATTGCCCGCAGCAAAGCAGATTTAGATGCCAAGGCTCAACTGGCGGGTCAGGTAAACACCACGATGAAGCAAGTAGCCGATCAATATTTAGGACAAACAGAAAACGAACGGGCCGCGGATGTTGCCGATAAATTCCAAAGTTTAGTTAGGCAAACCATGAACACAAGCATTGCTGACTTACGGAAGATGGGCGAGCAAAAATATTTTGATAAGAAGACAAATAAGTACACGGTATTTATGGCTTATGAGATAAAGAAAAACGCCATGTTCCGCTTTATGAAAAAGCAAGCGCGGGTTGATAAAACTATTGACGAACGTCAGATGGATATCATCGATAAAATCTTAGATGAGCAAATTGAAAAATCTGACGCTGAGGAGAATTAAGCCATTTTTTTAGCCACAGATTCACAGATTAAAATCAATGACGAAGAAGTTTGTGGGTCGTTAGTATAATCGCGCTATCCTGCAGTTAAAACTTTTTTGCATAAGCTCTAAAGCCAGCATTAAATCTGTGAATCAGTGGCTAATAAGTTTAAAGACCATTGGTGCTTTCGTGGCGATCAATTTACTATTTTTGCCCTCCTTAAAATTAGAACTTAAGTTTTTATGATCGTTAAAACGCGCAATTACAGGCTGGAAAAGAAGGATTACATTAAAATGGCCTTAAAAGCGATTCTCATCCAACAATGGTGGGTTGGTTTAATTGTGGTTGCTATTTGCCTGGGTTATGTTTGGATTCCAAGCATCTGGTGGTTTATTGGAGCCGCCATAGGTGCCGGATTATATTTATTATTCTGGTGGATTCAGTTTTATGGAGTTACTCAGTTGGAGCAAGGAAAGATGTTGTTCGAACGTTTCTCCTACGAGATCAGCAGTCAACAAATTGTAATGAAGTTAAATGCACGCGAAGGCATGCCCATGAAATGGGATCAGATAAAGAAGGCAGAAATAAGAAAAGATTCCTTTCTACTCTTTGTAAACAAAGCACAACTCATTCATCTACCTTTCAAAATTTTCAATTCCGAAAACGAGCGTAAGTTTTTGACAAGTATCTTAAGGAACAAGGGTCTTGTAAAGTAGATAAGGTTGCGCATATCCAGATTAGATTCTGGTTACTTGATTCTGGAAGCGATCTTTCTGATATTTAGAGATGTTTAGCGAGCAGGAAGAATCCCGCATCAAGAAAAAATATACACCCGCCCAATCTCTAACAAAGATTCAAAGCTATTGCGCTTATCAGGAGCGATCGCACAAAGAAGTAAAAAACAAACTTTATCAATATGGTCTTTACTCCAGCGAGGTTGATGAAATAATTTCTCAGCTAATAACAGATGGATTTTTAAATGAGGAACGCTTTGCCAAAGCCTACGCAGGCGGGAAGTTTAGAATTAAAAAATGGGGTCGCGTTAAAATCAAACATGAACTAAAAGCACTTGGCCTCACCAAGAATTGCATTCAACGTGGGCTCAATGAAATTGAGCAATCAGATTATTCAAAAACACTTAAGGCTTTAATCAAAAAGAAGTTGGCTGAATCGAAGGAGCAGAATCCTTTTAAAAAGCGCGACAAGGTTGCCCGATTTGTAATCGGCAAAGGATATGAGTCGGAATTAGTGTGGGAATATATTCGGGATCTTGTGTAGGATTAGCGCCTTTGCAAGGCACGCGACAATCGGGGTATTTAGTAAAACCGATCTTTAGTTTTTCATCGTTAATACAAGTATGAAAATACTAACCATTCTCTTTCTCTTCTGTACGTCATTAGTGTTCGCTCAAACAACTGAGGTACGGACTGCACAATTTAACCTTAAGAAATCAATTGCTATTGAAGGTTACGACCCGGTTAGTTACTTTGATAACAAGCCACTTGAAGGGAAAAATGAATTAAAGATCACCCATAAAAGTGTAACATATTTATTCGCGAATGCAGCAAATCTTGCAAAATTTAAAGCCAATCCTGATAAATACGAACCCGCTTATGGTGGCTGGTGTGCTTATGCCATGGGCGAAACAGGTGAGAAAGTGAAGGTTGATCCTGAAACATTTAAAATTGTGGATGGCAAGCTCAACTTGTTTTATAATTTTTGGGGCAACAACACGCTGATGGATTGGAATAAAAACGAGGCTATATTAAAGGGTAAGGCCGATCAGAATTGGAAAAAATTCGTTAAGTAAATCCAGTGGCCGTTTACTATCGTATATGAGCCAACCTTTTCAACTATCTTTGCAGCGGCTTAAGTTTGATTAAATTATGACACAACTGTACAAAGCAGGCACAACAATTTTAAGGCAACTTTCTGAAGTTGTAGAAAAAATCTCGGACGAGGATTTCCGAAAACCATCCAAGGCGTTAAGCAATTCAACCATTGGGCAGCATTTGCGCCACACCCTTGAGTTCTTTATTTGTTTAGAACAAGGTTTTGAATTGGGTTCAGTTAATTACGATAAGCGCATTCATAATAAAGCTATGGAGAATGACAAACTCATTGCTTTGCACACCATTAGCCAAATTGAAGAGTTTGTTAACACAACAAAAACAAACAAGACTTTACAACTTGAAGTGGGCTATGAACCTGATAGCGAAGAATGTGTAACCATTGACACCAATTATTTGCGCGAGCTTACCTATAACATTGAACACACGGTCCATCACATGGCCATCATGAAAATTGGAATTCGCGAAGTAGCTGATTATATAAATCTACCTGCTGATTTTGGAGTTGCTGTTTCTACCATGCGCTACAAAGATGCCACTGTAACCGCACACTAATTCTTTTCTTTATTTTTGCGCACTTTAATTTCCGTGCAAAAGATTTTACGTAGTAATTTTTTTATCAAACTTATCAATTGGGAGTATTGGCCTTTTGGAATTATCCAGGCGCCCATATTTTTAATGTGGGCTTGGTATGCGTTAAGAGAGCGATCACTTTTTTATTTTTCTGCCTCCAATCCTTCCATTCTTACGGGAGGCATGATGGGCGAATCGAAATACGACATACTCAAACGCATACCAGATTCAGCAAAACCCAAAACTATTTTAGTGAAGTTGCCTACCAGTAAAATAGAACTTGTTGGGACTTTGAAAAAAAACGGATTTAGTCTTCCGGTAATTTTTAAACCCGATGTTGGCGAGCGCGGCTGGATGGTTCGAAGAATTAAAAACGAAGCCGATCTTGAAAAATATCTTTCCGAAATTAAGATTGATTTTATTGCTCAGGAGTTGATAGAATTTCCGTTAGAGTTTGGAGTCTTCTACACACGCTTTCCATCCGAACAAAACGGATTCATAAACTCGATCACCGGAAAGAAATTTTTGTCAATAACCGGAGACGGCAAAAAAACAGTACAAGAATTAATTTTAGAAAAGAACCGGGCAAAAATTCAATGGGAAACCCTTAAACGAATTTATAAAGATCGCCTGATGGAAATACTTCCTGATGGAAACCGAGTTGAGCTTGTTTCTATTGGCAACCATTGTTTGGGCACTATGTTTTTAAACAGAAACGACTTAATCACGCCAAAGCTTGCTGCTTCATTTGATTTAATCAGTAAACAAATTGACGGCTTTTATTTTGGGCGCTTTGATTTGCGTTGTCAATCCATAGAAGATTTGGAAAACGGAAACATAAAAATTCTTGAACTTAATGGCTGTGGAGCTGAGCCCGCTCATATTTATCAACCGGGCTCATCACTATGGGAAGGCATGCGTGTGCTAATAACGTATTGGCGAAACATGTATCGCGTAAGCAAAGAAAATCATAAGCGCGGAGTTTCTTATCTTTCGTTCAGCGAAGGGAAAAAAATCTATAAGCAGTTTAAATCTCTTAAGCAGGATAAGCTATGATGCTGTTACAAGTTTTTTTAATTGGCCTTGTTTTTAGTTTTTTGGGTTCAATACCACCAGGCACGCTAAACCTTGCTGTGCTTCAATTGGGCATGGAGCAGAAAGTAAAAATAGCCCTTCGTTTTTCATTAGCCGTTGCTATTATCGAATATCCGTATGCATGGATAGCCGTGGTGTTTGAAGATTGGGTAACATCTTCGCCCTTAATTATTCAAAACTTTCAATTGATAACAGCTATTGTAATGACTCTGATTGGAGCATTCACTTTATGGTCGGCACGCAAGCCCAGTGAATTTTCAGAGCGATTTAATACCAGTGGCTTTAGGCGTGGGCTTATCTTAAGCATTTTAAATCCCATGGCCATTCCGTTTTGGATTGGAATAACGGCTTATTTTAAAGCTCAGCATTGGATTGATTTATCAACACCTTTACTGCTGCATGGTTATGTATTTGGAACTTCGGTAGGAGTGATGATTTTGCTTGTGCTGTTTACTTTTTTAGCGAAGCGATTAGCTGTTTATGTTAAAGACAATAAGTATGTAAAACTTGTGCCGGGATTTACGTTGCTTGTATTGGGCTTATATGCTTTCGCGAAATATTTATTTTGATGATCTCTACTTGCGTTAATCTGCGCACAAATTTCCCGCTGATCGCGGAGATTTTCATAAGAGGGCATTCAGTCCAAAATAGAAAAAGAAGCGACTGATTCAAAAATTAGGATGACGATCCCAATCTATGAGTCTGTAGCTAAAATTCACCTACGTGAAAGATTTAAATATTCACATGCTTTCTACGCACAGCCCAATAGTAGAAGATTGGAAAAATTAAGAGTGTAAAGATTGTTGCTGTTACTAAGCCCCCAATTATTACAATAGCTAATGGTTTTTGCGATTCTGATCCTATACCTGTTGAAAGGGCTGCGGGCATTAATCCAATAGCGGCCATCAAGGCAGTCATAATTACGGGTCGGGTTCTTATTTTCACCGCTTCATAAATAGAAGGCACTAAGGCAAGTCGATTTCTTAAGTTGTTATGAAATTCTGAAATAAGGATTACGCCATTTTGAATACAAATTCCGAATAGCGCAATAAACCCAACACCAGCCGAAATTCCGAAATTGATTCCCGTAAGGTGAAGCGCAAAGATGCCACCGATTAAAGCAAAAGGTACGTTTGCTAAAACAAGTGTAGCGTCTTGAATATTGCCAAACAAAATAAAGAGCAAAACAAAAATTAAAATTAAGCTTATGGGCACTACTTGACCTAATCGTTTGGTAGCGCGCACTTGATTTTCAAATTCCCCCGTCCAGCCAATAGAGTAACCGTTGGGTAACTTGATGTTTTTAATAACATTACTTTGTGCTTCAGCTATGGTGCTTCCTAAGTCGCGCTCGCGCACCGAAAATTTTACGCCAATAAAACGCTTAGTGTTATCGCGATAGATAAATGCGGGCCCTGTAATTTTGCGAATGGTAGCAATTTCTTGTAAAGGAATTTTATCACCGCGCAACGTGGGCACCATAATGCGCATGATGTCATCTTCATCTTTTCTATAATCTTGCTGATATCGAATGCGGATGTCGAACTTGCGATCGCCTTCATATTTTTCGGTAGCAGTTTTTCCGCCTATTGCCATTTCTAACGTGCTTTGGGCTTCTGCTTTTTGTACACCATAAATGGCCATGCGCTCTTCATCGAGATTTACGCTTATTTCCGGTTGGCCAATATTGCGAAGTATGCCAACATCTTTAATGCCATCAACATTAACAATTTGTCCAATAACTTGATTAGCAATTTCATCTAACTTATTTAAATCATCGCCATAAATTTTTACTGCGTTTGAGGCATTAATTCCGGCAACGGATTCGGCCACGTTATCAATAATAGGTTGCGAGTAATTATAAACAATGCCCTGATATTTTTTTAACTGCTTATCCATTTCTTCCACTAAATCATCCACCGATAGTTTTCGCTTCCACTCTTCTTTGGGTTTTAGGTTTACCTGCATTTGCACATAGTAGAAACCACTTGGGTCGGTGCCGTCATTGCTTCGCCCGGTTTGCGAGAGTACGCCATTTACTTCAGGAAATTGTTGAAGTTCTTTTCGCAGCAACGCTACAGTTTTAATAGTTTCATTTAAAGATGAACTCATAGGAAGTTTAGCTTCAACCCATAAGGCACCTTCATTTAGTTGCGGTAAAAATTCGGTACCTAACCAACCGGTAGAAAATAATGAGAGCGCTAAAATTAACAGCGATCCAAAAACACTAACGCGTTTAAATTTGAATGTTTGGTTAAATCCCTTTTCAACAATGCGATTGAAAAAATTGACTAATGGATTATGCTTTTCAGAAACGTTTTTCTTTAGCAGAATAGAAACCAATACTGGAACTAAGGTAAGGGTAAAGATTAGAGCACCCAGCAAGGCAAACCCTAAGGTAAAAGCCAATGGTGAAAACATTTTGCCTTCAACTTTTTGGAAAGAAAAAATGGGAAGCAAGGCCGAAATAATAATCAGTTTTGAAAAAAACACGGCCTTACCTAAACCACTACCGGTTTTTCTAATGAGGCCAAGCTTGGATAGTTTATTGAACCGCTCCATTCCGTTTACTTTCGCATGATGGTCGAGCGCCACAAAGAGACCCTCCACCATTACCACCGCGCCATCAATAATTATCCCAAAGTCGACTGCCCCCAGCGACAGCAGGTTGGCACTCATGCCTTTTAAACTAAGGCACAAAAACGCAAAGAGTAGGGATAGCGGAATGATGATGGAAACGATTACTGTCGTTCGCCAGCTTGCCATAAATAAAAGAACGATAACAGTAACAAATACAATTCCTTCGGTAAGGTTGCTCATTACTGTATGGGTGCAATACCGCATTAGGTTATCGCGATCGTAAAAGACTTCCATTTTTACGTCTGATGGAAGCACGTGCTCATTAAGTTCTGCAATTTTATTTTTTAGTCGGGCTAATACCTCGCTGGGGTTTTCTCCTTTGCGCATGACCACAATCCCCTCAACAACATCATCGCTTTCGTTTAACCCAACCTGCCCTACCCTGGGTGCGCTAGATTCGATAACCGCGGCAACATTTTTTACCAGCACAGGATTGCCATTATAACTATCAACAATAATGTTGTTTATATCTTCGATTGAGTTAAGCAATCCAAGCCCACGCACCACATACGCCTGGCCATTCTTTTCAATTACATCGCCACCTACATTAAGGTTTGCTTTCGAAACAGCTTCAAATAACTGAAGCGATGAAAGGTCATACTTTTGAAGTTTAACAGGATCAACAGAGATCTCATAGATTTTTTCCTGACCGCCAAAAGCAACTACATCGGCAATGCCTGAAACGGCTCTTATTTGACGATCGATTATCCAATTTTGAATGGTGAGCAGTTCGCGTGTATTTCGCGAAGGACTTTTTAAAACATAGCGATAAATTTCTCCGGTGGGGCCATAGGGTGGTTGCACATCGGGCTCCACTTCATTGGGCAACTGAACATTGCGCAATTGATTGTTTACCTGTTGGCGCGCAAAGAAATCTTCTACATCATCTTCAAAAATTATTTTAATAACGGAAAGTCCAAACATGGTGATGCTGCGCACGTTGGTTTTGCGCTGCACACTGTTCATGGCAATTTCTATGGGCGTTGTAACAAAGCGCTCAACTTCTTCGGCACTGCGGCCATTCCATTCGGTAACAATTATTATTTGTGTGTTGGTTACATCAGGAAATGCTTCAATGGGAATGTTTATAAAACTGATCCACCCAGCGATGCTTAAAACGCCTACCCAAAAAAACGTGAAGAGTTTATTTTTTAATGAAAACCCAATGATTGATCGAATAAATTTATTCATAATAGCGAGTCCTCTTTTGAGTTAATCGTTCAAAGCGTCATAAATCATTAATCCATTTTTGGAGATCACCTGCTCATGTTCTTTCAGTCCGCTGAGTATGTAGGTAACATCATCCAATTGCCGATAAACTTCAACCTGGCGGGTTTCAATTTCAGTTCTGCTTTTAAATACCATGGTCCAGTTTTTACTTTTATCAAAAATGATTGATGAGGAAGGAACAGCAATTAGTTTTTTATTTTCGGAAAACTTGAGCGTGATGGTTGCATTCATTTCGGGCTTTAGCAAAAGTTCGGGGTTTTGAATTTTCACCAATATTTTCATTGCTTTTGTGCTTGGATCTATTGCGTTAAAAATCCGATCAACCTTACCTGAAAATATTTTATCTGGATAACTTATTGTTTTAACCTCAGCTTCGTAACCTAATTCGGCTTTCGAAATGTCAGATTCGTTTACATTTGCCAGCACCCACACTTCGTCAATCTGTGCTATTGAAAAAATAATGTCTGCCTTATCACTCCTTAACTGTTCATTTTGAGTGATGTCTTTATAAACAATAAACCCGCTTATTGGTGCTGTGATATTAAATAATGATCCTCCGCTCAAGCCATAGATTCTATAAACTTCTTCAATACGCTCCAGTTCAGCCTTTGCTTTTAACAACTCTTTCTCGGCAGCAATTACGTCACGCTCAGAATTTATTTTCCCTTCAAAAAGCTCTTTAGCCACTTGCACATTTTTTTCTACTAATGCCATATCTGCTCTGGCATCTAACAATTGTCTTTGAAAGTCGGCCACTTCACTGCTGCGCATGGTTGCCAGCAACTGCCCTTGCTTTACATAATCGCCTAACTCAACATGAATTTTCAGCACATTGCCGCTCATGATGGGGAAAATATTTGCTTTCTTACTGTTATCAGCTGCTATTTTTCCAAAAAGTTTCAATTCATCTTTTACATCTTGAGTAGCGGCATTGCTAAACTCACAGCGCTCCATCATGGTGTCGCTAATAGAAAATGCAACGGCATCTTCTTGGGGATGCTTAGCTTTACAACTGACTAGGAGAGAAATTAAAATAATGGATGAGAGTTTTAAGAGCGGGGTTCGTATCATCTTAATAAATTTTAGATGCTGTGGCAAGGTTTATTTTCATGGCCGCATTGGCCAGGCTGGTTTTCACTCGTTCATATTCTCCTAACGATTCGTTGTAGGCTTCGAAAAAATCGACAAACTCGAGGATGGAGATATTTCTTTTTTGAAAATTGCTGTTAACGCCTTGAAACACCAGGTCAAAATCTTCAGTATAATAGTTTTTAATTTTTTTGAATTCGGTTGCGCTATATTTTAAGGTTTGCCAGGCCGAAAGCACATCCGTTTCAACTTCTTTAAGTTTTTGTTTTTGATAAAGATCGGCTGTGTTGGTGCCGTATTCCGCTGCTTTTATATTGCCGCGATTTCTATTCCATAAAGGCAAAGGAATATTAACGCCTACATTAGTTTGATTATGGAATGCACCACCACGTTGATCGTATGATGCATTAACGGCTAAATCGGGGATCGCTAATTTTTTCTGATACTTTAGATTCAATAACGCAAACGCCTCAAGTTGAGAAGCTTGTTTTAGATCGGGCCGCATCTCCAGGGCAGTTGAAACTAACTCGTCATATTCTTTTAGTGCAGTAAGCAGATCAAAATCACGCTCATTTACTTTCGGAATAATGTAATCACTAATCTGAAGTAACAATTGAATTTTTTGTTCCTCATTAAAATAATCACCTGCCAGAGAAGATTTATCATTATTGATTTTAAAGTAAACGGACTTAAGTCGGATTACATCTTTGGCTGGAATGTTGCCGCGCTTGGATTGAATCTCAAAAGAACTGATCAGTGTATCCAATAATTCTAATTGACGAGAATATTTATTTAATGTATTTATTTGACCGTTGATTGTGTAATAACTTGTATGAAGTTGATACTGAAGGTTTCGCAGTAAATCTTCCAACTCAAGTTCAGCCACGTGTTTGTTTTGCTTGGCCAATTCAATTTCTGTTTTTCGCTTGCCGCCAAGTAGAATTAGTTGTTCAATCGAAAATGCTTTTTGCCCTGATTTACCGGTATGAAATGTTTTTTCATTGTCGGGGTCAAGTGCGTTTATGTCGGCAGAGAATAAAGGATTGGGATATGATCGTGCTTGCAGCACGTAGGCTTCCTGAATATTTATATTGTATTCTTGAGCAAGCAGAAGCAGGTTGTTCTTTAAGAAAAGACTATCAACTTGTGCCAACGAAAGACTTACTTTGCCTTGCCCCAGGCAAGAGGCTGATAATCCCAGCAGAGCAACGAAGATTTTTACAACTTTCATGGCGCAACATTACTTGCTGCCACCTTAAGATTTCCTTAAGACGAATAAATTTTACCTTAAGCGCGATTTAATTTCAGGCAAAACGAATTTTGCCCAGTGGCAGATATTGAATAGCTAACTTCACCTTCATGCAGGCGTGCTATTTTGGCAACCATTACTAACCCAAGTCCAATACCAATTTTGTTGCGACTATTTTGCCCTCTAAAGAAATAGTCAAATAGATTTTCCTGTTCGGATGGGGTAAGCGTTGGGCCGTTATTAATAATGTAAACCGTCAGGCTTTTTTCGTTTGCTGAAATTTCCACCTTTACGGTGTGGTCATCAGAATATTCAATGCCATTTTTAATTAAGTTTAAAAAACCAATACTTAACATTCGTTTGTTGCCAAGTATATTAAGTTCCTCAGCATCTTTTACGTCTTCGCGGATGGCGAGTTCTAGTTTTGCGTTGGGGTTTACTGATTTTAGGCTCTCGAAGGTTTCAAAAATGATCTCATCAATTCGAAGTAATTCCTTTGACAGCTGATCTTTATTAGTTTCAAACTTTGAGATATCAAGCAGCGTGCTAATAACAGCCGCCATTTGCATGAGGCCATTTTTTTGAAACTCAAAGTAGCCTTTCCAACGCTCGCGATCGGGATCGTTCATCATTCTTTCCATGTTGGAAATCAGCACCGCTATGGGTGTTTTTAGCTCATGCGAAATGTGATGAATTAAATTCTTTTGATAGGAATAGGAATGTTCAACATTTGTTAACATGCTATTAAAGCTATTAGCAAGCGATGCAATTTCATCGCCAGTTGAAGGCACAGTAATTCGCGAGAGATCATTGATGTTTTTGTTGCTTACCTCAATATTCAGTTTCGTTATTGGTTCGGTAATTTGTTTGGACAAGTAGAGGGCAATTAAAATTTCCAATAGTTGAGCAAGAGCAAATACACCAATTAGCAGCCAGGCGAGAAAATAAATTTTTTCCTTTCCATAGAGATCGTTGGCCTTAGCAATTGCATAAAATGTTTTTCCCTTATCGTTCATGCTGTGTGCATATACATCATATTCGCCTTTGCGGTATGAAATTTCAGTCTCGCCTTTTTTAAGTTGGGTTAATATATCATGTGAAAATGGAATCGGAATATCGTCCACACTGCTATAAATCATGTGTCCGCTCGAATCAAACAATAGGATTTTCTCATCGTACAAATTGTTGATCGTAGTTTCGTCTAACGCTTGTAGCAAGTCGTGATCAATTTCTTTCACGTCAATTAAAAGGCGCAGCGTAGTGGTGGTTTTTTCTTTAAGTCGCTGGGTAAATTCCTGCTCGCGATATTCGGCCATGCTAAAAAAAACAATCAACAACGTTATGCCCAGCACAATGGCAAACATGATTGAGAAGTACAGGATTATCTTTTTTCTAAGATTCATTTGATTTTCCACTTAAAAAATAACCAAATCCGGGGCGGGTATGAATGAATTTTTGTTCGTACCCTTTGTCAATCTTATTTCGAATGGAGTTTATAAATACTTCAATGGTGTTGGTGTTTACTTCTACGCGGGTTCCCCAAATTTTTTCGATCAGGTTCTTTTTGGAAACAATGTTACCATTGGCACTTGCTAATAGCGCAAGTATATCAAACTCGCGGGCAGTAAGTTTTATGTGTTCACCCTTGCGAGTTACCTTTTTAGTCCCCAAGTCAATCAATAAATCATCGACTGAAATTACGTTAGGAATTTCAGAGTTGCTTGATCTCCGTTTTAGCAAAGATCTAATGCGAACCAACAACTCTTTGAAGTAAAACGGTTTAGTCAAATAATCATCGGCCCCACTTTCAAAACCGGTAACCTTATCTTCAGCCTCATCAAATGCTGTGAGAAAAAGAACAGGGATATTTATTCCATGATTGCGAATAGATTTGCAAACCTCCAGTCCATTTTTTCCTGGCATGTTTATATCAAGCACAATGCAATCGTAAGAATTTCGTATAATCAATTTTTCGGCAAGTAATCCATCATAAACAGCTTCTGTTAAAAAGCCCTCCTCCTGTAATCGCAATTTCAAGTCGGCAGAAATGTTTACATCATCTTCAGCAATCAGAATTTTTTGCATTGTTTATTGCTTGGCTAAGCTTTTATATCGGAAACAATCAACAAGATGGTCATTTACTAATCCACAGGCCTGCATGTGAGCGTAAATGACAGTGCTGCCAACAAATTTAAACCCGCGCACTATCAAGTCTTTACTTAAGGCATCTGATTCTTTTGTTGTGGCAGGTACTTGATTCAACGATTTCCAGTTGTTTATAATTGGCTTATTGTTAAAAAATTGCCAGATGTATTTATCAAAACTGCCAAATTCTTTTTGAACTTCAAGAAATCGCTTAGCATTGTTTACGGTAGCGTGTACCTTTAATTTGTTGCGAACGATGCTTGGGTCCAGAAGAATTTTCTCTATTTTCTTTTCAGTAAACCGTGCCACTTTTTCAGGATCAAAATCGACAAAGTTTTTACGGTAACCTTCACGCTTTTTCAAAATTGTTGCCCAGCTAAGTCCTGCTTGCGCGCCTTCTAAAATTAAAAACTCAAAATGAACCCTATCATCATGAACAGGTATACCCCATTCTTCATCATGGTATTGAATATACTGATCGAACCTGAGGCACCAGGGGCACCTAAAAACTTCTACCATTTAGTAAATTTTCAGAAAGTTACTGGTTTAATAGAAAGTTTGTATCTTACTATCATGAATAGTAAATCATTCATAGGCTTATTAATTCTTGGCTGCATGATTAATATTTCTGCAGCCGCACAATTCAGAAGCAAAATGAAGTCGTATAATTTTTATACTCGCACAGCCAAGGCAAACCACATGAGCCCAGAAGCATTGATATTGGCAAATAAAACCCCGGGTCGCTATTCCGCACCAATATTTACCGCGAGTGCAGGTAATTCTAGGAACACTTACTTTTTGAGTCAGATGACTACCCAAACCATGAAAGATGGGAAAATGGGAACTTATTATTTGTGGGATCAGCAAGGCAACTTGCGCGAGTCCCGATTTTTTCTTGAGATTGGCGGGAAGAGTAAACCCGGTCTCAAACTTGTTTTTCCTAGGCGTTAATTACTTACTTTAAAATATGAGAAAACTTATTTTATCAACAGCACTTATTCTTTGTTTTGGTGTTGGCAACTCACAATCCAAAATTGATTTCGACAAAAAATTAAAAGACTTAGGCATTGAACTTTTTGTTCCCTCCAAACCAATGGCCAACTATGTGAAGGCGGTGCGCGTTGGCAACTTACTTTATCTATCCGGCCACGGGCCAGGCAAAGCTGATGGAACCAATATTACCGGGAAAGTTGGCAAAGACATGACAACCGAGCAGGGATATGAAGCGGCCAAACAAACAGGTATTTCTATTTTATGCACATTGAAAAGCGAGTTAGGCGATTTGAATAAAGTAAAACGAATAGTAAAAGTATTGGGCATGGTAAATTGCACCGATACATTTATCGATCAGCCTAAAGTGATTAATGGATTTTCTGATTTGATGGTTGCTGTATTTGGAGAAAAAGGGAAGCACGCGCGATCGGCCGTAGGAATGAACTCACTACCCAGCAACATAACTGTTGAAATTGAAATTATTGTAGAAGTTGAATAAGATGAAACACAATCTATAAAGATTCAACCTTAGCCTCATTCATTTAGAAGTAATAAATTCTTTAAAAAAGAATACTTACAAGGCCCGAAACTTTCAATCTGGTTTTTATTTGATAATTGTGAGGCTTAGATTCGATGTTGAATTAAAACCAGTTAAGTGCTTTTAAGCTATCTTAAAATTGTGCTTCGCCAAATGCGAAGCTTTTATTCCCTTATCAACCTTACCGGGTTAATTGTTGGCTTTAGTGCATTCATTCTAATTTACTTATGGGTTGAACACGAACTAAATTACGACCGGTTTCATCAGGAACATTCAACAATCTTTAGAGTAGTTGAAAATCAGATCAATGAAAAAGGACTAATCTATCCGGTAGCTATTACGCCAGCGCCTTTAGCCCCTTATCTGAAAAGCACATTTGCCGAAGCGAAAGAAGTGTGTAGAATGAGTTACCTCAATCTGGTGCTTCGACACGAGGATCAAGCATTTTACCAAAACGGATTAGTTACTGATCCTTCCCTCTTTACTATATTCTCGTTTCCAGTTTTAGCAGGCGAAACAAAATCATTTGAGTCGGGTGTAGATAAGATAGTGATCACAAAAAAATTGGCGCAAACTTATTTTGGACAATCCAATCCAATCGGAAAGGTGCTGCAAATGCTTGATCGTGATATGCTCATTGTTGCTGTTGTTGATAATATTCCAGGAAACTCTCACATTCAATTTGATTTTGCAATTCCTTTTGAGTTTCTTCTCGCCAAAGGATATGATAATTTGACTAATTGGAAAAACAACCAATATCATACGTATATAAAATTAGATGCTCAGACAGAATCAGGAGCCTTTGTCGAAAAAATTCGAAACGCAATAACTAAACACGTGCCTGATATCGACACGGAATTAGTGCTACAGCCACTTGGGGATATTCACCTTAAATCAAATTTGCTCAACAATGATATTCAAGGCCACGGTAGTTTGCAATATGTATATATATGCTCGGCCTTAGGAATATTTATTTTAATGATTGCCAGTATTAATTATGCAAACCTGGCTACCGCCCGATCAATTAAGCGCGCTAAAGAAGCTGGAGTTAGAAAGGTGGTTGGGGCCAATCGACTTCAGTTAGTAACTCATTTTTTTTCGGAATCATTTTTATACAGTGCCTTTGCTTTTATAGTTGCCATTATTGTGTGCTGGCTTCTTATGCCACAAATAAGAGAACTGAGTGGAAAACTTATTGAATTCAAAATCCTTTCTCCCCAAATTCTTTTTCCGCTATTGGCTTCAGTATTATTCTGCGCACTGTTAGGCGGAATTTATCCGGCCTTGCTCTTGTCTTCACTAAACCCAGCCATTGTGCTAAAAGGTTTTTTTAAAACAGGCAGAGGAACAATTATTTTTAGGCGCATATTGGTAACAACTCAATTTATTATTACAATATCTTTTCTATCGGGCACTTTTGTTGTTCAAAACCAACTTAATTTTATTCGCGAGAGGGATATTGGTTTTAAGAAAGAAAATATTCTTACAGTTTCAACAACTCGAAAAATTAGAAATCAATACCAAACATTTAAAAATGAATTGCTAACACTGCCAGAGGTAAAGAATGTAACCAGCACTAGTACCAAATTGTCGTTAAGTGATGAATCCACTGATAATATTTATTGGGAAGGGAAAAACCCTGATATAGATTTAATTTTTCATGACCTCAAGGTAGATTATGATTTTGTAAAAACGCTATCAATCGAACTAGTGGCCGGACGCGATTTTTCAGATCAAATAGCGTCAGACTCTGTGGCAGTTTTATTAAACGAGGAGGCCATTCGGCAAATGGGTTTAGCCGATCCAATTGATAAGCAATTTAAGATTAGAAGCAGAGCCGGAACAATCATTGGCATTGTAAAGGATTTCAACTTTAAATCGGTTCATAAAAAGATTGAGCCCATTGTAATTTATATTGAGCCCGAAAGTTTTTACGAAACTGCTATTGCGCTAAACAAAGGTAACGTAGCCGAACAAATACGGACCATAGAAACTGTGTATAAGAAATTTTCTCCGGGCAGTCCGTTTGAATATTCTTTTCTTGAAGCCGATATAAATGCCAGTTATCAAACAGAAGAACAAACGGGAAAGATATTTAATTATCTGGCTGGCCTTTCAGTTTTTATTTCGTGCCTCGGCTTATTAGGGATAGTTATGTTTGTTACTGAACAACGGGCAAAGGAAGTGGCGGTGCGAAAAGTATTAGGGGCTTCCGTTTTACAGTTAACCTTTATGCTCACTATTGAATTTGTTATTATGATAGTGATTGCATTTGCGATTGCCACGCCTGTCACCTGGTATGCAACTAATCTTTGGCTAAATGATTTTGCCTATCACATCAACACCTCATTTTTTGTTTTTGCTTTGGCAGGATTAATAAGTTTAGCCATTGCATGGCTAACTATTGGTTACAAATCGATTCAGGTTTCACGCACAAGCCCGGTCAATTCTTTACGCAGTGATTGAGCAGAACCCCAACCAAACAATTAGTAAGGAACTTCGTATAAACAAAACGCACTAAAAAGCTTGCCAACTGTTATATTTGCAATTCCCGAAATGAAAAAAGTACTCTTTTTATTCGTTATAGCTATTTTTTGTGTACTGATGGTTTCTATCAGTACTCAAACTTTTGCAAAAAGCAAAGTGACCTCAGGTATGGATTGGAGCGAAAGAATTCAAACACAAGAAGAGGAAGAAGAACCGGCCCGGGATGATAATCGCGATTGGGACGATGAAACCTACCGATTTATCACGCTATTCAACTTCAACAACCATTCATTGCATCTAGATAAATTGAGATCTCCGTTTTTCTTTTTTGTGAGTACTCACTTTCCTGAAATTGATTCACCGCCTCCCCAAGGTTAGCAGCGCGTGTGATGTGATCTCATGCCGAGATCTTTGTTACTAAATCTTTTTTTACATTTTAATCGTATTTATGAATTTGAGAAATTTTTGGTCTTCGGACCTACGATCGTCTATGGTCGTATTTTTAGTTGCCCTGCCCCTCTGTTTGGGAATAGCCTTAGCCTCTGGCGCTCCGCTTTTCTCAGGATTGTTGGCAGGGATTATTGGTGGAATAGTCGTTGGCTCATTAAGTGGTTCATCCGTAAGTGTGAGCGGACCAGCTGCCGGACTTACAACCATTGTTGCTGCAGCGATTCTTAACCTTGGATCCTTTGAAGCGTTTTTATTAAGCGTTGCTTTGGCCGGCCTTATCCAATTAATTTTAGGTTTTGCAAAAGCGGGAGCCATTGGCCATTTCTTTCCGATTTCAGTAATAAAAGGAATGTTGGCGGCCATCGGCATTATTTTAATTTTAAAACAAATACCACACGCGGTTGGCTACGATGCCGATTTTGAAGGAGATGAAAGTTTTTTTCAACCCGATGGACAAAATACTTTTTCAGAAATTTTTTCGGCTTGGAATTTTTTAAGCCCGGGCGCGGTATTGATAAGCACGCTCTCAATCGCTTTGTTAATTCTTTGGGATGGCAAGAGTTTGCAGCGATTCAAATTTTTTAGACTTGTTCCTTCCGCATTGATTGTTGTTTTGATGGGTGTTTTATTAAATAGTTTATTTACTATAGCATGGCCGTACTTTGCCATTGAAACAAAACACTTAGTTTCCTTGCCAACGTTTTCGCAAACAGAGGGAATTACTTCGTTGCTTACGTTCCCAGATTTTTCACTCTGGCAAAATCCCAAAATTTATATTACTGCTGCTACCATTGCCATTGTAGCAAGCCTTGAAACACTGCTTAGCATTGAGGCCTGTGATAGAATGGATAAGAGCCATAGAATTACGCCTCTTAATCAAGAGCTAAAAGCGCAAGGTGTTGGTAATTTTATCTCAGGCATGTTAGGCGGCTTGCCTATTACTTCTGTAATTGTAAGAAGTTCGGCTAATATTAATGCCGGTGCGCGATCAAGAGCATCGGCTATTTCGCACGGAGTTATTTTAATGTTATCCGTTTTACTTTTACCGGGCTTACTTACCTTGATTCCGCTGGCTAGTTTGGCAGGCATTTTAATAATGGTTGGGTATAAGCTAACCAAAGCAACCCTTTACAGGGAGATGTATAGTAAAGGAGTAGCTCAGTTCGTGCCTTTTGCTATTACCATATTTGCAGTAGTATTTACTGATCTTTTGCTAGGCGTGTTTATGGGTGTTCTTGTTGCCATATTCTTTATTTTAAAGACTAACTTCCAACGAGCAGTTATATTGGTGTCGTCTGAAAACAATTATCTTATTCGCTTTACAAAAGATGCCTCCTTTCTTCATAAAAATTCTTTGCGACAAGCTTTTGAGGCCGTACCAGAAGACGCAAAATTATTAGTTGATGGATCGAAAGCACAATTTATGGATCAGGACATAAAAGAAATGCTCGTTGATTTTACAATGACGGCTAAAACAAAAAATATTGAAGTAGAATTAAAAAATATTAATATTGATTAACCATTGAGTATATGAAAAAGTATGAGCAATTGCTATTGCAGAATAAAGCTTGGGTTGATCAAAAAATCCACGAAGACAAAGACTTTTTTAATAAGCTGGCCAATGTACAAAAACCAGAATTTCTATGGATTGGATGTGCCGATAGCCGCGTGTCTGCCAATGAAATTACGGGCACTGCACCAGGCGAAGTGTTTGTTCATAGAAACATTGCAAACATGGTTGTGCATTCGGATATGAATATGCTAAGTGTGTTAGATTATGCAGTGAATGTGCTTGAAGTAAACCATGTTATTGTCTGCGGCCATTATGGATGTGGTGGCGTGCGTGCAGCTATGGGCAATAAACAAATTGGCTTGATCGATAATTGGATTCGACATATTAAGGATGTGTATCGGTTGCATCAGGATGAACTGGAAGCGATTGAGGAAGGCAGGAAACGTGAAGATCGATTCGTTGAATTAAATGTGATTGAGCAAGTTTATGATTTAGGCAAAACTTCGATCATTCAAAATGCGTGGGAAAAGCGGGGTGGCCTTTATGTACATGGCTGGGTGTATGATATTGCTAATGGCGTAATCAAAGACCTGAAAGTTTCGATGCATGATGATTCCGAAATGCCAGATGTATTTAAGTTTGAGAAGCCGAAAAAATAAAGAGTGTACTTAAACACTCCAGCAAACCATTCCGCCCAGCGGAGTGGTTTTTTTATTTTATAATTAGAATAATCCAGCAATAGGGGTAAGGCATCTTAGGGTTGTCATAACCTCAACGCCCCAAATCCGTAAATTGCACTGCAAACATTTCAAATAGCAGTGGATTTATCGGAAAAGCAGGTATTGGAAACACTCCGGCAGGGCAACGAAAGTGCTTTTGAGATGATTTTTAGAACCTATTATCAACCGCTTTGCCGCTACGCATACTCCTTTTTGCAAGACAAAGAGGAAGCCGAAGAAGTCGTTCAGGCTGCTTTTATAAACTTTTGGGAGAAGCGAATGAACCTCACCGTTGAAACTTCTCTGAAGTCTTATCTCTACCGGATGATTAGGAATAGTTGCCTGAATGTGATCAAGCATGAAAAGGTAAAACAACAACATGTTGCCCACGAACTTGCTGTGATGGAAGTATCGCACGAATCGGTTTCGCAAAATGTGCAGGCAAATGAATTGGAGATAAAAATTGCCGAGGCAATGAAAACCCTGCCCGAACAATGTCGGCTTGTGTTTCAGCTCAGTAGGTTTGAAGAGTTGAAGTATCAGGAGATTGCTGATCAATTACAAATTTCTATAAAGACAGTAGAGAACCACATGGGCAAGGCACTTAAGCTTATGCGCGTGCAGTTGAAAGATTATTTGCCGTTGTTTTTAATATTTATGAAAGACTGGATATTATGAAGGAGGGTTGGGACTATAGAGACGATTTGATTGGCAAAGTATTAGCCGGAGAAGGCTCTGCGCAAGAGGTAGAGGAAGTTCTTAATTGGGTAAGTCAAAGCGAAGAAAATAAACTTTATTACGAAAGTCTTAAAACAATTTTTGATAAGGCCGCTTCCGCGGAGATTCAAATTCAATTTGATACCGATGCTGCGTGGAATAAAGTACGCAAGAAAAATGCTGAGGAGCCGAACAACGTTGTGCCACTTTATAAAAACAGATCGTTCTTCAATCAACCCTTGCGCATTGCAGCCGGAATAATTATTTTATTGGGCGTGGCATATGCCGCTTATCAATGGACTACGCCAGCTATTCAAACACTTGCCCTTGTCTCAGGCCAAGCCACAAAAACAGATACGTTGCCCGATGGAAGCACTGCCTTCTTAAATAAAAGGAGCGAGCTCACGTACGAATTCAACCCTAGAAAAAAGACCCGCAAAGTTGTGCTGAAAGGCGAGGCCTATTTTAGTGTAAAGCATGAGGCTGGAAAACCTTTTATAATAGAGGCCGAAGATATTCTGGTGCGAGACATAGGAACAGAATTTAATTTAAAGGCTTATCCCGATAAGGATACTATTGAAATAATTGTAACCCATGGCGAGGTTCAGTTTTACACAAAGAACGATGAAGGGTTGAATTTGCAGGCTGGTGAAAAAGCGATCTATACAAAAAGTAGTAAGAAATTTTATCGCATTGAAAAGCCAGACACCAATGCCCTTGCGTATAAAACAAAGGTATTCAGTTTCAATAATACCGACTTGAAGTCCGTGGTTAACTTGTTGAATGAAGTTTATAATTCAAAAATAAAACTGGCAAACGAAAAATTATTTAACTGTCGCCTCACCGCTAATTTCAAAGAAGATAATGCGAGCATCATAGCCGAAGTGATAGCCGAAACCATGGGGTTAACCATTACCCGAAAGGATGACCAAATTATATTAGACGGAAAAGGATGCGACCAATAAGCCAGGCATGAGAAGACTCTACCTTACTTCTGTCCTCTTATTTATTTGTGTTATAAGTGGGCGTACGCAAAAGAAAGATCCATTGCTTGAGCGCACCATGTCCATTAGTGTGGCAAATGAAAAAATCCCCGCTTTACTAAATCGTATTGGACAAACAGGAGGATTCTCATTTTCTTATAATAGTGCGATCATCAATGCTGATGAAGAGATTTCGATAGATGCTACCAATCAACCCGTGCGAAATCTTTTAAATGAAATTTTTCAGGGCTCGATGAATTATAAAGAGAAATCCAACTACCTGATTCTTACTAAAGCATCTGTTCCGGTTGCGAAGAATAACATAACCGTAGTTGTTATCAACGGTTATGTGCAAGACTCACAAACAGGTGAAAAAATTTCGCAGGCAAGTGTGTATGAAAAAAGTTCTATCACCTCGGCCGTTACCGATGAGTTTGGTTATTTTAGACTAAAACTTGAAAAGAAATCAGATTCAATTTCCATTTCAATCAGTAAAAAAAATTATCGCGATACGGTAATTAGTATTACAGCAACCGACAATTACTATTTTATATTTCCAATCCAATCCATTAAACAAGATACAGTTCAGCGGATTGCAAATACTAAAACTGATTCAACAAGTATAGGCGAGAAGAAAAAAGAGGAACTGAATTTGCCTTACGAATCAGAACCAAACATTCAAAACATTCGCGATACGCTGCACAATCTGGTGCAAGTATCCTTTCTTCCTTTTCTGGGAACGAATGGCAGGTTAAGCGCGAATACCATCAACGATTACTCGATTAACTTTTTTGGAGGCTATTCAATGGGGACTAAAGAAATTGAGCTAGGGTTTTTCTTTAATCTCGATCGTAGCGATGTGAGTTGGCTGCAGATAGCTGGTTTTGGAAATATGGTTGGTGGTAAATTATATGGCATACAGGCTGCAGGCTTTTTTAATTTGAATGCCGGAGAAACAGAGGCAGTGCAGTTGGCAGGCTTTGCCAATACTAATTTGGGAGATACAAAAGGCGTGCAGGTTGCGGGCTTTGCCAACACAACACTTGGCGATATGTATGGCGTGCAAGTAGCGGGCTTTACAAATTATACTGGCGGAAAAGCGCAGGGCGTTCAGGTGGCAGGCTTCGGTAACGTTCAACTTGGCGACTATAAAGGATCACAATTTGCCGGGTTTACTAATGTGGCAACAAAAAAAATCACAGGCTCGCAAGTAGCAGCTTTTTATAACTATGGACATAAAGTGCAAGGCACTCAGATTGGTTTGATAAATTATGCAGATAGTTTAGGAGGTGTGCCCATTGGCTTGATTAGTATTGTAAAGTCGGGCTATCATAAAATTGAACTTTCGGCTGATGAAGTTTTTTATGCGAACCTTGCTTTTCGCACGGGTGCCAGAAAATTTCATACTATGTTAATGGCTGGTCTTAAGCCACAGCAATCTTTGCAAGCGGGCGATACATCTGTTTGGCATTTTGGGTATGGATTAGGCACCACGCGCAAACTTACTAAGTGGTGGTTGCTTGATATTGATTTATCAGCACAGCATGTGAGTAAGGGAAGCTTTACCAATGAGCTTAGTTTATTGAATAAAGCGTATGTAGGTTTTGATTTTCAGGTTGCGAAAAAACTTTCTCTTGCAACGGGAATTACTCTAAATGGGTATTTGACTAAAACAACTTACAACGATTACCCAACGCTCTTTACAGGGTATCAACCTAAAATAATTTCTGATAAAAATATTGGAAACGACCTCAACTTAAAAATGTGGTTGGGAGCAAAAGTGGCGTTGAGGTTTTTGTAAAACGATTACAAAAATTACTATTCTAAATAGGGGTTAACTAAAATCCAATTGTCATAAGAGCAGAAAAATTCTCTTATGACATTATTGAAAAATTGTAGCTCTGTTTTATTGCTCTCGCTGTTAAGTATATCGCTTAAAGCACAAACCCTCACCCAAACCATTCGCGGTACTATTATCGATAAAGTTTCAAAAACGACATTGCCAGGTGCATCGATTGTTCTAATAAACTCCGATCCACTTGTTGGAACTACAAGCGATCTCGATGGAAATTTTAAACTGACTAATGTTCCCATCGGAACACATGCACTTCGCATTTCATTTGTTGGCTATAAAGAAGTAACAATCCCAAATATCATTGTAAACTCTGGAAAGGAAGTGGTGCTTAACATTCCGATTGATGAAGACATCACGCAACTGGAAGCCATTGTTGTGCGGCCAGATATTGAAAAAAATAAACCAATTAATGAAATGGCTACGGTAAGCACGCGCACGTTCTCGGTTGAAGAAACCAGAAAATTTGCTGCAGCGGTAAATGATCCGGCTCGTGCGGCAGTTTCATTTGCTGGAGTAGTTTCCACCGATGATGGCAGCAATTCAATTTCGATTAGAGGCAACTCACCATTTGGTTTACTGTGGCGCATGGAGGGTGTTGATATTCCTAATCCCAATCACTTTGCCAATGTTGGTGCATCGGGTGGCGGTATTTCTATTTTAAGTTCACAACTGCTTGCCAATTCTGATTTTTCTACGGGAGCCTTTGCAGCAGAGTATGGTAATGCATTGGCTGGTGTGTTTGATTTAAATCTTCGAAAGGGAAATAATGAAAAGCGCGAGTACACCGTGCAAGCCGGATTTCTAGGGTTGGACATTGCAGCAGAAGGGCCATTCTCTAAAAAATATCGCGGCTCATATCTTATCAACTATCGATACTCCACACTAAGCGTACTTTCAAAAGTAGGCGTGAATTTGGGCGATGCCATTACAAACTTTCAGGACTTGTCGTATAACATTTATTTGCCTACCAATAAGTTCGGAAACTTTTCTTTGTTTGGCTTTGGTGGGTTGAGTGATCAAAATCAAAATGCCAAAAAGGACTCGGCACAATGGGAGCAAGATTACCAACGCTATAACTCATCTTATTTTTCGAACACCGGTGCTGCCGGATTGAAGCATGCCTTTACAATCAATCCTAAAACCTTTGTGCAATCAGCGCTTGTTATTTCGGGCAACGATCATGGTTATAAAGAAGATAGGTTAGATGACAGATACTCACCACAGTTTAATTATAAGTCGAATTACATCACCAAAAAAATAACTCTAAGTTCCGTTCTGAATCATAAGTTCAATGCAAAGAATAGCATACGCTCAGGTGTTTACGTAAATGAGTATTCGTACAACCTGCGTCAACGATATGTTGATCATGAGATAAATGCGGTTGTGCAGCCATTGAATTCAAAATTGAAAGCAAACACACTGCAATTGTTTTCGCAGTGGAATTATCGCCCAACGCAAAAATTGACGATCAATAGTGGCGTTCATGTTCTTCATTTAACTAACAATCAAACAACCTCAATAGAACCACGTGCTTCCATTAAATATGAATTGGATGACCGTCAATCAGTAAGCATGGGCTACGGCCTGCATAGTCAAATGCAACCGATTGGCGTGTATGAAGCACTAATCGAACAGCCTGATGGATCGTTTCAGCAAGCAAATAGAAATTTAGGATTCAATAAAGCACATCATTTTGTGTTAGGATACGATAGGTCTTTGACAAAATTTTTGCGCGTTAAAACGGAAGGTTATTATCAGCACTTATACAATATTGCAGTGAATGATGACCCAACAAGTTCGGCTTCGTCATTGATTGTTGAAGAAGGTTTTGTTACGGATAAGATGGTGAACAAAGGGTATGGAAAAAATTATGGACTGGAGATTACGCTCGAACAGTTTTTGCACAGCAATGTATATTTTCTTCTTTCAGGATCATTGTATAATTCTCAATACAAAGCCTTGGATGGCGTTTGGCGTAACACCCGCTTTAATGGAAAGCATGCCTTAAGTTTTACGGCTGGCAAAGAATACAATTGGCGGAAGAATCGAACCTTGGGATTGAACCTTCGTGCGATCTATGCAGGAGGTTTCTGGACAACACCAATTGATTTTGAAGAATCGAGTTTGTTAGGTGAAACGAAGTATATAGAAGCTCTGGCGTTCACTGAAAAGTTACCAGATTATTTTCGAACAGATCTTCGCGTAAGCCTGAAACGAAACAGGAGTAAAACTACTACCACCCTTTCGCTGGATTTGCAAAACGCTACCAATCATAAAAACCTGGGTGGGCAGTATTATGAGGCTCGTAGTGGCGAGATAAAAAAGTGGTATCAGTTGCCGTTGCTACCTATTTTGAGTTACAAAGTTGAATTCTGACAGAGTCGAAAAAAATCGAAAGAAGAATAGGGGTGAAGCAATCTTCACTTGTCTTAATTCCAAATATCAAAGAATTATGAAAAAGTTAAATCTACTAATACTATTATCAGCATTTGTTTGGCTTACTGCCTGCACGGACGAAGATCCAGGTCCACGTCAGCAGGATACGCGCAGTTATGCTGTTGTTGATTTTGATCGGGTAGAGGCAGGAGATGAGCTTATTGTTTCGCTGAAATACAGTGAAAACTTTTCTATTGAAGCAGAAGGCGATCGTAGAAATCTGGACGACCTGATTGTTTCTAAGAATGGAAATTCATTAGTGGTTCGCTTTAAACGAAGCGATAGACGCCAATATGCTACTTATATAAATATTACCCTTCCGCTTTTATATGGCGTAGATTTTTCAGGCGCTGCAAATGCAGAAGTTTCAGGATTTGCGCCTGTTAATAGAATGGATGTTTCACTTTCAGGGGCATCGCTTGTGCAGCTAAGTTTAAATGCAACTGAAATCCATTTCTCTTTAAGTGGAGCTTCACAACTTCGCCTTAATGGTGAAGGGCAATTGTTGGAAGGAAATATTTCTGGAGCCTCCATACTTACAGCCTTTGAATATTACACGGATAAAGCGGAGTTGGTTGTATCGGGTGCCAGCAATGCAAAAGTATCTGTAGCCAATCAATTGAAAGGCTCGGCAAGCGGGGCAAGTTTAGTAGTGTATCGGGGCAATCCTGAGCTTAACATAAGTGCCTCTGGCTCAAGCGTGATCCGGCCAGATTAAAATTAAATCTCACCTCATATTTTATGGCCTCATAAATTCTGACCCTCGGTATGTGTCCTCACAAGCCGAAATACTCTGTCCCTGAGCTTGTGTCCTCATAACCCAACATACAACTTCTCTGGCCCTCGGTTTGTGTCCTCACAAACCGAAACACTACTTCGGCTTGCACTCTTGCAGGTCGATTTTTTTTTGCATTTTGCGCCATGCTTTTTGCGTTCAATTTCTTTAACCCTAGGTTTGTGGTCTCACATACCGACATACTTATTCATTAAATGCTGCTTGCTTTCGACATTGGTAATAGTGACATCACAGTAGGTTTGTGGAAAGACAATGAATGGAAACACATTTGGCGTATTCCATCCCGACCAGATTTACCTGAACTTTATTTTGGTGTAAAAATCCGCGATTATTTTTTCGAGTCTAGTACAGATTTAAATCTGGTGAATACAATCGTACTCAGCAGTGTGGTACCAGCTATGACGGATAAGATAAAAAGCGTATCGCGAATGTTGTTCGATAAAGACCCCATTGTGCTGGGACCAAAAGTGTATGCACAACTGCCTATTGATATTCTTAATCCATTTGAAATAGGATCGGACCTTGTAGCCAATGCCGCAGGGGCTTACTTTAAATACAAGCAAACGTGTGTGGTGGTTGATTTTGGAACCGCGCTTACATTTACGACCATTTCCGATACCGGAAAAATTTTAGGGGTGTCCATCGCGCCCGGCCTCAAGACTGCTATTCGATCGCTTTCGCAGAACACAGCTAAACTTTTTGATGTACCCTTGGCAATGCCTGCGTCTGCGTTGGGATATAATACCGTTACTGCAATTCAGTCGGGCATCTTGTTTGGGTACGAAGGCCTTGTGCGCAACATGGTTTTAAAAATCCGCGAGGAGTTGAAAACAGATTGCCCCGCAATAGCTACGGGTGGTTTGTCATCTATCATAACGCCACTTCATAATTTCTTCTATTCTGTAGAACCCAATTTAACCTTGGATGGCTTGCGAATGATTGGGGAAGTGGTGAGTAACAAAAATGGCGGAGCCCAAAGCGAAGCTCCGCCAGAAAAAAAATAAGAGAAGAATATCTCTTTAACATATTCTCTTAAAGCACTTATCTATTGCGTTGTTTGGCTAGCGTAGTATCCAGCACGGTAACCATCTTATCGATAGCGCCACTTAGGGCATCGTCAATATTAGATGCGTGGTTGCTTGTGGTTACAGGTTTTAAACCTTTTAGCCTAGCTTCAATAAGGCAGCGCTTGTCATCATCGCCACCCTTCTCCCCGTTCTCGTCACTAAAGTGCACGTCAATACGGGTAATGTGTTCACTGAAACGGTCAAACTCAGCCTCCAGTGTTGACTTACAGTAATCAATAAGTCGTTCGCTGCTTTCAATGTGCCTGTCGGTGTTAACTTCTATTATCATATACTTATCGGTTTGTTTTCAATTTATAAATTGGGTCAAAAAAATGATCGGGTTCTACTTCAACGTAGCCGGTGCTGGTTCCGGATGTTTTGTATAACGTTCAAAAAATTCTATCACACGCAACATGTGGTCCATCATTCTTCCCGGATTGCCACTTCGTGTTAACTCATGGCCTTCTCTCGGATAGCGAATGTACTCAACTGGCTTCTCTAAAATTTTCAAACTTTTATACAGCATCTCCGATTGAATAACTCCGGTTCTTAAATCCTGATCGCCATGTATAATTAAAAAAGGTGTATTTATTTTATCCACGTAAGTAAGTGGTGATTCAGAATCTAAAAGTTTTTTTGTTGCTGGTTCCCATGGGTAGCCACCGAAGTGATCGGGTACTAATCGCCATGCATTTCCTTCGCCCATAAAAGTTGTAAGATCATAAACTCCGCGCTGCGCGTTTGCGGCTTTAAAACGATTATCATGTCCAATAATCCAGGCTACCATATAGCCCGCATAACTTCCACCCTCAACAAAGAGTTGATCTTTATCCATCCAATCATGTTGCTTAAGTGCTTCATCAAGCGAAGCAAGAATATCACCCGCGGGGCCGGTTCCCCAATCTTTAAAATTTCCTTTTTTAAATTTGTCACCATAGCCACCACTACCACGCGGGTTGCAATACACAAGACCATAGCCCCAACTGTTTTCAAGTTGATATTCATGCCACATCGAAAAAGATCCGGGGCCCCACATAGCGGATGGTCCGCCATGAATATTTAAAATTACCGGATACTTTGTACCGACTTTTTTCCCGACAGGCTCCATAACCCAATATTGAATTTTAATACCATCGGGTAGGGTGAACCAATACTCTTTTGGAACAATGACGGTCTTATCTTTTAGCCAACCACTATTTAATTCGGTAAGCTGTCGTGTTGATTTATCTTTTAGATTTAGTAAGTGTACTTCCCACGGATTTTTCATTTCGGTAATAGCATACACAACTTTATCCCCACGCAAATCAAAATCATTTACGCCATTATCATTACCTAAAATTTTAGTAATGGTTCCGCCCTTTGCGGGAACACTGAATAAAGGAATATCACCTTCTGTTTGTGAAGTGAAATAAATCAACTTGTTGTCTGCCGACCAGATCGCACTTCCGATATCACGATCGAGCGCTGCGGTTAAGATCGTTGGTTTGCCTCCAAGCGAACTAACAACGGCCAGTTGGTTTTGTGTAGCATGATTATTATCAGTAGGAGTTGCATAAAATGAAACTTGCAACCCATCGTGCGAGTAGGATGGGTTTGAAAGGGTATGCCCCGGCCAGGTGAGAAACTCTTTAGCTGTTTTGGAAGCAACATCAATTGTCCAGAGATCACTGCTTCGCTCGCGGTCGGGATGAATTTTATAAACACGAGAGTGACAAATGATACTCTTTCCATTTGGCGCCCATTCAGCACCTTGAAAATCCTGAAAGCCTTGTGTGAGCTGAACATCTTTGTCATCTGAATTAAGAGTCTTTAAAAACAAATGCGAAAAACTTTCTTCAGGCTGCAGATTCATTTCGCCTTGCAAATCTTGCCGGGTTAATACGCGCGGATTATTTTCAGAGGTATTTTTAGCTAACCAAGCGCGCACTTCATCCAATGATCCATCAGGGCTTGTTGAAATCTTTTTTCGCTCGTCTGCTTTTAGGGCCTTAAAATTTGGTTCATCACCTTGGGTTCTGCCCGGTCTTTCATAACTCCACGGAGTTTTGCCTTCAATCTTTGAGAAAGGAATATTTGCTGAGTATAAAATTTGTTTACCATCAGGTGACCAACGTGGACTGCTTGCTCCATTTTCACTTTGCGTGATAACGTGGGCTTCGCCTCCACTTAGCGGCAGCAACCAAAGTTGTGAGCGTTCGCCATCGGTGCGCACGAAAAGGATTTGTTTACCATCGGGGCTCCATTGCGGTTGGCCATCGTTTTTGTCGCCAAAGGTTAGTTGAGTTGGTTCGCTTTTCGAAAGCAGATCGAGTAAGTATAAATGATTAGTATAGTAATAATCATTTTCGTTTTTCACCGCTTTGCGCGTAACAACCATCACCGCTCGGGAGCCATCAGGCGAAATTTGTATTTGATTGGTCGTTGCAATTTTCATTAAGTCGCTTGCAACAATTGGCTTGTTCTGTGCAAAGGCAAACACACTTATGAAGATGAACAAGAAAAGAAGTTGAATTCTTCTGGTCATAAAAGATTAGTTTAAATTTTAAATTATACACCCCTCTCCTCCGAAGAGAGGCGGGGGTGAGGTGAAAAGTTAATCAAGCGGAAGCAATCATCGCAAGAATATCATCAACAAATTCGCGAGAATTACTTAAGCGGGGCACTTTGTTTTGTCCACCAAGCTTCCCGCGCTTTTTCATCCAATTATAGAATGTGCCTTCGGCCACCGAATGGATAGTCGGGGCAACAAGAGCGATATCATGCGCTCGCTTGGCATCGTAATCAGAATTTATCTCCCGCAAGGTTTTGTCAAGCACATGTTTGAACTCATTTAAGTCGTTGGGAGTTGTTTTAAATTCAATGATCCACTCGTGTCCACCTTGCTTCGACTTTTCTAGATAGATAGGTGCGGCCGTAAAATTGTCGATTACTGCGCCAGTTTGTTCACATGCTTTAGTGATGGCCATCTCAGCATTTTCAATAATAACTTCTTCGCCAAACGCATTGATAAAATGTTTTGTTCTACCGGTTATTCTTATACGATGTGGGGTTATGCTGGTAAACTTTACGGTATCGCCAATGTTGTATCGCCACAAGCCAGCGTTGGTGGTTATCACCATCGCATAATTTTTTCCAAGCTCAACATCGCCTAATGAAATTGCATCTGGATATTCTTTATCCAATTCTTCAACAGGAATAAACTCATAGAATATTCCGTAATCGAGCATGAGCAATAAATCCTCTGAATCCGGCTTATCCTGAATTCCAAAAAATCCCTCACTTGCATTATACGTTTCCCAATACTTCATCTGATCGCTTGGAATGATAGAGCGGAAAAGATTTTTGTAGGGCTTAAAGGCAACGGCACCATGAAAAAACACTTCCAGGTTTGGCCATACTTCTAAAATAGAATTTTTCTTTTCTGTTATCAGGATATGTTGCAATAAGAGAACCGTCCACGTGGGCACCCCGGCAATGTGAGTAACGTTTGCTCCAACGGTTTCCTTGGCAAGCCGCTCAATTTTTTCTTCCCAGTTTTGCATGAGTGCTGTTTCCAAACTCGGGGTTCGAATAAACTGCGCCCATGGCGGCAGGTTTTTCATGATCACCGCAGAAACATCGCCATATTGAGAAGTTGCAGACGGATCGAATTCATTTATCTGTGAACTTCCGCCAACAGCAAGACCTTTGCCTGAAAAGATTTGCGTGTCCGGAAAGTTGTTTACATAAATGGAAAGCAAATCTTTTCCGCCTTTGAAATGACATTCTTCAAGGGCTTCCGTTGTTACGGGAATAAACTTACTACGATCATTGGTTGTGCCACTTGATTTAGCAAACCATTTTACTTCCGAAGGCCAAAGTATGTTTTGCTCACCTCGCATCTGCCGCTCGATATATGGAAACAGTTGCTCATAAGTATGAATGGGAACGCGTCTTTTATAATCCTCATAATGCATCAGATCATCAAAAGCATATTTCTGACCAAACTCAGTATCGCGTGCTGTGGAGAGTAAGCGTTTCAGCATCTCATCCTGAACTTCATAGGGATACTTTTTGAAAAGCTCAATCTGGTGAATGCGCTTTTTCATTACCCATGTAAGGATAGAGTTTAGGATTTGCATAGTAGGATTTCAAAAATAAGGCGCACGACTGCGATTACCAAAATGTTTTTTGAGATACCCTAATCATTAACTTTTGATCTGCGAAGTTGAAAGTTTTGGCCTAGATATACTTTTCTAACCAGCGGATCATCAGCAAGCTCTTGCGCGGTGCCGGCTTTAAATAGTTTTCCTTCAACCATTAGATAAGCGCGATCGGTAATCGATAAAGTTTCGTCCACGTTATGGTCAGTAATAAGTATTCCAATATTTTTCTTTTTTAGCCTGCCCACAATACCTTGAATTTCTTCAACCGCAATCGGATCGACACCCGCAAAAGGTTCATCTAATAAAACAAACTTTGGGTCTACGGCCAGTGCGCGTGCAATTTCGGTGCGCCTGCGTTCGCCACCCGAAAGTACCATCCCTTGATTTTTGCGCACATGCGTTAAGCTAAATTCTTCTAATAGAGATTCGACTTTTTCTTTGCGATCTTTCTTTGACATTTCGCGCATCTCAAGGGGAGCCATAATATTTTCTTCAACGGTAAGGCTTCTGAAAACAGAGGCCTCCTGCGCCAGGTAGCCAATACCAATTTTTGCACGCTGATACATGGGCAATGAAGTTATGTCTTGCTGATCAAGATAGATGTTGCCTTCATTAGGTTTTATTAAACCTACGATCATATAAAAGCTGGTTGTTTTTCCGGCTCCGTTGGGGCCTAGCAGGCCAACAATTTCACCCTGCGCCACATGCACCGACACGTTGTTTACAACCGTGCGTTTCTTATATCGCTTAATCAGATTTTCTGCGCGCAGTTCCATGTCAATCGAATTTGATGTCTTTAATTCTTACTTGTAAGGAGGTAATCCCATTATATGTATTTTCTTCCAAGGTAAACGCGATGCGAAAATAGGCACCACTGGCAAGCTGATCATAGTATTCCATTAAATCAAAAGCAACAGCATTAAAAACCACATTGGTGCCGGCCTGGCCAATTACAAAACGAAGGTGCCGATCTTTAAAGCTCGACAGGGAGTTCATAACAAAAACATTTCGTGCTTCGAACACAGGCCTAAGATTTTCAGGTCCAAACGGAGCCATTTGTTTTAGTACGTTATTAAACTTGCTAGTCATGAGATCAAACTGTATGGGAATATCGATCTCAACAATTGGAATCATCTCTTCATCGGTTAATGTAGCGGCAGCAATTTTCTCAAATCGTTCTTTAAATGCTTCAAGATTCTTTTTATCTAATGTAAGACCAGCAGCGTACTTGTGGCCACCATACTTTTCAAGCAAATCACTACACTGATCAATAGCTTTATAAAGATCAAATCCCTTTATGCTGCGGGCAGAGCCGGTAAGTTTATCGTTCGATTCAGTTAAAATCACAGTAGGCTTGTAGAATTTCTCCACACACCGAGCAGCAACTATGCCAATTACTCCTTTGTGCCAGGTTTCTTTAAAAAGAACGGTTGATTTGGATTTCATCAAGGTCTCGTTTCCCTCAATCAGAGCAACCGCCTCTTCTGTAATGCTTAGATCAAACTCTCTGCGGACATCATTCTTCAAGTTTATCTTTTCAGCAAGCTGGTTTGCTTCTGTTTCGCTTTGCGCGATTAATAATTCCACCGCTCCGCGCGCATGGGCTACCCGGCCGGCTGCATTAATGCGCGGCCCCAGTGTAAACACAATACCAGAGATATCAAGATCGCCTTTTGTTGATGAGATTTCTTTTAAAGCCTTAAGTCCGGCTCGTGGATTTTGATTAAGCTTTTGCAATCCGAAATGTGCCAACACTCTATTCTCACCGGTTATCGGAACAATGTCAGAAGCAATGCTCACTACTACCAGATCTAAATATTCATAAACCTCATCAACAACCCGGTGCTTTTTTGCAAAGGCTTCAATCAACTTAAAGCCAAGGCCACAACCACTTAATTCAGTATATGGATACGTGCAGTCTTCCCGTTTGGGATCGAGCACGGCAACGGCATTTGGAATTTCGCCACCAGGCAAATGGTGATCACAAATAATAAAATCAATACCCTTATGGCTGGCCAGCTTCACCATGTCTGCTGCCTTTATCCCAAGGTCAAGCGCGATGATGAGTGAGAAATTATTTTCTTCAGCCCAAATAATTCCGGCTTCGGAAACACCATACCCTTCAGCATACCGATCGGGAATATAAAAATCGCACGAAGTATAAAAACTTTTGAGATAGCTGTAAACCAATGCTACCGATGTTGTTCCATCAACATCATAATCGCCATAAATAAGTATTTTTTGATTTTTATCTATGGCTTCTTTTAAGCGCTTAACAGCATGATCCATGTCTTTAAGCAGAAAAGGATCGTGCAAGTGTTCAAGCGATGGGCGAAAGAAATTTTTGGCAGTATTAAAGTCACGAATGTCGCGTTGCCAAAGTACAGTGGATAAGTGCGTGTTTACATTGATGGAATTACTAAGCGTTTCAACTTCTTCGCTCGAAGGCATAGGTTTGTATAGCCATCGCTTTTGCATTTTTATTTTTTATCGAAGTTAACAACTCCTGCTTTTCCGCTCTCTCCTTCTTCAGCATGATAACCTCGCTGACCATTTTTTCCATCGCGCACAGGGCCCAACCCGGCTAATCCACCTCTACCGGCATCGCCACCTAATCCACCAAAGCCGCCATAGTTTTTAATGTGTAGTTTGCTACCAAGCCAATAAACATAATCAGGGCATCGCTTGCACTGCACACTCAGGTTGCCGCCCTGGCCACCATGCCCGCCTCTTGAGCCACTGCCACCCTGACCACCATCACCACCGATGCATACGCGGGTGCCCGGTCCACCTCCGCCTCCATGCCCACCACGTCCGCCATTTCCACCATCGCCTCCATTAAGGTTTATGGTTAATGATCCATTGATCTGAATATCGTCTGAATAGAGAAATAGATTTATTCCATTTTCGCCATTGCTACCAATCTCCCCATCGGTTCCAATACCGCCTTGCCTGCATGGATTTCCTTGTTCCGCTCCGTTTTTTCCATTCGCTCCAATGGCACCAGCACGTCCAGCCCCATTAATTGCGCAGCCATTGCCAATGATGGCAATTTTGGCGTGAATGAAATTATCTACCTTATCGTGATTTAAAATTATTTGTGAGGAGTCTGCCATAATCAAGGTATCCACCACAATAATGTCAGTATTCGCTATCAAATACGTTTCTCCTTTGCTAAGCAAAAGTTTTTCTAATCGGATTTGTGCAGTTGCCGAGAAGCAACCAACTAACAAGAAAAAACAACTCACCAATCTCAGCATCGGACAAAAATAAGAATAGAATTGGTTTGGGTTAAAAAAAGAAAGGCAACGCATTTGCGCTGCCTTTCTTTAATTAGTTAGAAATCTATTTAGGTGTTTCCCCCTTTTCGGCTACCACACCTTCCAATACATCTTTAATATCAACACGCTGGCCATCTTTGAATGGTACAATCCAAGCATCTTTCACACCCATTTCGCGCATATATTTTTTAAACTTATCAGCTTCCCAGTAATCTCGGAAAATACCAATTGTGAATTTTTGTTCTCCTTTATCGGTTGCCTCGCCACCAAAGTTTGGATTGTTGTCAAAGTACTTAGAAAGGTCTTTATTTTTGAAAGCTCCGATCTGAACTTTAAAAACAACACCCTTCGAAAAATCCATTGAGTTTGCGGCAGGAGCTGCTTTTAATTGATCTAACTCAGACTTATAAGAAAGCATCTCACCACGCATTTTGGTGATTTGATCTTCCAACTCAGCAATGCGTGAATTTTTTTGACTGATTTGGGAATTGAGTGTGCCAACTTGTCCTTTTAAAGAGGAGTTGTCGGTGTCGGCTACTTGTTTATCCTCGGTTAGTGTTTTGAGGGTAGCGGGGTTTTTGGCGTATTGCTTGGCTTTCTTTTTCCATTCCTTTTTCTCCTGCTTGGATAGCTGGGCGAAAACTTGCATGCCGGAAAAAATCAGCGCCAGGCAAAGTACTACAACTTTAGTTTTCATTGATGTTTGGGTTTAATATGAAGATAAAAGTAATAAAATATTCTGAAAATGACTGCATTCAAGGCTTTTTAGCATGATCTATTAAATGATGCTATCACTTTTTTGAAGTTTAATTAGTCAAGACTTCCTACCATCTTTTCGGGGCGCACCCACTCATCAAATTGTGCAGATGTTACCAAGCCCAGTTCCACCGCGGCTTCGCGCAAGGTCTTATTTTCTTTATGAGCTTTCTTGGCAATCTTAGCTGCATTCTCGTAACCAATATGGGTGTTCAATGCCGTTACCAACATCAGCGAATTTTCCATGTGTTGTTTTATGATTGGCAGGTTTGGTTCAATACCAATGGCGCACTTATCGTTGAAAGAGACACACGCATCGCCAATCAAGCGCGCGGATTGTAAAACATTGGAAGCGATGACGGGCTTGAAAACGTTTAATTCAAAATGACCATTGGCGCCACCAAAAGAAACGGCTACATCATTGCCAATCACTTGTGCACACACCATTGTTAAGGCTTCTGGCTGTGTTGGGTTTACTTTACCAGGCATGATAGAAGAGCCGGGTTCATTATCAGGAATAACAATTTCGCCAATGCCCGAGCGTGGGCCAGAACTTAACATACGAATGTCGTTTCCTATTTTCATTAATGAAACCGCGGCACGTTTCAATGCACCTGAAAGTTCTACCATGGCATCATGCGCAGCCAGCGATTCAAATTTGTTTGGTGCTGTTATAAATGGATAGCCTGTTAATTCTGCAATTTTTTTTGCGACTAAGACATCATATCCCTTTGGAGTATTTAATCCGGTGCCCACTGCGGTGCCACCCAAGGCTAACTCGCGCACGGCTTCAAGCGCATTATTGATTGTGCGCATACTGTTATCAAGTTGTTGCACATAGCCACTAAACTCCTGGCCAAGCGTAAGTGGGGTTGCATCCATAAAATGTGTGCGCCCGGTCTTTACAATATTTTTGAAGGCTGTAACTTTTTTTGCTAACGTATCGCGAAGTTTTTGCATCCCCGGAAGGGTAATTTCTGCCACTTGCTTGTAGGAAGCAATGTGCATGGCTGTCGGAAATGTGTCGTTACTCGATTGTGATTTGTTGACATCATCATTAGGGTGCAGTACTTTTTTTTCATCGGTTAGTTTTCCACCACTTAGCACATGGGCACGATAGGCAATTACCTCGTTGGCATTCATATTACTTTGTGTGCCCGATCCTGTTTGCCAGATTACCAACGGAAACTGATCATCTAATTTTCCTGCTACAATTTCATCGCACACCTTACCAATTAAATCTTTTTTAGCAGCATCAAGCACGCCCAATTCATGATTGGCCGCAGCCGCTGCTTTTTTAAGATATCCAAAAGCATAAATAATTTCTTTTGGCATACTTGCCTCAGGGCCTATCTTAAAATTATTACGTGAGCGCTCAGTCTGTGCGCCCCAATATTTGTCAGCAGGCACTTGTACTTCGCCCATCGTGTCTTTTTCAATGCGGTAGCTCATAAAGATTTTTTTTGTAAAGTTAGTTTTCAAAATCCATTAATAAACAAAATCAGTTGAAAGTTGATTCTTAAAGATGCCGGAGATCAGCATGCTGATCCAGAATCCACCCGGTGATACTCAACCGCTCACGCGTGGCCGGCAATACTTCGTGTTCTAGTAAATCGCTGCGGAAGCAAACTAATCGCCCCGCTATTGGTAATGCATCTATTTCTTTTCCTGAAAGGTAGATGCGCAGTTGCCCTCCTTCGTTTGCTTGCCAGTTTTTATTGAGGTAGCAAATGATTGAAAGTTTGCGATGATCATCTTTTTTAAATTGATCAAGATGTCGCTTATAAAACGTTCCTGCCGGATAATCAGTCAGGTGAATTTCAAAATCTTTTAAGCTTAAAAATAAGCCTTGGTTTACCGCTAAGATCACTTCTTTTAATTTATCCAAATAGCATTGCAAAGCTGCTTGCGCATTTGCCGGATCAATCCATTGAATATAGTCGCCTCGAATACCTTCGTTAATCTGCTTGTCGCGATGTTGGCCAATGCCGGCTTTTTTAAAGTGTACCAAACTATTATTGAATTCGTCTAACGCAAGAATGGCGTCTATTTCGTCTACCGTCAAAAAATCATCTACTATTGCATAGCCGACTTCAGCAATTCCATCAACAATGGCGTTTAGTTTTTCAGGGAATGAATTAATCATGATGCGAATTTAGTAGCGGGAATTAACTTTGGGTTTTTATGAAGCAATTTTTTCACAAAACTACTTTTCTCGCTTTCTTGTGGATTGCGTGCATTACTGTTCTTACCTCTTGTGCGCCTAAAGAAGACATTATCTTTAAAGGAATAAAAAAGGTTGAAGTACAGGCTGACGGCAGTGAACCAATACTTACTGCAGAAGCTTACTTTAACAATCCCAACAACATAAGAATGAAGTTGAAAGAAGTTAATGTGGACATACTTGTTGACGGTAAAGTTTCCGCCAAGGTGCGACAAAAATTGAAACTTGAAATACCCGCACAATCCGATTTTTCGGTATCGCTTTCCGCGCGACTTTCCTTTAAAGACATCGGGTTAGTAGATACAATCATTAACCTGATTGGTGGTAAAAAATATCAAATTCAATACATTGGCTTTGTTCGTGTAGCGGTGCATGGCGTAACGGTTAAAGTGCCTGTTAAATTTACTGAAGAGCGGAGAATAAGATTATAAAGTTGGATCAATTTTTCAGGATGCTTTTAATGCCTTACCTTTACTACAACGACTTACTTGATAAGTTGTACCTAAACCTGTTTGAGCTTTTCATTTGATGGGAAATTATTTGAACATTGTTCTAATTGTACTGCTGTTGATAGTAATTATACTTCAGGTGCGGGCCTATTTGCACCTAAAGCAAAAGAACAAGTTGATTTTAGTGCAGAGCCGCGAAATAAAAAGACAAATTCAGGAGCAGGAAAACAGAAACAAGCAAGTTGGTGAACTGGTGCACGAAAAACAGCAATTGATTGGATTAGTATCGCACGATCTTAAAGGACCTTTCAATAGAATTTTTGCGCTTATTCAATTGCTGGAAATAACCTCTGAAAATTTAACGGACGAGCAACGCGAATACATGGGTAAGATGCATCAGATAGTGGCTGATGGCTTAGGTATGATTCGCAATTTGTTAGACAACCGTAGATTAGAAGATCAAGGGATAGATCTTTCACCGGAACGATTAAACCTGGCTACCGTTTTAGGCTCTTTGGTTAAAAACTATCGCACCCTATCAGAGAAAAAGAAAATTCAAATTCACTTCAATACGCCAGCCGAAGCCCTTGTGCTTGCCGATAAACTTTACCTCTATCGTATTTTTGAAAACCTAATTTCAAACGCGCTTAAGTTTTCGCCACAGAATAGAAATATTTATGTGACCATAGAAACTAAAGATGAAAAAATTGAAGTTTGTGTAAAAGATGAGGGACCAGGGATAAGCAAGGAAGACCAGAAAAGACTGTATCAAAAATTTCAGCGCTTGTCTGCGCGGCCTACGGGTGGCGAAAGCTCTACCGGGTTGGGACTATCAATAGTAAAAGCCCTTGTTGAAAAAATGGGCAGTGAATTACGATGCGAAAGTGAGGAGGGGCAAGGCACTTCGTTTATTGTAACAATAGACAGAAGTGACGAACGTGTAGAGAAAAAAGAAATTGTTGCTGCTGAAATTAATTGAACAAAAAGTAATCGTCTTCACGTCCATTAAGTACAGCCTCCAATGATTCAATTACATTTTCATCTTTGATTACGTAATCGCGCACGCCTCGCTGAATAAAATTCAACACCAGATTTCCATCATCCAGCGCACTTAACATTACCACTTTATTTTTATCCGTCAGTCGCGACTTCACCTTTTCATAAAGCTCTATGCCGCTCATGCCAGGCAGCTTGTAGTCAATAATCAAAACATCGGGTAGCGTAGTATTAAGCAAGATCAAACCGTCTTCGGCCGTATGAAAAACATTGATTGTATAGGCGGAGTTAGAATTAAGAGACTTCTTAATAAATTCTGCATAAATAACATCGTCTTCTACAAGATAAATAGTCATAATCAATTGGGCAGGTGCAATATAGTAAGCTTCCTTGTTTTACGATAGCAGAAATGCCGGATAAAAGCCAATTTTCGTTTCAATTTGCCGCTTATTGAAACTTCTTTGCATAAAAGTATAGTTCGTCCTACCTTCCTTACACCTAACCTACTTGCCATGCGAAACCTTATTCCCGTTTTTATAACCCTGCTTTTTGTTGGAATCAGTTGCTCCATCCCCAAAAATCAAAGCCAATTAAAATTTTCAATTTCCTTTACCCAGGAGTTGAGCGATCAGGCGCAAGATGGCCGACTGTTGCTTATGCTATCGAATAACGATAAAGCTGAGCCGCGCTTTCAGATTAATGATGGCCTGCAAACGCAACTAGTATTTGGTATTGATGTGGAGGGCATGAAACCCGGACAAGAAATTACCTTAAATAATGACAACACTTTTGGATTTCCCATTCGATCAATAAACGATGTTCCAAAAGGAGAATATTTTGTGCAAGCTTTAATCAATCGGTACGAAACTTTTAATTTAAAAACCGGACACACAGTAAAACTTCCTCCCGATCAAGGCGAAGGACAACACTGGGATAGTAAGCCGGGAAATTTTTATAGTACTCCAACAAAAATTTTAATTGATCCATCTAGTGATAAGGACATCAAGATTTCAATGGATAAAAAGATCGCACCCATTGAAGAGGTAAAAGATTCTAAATATGTAAAGCACATTAAAATCCAAAGTAAGTTACTTACTGAGTTTTGGGGTCGCCCTATGTTTGTTGGTGCTCATGTGTTAGTGCCTGAAGGATTTGATGAACACCCGGATGCGCATTACCCACTGATGATTTATCATGGTCATTTCCCCAGCGACTTTGGAGGCTTTAGTACCGAGCCGCCACCAGCCGATATGGACACTACCGATTATGCTGCGCGGTTTGGAATTTATGGATACAACAAATTTGAAAAGCAGGAAGCATATAATTTTTACAAGCAATGGAGCGGCAAAAACTTTCCACGCTTTTTGATTATTGAAATCCAACACGCTAATCCTTATTATGATGATTCGTATGCGGTTAACTCAGCTAACCTTGGCCCTTACGGGGATGCTATTATGAAGGAGTTAGTGCCTGAAATTGAAAAACAATTTCGTGGTATTGGCCAAGGCTGGGCTCGCTTTACCTATGGCGGATCGACCGGTGGTTGGGAAGCATTAGCCGTGCAAATGTTTTACCCGGATGAATTTAACGGTTGCTTTGCTGCATGCCCTGATCCTATCGATTTCCGCGCATTCAGTTTAGTAGATATCTACAAAGATAAAAATGCGTACTGGTACGATAGCGATTTCAAAAAACTCCCCCGCCCAGCCCATCGCAATTACTTGGGGCAAATTCAAAATACCATGGAGGAAACAAACCATTATGAGTTAGCACTGGGCACAAAAACGCGAAGTGGACAGCAATGGGATATTTGGGAGGCTGTGTTTTCCCCGCAAGGAGAAGATGGTTATCCAAAACGAATCTTTAATAAAGAAACCGGTGAGATAGATAAAAGCGTTGCTGATTATTGGAAAGAGCATTTCGATCTACGCTATATTCTTGAACGCGACTGGAAAACATTAGGGCCAAAGCTTGAAGGTAAAATTCATATTTACTGTGGCGATATGGACAATTACTATTTGAACAACGCGGTTTACTTGATGGAAAAATTTTTAAAGACAACGCAAACGCCATTTTATAAAGGCGAAGTAGATTATGGCGATCGGGCCGAGCATTGCTGGAATGGTGATCAGGTAAACCCAAATTACGTTTCGCGCTTAAGGTATAACACGATGTACTTACCAAAAATTTTAAAACGCATTCAGGAAAGTGCGCCTAAAGGAGCCGATGTAAAAAGCTGGCGGTATTGATTTTTTTAAATCGCTTAAGCCAACTATTTTTCAACGCAAGCTTGCAAAAAGTTAATCCGCCAACGTAAACTCGGGCAACTTCATAATTTTTCCACCTTGCAGTGCGGATTCATGTGCAAGAATTCCGACACACGTTATGTTGGCCGATTGAACTGCATTTGGATAAGGCACTTTGTTATTAACAAGTGCATCGATAAATGCATGCACCAGATGCGGATGCGAACCCCCATGCCCGCCCCCTTGAATAAAAGAAAGATGCTGATGATCGTCTGCATCATAAACACCTTGCTTAGTAAATCCTTGAATAGGTTCAGGTAACAACTTGGCATAATCCGGGCACTCTACTTCTTCCGGAATTTCAGGCTCTGGTTTTTTTGCAGTGTGCACAACTAAAGGCTTGCCCTCTATCAATGGCCACTCTACCGTTTTCTTCGAACCATACACCTCAAAGCTTTCTCGATATTGACGCGCTACATCAAATAGCGAGCGATATACATGGGCACTCACATCTGAGTTTCTGAATTTAATGTGTGCCGTCTCAACAGCAAAAGGTGAATTATAGTGATGATGAAGTTCTTCTCTAATTGTTCCGCTGCCAAAGCACGAAACATACTCCGCTTCACTACGTATTAAGCCGAGTACCGGACCCACACAATGCGTGGCATAATACATGGGTGGTAAACCCGGCCAATAGTTTGGCCAACCATCCATATCTTGTTGATGACTCGCCTTTATAAATTGAAGTTTCCCTAATTCACCTTTGTCATAAAGTTCTTTCATGAACAGAAACTCACGCGCATACACCACGGTCTCCATCATCATGTAGGTAAGCTTTTTTTCTTTGGTGAGTCGTACAATCTCCTCGCACTCTTCTACTGTGGTTGCCATGGGCACGGTGCAGGCCACGTGCTTCCCCGCTTTCAATGCTTTGATTGATTGAATGCCGTGATCGGGAATGGGTGTATTGATGTGCACAGCATCAATGGTTGGGTCTTTCAATAATTCATCATACGAAGTAAACCTCTTTTCAATCCCAAAGGCATCACCAATTTCATTCAGTTTTTTTTCATTGCGTTGACAAATCGCAATCAGATTGGCGTTCGGATGTTTTTTATAGATGGGAATAAATTCAGCTCCAAATCCTAAGCCTACAATAGCTACATTGATTTTCTTAGTCATAACACTAGGTGTTTAATAATTTCTTTAAAAAAGTAATTCCATCTTGTGCAAAATCATCTTGACTTTCAGCAAGATTTCTCCAGATGCAAACAGCGCCAGCCAACTCTTTGATTTCAGGCGTAAAGCTTTCAATAGATACTACTCCTGAATAATTAATTTTTTTCAGTCCGGCTTTAAATGAATTCCATGGCGTTTGCCCGGTGCCCGGTGTGCCGCGATAGTTTTCAGAAACCTGCACATGAATTAATTTATCTCCCGCCAAGGTGATGGCCGCTTCAAGATCGCGCTCCTCAATGGCCATGTGAAATCCATCCAACAATACTTTAGCAGCAGAATGATTTACATCTTTAATAAGACGCATGACATCTGCTGCCGTATTGATCAAGTCGGATTCAAACCGATTGAGTGGTTCGAGTGCAATCATCAAACCATGTTGCTGTGCCAGTTCACAAACTTTACGAATGTTTTTTACGGCAAGATCCCATTCAACTTTTCGTTGCTCAGGCGAAACCATACGCGCTTTACCAACCGCTGAGTACATAGGGCCGGCAAGAAATTTAGCATCCCAGGCATTGCATAATTTGAAACACTCGGTAATGTAATCGAAGCAAACTTTATGAACCGCAGAATCGTCATTTGTTAAATCACGTGTTGGCCCAAAGGCACCGCAAACAATTGCTTGCAAGCCATTTTCTAAAAGTGCTTCCTTTACTTTTTGACCATCGATCAGTTCTGGATATTCAACGGGAATCTCCACAGCATCATAGCCCATTGATTTTATTTTCGGAAATAAAGCAACAGTCTCCGTATTGAATGGTGAAGTCCAAAGCCAGGTGCTTACTCCAAATTTTATATTCAACCCCATTGCTATTTACTCTTAACCACGTTCATAATACCATTCATTAAAGACCAATGCCCGGGAAAGGTGCACACATATGGATAATCGCCAACTTCTTTTGGTGCAGTGAATTGAAGTCGCACCGTTTGTTGTGGGTTAACTAATTTAGTTGAGAAAAGTATTTCGGGTATGTTGGGTACATAATTCATCTCGGCACCTTTTGTGTCTTGTGCAAGCTTATCGGCAGCGGCACCTACAGTTTGAAGTGTACCGGGTTTAATGATTAGCAAATTGTGTTGCATAAAATCCGGGTTTTCGAAAATGATTTCAACCGGCTTGCCGGCCTCTACCGTAAATGATTTCAAATCATACTTCATTTCATTTTTGATAACCTTGATCTTAATGATCGTTGTGCCAGTAACCGAAGTGGTTGTTTCAACATGGGTTGATTTGCCAGCATAATTTTTCATAAACACTTCAGCAACCGAAGCATCCTGAAAAGGAGAGATCGTGCTGGAACGGAAAATCTTTTCTACATCATACTTCCAATCGCCAACCAAAGAAATTTTAGTAGTGCCAGACTGAAGAAAGAAATCAATTTCCTTTCCGTACATGCCGCCACGACCGCCACCGTCTTCAACTTTTACAGCAATTGAATTTTTACCGGCTTTAAGCACGCCTGCAGGGATTGTATACAATCTAAACGTGTCCCAATCTTTATCAGTAGAACCAACTTTAACACCATTCACCCATGCGATGTCTGTATCATCAATTGGGCCGAGTGAAAGTGTTGCTTTTTTGCTGGCTAAATTTTCCGGAATGTCAATCGTTTTTCTAAACCAGATAATCCCATCCATTTCAACTCCGTTTGTCTCGATAGCTTTAGGCAGTGGCATCTGTTTCCAGATAGCATCATCTAAATCAACTTGCTCTCTTTTTAACAATGCCGGATCTAGCGGTGCTTTGTAGTTCGGATTTTCTTTAAGAAAGGCACTGATGAAACCGCTTTGATGTTTTGCAGCGGCAGCATAAACTGCTTTCTGTAACCAAAGATCATTTTTAATTGCTGGATCATTTGAAATCGGTAATAGCAACGCGCCAATATTTTCTGATGCAGGCAAAGAGGTAAGTGCTATCAGCGCAGCCAATCTTGTGTTTGGATCAGGATCATTTAAGGTATTGGATTCAATAACGATTTGCTCCGTTAATCCATCTTGCGAAAGAATTTGCAAAGCAGCTTTTCGCACTGCGGGCGAAGCATGTTTCAGCGCATCAACAACTACTTGAAAAGCTTCACTACCGGTTCTTACAGCCCCTAATCCATCTATCGTCCAGAGCGCGTGAATGGCAGCATACGGATTCGTTGATTTATTTTTTACTAATTGATATAAATGAGGTAAGGCGGCTTCTTTTTTATTTTCAATAAGCATGCGTTGTGCGGCTATCCGCCAAAACATATTGTCATTGCTCAGCATAGTAACAAGTTCTTGACTGTTGCCTTTATCTAATTTTACAGGCTTGTATGGTTTTGAATCCTGATGAACGATGCGCCAAACCCGACCATGCGATTTATCGCGCAATGGATTTTCATACGCATTGCCCGAACCATTTTCTGCCTGATAGCCACCACGATCAGGAGTAGGTGTTGGGTTATGTTGAATGATAAAATTGTACCAATCTAAAACCCATACGTTTCCATCGGGGCCAACCTTTGCCTCTACGGGTGAAGTCCATTCATCCGCGCCAGCGAAAATATTCCAGCCATCTTTTTCAATAAAGCCGGAACCATCTTTTTCAATTTTAGCGATATGCACCAAGTGACCAGTGGGCTCACAAACAAAAGCAATGTTATTCCAATATTCTTTCGGATAGGTGCGTGCTGTATAAAAATTATGACCGGCTGCCGCGGTGAAACCACCGAACACATCTACTTGTCTTACTTTAGGTGTAATGGGATGCATGGCATAATGACCATCAATTTTTTTACTTCCGATGGAAACGCCTTCAACACCTTGCGCTGCCTGATTTGGGATGCCCATAAAAACACTGTGCGTATTATTAGCGGTTGATCCAAACACATCGTTGTTTTCAGTGAATCCTAGACCCCAGGTGTTATTGCTTGTGTTTGTTAAAAACTGAAAGCTTGATGCGTCTGGAGCAAAGCGATAGAACCCTTGATTAAACTCTAAATATTCGCCTGCAATAGTTCCTTTAAAACCAGAGTAGCCCACAGAGCCCCAGATTTGATTATCGATTCCATATTTTAAATTGGATGGCCCAGCATGCGTATCGAATGTGCCCCAACCATTAATAAGAATTTCACGCACATCGGCTTTATCATCACCATCAGTATCTTTTAAAAACAAAAAGTGTGGGGCCTGGGATACAATAATGCCACCACGCGCAAATGTTAAGCTCGTGGGGATGTTAAGCTTGTCAGCAAAAACAGTAAACTTATCGGCTTTGCCATCGCCATCGGTGTCTTCACAAATTTTTATTTGATCGTCACCTACACCGTCTTCATCGCGCACGGAGTTAGGATAATCAATAGTTTCAATAACCCACAACCGTCCGCGCTCATCCCAATCCATGGCAATAGGATTTATGATTTCAGGTTCGGAGGCAAAGAGTTCAACACGAAAGCCTGATGGAACCTGAATTAATTTTTTCTCTTCTTCTGCTGAAAGTGGTTCTTGATATTGTGGTGCAGGATTTCTCTTTTCGTAGTTAGGAATGTTTGGTACATCTTTATAAACAAGTGTTGGCATCCCTTTTCTAAATTCTTCCCATTGTGCTTTTACTTTATCGCCTACAGCCCATACAATACCTTGCTGCACTAACTTTTGAAACCCGGGATTATCCCACACGCGCTCATCATGACCGGATGCTGTATAAAACACTCTTCCTTTTCCATGTTCTTTTACCCATGTCCATGGTTCGTGATGGTCGCCTTCAACGCGTTCCATCAACACCGTTCTGTCTGCGCTTAGTTTGTCGTGAACATACGTTTCATCCCAGGCGGTAAATTCCTCTACACCCTGCATAACTGGATGTTCTTTGTTAATAATTTTAGCTGCAAATGTTGCGGTATCATGTTTTAAAAATTGACCGCCTACTAAATCAACATATTTTTCTGAATTGCGAAAGCACCAGCTTGCACAATGAAGCGGAATAAATCCTTTTCCACTTTCAACAAAGTTTAACAACGCAGCTTCCTGCGATTGCGTGATCGAATCATGATTAGCATAAATCATTAGCCCATCGTACCAAGCTAGTTTTTCTGGATTTAAATCGGCAGGATCATCCGTGTACGTAAAGTTGATTCCTTCTTTGCCAAGGGCAGCAGAAAGGATTGGTAAATATTGTGCCGAGTTATGATGTTTACTTGCATGACCTAAGAAGAGAATCTCTATCCTACGCGGATCGTCTGAAAGTTTTGATTTTCCTTTATTATCGCAGGAAGAATAGACGAGACCCGTAAAAACTAAAAAACAATAGATAAGCTTTTTCATAAGGTAGAATTTGAAGGCAAAAGTTGGAAAGAATTTTCACGTGGAAATTACTGTATTTAATCACATTCCGACACTATTTTATCATGAATGGCTATGCAACAGATCGATTAGCTGCAATAATTAGCTAATATGTAGCGAATAGATTTTTGCGCGATTAAATATGGATTGCCGCTCCGCAATTTTTTTAAAGGATTTAAAGCCTACTTGTTTGAACAAACTGATTGCTGTGGAATAGAGCAATGGATAGGGAACCCAGGTATTGGATACATCCATGTCATATTCAACAAGTATAAAACTTCCATCTTTGACCATGCTTCCGCGAAGACGACCGAGCAAAGTCAGTTTATCTTTTACATAGTGAAGGGAGTTTGCCATCAATATCCCACTAAGTGGCGGCAAGTTTAACGGGTCATCTACAAAATTTAATTTTTTGAATTTTATGGATGACTCTTTAAATGATTGTTTTGTTTGATCAATAGCATGCACGATTGACCCGGCTGGCAAGAGGTTTAAGAGAGCTTTGCTAAATAAACCATTTCCACAGCCAAGGTCTGCCCAGTGTTGTTGGGGTGTGTTGAAAGTAAAGTGGTTGAGATTAGCTGCTTCGCTTCGGTAAGAGTCATGCTACTTCTTAACCAAATCGCGATAGCCAATGAGCTCAATTCCTTTTGCTTTGATTGCTGCTTTTACTTTCTCGCTGGTAAATAAATCAGTAACACCTTGTCGGTCGGTAGCTACATTTTCGTAACCGATATGATGCACGGCACGCAGCTCTTCATTATCTAACCCCGGATGATCAATAAACCAATACGTTTTACCGGCTTCAAGTTTGTTGATCGATTTAATAAAGCTTTGAGTTTTTTCTTCTGAAGTTTTTGAAGGGCCATCGTAACCAATCCAGGCTACCGGGTAATCACTCAAGTCGATATCAATCTTATATTCTTTAGCCAGTTTTTTTGTAAGCAGTTTCACCTCATCTGTTATTTCTGTGCAGCCCATGTGCGAGGAGAGATGACTGATTTGCGGAATTAACTTCAACGCTAATTCTATCTGCGCGCGAAATTCTTTTTCAACTTCATCAACCTTCCATTTATTTTCTATGATGGCTTGATTAGGATAATTTTTATTAGGATACACCATCGGAAAAAAATATCCATTCGCATCTGTCAGGCTCGGACAATTTGTTAATGGGCGCCATTTAATATTATCCCATTCGCTGGTAAGCGCCAGGTGAATGCCCACATCCACATTAGGAAATTGCTTTAATAAACTTACTGCTTCCGGGAACCACGGTGAAGGCACAATGACTTCAATGGAAGTTTCAATCCCTTCTTTATAACATTTGATTAACGCTTCATTACCCGAATGCGTGTAGCCCATGTCATCGCCACGAATAATTAAGCGAGTTGGTTTTTGCTGGGCATAGGCGGTGAAGACCATGGAAGCAAATGTTAAAGCACAGATTATTTTCTTCATAATAAAAGAATTTTGATAAAGGCGTCTGACCGCTATAAGTCTCTGTCATTAACGGTCTGACGCCTGTTTACGAAACTTAATTCTTTTTCTTAGCCGGTGTTGAAAACGGAGGCGGAGTCACTTTAACTCTTCCTTCTTTCTCAAGTAACAAAAGTGTTTCTTTCACCGCACGTTCTAATTGTGGATCATTTCCTTTTTCCAGCGAAGCTGCATCCTGGCGCACTTCAATATCGGGTGGCACACCTTCATTTTCTGCAACCCACTTATTGTTGATCGGATCAAACACGGCATTGTCGGGCGCTGTTAGCGCACCACCATCAACCAACGCATAATGCACCGATGATTTAACAAGACCACCCCACGTGCGCGCGCCAATCAATGGCCCAACTTTTTGCTGACGGAAAACCCATGGAAAGAAATCGCCACCTGAGCCGGCCATTTCATTAATCAATAAAACTTTAGGCCCTAAAATTCCGGCAGGCAAACGACTTGGTGTTCCGTTCGGAACTTCGTTCGTTAACGAAGCGCGCAACCTGCGCACCATTAAGTCAACCATGTAGTCATCGAGAAGTCCACCGCCATTAAAGCGCTCGTCAATCACAGCACCTTCTTTATCTTGTTGTGCAAAGTAATAGCGGTTGAAAGAAACAAAGCCCGGGCCTCCGGTATTCGGCACCCACACGTAAGCAAGTCGTCCTCCAGAAAGTTTATCAACTAATCTTCGGTTGTCTTCTACCCATGCACGCTGTCGTAAATTATTTTCATTGCCAATAGGCGTTACTGTTTCTTTCCACGATCCAGCAAAGTCTGCAGTTTTATTTATGTGCAACACGGTTTGCTTATCAACAGTGCCGTCTAAAAATTTAAACGGATCGTCTGCAGTTGTTAGCTCTTTTCCATTGATACCTACCAAGTAGTATCCTTCTTGAATTTTTAATCCTGGTCGCTCTAGTGGACTAGATAATTCTGGGTTCCAACTTTCTGTTGTAAAAATCCGGTTGATCTTCCAATATTTATTTTCTGCAACTAAGTCGGCACCTAAAAGACCTACCCGTGATTTTTCTACTTCCGGAAAATCGCCACCAAAAACAAAACTATGGCCAACCGATAATTCACCATTCACCTGATCTAAAATATAGCTTAGGTCGGTGCGATGTTTTATAAAGGGAACAAGTGGCGCATAACGCGCATGCACTTCATTCCAATCGCGGCCATGCATGTTGGGGTCATAAAAGTAATCGCGCTCGTAACGCCACGCTTCTTCAAAAATTTGTTTCCACTCTTGTTCTCTGTCAAGCAGGATGTTGAGCTTTACATCGAGGGACTTATCATCCTTACCAGTAGCAGCGCTTACCACCTTCCAATTGCTTCCCATGCGTACAAGCATTTTATTGCCATCGGCTGAAACCGCTACCTGACTTACGCCTGTTAAAAATTCTTTTACTTCGCGTTCCTTCAGTGTAAACTTCTGCAGCGTTAATCCATTTCCCTTTGGCACGCGCTCACCAATAAAAACACTTCCGCTTAGGCCGCTTTTTGTTAACTGATAATTTGCTTTTGGTATGGGCAAGGCAAGTATTCTGCGCTCGATACCCTTTAAGTCAATGACAACGGGCTCAACTTTTTTTGTTTCTTCTGGCTTAGCGTCCTTATCTTTTTTTGGATCATCTTTCTTTTTGGCTTTATCCTTGTCAGCATCTTTTGCAGGTGCTTTTTCTTCTTCCACGGTTTCTTCATCGCTGCGCGGAATAAATGGCGAAGGATCATCTTTGCGCAAGTTGATTACATAAGCACTGTATGCCGGATCAGCTGTCATCGAGCTGGTGTTAGCCCAACCAGAGCCAAGTGCTAAATCAGTACTTGCTAAGAAATATAAATGCCGACCGTCTAAATCCCATGCCGGTGAAAATGAATCGGCAAAGGAATCAGTGATTCGGTTGATACTTCTGTCTTTTAAAGACCAAACTAAAATACTTCTAAATCCATTCGATCCTGTTTTTGCATACGCAAGCCATTGCGAATCAGTGCTCCAGGTAAGTCCCATTTCGCCACGCTCTAAATTAGTGCCACCCACATCAGCAGTTTGAATAGCCCCAGTTTGAACATCTAAAATTCTTACGCGTACATCATCATCCGTAAAGGCAATGAATTTTCCATCGGGCGACCAAGTTGGTTCCCAACCTAATTTTGATTCGCCAATAGAAATACTTTTTGGTTTTGATAATCCATCCTGATCAGCAATCATAAGCGAATAACCAGTGCCACCTTGATCAGAAAACCAGGCAACCTGATTCCCTTTTGGCGACCAGATAGGCTCGCGATCAGCAACACCTGAAGATTGCGTGATGTTACGCGCATCGCCATGTTCTACCGGAATGGTAAAAATTTCTCCGCGTGATTCCATGATGGCGCGCTTACCCGTTGACGAAAGTGAAACAGCACGCGCACCTTTACTCACATCTTCCCACTTGGTATTGGCCCACGGAAAATCGCCATTGATGGTTATGTTAAGTTGAGTGGTTGCATTGGTTGTAAGATCAAGCAAATGCAAATAGCCTTCGCGCTCAAACGCAAGTTTGTTCCCATAACCTGCCAACCATTTTGTATCAGCTCCGGTAAATTTTGTGAGTTGTTTTAATGCAGCGGTTGCGGGATTGTATGACCAGATGTTGGCAACACCATCGCGATCGGATAAAAAGTAAATGGATTCCCCCAACCAAAGAGGTTGAATGTCTGTTGAGCGCTCATTGGGTAAAAGAGTTTCAGAAAAATCTTTTAAGTTTAGAATGATGAGCGGAGTATTTTGTCCACCCTTATAATTGCGCCACTCAACATCCCACCGGTCAATACGATCAATTGCTATTTTATCTCCGGTTGGTGAGTAAGAGCCATTTGTTCCCCATTGCTTCGCCAGTATTTTTGAAGGACCACCTTTTACGGGCACCGTCCATAATCGCTCGTGCGATGCCGGAGCAGTTTCGCGTGTTGAGGAATATAAAATTTGAGTTCCATCATTGCTCCAGCCGCGCGCTGTTGCAGGACTTGGATGCCAGGTATGACGCGTGGCTTCACCGCCATTGATTGAAACCGTATAAATAGCCTCGGCACCCGACCAGTTAGAAGTAAAAGCAATTAGTTTTCCATCGGGTGAAAAATGTGGATTGCTTTCCACGGCTGCTGTGCTGGTAAGGCGCACAATTTTCTGGGTAGCAAAATCAGAAATCCACAAGTCGCCTCCATATTCAAAGGCGATATGCGTGGCGCTAAGTGTTGGTTGCCGTAGCAAACGTGTGCCTTGTGCAATCGATGAAACAGAAATGATACAGAAGAGTACAGTTTTAATAAAAATCTTCATGGGGATTTATTTTGATGGAATTGAGAATTAAAAGTAGGGAATTGAGGAGAAGGCTGCAACCGAGAATTAGCGCATTGCATTAGTATTCTAAACTGCTGTATTGAATAAACACCAGAGTCCCATCAATTTCAAAGTAGATCTCAAAGAAATTTTACTTCTCCTTTTTACTCGTCCAATAGATTGCCGCAACAGTAATTATTAAACCAAGAGTGATAGCTGATAATATGCCTGAAATTAGTGATTGTCGGTTGGACATAGTATCCGTAGAGAGGTTAGTGGTAACGGACCTTAAAAACATAAAACCAGCAATCAAGCCAACCAATTTTAACTTACCTCTATTTGAAGATAAAGAACCCATCCAAATGTTTTGCTTTCGAGAAGTCATATCATTGACGTTTTTAGATACCCAAGATAATACTATTAGCCGTTATTAGAATCTTCTTTTGTAACTTTTTCAACATTCAACGGTATTCCCTGCAACGCTTTACCAAAGCGGTAGTCTATATACTGTTTTTCTAAAATGCCATTGCTATGTTCAAACACAACCTGCTACTCATCTACCGCAATTTTTTACGTGCCAAAGGCTACTTCTTTATAAACCTGATTGGGTTGGCAGCGGGCTTGGTTTGCACGTTGTTAATTTATTTGTGGGTTCGCGATGAATTAAACATGAACACCTTTCATGAAAAAGATGCGCGCCTCTATCAAGTCATGGAACATCAGAAATATGCAGGTGAACTGATGACCACAACCTCAACTCCGGGCCTCTTAGCTGAAACCATGAAAGCAGAATTACCCGAAGTAGAATATGCCGCCACTACTACCTGGATAAATCCATTCACGCTTTCAGTAAAAGATCACAACGTAAAAGCAAAAGGCTATTACGTGGGCCCAGACTACTTCAACATTTTTTCATTTCATCTTTTGCAAGGCAATGCCGATCTGGTTTTAAAAGACAAACTCTCCATGGTTATCTCGAAAGATTTAGCCGTGCGCCTTTTTGGTACGGATGAAAATGCAGTGGGTAAGATTGTAGAGTTACAACACAACAAAAGTTTTACCGTGTCGGGAGTTTTTGAAAACCTGCCTACCAATTCTTCCTTTCAGTTCGACTTTGTTTTGTCGTTCGAAGAATTTAAACTCGATAATAAGTGGGTAACCGAATGGGGAAATAATGGCCCATCTTCGTACATCATTTTACGTGAAGGAACGGACCCAATTGCTTTCTCAGAAAAAATAAAAGAGTTTGTTAAAAGCAAAGACAAAGACGACTCCAATGTTGTGTTGTTCGTTCAGAAGTTTTCCGATCGCTACCTGCATGGACGCTTTGAGAATGGCGTTCAGTCTGGCGGTCGTATTGAGTATGTTCAACTCTTTTCAATCATTGCCATTTTTATTTTAATTATTGCGTGTATCAACTTCATGAACTTATCAACTGCTCGCGCTTCGCGCAAAGCAAAAGAAGTTGGCATTAAGAAGTCGGTTGGCGCACAGCGCTCGTCTTTAATCGCTCAATATATAAGCGAATCACTCGTGATGACAATCTTATCAGTTGTGTTATCACTTGTTATTGTTTGGATGTTGCTTCCGCAATTCAATATCATTACCGATAAAAAAATAGCCCTTAACTTAAATGATCCGCAATTATTAATGTGGCTAACGGGCATTACATTATTTACGGGCGTAGTCGCAGGCAGTTATCCGGCTCTATACCTTTCGGGATTTAGACCCGCAGCAGTATTAAAAGGTGAAGTGCGTGGATCATGGGGCGAGTTGTGGGCACGCAAAGGATTAGTTGTTTTTCAATTTTTACTTTCCGTGATTCTCATTGTATCCGTGTTGGTGATCTATCGGCAGATCGATTACGTACAAACTCAGAATCTCGGCTACACAAAAGAACATCTCATTCAATTTCCTATTGAAGGAAAAGTTGAAGCAAGTCGCGAGACTTTTTTAAAAGAAGTGCGCAGAATGCCTGGCGTGGTAAGCGCTGCGAGCATCGGACATAGTTTGTTGGGGCGTAATAATAACACCAGCGGACTTGAATGGGATGGTAAAAATCCGGAAGACAATATTTTGTTTGAGAATGTAGGCGCTAATTACGGACTGTTAGAAACATTAGGTGTTGAAATGGCCGAAGGTCGAATGTATTCAGAAGAGTATGGATCGGACACCACAAAGATAATTTTCAATGAAGCCGCCATTCGCGTAATGAACCTTGAAAACCCAATCGGTAAAACGATCAAGTTGTGGGGCGAATACAATTTGCAAATTATTGGCGTTGTAAAAGATTTTCACTTTCAGTCGTTTCATGACGCTGTCAATCCATTGTTCTTTCGGTTAAACCCAAATAACACCTGGAACATTATGATTCGTTTGGAAGCGGGCAAAGAAAAGGAAACACTTGCAGCACTAGACAAATTTTATAAAGACTTCAATCCGGGTTTTACTTTTGAATACCAATTTCAAGATCAGGAATATGCACAGCAGTATGCAGCTGAGCAGCGCGTTGCGTCCTTATCATTTTACTTTGCCACTATGGCTATCCTTATTTCTTGTTTAGGTCTTTTTGGACTGGCTGCCTTTACCGCGGAGCGAAGATTGAAAGAAATTGGAATTCGCAAAGCGTTAGGTTCATCTTCAACCAGTATTGTTTTATTGTTGTCGGGAGATTTCACCATTATGGTATTAATTTCTATTGCAATTGGTTTGCCCGTTAGTTATTACTTGCTCGATGAATGGCTGAAGCGATTTGTTTTTCACATCGATTTAGAGATCTGGTATTTCCTACTGGCGGGTATGATCGCTTTGGTTATTGCCTGGATCACGGTTGCTTCGCAAGCGATTAAAGCCTCGCGGGTAAATCCGGTAAAGTGTTTACGAATGGAGTAGGTAAAGGAGTTATTTAAACTCCTTTACCTTTTTAAGGCTCTCGCTAAGGTTGCTTAGTTCATCTTCCAAATCTGAAATTTCTCTACGCTTGGTTGCGCTGTCATCGGAGTAGCCTTCATTTTCGCGTAACATCTTATCGTTTTTTGCTTTGGTTTTGTCGGCATCGCCACCGGCCTTATTATTATCGGCTATTGATTTATTGTTGCGATCGGTACGCTTTCCATTCGATTCAATATCGTCTTGCTTGCTTTTAATTTTTTCTTCAATCTCTTTCATTCTTTTTGCATAAGCGCTTTCGTAATGATAGCGCACAAAAGCTTTTACAAAATCCTCGGCCTTCTCAAACTTATCAGGATAAGAATCTAATCCAAAATGAACATCGTAACCCAAGCTAAACATAAATGAAACTGCTGTGCCGCTGGCCTCTGTAGTAAAAAGTGTTCGTTGATCCAGTCTAAGATTAGTGAGTTCAGGCAATTGAATTTTTTCAGCAACCAACATGTTTTTGCCACGCTTGTCTACTTTGGCCCTAAACTTTTCCTTCATGAAATTTTCGTACGAGTCCATGCACGTACTCATGTCCTGATCGAGGCGAGCCGTCCACGAATTTTGATCATTACCCTCTTCGTTTTTTACAGTTCGCTGTTCAACAATTAAACGTTGTGCTTCTGCAACACCAGAAAAGAGAAGGAGAAGGGTTATTAGTAGTTTCATGATTTGTTAGATTTCTGTTTTCAAATTAGAGAATATTTAATAGAAACTCACAATTGGTCGGCCAAATTCAACAATTGAGTAAAGATAACAAGCATAGCCAAGAAGTGTTTTGTAGTATTGGGCATCATTAAAATGAAACTATAATGCAAAAGCGATTTATTTGTACAATTTTTTTTGTGATGGTAATTGTTTCTGGCTATGGCCAAACACTTGAGAAGGCAAAGCAACTCTGGGCAGATAAAAACTTTGCTCAGGCCAAGCAATTATTAAAGACTGTAAAAAATGAAAGCAAAGAATATGCGGACGCGCAGTACTACCTGGGGCGCATAGCTTTTGATGAAAAAGATTATGATGCTGCGGAAGATTTCTTTGAAGAAGCCATTGAAACCAATAGTAAAATAGCCGAATACCACACATGGTATGGAAACACGTTGGGCACGGTTGCCGCAGATGCTAATTTATTTAAACAGGCTATGCTAGGCCCCAAAATGAAGAGCGCCTGGGAGCGCGCTGTTGAATTAGATAAGAATGCAGTTGATGCGCGTGAGTCCTTGATACAATATTATTTGCAGGCGCCCGCAATTGCTGGCGGCAGTGTTGATAAAGCAATGGAGATAGCCAACGAGATTATTAAACTCAAACCAGCAGAAGGTCACCGCCAGTTGGGAAACATTTATTATAAAGAGAAGAAATATCCGGAAGCGGAAAAAGAATTTATTACCATGGCCAATACCGACCCGGCCTATACTTCCGGACTTTCAAATTTTTATATTAATCGAAAGCAATACGACAAAGCTTTCGCGATTTTTGAAGAGCAGTTGAAAAAAAATCCAACTGATATGATGGCCACTTATCAGATCGGAAAGACCAGCGCATTGTCTGGGCAGAAGTTAGACCGAGGGGAAGCATGCTTGCGAAAGTATTTGACCTATCAACCACAAAAGAATGAACCCTCGCTTGCCGGAGCTACTATGCGCTTGGCGCAGATTATGGAAAAGGGCGGGAAAAAATCGGAGGCAAAAAAATTGTATGAGTCAGCCTTAAAGGCAGATGCTTCGTTAAAGGAAGCTAAAGAAGGATTGGAGCGGGTGTCGAAGTAAACGATTTGACACCAAGGGTGAAGCGGGGTTGAGTTGTCCTTCTTTGAAAACAGAACAAACCATTACGCCCTTATGGAGAAAGCCTCAATCCAATCCCGAATAGAAATCATTGACATCTTACGTGGCTTCACGTTGCTAGGAATTATCATCGTTCACTTTTCAGAGCAGTATTACGCAGGGGCATCTCCAAAAAGCCATGAAAATTTTAACATTCACTTTTTGGGTGACGATATTATTATGGGCTTCATCGGAATTCTGATTTCAGGGAAATTCTATATGATATTTTCCTTTTTATTTGGACTCAGTTTTTTTCTACAACTTTCTAAGAGCGATTCCAGTGTTAATTTTTTCATTCGTTTCTTTTGGAGACTCATTGTGCTGGGGCTGATTGGATTTATTCATCACCTCCACTACCGCGGAGATATACTCACCATCTATGCCATGTTGGGTGTGGGATTACTGATTTGCTATAAGCTACCCGATAAAGTCTTGCCTATTGTCGCGTTGTTGCTCGTTGTAAATGTTCCTTCGGCATTAGTACGGGGAGCCGAAGCGTTGCAGCCGGCAACTGAGCAAGAAAGTGTTGAATCAAAATTTGGTGGCAACAATGATGAGAATGAAAAATATTATAATACTGTAAAAGCAGGGAGCTATGTGGAAGTGCTTAAAGCTAACCTTGGTGAGTTTGGATTTAAGTACAAGTTTCAGGTAGAGTCTGGTCGTATTTATATAACAATGGGTTTGTTTCTACTCGGACTATACGCAGGCCGAAAAAGAATTTTTGAAAAATGGATTGAGAACACTCCGCTCTTCAAAACCCTGTTGAAGCGGTCGGCATGGTTGATTTTGGCACTGATTATTTTTGCCGTGCTATTTTTTGGCGGCACTGAGCTTGCTAAAATTAAATTACCCGAACTGGTTCAATGGTTGGTTGGTGGATTTGTTTTTGATGTGTTTAATCTGGCGCTTGCTACTATTTATGTAGCGGCTATCATCTTGCTTTTTCAAAAAGAAAAATGGAAACCAAGACTCATGCCTTTCTACGAAGTTGGACGAATGGGTTTAACCACCTACCTCATGCAAACATTTTTTGGGGTACTTCTATTTTTTGGAATTGGGTTCGGATTGTTAGGAGAAATTGGTGCGCTGGCTTCTGTGGCCATTTCCCTCATTATTTTTATTGGACAAATCTATTTTAGCAAATGGTGGCTTGCGCGATTCCGCTATGGATTTTTTGAATGGTTGTGGCGAAGTGCTACGTACTTGAAAATTCAAAAGTTTAGAAATCTATAACCTCTGGTAGCACCATTCACAATAACAAGCATCGTCTCTCGAAGAGGACGGTGCGATTGTCAACCTAGGCGAAACGAAATGGATGCATTAGCGCACAAAGTTTGAGGCTGTCCATTTATTTTTGGCGGACTTGAAAGTTTTATCTTTTTAAGGACTCTAACAGCTTCTTTGTCCACGACTAAATGGACTCCTTTTTTAACCTTAATATTTTCGATGAGTCCGTCTTTTGTTATATCAAAAGTAAGTTCAACATTTCCTTGAATTCCTTCTCTTCTTGCTTTAGCAGGGTAAACAATACTTTTCCCTATAAATTCATAGAATTGCTCACCTGTTGAAATGTTAGGAGATGTGTATCCTACACCCATGTCATCAGCAAAATAGTCTTTGATATCTAAACTACTTTGGCAGCCTTGGTTTGAATACTCAAGTTTAAAATCATAGTCCATCTCTGCTGGCCCACGTCCGGTTAGGTAAATCCAAATACCAACGGGTTCTTCTCCCTTCAGTACTTGCCGGCTCTCAACTAAATTCTTTTTTAGATTTTTTCTTTCGGTTGCTATTGAACCATCAGAGTTATTTGTGATTGTTTTAGAAAACTTAGCTTTCTCCTGTGGCACCTCCTCATCCATAGAAGAGCTTTTGTAATATTTTGTCTCACTGGTTTGAGCTGCGCATGTCAGCGTAATGCAAACTAATAGTACTACGATTGGGAATTGTTTCATGTGTTCTTTCAATTTATGTTCTCTTAGTTATTGAATGGTTTGTATAGCGCATCGTCCCTAAGAGGAGACGATGCTGGATGTATATGTTCTAGTTTTTTATGCTCGGTTTATTTGGCGTCTCTCAATGTTGAGATAAGTTTTTCAACTTGCAAAGTCCCTGGGGGTAAAATTTCAACCTCAGTTCCATCATCTGAAATATTAATGGTTCGATCCTTCTTTAGTTTTCTAAGTGTTTTTTGAAAATAAGTCTTGTCTTTGTAATCAAGCCACTTCAATAGTTCGCCAGTTTTAGTCTTTGAAGTATTTGATGCAACCAATAGAAGTATTTGGTTATTAAGTTTTATTTTGGGATTCAGTACTCGCTTTACTTTGTCAGTTTCCCATACAAGAGGTATTTTTCGATTTGTAATGAAGTCAACAATCTTCTGAGCTTCTTCTACTCCTGTGTTATGAACTACTCTAACCAATTCACCGACTATCCAGCTGCACATTGAAAGAACAGCATTAGCGTCCATTAGATTCGGATCGACATCACCTCCGACATGTCCAACGCTTCTATTATTCCTTATTTCATAAAGCGCAGGAAGTATCCTAGGGATTAAAATCTGAAAGCTCCGAGGTACGTGAGAATTGTTCTCCAATCTCCTACAGGCGTCAACAAAATTATTTGGTTTTATGGGCGCAGTAAGGTAAGTGCCTTTGGCGTACCCGTCTAAGATAGTGTATACAATCTCACAAAATTTGCCACCACTTAATTCCGCACCTGTCCACCTCTTTTCCATATAATGCTGGACAATACTATTGTATTCAATTATCAATGGTTTCTTCAAACCATCAGGAATGTTAGATAATAAGGTGCTTAGATTCATTATTCGACTGAAATGCCCAAGCTCGTAAAACCTTCGGGAGTAACATAAAATTCTTTCCCCTTTTTCTCACAGTAACCTTTCTTTACATTGTTTATTAAACACAATGCAGGATTTGTCAATTTACCTTGCTTACCATCTTCAAGTGTTTTAGTGACATCATTCGTTCCCATAGATTGTCTCCCGTTTTGCTGTAAAAATGCAGCGGTTGCAAGGAACTTCTTTGTCTGATTAGTGGTCGCATTTTTCTCTCGTAAAAAACTTGCAAGATTAGTCAGTTTGATTGTGTTAATCCCACTGCTGTTTCCCGATGCTCCATCATCATTATTACTATTTCCGACTTGAGTGTTAGTCAGTTCAATTTTTAGGAGTTCAGGAACTTTATCTAAAATTTTGTCAAGTTGTGAAGCTAACCAATCTTGATCACCTTCTCCGGAGAACTCAACGTGTCCTACTTTTATTTGAATTTTCGATTCGCTCATGTCTTTTGTGTTTATAAATTGAACATAACTTAGAAACATCAACATTGTTGATTTCTAATATCTCAATATCCCGGCATATAACTGAAAAAGCAATTTTCTTGATCTTATTTAAGGAAACGCAAGTGTTTATTAATGTAATTTGAATAAAGGCAATGGTTTCTTATAAAATTTATAAACTCATGTTAAGTAAACTCACTTAAACCCGGGCGGCACTTTATCTTCCCACTCACTTACTTGTTGATAGGCGTGAACTAATGAAACCACATTGGCCTCGCCATACAGCTTTCCTAAAAATGAAATACTAGTTGGGCTGCCTTTATCATTAAATCCGTTTGGGATTACTACGCACGGATGCCCCGTTAAGTTAGTGGTTAACAATTGTGTGCCACCAAAACTGGGCGCAATAATCACATCAAAGTCTTTTGTTTTGGCATAATACTCTTGAATAAGTTGCTGACGAATGCGCGATGCGTTGATGTATTCAACTGCAGGAATAAATCGTGCCGCACGAAAGGTATTGGGCCACGCCCACTGACTTTGATTTACTAACAGACTATCGCGATTGGAGCGCGTTAACTCATCGAACGCAGCAGCTGCTTCTGCGGTAAGCATCAAACGAACCGCACCTACAGGAATATCAGAAGGCAACTCCACCGGAATGAGTTCAACACCCAAGGCTTTTATGGCGTCCAATGTTTTTTGATCATTTGCTTTGGTGGGGTACGTAGCATCGAACAATGTTTTTAAGTAGCCTACTTTTAATTTCTTCAAATCTGTTTTAGCAGAATAATTAAACGCAGCATTGCGTACCTGATTATCTAATCCATCTGTTCCTCTAATTGCATCCAGCACAATAGCGCCATCTAATGCCGAGCGGGTGATCGGCCCGATTTTATCCATGCTCCAACTCAACGCCATGGCCCCATACTTACTCACCCGACCAAACGTTGGACGAAGTCCGCTGGCACCACAACGAGTAGAAGGTGAAACAATAGAGCCCAGCGTTTCCGTGCCAATCGCGAAAGCGACTAACCCAGCAACCGTTGCTGAAGCAGAACCAGCACTCGATCCACTCGATCCTTCTTTTAAGTTCCACGGATTTTTTGTTACACCACCAAACCAGATATCGCCCATGGCCAATGCACCCATTGTAAGTTTAACAACCAACACTGCACCTGCAGCTTCTAATTTTTTTACGACCGTAGCGGTTTCACTAAACACTTGCCCCTTATAAGGTGCCGCGCCCCATGTTGTTTCAACACCTTCAACAGACAACAAATCTTTTATCCCGTAAGGAATGCCATGCAACGGCCCGCGATATTTTCCTTTTGCAATTTCATCGTCAGCCAATTTGGCTTGCTTCAAAGCGATGTCTTCCAACAACGTGATAGCACATTGCAGCGTATCAGAATATTTTTTAATTCGTTTGAGATAGAGTTGAGTAAGTTCGGTGGAGGTAATTTTTTTGGTGCGAATAAGAACCGATAATTTATACACCGGATAAAAAGCGAGCTCTTCTTTGTTAGCGGGTAATGCAACTTCCTTCGGCAATCCCCAATCGATTGGCTTTTGAACGGTCTCTAGTTGCATACCCATCGGGATGGGATCGAATACCAAACTCATGGCGGTGCTGTTGGGTAATTTGTATTGATGAATTGCCTGAAATGATTTTTGATAATCTTCCAAGCCGCGAAGCAACGAGTCGCGCTCGGCTTGAGTAAATGAAAGATCATAGTAGGGTTCTATATCCGCAGTAGGATTTTTTTTCTGAGCAAACGCAGATTGAGTCGTCAGGCAGACTGCTAGAATAAAGTAAACCATGTAAATTGCAAGTGCTTTCATAAAATCTAATTTTATACGTACGAATTTACACATGAAGGATTTCTTTTTAAAATGGTATAGTTACAACGCCTGGGCCAACCGCAGGGTAATCGGTGCGTTGGAGCGGCAAGCGGTAACAGATAAAAAAATACTTGCAATTTTTGCGCACCTGGTGAGTGCCAATTTCATTTGGATAAACCGCATAAAAGGATTGCCCAAAAGTGAAGTTAAATTATGGGGCGATTATTCACTAGTCGAACTGCGCGCCATGGTGGAGCGTGCCGATAAAGAATGGATGGAACTATTGAACACCACGGATAGTTTTAATCGCGTGCTCAAGTACAAAAACTATGTGGATAACTATTTTGAAAATAATGTTGAACAAATTATGATTCATTTGGTTAATCATGGATCGTATCATCGGGGGCAAGTGGCTATGTTGCTGCGCCAAAATGGATTTGAACCCATTAATACAGATTATATAACGTATGATCGAATGATTTCAGGACAATTAAAAGATTAGGGACTGTCAGCCTATTCAGGTGTTGGCCTGAGCCCAGTCGAAGGCGGTTTTTGTAGCACCGGTTTCGACATCCCGATAGCTATCGGGACAACCTGACAATAAGTTTGATACTACTATTCTAAAATTAAAAGACTAACTAATAAAACCATGAAAAAATTATTTCTTACACTGATTTGCGCAGCAAGTTCGCTCGCAGCTTTTTCGCAAATGGACATTGCAGACGGCATTACGGTTTGCCACACATCAAGCACGGATAAATTTGCCATGCTTGCATCAAACAAAGAGTTTAGCAAGCAGCATCTAAAGCCACAGCCTTACCTCTACGTAAGTGAGGTTGGTAAAATGGTAACATTCAAAACTCCTGATGGAAAGGATGCGAGTGGTTTTGTAATTATGGCTGCAAAAAAGACCAACAACTGGATTTTTGTATTTCAGGAATGGTGGGGTTTGAATGACCACATCAAACGCGAAGCGGAGAAATTATATAATGATATGGGTAATGTAAATGTGCTGGCCCTTGATATGTATGATGGTAAGGTGGCCACTGAGCCTGCCGATGCCGGCAAATACATGGGCGAGTTTAAAGCTGACCGAGGCACAGCAATTTTTAAAGGTGCTTTGGATTTTGCTGGCAAGTCGGCCAAGATTGGAACTATTGGCTGGTGCTTTGGTGGTGGCCTTTCTTTACAAGCTTCGTTAACGGCCGGAAAACAAGCTGTTGCAACCGTTATGTATTATGGCATGCCTGAAGAAGATGTTACGAAACTAAAAACATTGAACAGCGATGTGCTAAACATTTGGCCTACACAAGATAAGTGGATCAATAAAGAGGTGATGGACAAGTTTGAAGCTAACATGAAAGCGGCTGGTAAAAAACTAACCGTAAAAGCGTATGATGCCGATCACGCATTTGCAAATCCAAGCAATCCTAAATTCAAGGAAGAGTTTACAGCCGATGCTTACAAGAACACCTTGGAGTTTTTAAAAGCAAGACTTAAATAATTTTAGAATTACGATTGGCGAAGTACGAATTTTTTTGGAATGATCCTTACAATTCGTACTTCGTAAATCTAAAATCGTAATTTATTTTACCATCAATACTGCTCTAGCATATATTGAATTACATCAGTAGTGGTTACAATGCCCACTAGCTTGGCATCATCTTGATCATCGACCACAGGCAGTGCATGAAACTCTTCTTTAGACAAAATTTCCGCAATCTCTTTTATACTATCACTGGCTTTAACCACCCGTGGTTTGTGCGACATAACCTGTGAAATAGTAAGCATGTCAAAGACTGCTTCATCAGCTTCATCTTGTCCGGCAAAAAGGCTACTGAAGGTTAGCCGGTTTAAATCTGTTTTACTAATTATGCCTACCAATTGATTTCCCTGAACTACGGGGATGTGCCTGATCGAATATTTTCGAGCAAGGTCGCGCACATCAGTAAGTTTGTCTTCCAATTTTACCACCTGAATATTTTTTGTCATGATGGTACTCACGGGCTCACGTTTTTTCATAAGTATATAGTTAAGTGTAAAGTATCTTTGTTGTGTTACTAAAGATTACTTTCCTTTTAATATTATACCATGAGATGGATCAGCCTAGGCTATGATTTCCGTCACTCCCACACAACTGCGCCCGCCTGCATATTGTACCAGGCAGTATACTTAGGCAAGTGAATTTTTTCAACTTCGTTGCGCTTTACTTTCATGGTAGGAGTTAGCAAACCATTTTCAACATTCCAATCGCCTTTCATCACGACTACCTTCTCAAGTTTTTCATACGATTCAAGCGCGGGGTTTATCTGCCCCAGTGATTCGGTTAAACTTTGTGTGAGTTCGGTTTTTGATTTTGCTTTACCTGCTACTGAGAGAACCGCTAGTGCGATAGGTTGTGGAATACCCATGCCCACAACACAAATTTGTTCGATGTCTGGATTGCTCAGTAATTTCAATTCGATGGGCGTAGGCGATATGTATTTTCCTTTATCCGTTTTGAATTGATCTTTTACCCGCCCGGTTATTTTTAAGTAGCCATCATTAGAGATTTCACCCTGATCTCCGGTTTTTAAATAGCCTTCTTCATCGAAAAGTTCTTTTGATAGTTCTGGCTCTTTGTAATATCCAATGGTAAGTCCTGGACACTTTACCCGTATTTCTCCGCCCTCAGCTATTTTTACCTGAAGGCCTTGCAAGGGTTTGCCAACTGTGCCGTGCCTATTCGCATCATTGCGATTGAAGTGGGCATACACACAATCTTCCGTCATACCATAGGCTTGTAAAATAGTTACGCCCAACTTTTGATACCATTGTAAAATATCAACCGAGATTGGTGCCGCTCCACTAAAGATTTGTTTCGCGCGCGAAAGCCCGAGATTCTTTTTTATTTTATTCTTGATAAGAATATTGACTAAGGGAATGGAAAGCAGCGTGTTCAATTTTTTCTGTGGAAGTTTTTCAAGAATCTTTTCCTGAAACTTTGACCAGATTCTTGGCACGGCAAAAAAGTGCGTGGGTTGTGTGTCTGATAAATTTTTAGGGAACGACTCCAATGTTTCTGAAAAAGAAAAGATACCACCTTGATAAATACCCATCATTTCAATTCCCATGCGCTCAGCAATGTGACTCATGGGCAAGTACGAAAACAAACTTGGATGCAGTTGGATACCAAGTTCTTTTACTCCTTGGGTAACCGTTTTATCAAAGGCAGAAGCAGTATGCATAACTCCCTTAGGTTTGCCCGTAGTTCCTGATGTGTACATGATGGTGAGCAAGTCATCACTTTTCCAATTATGAGGTTCTTTAATTGGTTCAAATTTTTCAATCCATTGTTCCCAGGTATTTTCTTCAACAGTATCATAGGAAGACATCCCCATCCTAATTACGTTTGAAGGGATGCCCGGCTTTTGCTTTTCATAATCATCAAGCTTGCCGGCTATTATTAGTTTTGATTCGCTGTGTTCTAAAATCTGTCGAATAGAATCAGCAGTTAGTGTTGCATACATTGGCACCGAAATATGCCCGGCCATCATTATGGCCAAATCCGACATTACCCAATGCGCACAATTTTTTGAGATGAGGGCAACATTACTTCCTTTCGGAAAATTTTGAGAAAGTAAGCCATTGGCAACCCGCCTGATTTCATTCCCCGCTTCCTGATAAGTCCAGGTTTTCCATTGTCCATTAAAAGGTTGTCGCAGAAATAACTGGGTTGGGATTTCTTTTTCCCATTTTAAAAACTGTGAAAGGGGGGTGCTATCATTCATCGCAATCGGTTTAGTGAACCTATTTAGCAATAAATGTTTGAATAATAAAGCGAACTTATAACGAAGGTTATTTCAGGCGCTGCTTTAGAAGTTCCGAATACCCTCCAAGTCATGAAAAGACATTGCTTTCAGGCGAACGCCAATGGTAAACTCATGTGTGGTAAATTGAGTGCCTACCGATTTTTTAGTTGGAATTTCAAAAACATATCCTGCTCTTAGGTTATCACCAAGATTAATTTGTGCAAGCAATCCATAAGTACCTAAATCACGGGTGAACAATCCAATGGTGTAGCTATCATCTATTCTTAGCGTAGCGGCATAATCCAACGAAATGGGTGCACCAGCTACCATGCGCGCCAATACCCACGGTTTTAGTTTTATTCGATGCGATAATTGAAATACGGAAGCAACTATTGCATACGCATGTTGATTGTATAGGCTTGTGCTTAGTGACTCAACGGTGGATGTGCTCTTTAACATTTTAGGCATCGACAAGCCCACCATAATTTTTTCGCTATGTAAAATCAAACCACCACCAAAATTTGGTTTCCATAAACTTTGATTAGTGAATTTGGAATCAGCAGGATTGATTGTTAAGTCACTGTAGTCACTTGAGTAATTGATTGCTCCACCTTGCAAACCAAATGATAAAGTGAGGTCATTGTTTAAAGGAAGATGATACGCGTATGCAACGGAGACTTCTGTTGTTTTATCCGATCCAATTTTATCCTGAAGAATTATTATTCCAGCACCCATGCGGTTGTTATTCAAACCCATGTGTGCATTTACGTTTGCTGTTGTTGGGCTTCCATCAAACCCAACCCATTGCCTGCGAAAGGTTACGGAAGCATTTAAATCTTTTGTCATACCTGAGTAAGCAGGATTAATCAGCAACGGATTTAAAACATATTGCGAGTACAAAGGATCTTGCTGCGCCATCGCGGCAACGCCAATAAATAAAAGCACTAATACTGGCAAAAGCTTTTTCATGGCTATCGTTTTAAAGTAATGAAGCCTGTTTTAGAATTGTTTACAAAATCAATCTTGTAGAAATAGGTGCCCGAAGGGAGATCTTTACCACTGTTGGTTTGCCCAACAAATACACGCGAAAGATTGTCGTAATCGTCAATATCAAATACAGCATCGCCCCAACGATTGTAAATGGTTACTTTATTTTTTGAAGCGTTTTCAACGACATCTACATATTTGATTAAGAGAAAATCATTGTACCCATCGCCATCGGGGGTTACGCCATTGAACACAACTACATCGCCCACCACATCAATATCAATTACTTGTTGCGCGCATGCTCCAACTAAATCGCAAACTTCCAGCGTAATGCGATCCACTCCTGTAAAGGGATTGCCACTATAATCAATTTGAAGAAAAAATGATCCGTCAATAAACGTTGCTACTCCACGCGAAGTTTGATTGCCAATAATTCTAAGCGAACTAAAATTGATGTTATTATCGGCATCACTTACGAGCTTAGTTAAGTCTATACTTACCCGACCTTCAATTTGTGCGGCCAGAGGTTTGGTATCAATAGTTGGAGGCGCGTTGTTACCACCACCCCCAGTGCAAGGCGGAGTTAAAATAGTTACTACAATCGGATCGGAGGGCAGACTCGGACAACTTGCTCCCATCGACTTTACAACTAAAAAGAAAACTCCTGTTTGCGTAGCGGTGATCGATTGAGTGGTTGCGCCAGTGCTCCATAAATATTCAAAACCTGTAGGCCCGGTAAGTTCAACGGAGCCAGTTCCGCAGATGGTTGTGCTGCCCGTAACGGTAATGATGGGTTTAGTTGGTGCAGCGATAATACTTACTGTAACGGCATCAGAGGTTTCGCCTGTGCAATTGCCGTCTCCGGTTTGTACGGTATAGTCACCAGCCGCAGTAACTAAAATTTGTTGTGTGGTTTGTCCATTACTCCACGTGTATTTACTAAATCCTTGTGGTGCTGATAGAAAAGCAGAGCTCCCTTCGCATAAGCTTATTGTGCCCGAAGGATTAATAACTGGTTTTGCTAGTATGCTTACCGTAGCTTTTGCTTCCATGCGCGCACTTTCACATAATGTATTTGAATCAAACACAGAAACATAAAAGGATTTTGTTGCAGGTAATGAGGGTGTAGTGAAAGCTTCTCCTGTAAAGAGAACAATGGAAGAAGAAGGATCATCATACCAGCGATAAACTTGAGAACCCATTGCGCCAGCAGTTGCTGTTAGCGTTACAGAACCAATACCACAGCGCGCTTGGTTTGAAGTTGTTGGCGCAGGCGGAGGCGTGCATGCAAGCACGGTAAATGATTTTGTTTCAAATGTGCTCCAAATGTTATCCGATCCTTGCACCCGAATGCTTACAGTATGAGCACCACTTGCCAGAGCGGTTGATGGAATATTAAAAACCTGATTTATGATTGCGCCTGTTGGCGAAATCAGTAACGACAATCCGTTGCCTTCACCCGGATCACCATCATCAAAGAAATATTCAGCGGCTACAATATCACCCGCATTTGTTCCCGTTGGCGAAAGATAAAATCCTCGACTTTCAAATACACCCCAGCGGCCATCAAGCCCTTGCATGCGGATAGCCAGAAAATGAAACCCGGGAGCGAGCGCAGTGGTTGGTAAGCTCACCGTAAAATTTGAAGTTGCTCCGGTAGGCACAGTAAGTGCAATGCCATTTCCGTTGCCGGGATCAGTATCATAAAAATATTCAGCTCTTTTAATGTTTTGTGCATCGGCTGTTGAACCTGTAACATAAAACCCGCGTGCTTCGAACACCCCCCATCTTCCATCAGCACCTTTTGTGCGAATAGCAAGAAAATGAAAACCTGGGGTAAGACTTGTCGGCAAGCTCACCGTAAAGTTTGTGGTAGCACCTGCCGTTACCGGAATGTTTATTCCATTTCCGTTACCGGGATCAGTATCATAGAAATATTCAGCGGCAATAATGTTTGGCGAGTTGGCGGTTGAACCGGTAATGTAAAATCCTCGCGCTTCAAACACGCCCCATTTACCATCCAATCCTTTTGTGCGAATAGCAAGAAAGTGAAAGCCTTGTGCAAGACTTGTGGTTGGTAAGCTTACTGTAAAGTTTGTAGTAGCACCTGCCGTTACCGGAATGTTGATTCCATTTCCGTTACCGGGATCAGTATCAAAAAAATATTCTGCTTTAGTAATGTTAGCAGCATCAGTTGTGGAGGCTGTAATATAAAAACCACGGCTTTCAAAAATGCTCCACTTGCCACCGGTCTCTTTTACGCGAAGACCTAATTGATGAAATCCTTGTGACAACGAAGTGGTAGGAATGCTATTTGTAAAAGTTAGTGTGCCCGTATTGGCTGCGAGTGTTATCGCTATTCCATTGTTAACGCCTGGATCTGTATCAAAAAAATATTCGGCTTTGAGGAGATTTTGGGCGTTTGTTTGGATTGAAAAGAAAAACAAAAGGCCACAAGCTACAAGTCGCAAGCTACAAGTTGTCGGGTGGTAACCCTCAACTTGAAGCCTGTAGCCTGAGGCATGTAGCCTAAAAATTTGCAAGACTTTCATCAACACAATTAATTACTCTTCCGAGCCTCAACGGTCACACTCAAATTTCCTCCAGGGGTTACAGTAGGTGTTGTGATATTCATGCTGAAAATCCGCGGCAAGCGACTGTTACGACTATTATTCCAGTTTAAACTTCCGGTTGCGTCAAATAACAAACCCATGTCTTTACCATCGCTACCCGTGTTGTTAGCAGGGCCACTGGCAATGGTAAAATTTAATAACGGATTGCTGGTGCTGCCATTTATAACAGTTTGATCTACCATAAGTGGACTTTGATTGGCCACGTTCCCACCCCCATCTACATTACCGTTAACGGCCCACGGAGTATTGTTAGCTGTTACATTGGCCGTGTTGAGCGTAGCGTTATTGGTAATGTTGTTAGTAAATGTGCTAAGGTTAGTGCTGCCAGCACTTGCCTGATTAAAAACATTATTGGAAAATGTTAAGAACCGACAACTTGCGCTAAAGATGGTAACATTACTCCCACCTGCGTTATTAGAACTATAAAATAAATTATGATCAAATCGAACATTTACACTGTTAGCTAATCCAGATATCTGATTAGATATGCAGCATGCTGTAAAGAAGAATACATTATTTTGAAAAAGAACATTCTGGTAGGTTTGTGAACCACTGAAACTTATCACATAGTTGAAATAGCAACCTTCAAATAGAAAGCCACTGGATGACAGATCAACGTTAATAGAATTGTTGAATTGACAACGTATAATTCTTATGTTATTAGTCCCAGTATTTGTGCCTCCAGATTGAGATAAGATTACCGTTGAACTAAAAACCAACCCTTGCAATTCCGAACCATCGGGACTACCACCAGCGGCAGAGTTGTTTATTGTAACACCAACCACAATTGCCTGCAGGGGCAAGTTTTTATCGGGCGCCCAGCCGGGACCAATCACAGTAATTTTTTTATCACTAATCGTAAATGCTGGATACGTATTCGGGCTACCATATACATAAACGGTGTCGCTATCGGCACTCGCATCAATAGCAGCTTGTATGGTACTGAACTGACCCAATGTAGCTGGGTTACTGCTTACGGTGCGCACGGTGGCAAATACGCTGATGGTTAGTATAAGCGTGAGGGATAACGTAATGATCTTTTTCATAGCTGATAAATTATTGCAAGTTGAATTGCTTTACTAAAAGTAGCGGCAATATGTTTTTGGCTCAATACCTGAAAACCATGAATTGTCAAGAATAAAAAATACCTGAAAGCAGGTAGAAGGCGGGTAAGTGGAATAGTGTAATTTCGTTTTCTATGATTCGGGTTTTAAGAACTTCCCTTTTTCTAATACTAGTGCTCGCTATAAATTTTGGTTATGGGCAAAATACGAGTGCTGCTTATTTAGATAGCTTACTGGCAATCGCGACCAGAAGTAAATCGGATAGCAATTCTGTAATAGCGCTTACACATCTTCAACGCTATTATTTTGAACGTGGATTTTACGACTCCACCTTGAAATATGCGAAAATGGCGTTGCCAATTACAGAGATGTTAAAAGATAAAAAACGCCAGGCTCGCATTCAATATAACCTGGGGATGACGTATACAAATCTTGCTAAGTATGATAGTGCAAAAAAGTATTTAGATGCCACTCAAACTTTTTGGCCAATTATTCATGATACTGTACTTCATGTCAGTAGTTATAATGCTCTGGCTATTCTTAGTAATTATCAATCAGACTACCCACAGGCTATTAAATATCTTTTGGAGTCGGCTGCTATTATTGATATGTCAAAGACAAAGGCTATACAACAAATAAAACCCCAAGTTTATAGTACCATAAGTAGTAACCTGATTGCAGAAAAGCAATATGAGAAAGGAATTGAATATTCCAATAAAGCATTACGACTAAGAGATTATCCAAGCGAACCTCGTTATCGGGTAATTCTTCATTTGGATGTTTTTGATGCTTACCTGCAAATGAATGAGGCTGGCTTAGCTAAGGCACATCTGGATTCTGCTATTTTGTTTAATCAGCCATTAAATAACATGGTGATCTCAAATCTTGTTAGTCGCAATGAAGGAGTTTACTACAATTACATAAAGGATTATTCTCAGGCCTTAACTTCCTATTTAAACTCTTATCAATTAAGTGAAGCATTACAGTATGATAATTTAAAATCGCAAGTCGCGGGCAACATTGCTAGTATTTATTTAATTCTACATAACTATGAAGAAGCCCGTAAATATGCCTTGGAGGCAAATACACTAGCAAAGCGATACAAACAATTTGATGTTGTATCCAATTCATATGCTTCGTTAAAGCAAATAGCCATTGCTGATAATGACTATAAAGCAGCCGTTAACTATGCAGAGTTAAATAAAACGTATGCCGATAGTGCTACTAATGTGGCAACACAAAAGGAGACGCTCTCGCTCGAATCAAAATACCAGAATCAGAAAAAAGAAAATGAAATTGCTGTGCTCACCATCACAAATACACAACACGAACTAAGTGTTGTAAAAAGAAACAGGTTGTTGATTGGTGGTGGAATTTTAAGTGGAGCAGCACTTCTTATTTTAGGATTGCTATTTAAAAATAGCAGACAGCGACAATTGTTAGGTGAGCGAGAACAAACGATTCAGAAAGAGCAGATTAAGTTTCTGGAAAGGCAGCAACAAGTAGTTTCCTTGCAGAGTATGATTAACGGGCAAGAAACGGAGCGAACCCGAATTGCAAAAGACTTGCACGATGGCTTGGGAGGATTGTTTTCAACAGTAAAAATGTATTTCAGTTCGTTGCAACACGATATGCCGGAATTGAAAGGACAAGAGTTGTTTAAAAAAAGTTATGCATTAGTAGATTCGGCTTCTGTGGAGATAAGAAGAATAGCGCACAGCATGATGCCCGAGGTGTTGATGAGGCTGGGACTCGTTAATGCATTGAAAGATTTGTGCGATAATATTAGTGCGGGTAAATTGATAAAAGTCTCTTTGGAAGTTCATGGAATTCAGAATCGATTTAATTCCAACACCGAGATCATGCTATATCGGATTATTCAGGAACTGTTAAATAATATAATGAAGCATGCAAACGCTACGGAGGTTATTATTCAATTTATAAAAGAGGAGGAGCGATTAAGTGTAGTAGTAGAAGATAATGGACAGGGATTTAACACGCAGCAATTTGATGAAAGTAAAAGTGCGGGCCTTGAAACAGTGAAGAGTAGAGTCAGCTATTTAAATGGAAAATTAAGTATTGATTCTGAAAAAGGAATTGGTACCACTATAATGATGGATTTTTTAATTAATGAATAGTATAACGACCATATTGGTCATTGATGATCATCCGCTGGTTGCCGATGGCATCAAAACGATGTTAAAGGAATCTGAGGATCTAAAGATTCTTGGGGTTTGCAAAACAGCCAAAGAGTCGCTCAGTTTTTTGATGGAACAAACGCCAGACATCATTTTACTAGACATTAGTTTACCGGATATGGATGGTCTTCAATTGTGTGAAGCAATTCGAAAGAATAACAAGGAATCTAAAATCATTGGTCTTACCTCTACGAATGAAGCTGGAATTATTACCGGTCTGCTTCATCGCGGAGGCAATGGCTACCTGTTAAAGAACATGGAGCGCGAAGATTTGATTGAAGCAATTGCCACCGTTATAGCCGGAAAGATTTACCTCAGCAAAGCGGCCAATGAAAGAGTGCTGGAACAATTTCATCGGTTAGGATCAACAGAAACAAATCCGGTTTTAACCAGACGCGAAAAGGAAATCCTCAAATTACTGGCTGATGGATTGAATGGACCAGAGATTGCAGAGAAACTTTTTCTCAGTCCTTTAACCGTTGAAACGCATCGTAAAAATCTGTTACGAAAATTTAATGCCCATAGTGTACAACTGCTATTAAAGACAGCCCGCGATAATAATCTCTTGTAGATTAATAAGGGAAATTTACTTCACCTTAAAATCTAGTTCCGAAACAATTTCAGCCTTGCTGTTTTTATCGAACACGCGCATTTTGCAATGATAGGTACTACCAGAGACCATAGGGTTGCCCACTGTAACCGACCCGCGCAAGACAGAAGCGTCTTCAGCCGAAAACCCATCCGTATAAGACGCAAGCAAGTCGCTTTCATTCAAAATATATCCTCCGGCCGCATCGGTTACTTGTAAGGAAAGTCCAGGAAAAGCTTTTCCATCTTTTAAAGAATAGTTTTTAACCCCTTCGTATACAATCGAAAACTTGGTGTCCAAAGCAACCTCATTGCTTGTAAGTTGTTTGTCTTCGCTATCAACAATATAAATATCATCAACAGCAAATCCTGAATAATTGGTTTTAGCGCCAGTGTTAATATCCATCTTTACACCGGCCGAGGCGCTAAACTGAAAACCACTATCCGTATTTGTTGAGTCTTTAGATTCTGAACTAGATGAAGAACCTCCGCAGGATGTGAGAAAAATAAAGGCAAGGGCAAGTAAAGAATTTAGTAAGGTTGAGATCCGTTTCATGGTGTTAGGGGTTAGGCTTTGGGTAGTTAAAGATAATGAATTTGTTTTCGTTTTAAGATGTGTGTAAATGATAAATTTAATATAAACCTCATTGGCATAAGAATAATGCTATTGGCTTCATTTGTTTCAGCTCCATTAGGCCGCCCAATTATATAAAAATAATCTCACCGCCTATGGCAACGCCAGCGCATAGGCTTGTATGAACACTTCTTCAACGGCTAATTTGTTTCTTATGAAAATAAAATAAAGAGATGAACAACACATCAGGGTTTACTTTTAAACCTCGGTGGCTTGTTCTACCTTCGCCCTATGGCTGATAAAAAACTTTTCCTGCTGGATGCATATGCACTTATTTACCGCGCTCATTTTGCTTTCACAAAAAATCCGAGAATAAATTCTAAGGGGCATAATACTTCAGTTCCTTTTGGGTTTACAAACACACTACTTGAAGTAATTCAAAAACAAAAGCCAACACATATCGCCATAGCGTTCGATACCGCTGCAGCTACCTTTCGGGATGAGATTTTCGAAGCCTATAAAGCAACTCGGCAGGAAACGCCTGAAGATATAAAGTCTGGAATTCCAACGGTTAAGGAAATCATTCGCGGCTTTAATATTCCGATACTCGAAATGGATGGCTACGAAGCGGATGATATCATTGGCACCATCGCCAAAAAAGCTGAGCAAGAAGGCTTTGAAGTTTTTATGATGACACCAGACAAAGACTTTGGTCAGTTGGTTTCGGATAAAATCAAATTATATAAGCCTGCCTACATGGGCAACTCGGTTGATATCATGGGTCCCAAAGAAGTTTGTGAGAAATGGGACATTGAAAATGTTTCGCAAGTGATTGATATACTTGGGTTGCAAGGGGACACCTCCGATAATATACCCGGCATACCCGGTGTGGGACCAAAAACGGCTGCCGACTTGCTGAAGAAATATAAAACAGTAGAAAATGTTATCGCGCATGCAAGCGAGTTGAAGGGCAAACAGAAAGAGCGGGTAGAAGAGTTTGGCGAGCAGGCAATTCTTTCAAAGAGATTAGCCACTATCATTACCGATGTACCTGTAGTATGGAATGAGGAAGATCTTGCCTATACTGGGCCGGATGCTGAAAAGTTAAAACCAATTCTGGAGGAACTTGAATTTAAAACCATGATGCCGCGCATCTTTGGATTAAAAGCACCCGACACCACTTCAACAACATCCGAACTTTCATCATCACCAAAAGCAGCACAGCTTTCCATGTTTGGATTGGTTGAAGACCCTACGGAACAGAGTGAGAAAAAAACGTTTGACAGCAAATCGATTTCGTATCAGCTTGTTGATAAAGATGAGGCGCGACAAAATCTGATTCAAAAACTAAAGGAACAAAAGGAATTTTCATTTGAGGTGATTACCAACGGAGAAGAGAATTTCGATTATGAGATCAAAGAACTTTCAATAGCATTTAATGCTGGCGAGGCATTTCTTCTACCGATCGAAAGTGAAAGTATTATTTCTGATTTTAAAGAAATTTTTGAAGACGAACATATCAATAAAGTAGGGCATAATATAAAGTCGGCAGTACTAGCCTTGAAGAAACTAGATATTCATGTGGCAGGGACCTTGTATGACACCATGTTAGCGCATTACCTCATTGAGCCCGAAGCCTCTCATGATTTGGGGATTTTGTGTGGGCAATATTTAGATTATCAATTAACGGCTGAAGCAACTTCGCACGTTGAGCAAATTTGTGAACGCACCGATAAAGTGCTTCAGTTAAAAGCGCCACTGCAAAATGAGCTTGAGCGCAAAGGGCAATGGCGATTACTTCATGATGTAGAAATGCCATTGCTTACGGTGTTGGCAACTATGGAGTTTGAAGGAGTAAGCATTGATTCGGAAACATTAAAATGGATGTCAGATGCACTGAAGAGTGATAGCCAAAAAGTGCAAAAGGAAATTTTTGAGATAGCCGGAACAGAGTTCAACATTGCCTCACCAAAACAATTGGGCGAAATTCTATTTGATAAAATGAAGTTGCAAGATCTACCTTCGGGCCAGGCTGGCAAAGCAAAGAAAACCAAGACCGGGCAATATGCAACAGGCGAGGAAGTATTGATTAAGCTGGCGGATGAACATGAGATTGCTAAAAAGATTCTTGATTTTAGAGAGTATGAGAAATTAAGATCAACTTACGTTGATGCGTTACCAAAAATGGTAAGCAAGTTTGATCACCGCATCCATACCGATTACCGGCAAGCAGTAGCTGCAACAGGTCGGTTGAGTTCTAATAATCCAAATCTTCAGAACATTCCGATTCGTACCGAAAAGGGAAGACAGATTAGGGGCGCTTTTGTACCGCGTGATAAAGACTATCTCTTTATGTCGGCCGATTATTCGCAAATAGAACTGCGCATTGCAGCTTCCTTTGCCAAAGATGAAACTATGATTGAAGCCTTTCGCAATAAGCGCGATATTCATGCAACTACGGCTGCCAAGGTTTTTAAAGTTGACCTTAAAAAAGTAACGCCCGACATGAGACGTAAAGCCAAAGAAGTAAACTTTGGAATTTTATATGGAAGCACAGCTTTTGGTCTTTCTCAGAATTTAGGAATACCACGAACAGAAGCAGCTGAAATAATTGAATCCTACTTTACGGAGTTCTCGGCAATCAAGCGCTACATGGACGACTCCATAAACTTTGCGCGCGAAAATGAATATGTAGAAACAATTTTGGGAAGAAGAAGATATTTGCGCGACATTAATTCGAGAAATATAACCACGCGTGGTTTTGCTGAGCGCAACGCAATTAATGCACCTATTCAAGGTAGCGCTGCTGACATAATTAAGATAGCGATGATCCTAATTCATAAATGGCTTAAGCGCGAGAAATTAAAAACCAAAATGACCATGCAGGTGCATGACGAATTAGTTTTCGATCTTCATAAAGATGAACAAGACATTGTGAAACCCAAGGTAATTGAACTTATGCGATCAGCGGTGATTTTAGATGTGCCGATGGAAGTTGAAGTAGGAATAGGGAAAAACTGGTTGGAGGCGCACTAAGTATTTATTCCTTCCCGGTTAAATCAAAATTGTAATTAAATTGTACCTGAAAGCCAACATTATTTTCTTGTTTGGCACCATTTGCTTTTATAAGCATTTGATAGATTGCTCCAACCTGAATGTTCACTAGTTTAGTAAACTGATAACCACTGCCAATAAAAATTCTGTTTTGATCAGGCTCGTGAAACGTAATGGGACTACCCCAACTTATAAAAACCTCGTCATAGACATTTAGGAAAAAAGATTTAGCATCAAGTTTTTCTCTTTTAATCGGAACGACTGCATTAAACCGATAGCGTCCACGATTAACATGCATAGAATATCCGTTGTCATAAATAATTCCACCTTGATCAACTGAGTGTACCTGAATGTAACGCTGCTCTATCCTAATACGATGACTTAGCGTAAACTTACCAACGGAGTGTTTATAATTTAACTGCTCGTAAATTCGATGTTCATTATTTACAAATGCAGCAGGTTGCTTTCCATATTTTGGATTCCATGTATAGACATACCCTGCCAGAACTGAAAGATGCTTGTTAAGGTGAAAGTCGATTCCTGTTCGAGCTTGAAACTGCATAGGATCAAAAGATTGAGTGTATCTAAATTGACCATCGGCAATTAGACTTACTCGATTGTGAATTTTAATAGAGGAAGCAAGGGAAAACCATTCAATAGGTTGATTAACTATTTCGCGGTTAGCAGGTTGTGCATAAATGGAAAATACAGTTGTTGATAAAAGGGTGCTTACTAAAATTTGTTTAGCCAGGCTTGAAAGGATGGGTAGAGGCACTGCTTTTTATGTAATTGTTAATCCAATGTTAAGCAATTAACCTTAACGTAACACGATTTTTTTGAAGTACAATTAGATTATCCGCTATACTCCTTTTTTTCTTCTGATTGCTTTGGGACCATACCAGAGCCAGAAGCCTGTGATTGAAAGAAATAGTAATCCCCATCCTAAATAATTAGTGTAAACCAATTTGAATCCCTCACTAACAATTGAGCCATCATGAATGTGTTCAATCCAATCGGCATGGCGTTGCGCCACAGATAGCGTTTTAGCGGTAGTCGCATCTACCTGAGCTTCCCAATAGCCTTCTTTGAATGTAACTTTAATAATTCCTTTATCCGGCCGCACATCCATGCGATCTATTTCAATTTTTCTTCCAGTTACAGAATCGATTGCCAGAATTGCATTAGCGGCTATCTGATCAAAGCTTGCCCAATCCTGAAAAGCAAGGCTCGTTCCTTTTAATGTGGCGGGTTGAAATAGGGCTACATTCTTTTTCCATCCAAGTAACACACCGGTAGAGGCGGTTATAATCATGAAAAGGAAAACGCTAATGCCTACCCATTTATGAATGGAACGAAATTGACGAAGTCGATTAACTAAATTTTGCAAAGCCATGCATGTAAATTAAAAAAATTGTCCTACATCATCTAAGATGCAGGACAATTATGTTAGCACGGTAAGTTGGTGTTCAAAAAAATCAAGACTTCACGAATTTCTTTTCAATGTAAGAGCTGATAACCATAATATGGTGAAATATATTTTAAAGTCGATTATTTATCGTTTATCATCATGGGAGATTTGCCATCGGTGATGATAACTTTTGCGTTGGGCGAAGTTACAAGACCTTTTAAAACTTGCACGCCACTCCATTTTACCATCATTTCATTCAAGCTTTCTGAAACGGTTTTATTATAATTTTTGATTGCTTCGGCTTCAATTTGCATTCTTTCTGCTTCTTTCTTTTGTTTTGAAATAACAAACTCCATCTGCAAGGATTCCTGCTCGGACTTTAATTTATTTTCGACAGCTTGAAAAATTTGAGGTGGCATCGTAATACTTTTAAGTAAAATGGCATCTACCTCAAATCCTTTATCACTAATTCCAGCCACAAGCTCATCAAACATTTCTTTTTCAATTTTTTTTCTATCTACAGCAAATAACTCTTTCGCATAGTAGAGCCCGCAAATATGTCTAACTACAGATCGAAAATTTGTTTCAACAATAACTTCTTGATAGTTCATACCATACTTCATATACACTTCTTTAGCAGCCGATGGCTGGACATGGTAAAGTAAAGATATTTCAGACTTTACAGTTAACCCTTCTTTGGTAGGAACATCCAACTCGTTATAAGCCTCAACAGTGCGCGTTGGAATTTTTTTAATTGACGCTATAAAAGGATTAAACCCATAGGCACCTTGATCAAGGTGATCACTTTTTATCTTTCCAAGTTTTTGTTTAATACCCACTTCACCGGGTCGAACAATAGCGCAAGAAAAAGTGATAACCATAAGAATACAGCAAACAATCAGTTTATTTATAGTTTTCATAAATATGGAAATTTGAGTTTGAACGTTTAAAGATTGGCGTAGAGTCTTATCAAACTTTGAAGGGTAAGTGCTGTTTAAACGAATCAGTTATAAATATAGTTGAGGAAAGAGTAAATAAATTTCTGTCTGTCTATCACAGATTTTTTTGTATAGAATTTCAATTCCTTTTGTAAGCGATAAAAGACCGTTCAAAACCTGACTCTTGCCGTTCCAAAAATATTCCGCCCTGGTGAGTTAATGCCCGATGCAAACTGTCGGTATTGCAAATCCATCAGGTTATCAACACCTGCCTGTAAAGTGAAAACTTTATTAATAGTGTAAGATGCTCTCAGGTTTATAGTATACCAAGAAGGCATTCCTTCCGCAGTTGCATATTGCAAATTATCTTCCCCACTGCTACTATAATTATCGAGCCGTTTCCAACCATTGAAGTTAGAGAACAACTCGGCATGCAACGTTGAAGTTGTGTAACTTAATCCAATCCTGCCAAAGGTTGGAGCAATGTGATCTAAAGGAGTTTCGGGGCCGTTATCATTTTTAACTCGACCATGTGTATAGTTGTAAGATGCAGTTAAATTTAGTTTGGATACTAATTCGAACTGACCACTTACACTGTATCCATAAATATAGGCCTTGTTTGCGTTTTGACTGCTTACTACGTTTGCAGGAAATCCATTGTAACTAACTGTTTGCTGACCATTGAATGTGGTTGGCAGCGCAACGATGGCATCAAAGAAATTGGTAGCAAACAAAGTTCCTTCAAGTCGCGCACGCGATCCAAAAAACTTGGTAACGCTTAAATCTCCGTTTACTGTTTTTTCAGGTCCTAAGTTTGGATTAGGAACAACTAACGTACCCGTGGTGGTTGGTGATCCTTGAACGGACTCAAACACTTTTGCGAAATCATCAATATTAGGCACCCGAAAGCCGGTACTTGTCAGGAATGAAAACTTCCAACTTGTTGGCGAATAAATGATGCCAATATTGCCGCTTGCGTAGGTGTTGTTTTGTTTGATGTTATCATACGGAAAAGGGAAGAAAGATTTATCTACGAAAGTAGAACTCAACGAACTTCCCCCAACACGAACTCCATCATTCAATGTCCATTTATCATTTAAGGGCAATGTGTGTGTAGCATACAATGCCCAATAGTTCATGGTATTATTTCCATCAGGATAGCGGGTATCAATAGCCGTGATAGCACCAGAAGAAATATTTTCGCGATAAGCTGTTGAGGTTAAATTGTTGAATTGACTATCGAACCCATAGCGGAGTTGATTAGACTTTATTTTCTTCTGTAAATCAATCGTTAACGCGCCAACTTTAATGTTCTCTGTGCGATGATTTAAATTGTTGCTATTGAATCTTCGGTCATTACGACTTTCCTCAATATCCTGGTAGCTTGCTGTTGCAGTAAGCGCATCGGCTAATTTTCCTAAATCAGTTAATTTAAATTGATAAGAAAGTAGCAAACGATCTTGTGGGCCATAATACCATTCCGCTGAACGAAGACCGGGACCTTGTGCATCGGTAAGCCTGTCGTAACGTGGAATGTTGCTTGACGTGGAGTACTGAAAATTTAGCACGTGTTGAATACGATCGCTTTGCTTAAAGAGAAACTTCTGAAGAAAGTCATATTGTTTGTAACCGCTAAACTTTTGTGTGTAGGGATCAGCATTGTCAACCAACACATCGCCCGAGTTATCGGCAGCCCGTTGAGCATAGGTATTCCGAACCCAATATTCTTCGCCCAACGCCTTGTTTGTTTTTCTACCCATACGCAAATCACCAAAGTCACTTAGGGTAAAAGAAGTTAGTGAGGCAAATTTTTTACCTCCGATATTAAAATCAAGGTGACCGGTTTTTTCATTGTTGGCGCTTCCAAATCGAACAAACGTGTTTCCTGAAATGTTCAATTTGGTATCAGTACTTAATTGTGGATTGCGCGTATAGAAATGAACGACACCGCCCAAGGCATCACTTCCGTAAACGGTTGAAGACGGGCCGAATAATATCTCGGCCCGATCCAACACATTGTTATCCATGGTAATAATATTTTGCAAGTGACCGCCCCGATAAATCGCATTGTTCATGCGCACGCCATCAATCATCAAAACTACACGACTGGCTTCAAACCCACGGATGATGGGGCTACCGCCACCTTGCTGACTGCGCTGCATACCCACCTGCCCGGAATTTTGAATTAAGTCGGCAGCAGTTTGAGCATTCAGATTTTTAATAGTTGCCGGAATAATAATAGTCACCTGCTGAGCTACATATTTTTTGGGCTCTGCAATTTTATTAGCTGAGATTATCACTTCATCTAAATAAGAAGTTTTTGTTGTGTCTGATTGTTGAGCTAAAGTAGCAGTCCAGCAGAGCATTAAGAAAATGGAATAGAGTAGCTTCATAGAGTGCCGTAAGAATTTTTTTAATTAATTCACCGTAAGGGTTAATGATAACTTGGCAATATTTCCATCTCTATCGGTTACTGTAAAATACCATTTTTCAGTTCCGCTTTCATTGCGCGTAGTAAACTCGTAGTCTTTCTCATAGCGCTGAGCTTCACTTCCAGAAAGAGTAAAGGTTTCTTTAGTGGTGGTAGTTGTAGTGGCATCGTATGAATAGCTGATGTTATAGGTTTTCATATCATCTTCTTCTTTGTTAGCGATAATACCCACTTTAATAGTTTGTCCCTTGTCAACGGTTGCATTTTCTGAGGTGTAATCTGTTCCTGTTTTGAAAGAAACGGATGGAGGTTTGTGGGGATCAAATAATTTGCAAGATGAAAATGAGGCGAGTGCGCCAATAAGAAGGATTGAAAGAAATTTAGTTTTCATAATTTAGTTAGTTAAAATTTAAAGTTTATTGATAATACAATGTTGCGGCCCATGTTATAAATTCCATAATATTTGAAACGCGAAAGATGGTCGTAATAAGTTTTGTTAAATAAATTGTTGGCGGTAAGATTGAGTTCAAGCCTTCGCCAAGTGCCTGAAGCACCTGCATTAAAGAGAATGTATTCAGGGGTAGGCGTTTCGAATTGTGCCGGATTGGTTTGTGCAATCACATAGTCTGCGCCTACCCTAATTACTGGATTAACTATTTTCCCCGAGTTGAAATGATAATGAACCTCACTAGTAATTTTATTTGCTGGAATGAACGGAAGGTTTTGGTGGTTAGATTTTATCGCCTTGATAATAGTAATTGAAGAGTTAACGGAAATTTTAGATTGATCCGGATTCCAGTCAAGTGTTAACTCCCCACCTTTTAGCAGGGCATTACTTTGTTCATACCTATAAATCTGAAACCCAAAATACTCAGTGCCAGTAGGAGCTAAGTAAAAATAATTCCAGAATTGATTTCGATAGGCAGAAAGGGAAGCTCTGAATCTTGGGTGGTTATACTGAAGGGAGCCTTCCATGTTTAAGTTTTGTTCAATGGATGCGTCCGGTATTCCAATCTCCCAACGCAGTGTGCCCTCATGCAATCCATTACTAGAGAGTTCAGCAAGGTTGCCAGGCCGATAAGCAGTCGATACATTTACTTTTGCTTGTAATCGTTTAGTCAGGTTGTATCCAGCACCGGTTGAAATATTAAATGCGTTGTAAGAATTATTAAATGGAAGAACATCTTGTGAAGGACTGTCATTTCCAATCACATTTAAATTTCCGGTTGCAAAAGTATTTAGGAACCTGCGATCATACCGCAAACCTCCTTCATAGAGAACCTTTTCACCAACATGTTTGAAGTGTGTATATAACGAAGCTTCTCCAGTAACAGCATTCGGCACAATTATTCTTCCGCCATAGTTTGTATTAGTTTGAAAGAACAGGGCCGTTCCATAAGTCCACTCGTTAAGCTTGCCCAAAGCCTGATTTACCTGGGCTGTTAGTGTGCCCGTGTTTAACAACATACTTAAGCTAATACCACCTCCGCCTTCATCTTCTTGCCTAAGATTAGTAATGAGTCCGCCATTGAGTTTTACTTTTCGCGATCCCTTGTAAAAAGTATTTTCTGTGCTGGCTTGCGCGATAAATACTTCATGGTGTGGTCCATCGAACGATCTACTTATGCGCGCATCCGTTTCTTTCCGCGAAAGCGAATCGAATACAAAACCGAACTTGCTGTAAGAAATGAATACATTATTAGTGTTAACCCAATTCTTGCGATTAAACCCAACGCTTGCTTTTAGATTATAACTGGCAAATCGTGAATTGAGAACGCGATTGTTATTCCCATCGCTATAGTCTGCATGACTGTCAAAGCCGGCTCTGATTCTCCACCATTTTTTTTCTTCTGATTTTTTGATTCCGTAATTGAAAGAAGTTCCCAATGTGTTGGAGTAAAAACGCAAACCCATATCTTGCTTCAACTCACCAACGGGAGCTGGCTTTTCTTCAATAATGTTGAGCACACCACCCATGGCATCCGATCCGTAAAGCAAGGCGGAAGGGCCTTTGATTATTTCCACGCGATCAACACCCATGTCACTTAATCCCAGGCCATGTTCATCTTGCCATTGCTGATTATCGAACCGCACACCATTTACGTTTACTTGAATCCTATTTCCACTCAACCCTCTAATAACAGGCTTGGAAATTCCAACCCCTGTAGTAAGTTGACTCACTCCGGGTAATCGGGCAATTGCATCACTTAAACTAAGCGCCCCACTTTCTTGAATTTGAGCGTATGTCATTTGGGTGACGTTGAATGTTGTTTCCTTCAACTCCTGCGTTTGTGTTCCCGTTACCACTACTTCCTTCATTTGAATAAGAGAAGGGGTTAAAGCAATTGTTACCAGGGTATCATTTGTTAGATCAATGCGCGTGGTAAAATTTTCATACCCAATGTGTGATATCTGCAGTAAGAGTTTGGCAGACTTCAACCTATCTAATACAAAGTTTCCATTTCCATCACTGGCAATACCTCGGTGTAATTCTGGAAAAAAGATATTTGCATCAGTAATGTTAATCTTGGTTTTTGCATCGATTACGGTGCCGCTTATTTTTTGGGCAAAAAGATTATGGACACCAAGCGTAAGGGCTAGATATATACAAACACAAAGACAATTTGATGCCTTCATACGAATAGCAAAGTCATTAACTTTATTTTAGAATCGAAAGAAAAAGAAAATAGAGAATCGTTCCTCTTAATGAAGAAGAGGATTAGTGGTGAGAAATTTATCCTTTTGGTGGTGGGCCGAGTATCAATGATTGTGAACTTCCTGTTGAGAAAAAGTAAGCGGTACTATGACTTTGATTAATTGATTGTATATCCTCTTTAGCAAACTGAATTGGCAAACACATCAAATTTAAAAATCCAAGTACCGATGCAGGCACCGGTTTTTTGTCTTTAGTTGAGTTGCTTAAAATACTATCGAGTAAGGATAGTAAATTGTCTTCATCCGAATCATGCAAACAGTAAACAACAATAGTATCACCCTTTATCACGGTTCGGGCAATGTCATACATTTTGTCATTCAACTCCATCTCGTCATCTTCCACAAGAGCCCTTTTGAATTGCTTTATAGATAATGTGATAACCTCTAACTCGCTCACATCTTTTTTTCTTAACTCCGCTCGCTTTTCATTATGAAGATGTATTATTCGAATACCAAAATAGAGGTAACCGCCCACCAGGTTGGCGGCAAGAATTAATAAGAAAATGTAAACGGCTATTCGATTCACAAGCGGCCAAATTACGCAAAACGAATTACTGTTGCATAAAATTACAGGAGAGTGTGTGTAACCGTGTGATCGGTAGGATTTAAAAACTAAGCCACAGATTCACAGAACTTAATCAATGAAATCTGTGGCTAAGCCCTTAACCTTACCCCCTTCCCCTCTCCAGCGGAGAGGGGTGAAGAATTTAATCAGTGAATCTGTGGCTAAGGATTATTATTTAATTCCGGGCAAGCTTGCTTGCGGACTTACTTGTTCTGTTCCAAACGAAGGTGCTTTTTTAGCCGTTGGATAAACTTGATCTAACGTGTTGCCATCGTACAACCTTCCGTTCTTCATAACTTTATTAACCGTGTTTGAATTACGAATGTTGACTAGTGGATTTTGATCAAGGATAATTAAGTCAGCAAGTTTGCCAGGTTCAATGCTGCCGAGGTCACCATCTAAACCAATTGCCTTAGCGCCTTTAATGGTCGCCACTTTCAACGCGTTGTGCGGAGTCATTCCACCAGAAGCAATGTTCCAAAGTTCCCAATGATAGCCCAAGCCCTGAAGTTGTCCGTGTGATCCAACACCAGCATTACCGCCCGCTTTCACCAAATCGTTTACAAACCGGGCATGATCTTCAAACACATGTTCTTCTTTCATAAACCATGCTGATCTTCTGCGCGATTTTTGATCTAGTTCTGATTTAGGTGTGAAGTGATTTAGTTTTGGATCACCATTTACATTTTCAGTTGCATAATAAAAATTTTCACCCCATGGGCCGCCATACGCAACCAACAAGGTTGGGGTATACGTCATACCTGATTTAGCTACAGCCGTAACAAAATCTTTATATAGCGGATAAATTGGGAATGCATGTTCATGACCCGGGTATCCGTCAATCAGATTTGTCATGTTGAGTTTGAAATCAAGACCACCTTCTGTAGTTGGCATTAACTGTTGCTCTTTAGCCGCTTGAATAATCCATTGCCTTTGCTGACGATTTCCGGTGAGATACATTTTTATAGTCTTCGTATTGTAATACTCAGAGTATTGTTTCAAAATATCTTTAGCCTGGTCAGCATCTTTTATATTGTATGCCCAATAACCAACGCCCGGACCAGTTGAATAAATTCTTGGACCAATAATTTCTCCGGTCTCAACCATATCGCCATAGGTTAGTACATCTGTTGTTGCAGTTTGCGGATCGCGGGTAGTAGTTACACCATACGCTAAGTTTGCAGCATACACCCATACTTGTTCTTTGTGAATGCCCCAGGCTGGCCATACGTGTGCATGAGTATCTACAAAGCCCGGCATAATTGTCTTTCCATTCAAATCCATTTTTTTAACAGATGCATCTACAGAAATAGAACCTGCGGCACCTACTTGTTTGATACGGGCATTTTCAATAAGGATATCACCCCGTTCAATAACTTCATCACCTTTCATGGTAATGATGCGTGCATTTTGTAGCAATATTTTTGCAACCGGGATATCTTTTTGAACGGTTACTTTAATACGAATTTCATTGGGCTTATAACCCTCATCTTTTTTGTCATCCTTCTTATCGGCTGCTTTGTCTTTGTCGCCTTCTTTTTTATCATCCTCTTTTTTCCCTTCGTCTTTAGCTTTTTCTTCCGCTGCTTTTTTCTTTTTCAATTCTTCTTCTTTTGCTTTTGCTTCCGGAATGTTATAGGTGAAGAAAGCATTGCCTAAAGAGAAATAAACCGTTTTTGCATCACGGCTCCAAGTTGGAAACTCACCCCCTAATTTGGTAAGCTTGCGAGCCGGGAACTGGGCATTGCCTGCATCGGCAACAGAAATTTTTGGAACCTCACCACCAGTCATGGGTACAGTAACAACATAAATCTCATTGTTAATTTTTACCATAGCCTGATCTCCTTCAGGCGCCATGTAAATAAGATCAGCGTTGGACGGAGTTTTCTGTGGTTCGGTAGCAGACTCAACTAACATGCAATGATTTTCATCAGCAATAGAACCATAAGTAGTAATACCCGTAACTTTCAAATATTCTTTTTCATCGGTTCCATCCCAGCGAATGGAGACCAAACCTTTTTGTCCACTGTATAAATAAATGCGGTCACCTGTTTTTGTGAAGTGAGGCGTCCCTCTTCCTTTTGCTTTTGCAATTAATGTTATGGCGCCACCATCACCAGGTATCCAGGCAATGTCTTCCTGACTCGCAAATGAGGTAGGACCATCGGCTTCCAAAAAATTGTGAGCGGTACCTTGCATGAATACAATCTTATTTCCTTGAAAGGACCAAGCGGGTTCTGTATAAAGCGCGGATGTTGAAGTAAGCTTAACCGGCTTTGCGCCTTTCAACTTGAAATTTATTTTATAAATATTTCCACCGGTTCCTTCCCACGTTACCCAAGCGAGTTGCGATCCATCGGGACTCCAGGTTGGTTGAGCTTCTGTAAAATTGTTTGTTGTAATTCTTTTTGGTGTGCCAGATGGCAAATCCATTAAATACAATTTGTTCAAAACCGTAAATGCTAATTGCTTTCCGTCAGGCGAAACAACGCCATCTCGAATTTGAGTAGCGATCATATCTTTATCATCCTTAATGGGATATTTAAATTCAACCAATGGCCCAAGTAACAATTCAGTTTCCATTTGGAATGGAATGTTTACAGCATTGCCTCCGGCAACAGGAATGCTATAGAACTTGCCCCCATAAGAAGCGATTACATTTTTGCTATCGGGTGTAAAAGACATAGCGGGCAAAACACCGAGTGGTGCAATGGATTCTTGTTCATCCCGCTGCACCGGATAAGCAAGCCACTTTTCATCACCTGTTTTTAAATCTCGAATTAGCAATCCGGTTTGGTCGTTATGACGAGAACCAAACACTAACCATTTTCCATCGGGTGATAAGGTGGGCGCAAAGGCAGAACCATAGCGTGCAGTTTCACTTTCAACCTCTCCGGTTTCACGATCATAAACGGCAAGCTGATATTGTGGAAGTTGCGCATTGTAATTCCAGGCATTGTTGCGCTGTGAAAACCAGATGTATCGACCATCTGGGCCGAAGGCTGGTTCCACTGTCTTTAAGTTGTCGGGCTTGCTGATCAATTGTGCACCCGAGCCACCATCTTTATGAAACATCCATAGCTTTAAATTGCGTGTGCCACGCGAACCAATAATATAAGTTCCATCGGGCGTCCACTCAGCGGATTGATAATGATCAATGTTTGCTTTTGTTATTTGAAGTGAATCTTTTTTATCTAACGAAAACCACCAGATATTTTCACCGCCAGTGCGATCAGAAATAAACAACAGCTTGGTTCCGTCAGGACTAAATTTTGGATGCGAGTCGAAGGCCATGCCGCTGGTGAATTGCGTTGGGTTGCCACCGGTAATTGGCATGGTAAAAATGTCGCCTAAAAAATCAAAGGCAATCGTTTTACCATCAGGACTAACGTCCAACGACATCCATGTGCCTTCATCCGTTTTTATAGGAATGTGCCTTCCAATTTCAAGGGGAAGATCTTTTTTCTTTTTGGGCTTTTCTTTTTTAGTGGTATCGGCCTTTTCTTCTTTTTTAGGTTCTTGGGCCAATGTTTGGAGGCTCCAAAACAGGAGCATTGCGCAAAGTGGGGTATAGAATTTCTTCATGTAGTTGGGATTGAATAAACAGGTTCTATTTACTCAAACAAGGTAGAAAAGGTTTCTGAATTTCTATGAGTGGCAAAAGGGAATAAGCCAATTAATGCTTATGTGATTCCAACTGCTTTCGCACAATTTTCTTGTCAATCCAATGAAGTAGGGCAACAAAGAAAGCTCCGAAAATAACTAATCCAACATTACTTGAAAGAAATGAAAACGCATTGATTGACAAACTTTCTTTCACAAACACAATCGCTACGATTAATGAAATAATCGAGAAAAGAATACCAATAGCAAGCCAATAGTAGTCTCGCTGCTCTTCTTTCTTTTCAATAAGAGAAACAAGACGATCAGCAAATTGAATAGGTAAATTAAATTGAGGATCTTTTTTTAAGGCTTTAAAAACTTGCTGATAGGCAAGTGCATCGGTACTAGTTTCAACAAAGCCCTGTTCAATTTTATTTTGTAGTTCTTCGTCAGTCAGTTTCATAATTCAACCTCATTGCCAAGATACTTCTTTACTTTTTCTTTCAACAATTGTCGGGCTCTAAATAAATAATTTTTTACGGTTCCTTCCGGTAAACCCGTTATCTCTACAATTTCAGGATAGCTCATTTCCTGCACATGGTATAACGTTACTATTGCTTTGTATTGAGGTGGAAGCTTTTCAATAAAAGCAAAAACCATTTCATCTAATTGTTGATCAGCCAACGCCTCGGATGCATCATCAATGGCAATAAACCGTTCTATTTTACTTTCCTCTTCCGGCAAATCGCTAATAGCAATTTTCCGCTTTCGCAGATGATTTATTGCATGTCGATAAGCAATGGTAGCAATCCATGTACTTAGTTTTGATTGAAAAGTAAATTCCCCCAACTTCTCATACACCTTCATAAACACATCCTGACAAAGCTCTTCCCGATCCTCATTCCGGTCAATCAACCGCCCGATCATGTGACCTACAAGCCGCTCGTTCTGCTTAATAAGCGCACGAAAAGCCTGCTTATCTCCACTTAATATTTGTGAGACAAGAACTCGGTCATCAATCATTTCGAGGTTAGACGCGTGCTTTTCGATACATGTTGCAGAAATTTAATTAAAATGTTGCTGGATACTATATAAGGGCCACCGGATTGCCAGAAACGAGTATCCAGAATCCAGTATCTTTTTTACCCTAACTGCAACATTAAGTGCTCCACTTGTGTCTCACGCCTCAGAAACAATTTAACTAATAATATTATGCAATTAGATAACGTATTAATGGCCATTGCCATCATTGGCGGATTTGGAACCACTATTTATTTCTTTACAAAAGTGATGACGGATTATATTCTTAAAAAGAAGATGATTGAAAAAGGATTTGTAAATGATGACACCCAGGCTATTTTTAAGCAACACACCGCTGACAACAGATTCAGTGCGTTAAAGTGGGGACTGATTGTTTTCTTTGGCGGGCTTTCACTTATTATTATGGAGTTCATTCCCACAGCGGGCGACTCACCTCTTCCTTATGGCTTGTTCGCAGTTTCGGTGTCGTTTGGGTTTTTACTTTACTACTTCATTATCAAAAGGGAAATTCTGAAGTAATACGAACAAAGGGGATAATTTCAATCCTACAAGAATCAATTACCATTTAGTAAACACTAATCTGAAATTTCTATGCTTAGAAATTATTTTAAAACCACGCTGCGCAGTTTATTAAGGCATCGCTTTTTTTCATTCATCAATATTTTTGGGCTCGCCATTGCCATGTCAATTTGCATGGGCATTATAATGTTAGTGGCCGACCAACTGATGTATGATCGGTATAACACTAATCGCGATCGGATTTTTAGATTGAATAGCATACCCATTAGCGAGAAAGGGGTGGAGTACAACGAAACGGCCACTACGGCTTTACCCATTCAAAAAGAATTGCTTGAAAAATATACCGGTGTAGAAAAAGCCGTGCGGGTCATTCGTGGGTTTGGAAATCATTGGATGGAAATAGAACAAAATTTAAATATTCCTGTGGCCGGTTATTTTGTTGATCCCGAGTTTTTGGATTTGTTTCAGTTAGAACTGGAACACGGGGATAGAAAGACGGCACTTAACGAACCGTATTCAGTTGTGCTAACTAAACAAGCGGCTCGTAAATTATTTAAGGAGGATAACCCGGTTGGAGAAACGTTTATGGTTGGTGAAGCCGGGCCTTATAAAGTTACGGGCGTATTAAAGGAGACTGACAACAAATCGCACATAGCTTTTGAAGCATTGGCCAGTATAGCAACGTATAAAAGCGAAATAGCAGCCGGCAAGCATGGCAATGATTTAGATGACTGGTTTCAATACACAGCCGGTTGGGTTTATATACTTGTAGAGCAAGGGAAAAGTATTTCAGAGATTCAATCGCATCTTGAAAAAATTCAACGTGATCATTTTACTGAATTGCTAAAACCCGAAACTCAGGATAGATTGAAATTTAATCCGCAGCCACTAACAGGCATTACACCAGGGCCTTTCATTAATAATCCCATCGGCCCGTTTCTGCCCTGGATATTCGTTTACTTTTTTGCGGGCTTGGCAGGCGTGGTTATGCTTACCTCTTGTTTCAATTTCACCAATCTATCTATAGCCCGTTCGCTCACGCGCGCAAAAGAAATTGGCGTGCGTAAAGTAACGGGAGCTTTGCGCTGGCAAGTCTTTGTACAATTTATGTCAGAGTCAGTTATCGTTTCTATGTTCGCTTTGGTGCTTGCCTTGATCATGCTCATTATGATAAAACCCTTAATACTGGGATTGAGTTTTGCGCATTTTATGAAATGGGATCTTGCTGCAAACTATGTGGTGTATATTATTTTTATTGTATTCGCATTAGTGGTTGGCGTGTTAGCTGGTTTGTTTCCGGCTGCAGTGATGAGTGGTTTCAAGCCGGTTAAAGTATTGAAAGGATTTTCGAACATGAAACTCTTTTCGCGCATGGGCTTGCGCAAGGGTTTACTGGTTGCTCAATTTACTTTCTCGTTGATTTTTATTCTTTCGGTAATTGTAGTGTACAATCAGCTGCAATTATTTTTAAAAGCCGACCATGGTTTTAATATGAAGAATAAAATTGTAGTGCAACTCAGCAATACTTCGGCAACAACACTTAAAACAGAATTACTGAAGCACAGCAACATAGAAAGCGTAAGTGCCGCTTCACACATTCCAGCAGCAGGAAACACTCGAGGTGCTGCATTTAAACGCGCGCTTGAAGATAAAGATTGGACAAATGTCAATACGTTTAGTGTTGATGAGGACTATCTTAAAAATATTGATGTTCAGTTGGTGGCCGGTAATTTTTATTTACCAGAATCTGGAAAGCTTAATGAGAACTATATAGTGATAAGTGAAAAAGCAGTAGAAGCATTTCAATTTGAAAGCGGGACTGAAGCCATTGGTCAAGAAATAATTGAGCAGGGAGATTCATCCCGCGCTCGTATTATTGGAGTTATCAAAAATTACAACCATCAATTACTAATTGAAGAAATGGCTCCCTTGGCACTTATTTATAATCCTGAAGATTTTCAATTATTGCAAGTAGAATACACTGGCGATTTTAAAAATGCAGCTGCTTCTATTGAACAAGCCTGGGCGCTAATCAATCCAACTCTGAAACTCGATTACAAAGATTTTTATGATGAGATTCACAAAATATATGACATCTTCTTTGGTGATCTGGTGAGTATTTTAGGAATAATTTCTTTTCTCGCGATTTTAATATCATGCCTTGGTTTGTTAGGCATGGCTACTTACACAACCGAAACGCGCATTAAAGAAGTATCCATTCGAAAAGTGTTGGGAAGCAGCAATGGTTCACTGGTTTACTTGCTATCCAAAGGATTTTTTATTGTGGTTTTATTGGCAATTTTAATTGCTGTGCCAGCTGCTTATTTTTTAAACACCTTATGGTTAGAGAAACTTGCCTACCATGTTACAGTAGATTTTTATGCGATAGGATTAGGAATAGCCTTGCTACTTTTGTTTGCAAGCATTACCATAGGCTCACAAACGTGGCGCGCAGTATTTGTTAATTCTGCAGATAATTTGAGAAGTTTGGGAAATAGCAACTAATTAATAATCACTCTTGAATAAAGACTAGCAGATTTACTTCTAACATTAAGAATGTAGACTCCCGGAGCCAGCCCAGTTTTATTAATTTTAATTTCATGCGTCTCAGTTTTGCCCATGGTTGTCTGATCGATGAAAACTGCACGACCCATAGAGTCCGATAATTTAATCTGCACGGTTTCTTCAGGTATAAATCCATTCATCTGTACAGAAAATAATTCTTCCGTTGTCGGATTGGGGTAAACCATTACTACTGGATTATGCCCCAGTTCAAGTTCAACCAAAACAATTTTTGAATAAGTAGATTTTTTATCAAAATCCGTTTGCTTCAATCGGTAATAAGACTTACCCACAATTGGCTTTTCATCAACGTAATCATAAGACGATTCCGATTGCTTTGTTCCCTTGCCGGGGATGCGAACCACCTCAGCAAACTCTTGACCATCGGATGATCGTTCCAGAGAGAAGTAATCATTATTCAACTCGGAAGCAGTTACCCATTGCACATCAACTTTGTTAGCCAACGGCCTGGCTTCAAAAGATTTTAATTGAATGGGAAGGGGATTCGTTCCGCCCGTGGCGTTGCCCAACGTGATTACGCTGAATGTAGCAAATGAGGATGAAGTAATTGTCCCGGTTCCCGCAGCTGATCCTGTGCCACCGGTATCAAACCAAACCGTGCCTGCACCATTGGTTTTCACTACGCGTAGGTTTGCCGGATCTGAAACACCATCGCTCGAGCCAATTCCATAATACAGTTTAACAGTGGCGCTTGTTAAATTGGCTACAGCCGATCGATTAATAATCCAATAGCGAACTCCTGATACTCGTTCAATAGTGCCGGGTAATGTATAGCCCAACGCTCCGGCCGATGAACTAAAATGTTCTGCTGTATAGGTTGCTGAAGCATTGTCCGAATGCGTCACCGATAAAACAGCAGGTCGGTACGACCCGCTTTTTCCTAACGGAAAGGTAAGTGTTGTTGCTGGTGTATTGGATGCTAAATCAATTGTCATAGGACCATCCACATAACTACCGGCATTACCAATTGAACTTATGCATCCATTTAATAAGGCGAGGTAATTAGCTCCTGTTGTTTTAAGAATCCCTTGTGTAAATGTGATGCTGCCTGGAATGGAAGCAACCCCACCCATGGTGTAGTCAATAGCAAAACCACTTGTATTGTTGAAGACTACGCGATTGTATGTAATCGCATCGCCACCCGATCCCGCGGAAGCGGGAATGATTTGTTGATTTGCTGTACCATTAAAGGTAAGCGTAGAGGTATTGTTAAAAGTAAGCGTTCCAAAAGGTGTTCCGCCACGAACAATATTTCTCTTAATGTTCATAGCAGCAGCATTATTAAATAGTGCTTCAGTTTGCGCAGCAGCTGTTGACGTAAATGTTAAATCACGACCTACAGATAGGATGGAATTATTATTAAAGGTAAATCCTAGTTTCATGCCTCCAGAATAACTTAACGTGAGATCTCGCCCCACAGCCAAGGATGATGAATTACTTAGTGTCATCGTATTGTTAGCCACCGTACCACTTGTGCTGGTCCAAATCATATCTTGTCCAACCGTTACTGATCCTGAAGGAATGTTAAGTTGCGTGTTACTATTTCCTCCGCTTCGGGTTACGAGAAGATTATTTGCAACGCTGAGAACGCCATTATTCTGAACGGTTGTGATAATTGAATTGCTTGCAGAATTCGTTTTTATGAAGCGACCATTAACGGTAAGCGTAGCGTTATCAATAGTAAGGGATGTGTTTGCTGCACTGGTTGTTATATTAACTTCCGCTGCCTGGCCTGCCGAAGTAACGTTAATCACATTATCGCGAATGTAAACAACATTACCCAAGCCCGGTGTTGTTACTGAGGCTACACCACCATAGGTAATATTCGACCAAGTGTTTGGTGTATTCCAATCGCCATCGGCTCTTGAATAGTAGGCCGTGGGATCCACATTGTTAATACATAACTTAAAGGTGCCCCGATAGCCAGCACCCGCTAAGTTGTCCACAGATATATAATACACGCTACCAATGACCAGTGCACCATAGTTTAAGGTTAAATCATTGTATTGGCCAATTCTATTAACAGAACCTAAACCAGTTGTGCCATTAGCTGCCCACAATGCCAAGTAAGGATATTGAACCGTTCCTTCAGAAGCTCCGGTTTTTAATTGAATGGTTACTGATGCCGTTAATGCGGTGAACTTAAACCAACGATTATAATTCGGACCGCTATCCCATGCTGCTCCCTTATTTTTATCTGCAGTTGCATCTACTGTGGTGTATGCCGCATCAGCCGAGCACCAGTTGTTAAGGTCAGTCAAAACGATGGCCCCTTCGTAAAAATTATAATCAACTACATCACTCAAACATAATTTGAACGTGCCGCGATAACCCGCACCGGCTAAGTTGTCAACCGAAATGAAATATACCGCTCCGGGTGTTAGTCCATAGTAATCAACTTCAAGATCGGTGAACTGGCCAATACGATTAGCGGAAGCTAACTCGGTTGTGCCATTGGCACCCCACAGTGCCAGATAAGGATATTGAACATCTCCCTCCGGGCCGCCTGTCTTCAACTGTACTTTCATATAGTTGCTGGTGGCCGTGAACCTAAACCAACGATTGTAATTAGGGCCACTATCCCATGCACTTCCTTTGCTCTTATCTGCGGAAGCATTTACGGTAGTATATGCGGCATCGGCTGAGCAGCCATTAATTAAACTGGTAACATCAAAGGCACCTTCATAAAAATTATAATCCACCACATCGCTCAAACATAATTTGAACGTGCCGCGATAACCTGCACCGGCTAAGTTATCTACTGAGATATAATAAACAACTCCGGGTGTTAGTCCATAATAATCAACTTCAAGATCGGTGAACTGGCCAATACGATTAGCTGAAGCCAATTCGGTTGTTCCATTCGTTGACCACAATGCTAAGTAAGGATATTGAAGGGTTCCTTCCGAGGCACCCGTATTCAACTGCACTTTCATGTAGTTACTGGTGGCGGTAAACTTGAACCAACGATTGTAATTTGGACCGCTGTCCCAAACACTTCCTTTACTCTTATCTGCGGAAGCGTTTACGGTAGTGTATGCTGCATCGGCTGAACAACTATTAATTAAACTCGTAACATTAATCGCGCCTTCATAAAAATTATAATCCACTACATCGCTCAAACATAATTTGAACGTGCCGCGATAACCTGCACCGGCTAAGTTATCAACAGAAATGTAATACACTACTCCGGGTGTTAGTCCATAGTAATCAACTTCAAGATCGGTGAACTGGCCAATACGATTAGCGGAAGCCAACTCGGTTGTTCCGTTCGTTGACCACATGGCTAGGTAAGGATATTGAAGCGTTCCTTCCGAGGCACCCGTATTCAACTGCACTTTCATGTAGTTGCTGGTGGCGGTGAACTTGAACCAACGATTGTAATTAGGACCGCTGTCCCATACACTTCCCTTGCTCTTATCTGCGGAAGCGTTTACGGTAGTGTATGCGGCATCGGCTGAACAACTATTAATTAAACTGGTAACATTAATCGCGCCTTCATAAAAATTATAATCCACTACATCGCTCAAACATAATTTGAACGTGCCGCGATAACCTGCACCGGCTAAGTTATCAACAGAAATGTAATACACTACTCCGGGTGTTAGTCCATAGTAATCAACTTCAAGATCGGTGAACTGGCCAATACGATTAGCGGAAGCCAACTCGGTTGTTCCGTTCGTTGACCACATGGCTAGGTAAGGATATTGAAGCGTTCCTTCCGAGGCACCCGTATTCAACTGCACTTTCATATAGTTGCTGGTGGCGGTGAACTTGAACCAGACATTATAATTAGGGCCACTATCCCAAGCGCTTCCTTTATTATTGTCGGCTGTTGCGTTTAAGGTAGTAAAGGCCGCATCGGCCGAACAGAGGTTTATAATAGACGAAATGTCAATTGCAGCAGCATAATTGTTGTTGGCCGGTTGAGCCCAGGAAAGAAATGAAACTAATGTAAAAATGAATCCTAAAAATATTCTTTTCGATGTCATGGCCGCTCAAAAAATTGAGTTATAGAAAGGTTAATTCTACAAATGTAGTTATTGTGACCCAAATCTTACGTTGGAAGTACATGATGATTTTCGACTACTTGTTCAAGAAGCCAAATCTCAAATTGTAACTTGATCTAAACTTTACAAATTTCCTTTCTTCATCTGCTCCGCTGCATAATTCGTAGCTCGTGCCGTTAACGCCATATATAATATAGAGGGACTTTGATTGCCGGTGCTCGTCATGCAAGCGCCATCCGTAACAAATACATTTTTGCATAGATGCATTTGGTTCCATTCATTTAATAATGAAGTCTTTGGATCACGGCCCATACGGCAACCACCCATTTCATGTATGTCTAACCCCGGTGCCTGATGGCTATCGTATTGCTCAATGTCTTTTACTCCGCCTTTCTCCAACATCGCAGTGCTTTGTTCTAAAAAGTCTTTCACCATTTTTTCATCGTTTTCATCATAATCAACCGATGTCACTATCAACGGAATGCCCCACTGATCTTTTTCTGTTTCGCTCAAGCGAACATGATTTTTTTCTTTAGGAATGGTTTCACCTTGCATATACATATACACCCGCCACCGACCCGGAGTTTGTACTTGCTTTTTTAAGTCGGCACCAATCGCATTATTCTTATCCGCCCACCATCCTTCGCGATATGCGCCCGTGAATGTGGTAAACCCACCTACATAATCGGTGTCTTGCTTTTTCAGATTGCGATAGTTGGCAATGATAGGTTCGGTAGGATTACGACCGAAATAATATTTATCATCAAAGCCTTCCAACACGCCATTTACGGAAGCCCGATAATTATGAAAGGCTACATACTTGCCGAGCAATCCATTGTCGTTGCCTAGTCCGTTAGGAAAACGATCTGACTTTGAATTGAGCAACACGAGATTGCTATTGAGGGCCGAAGCATTCACAAAAATAATTTTTGCTAAGGAGTCAATCACTTCGTTTGTATTTGCATCGATGATGCGCACGCCCGAAGCTTTTCCTAATTTCTCATCATATATAATAGAGTGGACTACCGAATGCGGACGAACAGTCAGGTTGCCCGTCTTCTCAGCCCAAGGCAAAGTTGATGATACCGAACTAAAGTAGCCACCAAACGGACACCCACGCATACATAAGTTACGGGCCTGACATTGCCCACGACCTTGTTGCAAATGAATTTCTTTTGGTTTGGTAAGATGTGCCCAGCGTGCCTGCACCATATACCGATCAGGAAAATTTTCTTTAATCTTTTGTTGCATGTGCGACTCCACACAATTGAAATCAAAAGGGGGTAGAAACTCACCATCAGGCATCGCTTCAATGCCATCTTTGTTTCCACAGATGCCAATAAAATTTTCTACATGCGAATACCAGGGAGCCACATCTTTATAGCGAATGGGCCAATCGAGTCCGTAGCCAAAACGAGCGGGTGCTGAAAATTCATATTCGCTCCATCGCTGTGTGGCACGCCCCCACGTTAGTGACTTTCCTCCAACCTGATAGCCACGCACCCAATCAAAAGGTTTCTCCTGCACATACGGATGATCTTTATCTTCTATAAAAAAATGTTTATTGTCTTCAGCAATTCCCGCTGACTTACTAATCAATGGATTCTCTTTTAAAAATTCTGCAGTAAGCCGTCCCCGGTTAGGAATTTCCCAAGGTTGTTTAGTGGCAGTAGGATAATCTTTATTATGCACTACGTTACGGCCTCGCTCCAGCACCAATGTTTTCAATCCTTTCTCACAAAGTTCTTTGGCAGCCCAGCCGCCTGATATTCCTGAACCGATTACAATAGCATCAAAAGTTCGTTCATCCTGATTAAGCATAGCACTCCGTAGTTAGTGTGCTTGAAATTAAGAAAATTTATAGATGAGAACTGAATATCTATGCAACCTTTTATTTCGAAGGAGGTATTTCCTACTAAATAGTAGAACAAATAATTTAATCTGCCGTATATTAGTTCTACAATCTGGTAACATATATGATAGAAACAAGACTTGGTGAATTTGAAGAAGTAATGCTCCTTCTGGTTGGTATTCTTGGTGATGAGAATTCGTACGCCTTTCGCATTGCAGAAGAATTTGAATCCCAAACCGGGCGATCCGTCTCTATTGGTGCGGTGCACTCCACGCTGGATCGATTAGAAGGCAAAGGCTTTTTAAAATCTGAAATGGGCAAACCTACTACCGAACGTGGTGGTCGCAGGAAACGGATTTTCATCATTACGGCAATAGGTAAAAAAATACTTAGAGAGTCGCGCGATTTCAAAGTTGCCTTATGGCAACAATATCCGGCTTTCAGCACTAGCAAACTAAGCTTTGGTGAATAACCGAAACCACATACCACCCAAACTTGCAAGCCACTTACTGCATTCATTCTTGCGCAATGATCTTGCAGAAGAGGTAGAAGGTGATCTGGAGGAGAAGTTTTACTTAGACCTGAAAAGCAAATCTGTTTTTAAAACAAAATTCAATTACTGGTATGAAGTAGTCCACTACATCAGGCCATTTGCCATTAAAAAATCAAAATCATCTTTAAATTCTACCGCTATGTTCAACAGTTATTTTAAAATCGGGTGGAGAAATCTTATTAAAAGTAAAGGCTACTCGCTCATTAACATCAGTGGATTAGCGTTAGGGATAGCATGCTTTTTGTTTTTAATGAGTTATGTTCGATATGAAAGAAGTTACGAAGACTTCCATAAAAATGCAGATAACATTTACCGCGTTACACTCGATTTATATAAAGGCTCTGAGTTTTTGATGACGGACTGTGAAACGTATGCTCCCTTCGGCCCTTTGGCAAAAGAGCAAATGCCTGAAGTAGTAGATTTTGTAAGGATGATGAATAACGATAATACGCGGGTGAAAATTGGAGAGCAAAAGTTTATGGAGGAGCGAAGTTATTTTGCTGACTCTTCCGTGTTTACCATTTTTTCATTTAAAGCCTTGCATGGAAGCTTAACCGGAGCATTGTCCAAACCCAATCAAGTTGTAATTACTGCTAGCACTGCAAAAAAATATTTTGGCCGCACCGATGTTGTAAACGAAACAATGGAAGCAGAAGGTGGGCTGTATAAAATTACGGCAGTGATGGAAGACGTACCTTCGAATACTCATCTCAAATTTGATTTTTTACTTTCACACATCACCATTCCAAAGATTCAAAACAACTATACGGATCAATCGTATGAAAGCGGGAATAATGAGTACACCTATTTATTGATGGCACCGGGTACAGATATCATTTCATTTAACAAAAAGCTAACTGATTTGTCTGCCTCTTTGAAAGATAAGATTAACGAAGACAGATTTCAGGCAGAGCCCATTAAAGATATCCATCTGTATTCAAATAAAACGTACGAGCCTGAAACAAACGGAAATGCTCGAACTGTTTATGCATTATTGATAATCGCCATATTTATTATGGGGTTGGCATGGGTTAACTACATCAATCTTTCAACCGCCAAGGCGATTGAACGTGCGCGCGAAGTGGGTGTGCGTAAAGTGATGGGGTCAGCTCGCTCTCAATTAGTAACTCAATTTTTGACAGAGTCAATCTTAGTAAACCTGATGGCTGCTGTAATGGCTCTTGGTATTGTAAAAATTGGTTTGCCCGCTTTTTGTGAACTTACTGGTCAACCATTAATGGATCTTTTTCAGTACAACGCGTTTTGGTATTCATTAATGTTAATTCTCTCAATTGGAATTATTTTTTCAGGTGGTTATCCCGCATTTGTCTTGTCTTCGTTTGATCCTGTAGCCGTGCTGAAAGGAAAATTCAGATCTTCGGCACACGGACAATGGCTGCGCCAGGGTTTGGTTGTATTTCAGTTTACAGCAACTACCGTTTTAATTATTTGTTTAAGTGTTGTTTATTTTCAAATCAAGCATTTGCAAAATTATGACCTTGGAATGAATATTAACCAGACTCTTATTTTACGCGCGCCTGATATAGATAAGACAGATTCTATTTATCAAAGTAAATATACCAGCTTTAAGACGGAGTTACTTCGCGATCCTTCCATTCAAGTTGTTTCTCAATCGCAATCAATACCTGGAACTGACCCGAATGAAATGAGTACTACAACAAGTATTTTCCGAGTGGGCGAATATAAAAATTCAAATAGTTACAATTATTATCATTATGCTGTCGATGCTGATTTTATTCCAGCCTTCAGTATAAAATTTAGTGCCGGGCGAAATTTTGAAGCTGGAATGGAAAATGAAGGTCAGGTGATCATCAATGAAGAAGCCGCAACTCTATTGGGATTCCCCTCTCCACAGGAAGCTATTGGTGCAAAAATTACCTATCAGATCAGAAATAATAAATCCTCAACTGTGATCGGGGTAGTTAAGAATTTTTATCAACGCTCACCAAAAGAAAATCACATCCCTATGATTTTGAGATACTATTCAGGCTTCTCAGGTTATGTAGTACTTAAAGTTAAGTCGAGTGAGATTAAAGAAATCGTTAACTATGCTAAAAGTAATTGGGATGCTCTTTTTCCATCAACTCCATTTAGCTATTTCTTTTTAGACGAAAAGTATAATCAGCAATATAAAGCCGATGCACAATTTGGAAAGGTGATGGCAACTTTCTCAATTATAGCCGTTGTAATTGCGTGCTTTGGTTTGTTCGGTCTTTCTTCTTTCGCCATTCTGCAGCGCACCAAAGAAATTGGAATTCGCAAAGTGCTGGGTGGTTCCGTTACCCAAATTGTTCAATTGCTCTCAAGCGATTTTATTAAATGGGTTTTAGTAGCAGCCATACTTGCCATGCCCCTGTCCTATTTTGTTATGAGTCAATGGCTTTCAACGTATGCGGTACGAATTGATTTGAGTGTTTGGATGTTTATTATACCACTTGTTGCAATTGTTCTCATCTCGATACTTACGGTTGGAATTCAAACAATTAAAGCAGCAAGCACGAATCCTGTTAATAGTTTGAAGGCCGAGTAAAAAAATCTTAAGCCCTAAACCGATACGTGTACTTCATCAGAAAAATGTTGTGCCCCTTCTGATCGAAATTGAAGGAATAACTTTTATGATCAGGGTCTGAATTATACGATAGTTCGGTTGTCCGCTCTAAAGCAAAAGCGTTCGCCAATGAACACTCTCACTAACAGCATCCCTCCTAATTTGCCTTGATTGTAACTTTTTTCAATTGGCACAGTAATTAATACTACAAATAGGAATTAATTATTTACGCTTCATGAAGAAATATCAACTTGGCGAATTTGAAGAGGTAGTGATGCTTACGGTGGGTGTTCTATATAAAGACGCTTATGGAGTTTCAATTAAAAAAGAAATTGAATCTCGCCTTACCCGAAAGGTGAGTGTGGGTGCATTACAGTCTGCCTTGAAACGATTAGAAGATAAGGGCTACCTAAAATCATTTGAAGGTGAGGCTACCGAAGAACGAGCCGGTCGCCCTAAAAAATATTTTCAAATTACGGCACTCGGTAAACGCGCTATGGAGTATTCGAAGAGCACAAGGGATGAACTATGGAGTGCAATACCGAAGGTGGCTTGGGGGGCAAAGATCGTTGGCTTATAGACATTAGACGTAAGTAGCAAGAAGTCTAACATCTTATGTCTTGTTACTAACGTCTAAAGAAAATTGAAATGAAAACAAATCCTCCTCAACTTCCCCTCCGCTTCTTTCGATGGTTCTGCCATCCCAAGTTGCTAAAGTACATAGAGGGTGATTTGTTGGAGTTATATGAGGAACGAGTAAAAGAAAATGGAAAGCGAAAAGCAGATATAAAATTTTTGGGTGATGTCTTATTACTATTTAGACCAAGCATTATCCGACCAGCAGAAGGACATGAACAATTAAACAGTTATGGTATGTATAAAAGTTATTTTAAAATAGGGTGGCGCAATTTGTTAAAGAACAAAGGCTTGTTTGCCATAAACATTTCAGGACTTGCTATTGGCATTGCCACCTGTCTTCTGATCATGATGTTTGTTGTAGACGAACTGAGTTTCGATCGCTACAATAAGAAGGCCGATCAGATTGTTCGCGTTGTTTTAAAAGGAAAAGTTAACGGTGAAATTATTAAGGAAGCTGTAACGGCAGCTCCTGTTGCTGCTACGTTAAAAAGTGAATTCCCGGAAGTGCTTGAGGCTACGCGATTGAGAAGAGTAGGTATGCCCAAGATAATCTACCAGAACAATATATTTAGAAACAGCAAGGTCGCGTTCGTAGACCCAAACTTTTTCGATGTATTTACACTTCCTTTCATTCAGGGTGATTCAAAAACTGCTTTACTACTTCCCAATTCAATCGTCATCACAAAAGAGCAGGCTGAGAAATATTTTGGAAAAGAAGATCCAATTAATAAACTGCTGGAATTTAAAGATGCGAAGGAGCAGTATAAAGTAACTGGCGTAATTGAAAAGGTGCCGGCCAATTCACATTTCCATTTCGATCTCTTCGCATCAATGGAAGGATTGGCACACTCGAAAGAAGATAAATGGTTGGAGTCAAATTATTTCACCTACCTGGTTCTTGAAAAAGGCACCGACATCAAAACATTTGAAACAAAAATGCCAGCCATCATTAAAAAATATATGGGGCCGCAAGTTTTACAATTAGGAATGACCTTTGAAAAATTTCAGGAAAGTGGAAATGAGATTGGACTCTTTATTCAACCCCTTACAGACATTCATCTATTCTCGGATTCTGCCGGCACCAGTGAATTAGAGCCCGGGGGTAATATCAATTCCATTTATATTTTCGGAGCCGTGGCACTCTTCATGCTATTGATTGCCTGCATCAATTTCATGAACCTCTCCACGGCCGGAGCAACCAAGCGTAGCAAGGAAGTGGGTGTGAAGAAAGTATTAGGCTCTCAAAGAAATCAATTGGTTCATCAATTTTTAATTGAGTCTTTCATTTCCACCGCAGTCGCGATGATCTTAGGCATATTAATTGTAACTGTTTCCTTATCACTATTCAATCATCTTTCGGGTAAAGAATTAGAGGCAGCGTTTTTACTAAATCCCAAAGTATTAGCTGTGCTTTTAGGGTTAGGCATCTTCATCAGTTTGTTAGCAGGAAGTTATCCGGCATTTTTTCTTTCATCCATCAAACCCATTGCTGCACTTAAGAACAAATTTTCTAATGGGGGCAAGAGTAAAGGTATCCGAAGCGCTCTTGTGGTTTTTCAATTCGTAATTTCCGCAACGCTCATCTTAGCAATTATTGTTGTCAGTCAGCAAATGAGTTACATCCAGGACAAAAATATTGGCTATAACCGCGATCAGCGAATTGTACTTAGAGAATCATACTTATTAGGTAAGAATGAAAACGCATTTAAGAATCAACTCTTAACTGATCCAAGGATCGAAAGTGTAACGATGTCTGCATTTATTCCTGCCGGGCCAACCGACAATAATATGACCGGTGTTTGGGTCGGTGATAATAAAGAAGACTTTAGAAGAACAGTTATTTATGGAATTGATCCAAGCTATATCCCAACCATGGGTATGCAATTAGTAACAGGCAGAAATTTTTTGGAGGGCTCCGAAAGTGAGAATGATAAAGTTATTGTCAACGAAGCCTTTGTTAAAGCTTTCTCGCTGGAAGGAAATCCGTTAGGTCAATCTATTAATCAAAGAACCGATAATGAAGGTGGGTTTAGTTCATTAACCATTGTTGGTGTTATTAAAGATTTTCATTTCAGATCGCTACACGAAGCGATTGCTCCTTTGATGATGCTAGACAATCCCTATGGCGGATTAATTATAAAAACAAAAACAGCTGAAATGGCTGATCTTATTGAAAGCATACAGGCCAAGTGGCAAGCCTTTGATGTGGAGGAACCTTTTACTTATGGATTGCTCGATGAGTTATATAATGAGACTTATCTGGCTGAACAAAACATGGGCAGCATCCTAAAGATTTTTGGAGCACTCACCATTCTGGTTGCCTGTCTGGGATTATTTGGTCTGGTAACGTTTACTGCTGAACAGCGCGTAAAAGAAATTGGCGTTCGGAAAGTTTTAGGCGCTGATGTTTTACAAATAGTTTCTATCCTCTCGAAAGATCTCGTGTTACTAGTCGTTATTTCATTCATCATCGCCTTCCCCCTCGGGTTTTATTTAATGGACAAATGGCTTCAGGGTTTTGCGTATAAGATCGATATTCAATGGTGGGTTTATATTGTTGCCGGAGTAAGTACGTTGGCAATTGCTCTTTTAACCGTGAGTTTCAAAACAGCGAAAGCTGCGTTGGCTAATCCAGTTAATTCGTTGAGATCAGAATAATAACTAAAATACAAACTCTATCGTCACATTAATGTTTCTTCCCGGGCGCGGTAGGTTGCCCCAATCCAAATGATTGTGATATTTTTTGTCGAGCAGGTTTTCTATTCCTGCATTGACAAGAAGCTGTTTCTTGTTCCAATTAATTTTATAGCCCGACCGAAGATTAAAAATAGAATATCCGGCCGTTTCATCTTCACCAAAAGCAGCGTTGATATTTTTCTGTAAGGATGCACTTTCATTTTCAAACTGCGCGTTGAAATTTTTAACACTATAACGAAGCGTTGTGTTAATCGTTAAAGGTGGAATCAGCGGAAGCGGTGTACCTTCAAAATCCCGGCCACGCGTGTACTTGGCCGCTGTTATAAACTGAAAGTTTTTTGAAAAATTAGTGAGTGCACTTACTTCTCCGCCTACCATTGTAGCTGAAGATATGTTCTCATAAATTTTTACGCCATGCGCACCCGGTGTCATCACCGATAGTTCTGGATGAATGGATGAAAAAATATAATCAGGAAGATAATTATAAAATCCTGTAGCCGTAACCTGAACCCGATTAGTGAAATAATTTAACGTAAGATCAGTTGACCAATTTTTTTCAGGAACTAAATCTGGTTGACCTATATAATCGTACCCATCGTAACGATTAAATAAATAAAATCCGAATGTTTCACTGAGAGTCGGCAATCGTTCGCCATATCCTGCATGAAGCTCGGCTATCCAATTGGATTTGATCAACTGCTTTAGCTTCAAATTAACAGCACCAACAATGTGTTGATTTACAGATTGTATGTTTGGATAAAACACTTCAAGTTGATCCATACCAAAGCCTTCTTTTAATGTTGTTGCGGCCCAATCCACACGGCCATTGATTAACAATTGAGTGCCCCGATTTATTTTATAAACATCATTTAAATAAAATCCAATATCCGATCTTCCGGAGGCCGGCCAGGTTTGCATATACATAGATGAGGCTCCTTCGGGATACATGGTCATTTCTGCCAGCACTTGATTGTTGAAATAATCTGTTCGAAAGGAAAGTGTGTGTTTGCCTGACGGATGAAAATTCCCTTCAACAAATCCACCAGCCGTTGTGCTCGTGCCGGGCATATCCATGTGCATCGCTACATTCTTGCGATGACTATCATCCATAGCATGAAAAACTGAATTGAAATAAATTTTTGCATTTAGATTTTGTATTCGCTCATGCAAACGAAACCGTTGATACCCGATAGAATAAATTCTTGCTTTGGCTGAACCTACATCCATCGGCAAGGCTGGAAAACCTATGTTATATCCATCGTCAAGTAACGCACTTGCCTTAAGCGTATCTTGCCCAACGGCCCACTTACCGTTTGCACTCAGATTTATTTTTTCGTACTGCGAATAAGGAATCTCTTCACCACCGCCAGCACGATAATCATCTGCCTTGCGATAATTAAGACTTACATAATAAGCACTTTTTTGCTGCGCGTAATTAGCGTTCGCATAACTATTGAATCCGTTCCATGCCGATTGATAACCAAACCCAGCCCGGCCCGATATAGGTTTTGAGGACAACCTTGCTTGTGCCAATTGCATATCCACTGAACCACCCACGGTGGTACCTAACTTCGAACCCTCAGAACCTAACGTAGCCTGAATACTTTTTAAGTTTTGTGGTTCGATATAAATAGATACGGGATCCATTTTGTCAGTGCAGGCACCAAACATTTTCATACCATCTATAGTGAGATTAATTTGTCCGCCTGTCATTCCGCGCAGCATGGGTTCTTGTCCGTAGTTTCCTCTGCGGATTAAATACACGCCTTGCAATCGCGAAAGAATATCTTCGGTAGTTGCCGATTTATTCGCTCTAAAAAAATTCTGAAGCGTATCGCCTTCTTGTATGGCCGATTTTACTACTACTTCCGAAAGATAAAACGTGTGGAGTGTGTCCACGGTTTGCGCGCGGACACCAGCAACAACAAAAAGCAACAGGCAACAAATTAATCTCATGATAGGATTACAAAAAATTAGATGAACTATTCAACCTCTACATCGAAGTACAAATCAGTTACAAGTGCGTCACCTTGCGAGATCTTTAAATTTAAGCGCCAGCCACCGGTCATTGTAAAATTCACTTTTCCTTTATAGTGCCCCTGGCTTGCATAAGTGGGATTAACATTATTCGGAGAGCCATGCTCCATCGAAGGCATCTCCGGAGTCAACACAAATGAATAATTCTCCACCGGCACAAACTCGTAATTACCCACCTTATTGTAAACCATTACTTCGAAATCATTTACGCCAACCTTCATCCCTTTAGAGAAGCTATAACCAACAAATATTTTTTCGCTGGCATCGGTTACAAAGGATTTCATGCATGCGTTTGTTGGATTGGCAACAGTAACAGAAAGACTTGCCATTCCTGTCTTGTTGTTGGAGGGATTTTGAATTTTAATATCTAGTTTCCACGATCCCATATCACCCGAAGGCATGATAAACAGTAATGCGCCTTGAAATAATTTATCAACCGCATCCATTGCGGGGTTTTCCAATGGGCAAGCGTGCTTCATGCCACCCATCATCGACATCTCTGGATAAAAGTTAATGGTAGCTTTTGTAATTCTGTTTCCACTTACTGAATCGTAGAGCGCAATAAAAATATTATTATAGCCTGCAAATAGTTCTTGGTCTGACCAAACTTCAACTTTGGTGGCCGCACCAATAGCAAAGCCTTCCGAAATTTTTGTAAGGCTGGCTGTAGGGTCTATCTCAATTTCGTTATCGGTACAGCTGAAAGCCGCGGCCGCCAGAATAAATAAAAAAGTATATTTTGAAAATAAAGTTTTCATAGTAAGTAAAAATTAATAAGAATGGTAAACACATCCGTTCCGCTTTATGGCGGGAAGGATCTATTCGTTTTAAAAAAATATCCTGATTAGGAAAGGGAAACAGAGACTAAACTGGGTGGGCGAAAGAGATCTGAAATTAACTCAAAGTGATAGTTAACACTCAATATGAAATGTTTCTTCTTTACATAGGAAAAACTAACTGCTTGTTGACTCGGAACAAACTCAACAAACCCAATCGGGTAATTCTCAAACTTTAAGGAAGGTAATGAGACTGGGTCTGAATCTTGTTGGGTGGCTCGTTTTATTTTTTGCATCAAAATACATTTGCCATTACATTTTAACTCAGGCTTGGCTTTATTAATACACAACACCTCGGCAAAAAAATCACGATTAGAATAATACTCCAAGTAAGGCGATATGGGCCTGAGCAACGCTATCAGGTATAATAAAACAAATGATATGGCAACAATCGTCCGCATTAATTAGGCAAAGATAAATCGACTTTAATCGTTATAAATGAGTGCAGTCAGCATAAAGAATGATAAATATCATAGTAAATGATACCGCTTCGCTAATGAGATCCATAGTTCTTAACTTCTTATCATTGTCGATGTTTCTTGCCCTCAAGCGTTCCGATATTTACTTACTAAGTTTTCACATTTATTATTACATCAATCGTTCAAATTTTGCCGTGAAGTGCCGCAGATACGGAGGCTCATACACGATCTTCACTCCCCGGGTTTGTTCTCGCTTCTCGAGAATATCGTCAAACACCTCAATCACATAGTCAATATGACTTTGCGTGTACATCCTTCTAGGAATGGCCAGGCGAACCAATTCATTTTTTGCCGGAATTATTTTTTTGTTCTCATCATACTTTCCAAACATCACACTACCAATCTCTACACATCGAATGCCGCCCTGAACATATAAATCACATACCAAGGCCTGACCAGGATATTCTTCAACAGGAATTTTTGAGTACAACTTTTTTGCATCAATGTAAACAGCATGGCCACCTATAGGCCAAACTACAGGAATTCCTTTCGCTTTTAAATGCGCGCCCAAATAAGCAGTACTTCTTATTCGATAGTGTAGATAATCAGGATCAAATACTTCTTTCAATCCAATAGCGATTGCTTCCATATCCCGACCAGACAACCCACCATAAGTAGCAAACCCCTCGGATATTATTAATAAATTTGTACACTGCTGACTTAGCGAATTATCTTTTAATGCCAGCAATCCACCCATGTTAACCAGTCCATCTTTTTTGGCACTCATAACAAAGGCATCGGCCAGGCGCAACATTTCTTTCGCTATTTCCTCATACGATTTATTTTCATAGCCTGCTTCACGGTGTTTTACGAAATAACTATTTTCGGCTATGCGGCACCCATCAATCACCAACAGCAACTTATGTTGATCACAAATTTTTCGCACCTCTAAAACATTTTGCATGCTTACAGGCTGGCCACCCGATGAGTTATTGGTTACGGTCATAATCACAGCCGCAATATTCTCAGACTTGTATTGAAGGATTAGCGTTTTTAATTTTTCTAAATCGATATTTCCTTTAAACGGTAGATCCTTTTCGGGATCATTCGCTTCATCGGGCATTATATCAATCGCCAGGGCTCCTGTAAATTCAATGTTGGCTCGTGTGGTATCGAAGTGTGTGTTGCTAAGAAACACTTTATTTTTGCCGCCCAGAATACCGTACAAAATTCTTTCTGCTGCCCGCCCCTGATGTGTAGGAAGAATATGAGGCATGCCCGTTAACTCCTTCACAACGGACTCTAAGTGAAACCAACTGCGAGCACCCGCATAACTTTCGTCACCAACCATCATGCCTGCCCATTGATGATCACTCATGGCACCGGTGCCACTATCGGTAAGTAAATCAATGAAAACATCATTAGAGTGCAGTAGGAATGGGTTATAACTACAACGCTCAAGAGTTTCTGTTCTATACTCTTGAGTTGTAATTTTTAAAGGCTCTACCATCTTTATGCGAAAGGGTTCTGCCAACGTGCGTCTTTTCTTCTCCATCAGATTAAATTAAGAAGGCAAAAGACATTGGATAATTTGATTTGAAAAATGATTTAAATCAGTTTACTAAAATCATAGAATTGTCATGTTACAATTTTTCTCCATTGTCAGGTATATGGTATTTTGTTCGATATTGGAAAACGTAAGTCCATAATTGAACGATCAATTTTTTATAGTTAACTAGTAATGTCCAAATCAATCGTAATTTAGAAGATCAATTATGGCTGGATTATTGAAATAGCTACATACTACTTTGACTATGTTTCAATCCCGATTATTTGTACGGATCATTTCAAAAAACAAGGAGGTTTATCTTTTAAAGATTGTTACACTGGCCATTGCCTTTGCAAGTTCAACCTTAATCATTCTCTTCTCTTTTAACGAATTTGGATACGACCGTTTCCATAAAGATTCAAAGTCAATCTTTCGTGTAATACAACGAAATAATCGAGAAGATTTCAGCGGCAATCGACTATCCGTAAAAGTTCCCACATCAGTTTATTCAAGACTAGCTTCTGTCAACAGTGATTCTTTAATCATCTCTCGTGTTAAAATATTGAATGGGATTAGTGTTGTTTCACAGCAACCCATTCACGACAAAAAAGTGCATGCTATAGATACTTCACTTCTGGATATTTTCTCTTTTGTTCCTATCGATGGGGAGATTAAGAATTTCCGAAACAACAGGAATTCAGCACTCTTGTCAGAGAAAGCTGCTCTTCAATTTTTCGGAACGACCCATGCTTCTGGAAAATCTTTTGATATCTATACACTCAGTGACACGCTTTCTTATCAGGTTGCTGAGGTCTTTCAGAATTTTCCTTCAAACTCGCATGAAGATTTTGATGTATTTATTCCATTCGAAGTAAATCAACTAAAGTCATTGAGTTTCAATCCAGATGAGTTTGGGATTTATGGAAAATTAAATACAGACAATCCGTTAGTCATTGAATCGACTTTAAGTTCAGCGGACAAAAGTTATAGACTTCAACGCCTGCCCGAAATTTATTTTGGAGCTCGCGTAGTTGGTGAAGACGCAAGACATGGCGATGAGTACAGTGTTCTTATTCTAATCTGCATTACAGGTTTAATTCTCTTTCTGGCAGTCACCAACTATATCAACCTCACGACACTCACACTTCCGCATCGATCAAAAGAGCTAGCCATTAAAAAATTGTCTGGCACTGGCCAATCAGAATTATTAATAGCCTTTGCGAAAGAATCCCTCGCACTGGTAGGTCTTTCTCTTGCATTAGGCATTGGCCTTATCCTATTTATAAACTCCTGGATTGAATCGCTGCTTTCCATAAATGTGATTGAAATTTTTCTAAGCGGAGATTTTCTATTGATCAGTATTCTCATTGGTCTTCTGTTAATCGTAGGCTTGGCGCCATTGTTAATGGTTTACAAGTTTGCGCACGCTACACCAACTCGCCTTCTTAGCACCGAAACAATTTCATTCCCACGGTTTAAGCGTGTGATTACGCTACTCCAGCTTGGCATAAGTATTTTTTTGATTGTTGCGTCAATAGTTATCAGACGACAAGTCAACTATTCTTTAGTTAAAGAACCGGGCCGCAATCATTATCAAGTAGTTTACTTAAACTTTCCCGCTGATTATACGAATGAAAGCCTATCGGACTTGCGCGTACATTGGAAGCGGAACAATCCCAACATTCAGGATGTAATGGCTACCTCGCAACTTCCAAATCGAATTCAAAGCAAAGAACTTGATTCGGATCTTTATTTCATGACAGTCGATCGGGGGTTTTTAGATTTTTTCGATCTGAAAACACAGCAAGGCCGTTGGTTTCAAGCTAATGACAATGCTCCAAAGGTTGTTGTGAATGCTGCTGCTGATTTGGCCGGCAATCATGCGCGAATTGGGATAATTGAAAATATGAGTGAACAATTTAATCAACCCCAAAAGCCAATAGAATATAGAGTTGCCAGTCAGGTTAATTATAATTTTCTATGTGTTCGGATTCTAGAAGTAAACATTCGCAGAACAGTAACCTATTTATCTGAATATTTTACTTCTCACGATTCGCCATTGTCAGTAAGTTTTATGGACAAACGTTTTGAAGATTGGTTACATTATCAGGATCGATTAAATAAGTTATCCGAAATACTCGCTGTTATTTCGGGTTTGTTGTCCTGCTGCGCCATTTATGGAATAAGCTTAAGCATTGTTAGGGATAAACTAAAACAAATTGCCATTCACAAACTTTTTGGTGCAGGCACCACTAGCATCACTACTTTACTGGTGCGCGAGTTTGTTATTCAAATGGGACTTGCTCTTTTAATTTTTGGTCCGTTCACGTTCATCTTTTTAAAAGAGTTCTTACGAAACTTTGTTTATGCTACGAAGTTTGAATGGATGGATCCCATCTATCCATTAGCCTACTGCGGAATTGTAATAGTCGTCTTATGCGGATTTCAAGTACTGGGTCTCAATCGGGCCGATCTTACCAAAGTATTAAAAGGGTAGTAGCACATAATCAATGGGGGCTAGCTAACCTATTTAGTAATTGCAGACAAAACATAGGGTCTGTGTATCTGCTAAAAGATAATTTCAGTAATAAGCCTATGAACTTGTTTAAGAAACTCGAGATGTCGAAAGAAAATTGAAAGCTACTTCAATCCATCAGTAAAATGCTTGTGCGATTTCTCCTGATCAAACTTTTCCTTGTTAAAAGAATCAGAGCCTCCTTTTGGAATTGAAAGCGATTTAAAATCATTTCCCTTAATGGCTTTCGCCTGAAACATAATTTGCCCTACATGTGAGGAGTAATGTGCCAACTGCCGTTGAATGGCTTCGAGTACAGATTGACCTTCATTTCGAATGTAAATAATTTTGGATAGATCTTCGGAGTTTAAATTCTCAAGAGTATTTAACAAGCAACTCCACCCACTCTCCCAGGCTTGCAACAGGGTAGCTTTGTCAGGATAAGATCCTGCAAACTCAGCTTCCCGATCCCGCCAAGGTTTTTCGCCATCTGAATTTAAAAAATCCGTCCAACGCGAAAGCATATTCCCGCTAAGGTGATGAACAATTAACGCGATACTATTGCTTGCTTCATTAGGTTGCTGAAGAACTTCAACGTCACTCAACTGGGCAATCGCGCCTTCACCTAACTTTTTGTAATAGCGAAAAAGTTTGATCGCACTTTCTAGAAATATTTCGTCATTAGATTTCTGCATATTCAAGATGTGTTGGCAGGTTAACGAGTTTTCGTTTCATTTGTCTTCTTTAGAAATCTTGTCCCCAGGAAAAAACCTATCATGATTATTGAAATCTTACTATAGATAATAAGGTCAGTGTTTGAAATTGATTTACTTCCTCTCATTATTTTAATCTTTATTTCTGGATTTATTCTGTAACTTTCACACAACGCAGAGACATGCTACTTCTCGTCCTTACTCATTTTTTCCAATTCTCGATTCTAAGTCCTTGAATGGATCCATAATGCTTTTCATTATTTGTAACTAGTACCAATTCATTTTCAATGGCGATTCCTGCAATTAGAATATCTGATGTGCCAATCGTAATTCCTTTTAGCCTTAAGTCTGAATATATATTTCCAGATATTTTTGCAGACTCCTCTGAGATGTGAATGATTGTATTATTGTTAACAAATTCCTCAAATTCTTTAATCTGCCTTTCGGCTTTTTTGAATTTGAGTCCGCCAAGAATTTCGTAGTATGTAATTATTGAGATGTTGATTACATCAAATTCATCTAAATATTTGTTGAAATGATCAACTACTTTTTGGTCACCCCTGAAATAGAAGGATAAAACATCGGTATCAACTATAGATTCCGTCAAGGTTAATTAATTTGTCTATCGTTTGCCCTGTTGTCGTGAAGGTTCTCCGTCATTTCTGTAAAAAAGACGTTATCCAAATCTTTCCAGGTTCCTGCCAGTTTTAAAGTCTGATCTTTTGATTTAAGTTGACTTTCAATTTTATTCAATAAGTTATTTATCTCAGTCAGTTTATCGGTCGATAACTGCTGAAGTTTTCTAACTAAACTATTCCTAAGTCGATTCTTTACATTCATAGATTAAAGATAATAATTATCTCTCACTTTTTTGTGGCAGCTACTCATCATACGCAGAGATGTATTACATGCTATCCCTTACTCAGTTAACTGAGGTTCTGATTCCGCTTCATATTGTTTTCTCAACTCAGCAGCGTGCTTTTTATTTTTAGAGTTAAGAATATGTTTTGGAACGCCTTTCAAATCCCAGATTAAACCAACAGCAGCAAGTCCTCTCAAAATATAATAGGTGATGTCAATCTCCCACCAGAAAAAACCTTGACGTGCAGCGGTCTCATAATAGTGATGATTGTTGTGCCAACCTTCACCCATGGTAACTAATGCTAATACTACACTGTTCTTCGATTCGTCTCCGGTTTCGTAACGTGGCTTACCAAACTTGTGCATGATAGAGTTAATCGAAAATGTGCCATGATACAAAATGATTGTACTCAAAAAGAATCCTATAAATAGTGTGCTTAATCCGGCTGTACTAAATATGGCCATAAAACTTCCACCATTTACCCAACCTCCAAGGGCTGTTACTAAAATGGCAAGAATAGTGGGCGGCACCAGATAATGTTCGTTTAGCCAAACTAATTCAGGATACTTGGCATAATCACCAATCACTTTATAATCTGTTTTTTTAAAGTCGGGGCCAACAATCCAACCGATGTGTGAATACCAAAACCCATAAATTTTCATTGAATGCGGATCGGCAGGCGTATCGCTATAGCGATGATGATGGCGATGATGTGCGGCCCACCAAAGAGCGCCTTTTTGCGCAGTGGTTTGCGACATAAAGGCAATCACAAATTGAAACCAACGAGACGTTGAGTAGGAGCGATGCGCAAAGTAGCGGTGATAACCACCCGTTACCCAAAACATGCGGAAGAAGTATAAGAAAATGCAAACCATCCAATCAAAAAATGTTACGCCCGTCCATATGGCTGCTAATGGCATCAAATGAATTATTGCAAACGCTATCTCTTGTTTTAATATGGGTTTACTTCTAACCTCCGGAATCACTGCTTCTTGTGCCATGACTTTAAATTTAATGATGCTGCAAAGATAACTGGAATTGAGGGGATAAACCACCCATTTTTAACCAATAGAAACATGGTGGGAGACTGTCATTCAGATGGCTAAGGTTGACAACCTTTTACCCCTGAACAGGAAAGGTTGTCAACCTTAATCTGAGTCTGCAGGATAAACAATACCTACTTTCTTGCGAATGATATCCAAGGTCTCCATCATTAGCAAGGTTTTCTCCTGCGTTAACACTAGGCTTTCGGTCAATCCTTTTTGCAAACATTCTGTTACGTGCTGAATTTCATACTCGTAGCCATTGCCCCTCGCTTTTTCCAACTCAATAGTTTCGCGGGTGTCAACAATGCCTGAATAATATTCTAACTGAGTAGTCGGTCCGTGCGACCGATGCGTTAATCGGATGCGACCTTTGTCGCCACCAATATCTGCACCACTGGCAAGATTAGAAGCAAACGTGCAAAATAAGTTAGCGATTGCTCCATTATTATATTGAAAGCGAATAGCACATTGTTCATCAACACCAGTGGCAGCAGGAGTCATTATTGCATCAATGGAATCGGGCTTACCCAAAATATCTAACGCAAGAAAAATCGGATACACACCAATATCAAGTAATGCTCCGCCACCCAAAGCTGGATTGTAAAGTCTGGGGGCGACAGGTGGCGTTGGTATAAATCCAAACTCGGCATAGAGGTACTTAATGTTTCCAACTTTACCCTCAGCAATTAATTGTTTTGTTTTTTGAAAGTGTGGTAGGAAGCGAGTCCAGAATGCTTCCATGATAAATGTATTCTGCGCTTTCGCGAAGTCAATCATCGCTTTTGCTTGCTTGTAATTTATAGCAAACGCTTTTTCGCACAACACAGCTTTCTTTTGCTTTAGGCACAACATCACATGTTCGTGATGTAAGGCGTGCGGAGTGGCTACATAAATTACATCTACTTCAGGATTGCTAACTAATGATTCATAATCTCCATGAACATGTTTGGCTGGAAATTCTTTTGCGAACGCCTCAGCTGTGGCTTGCTCACGCGCGCCAACAGCAATCAACTCTGCATCAGCAACAAATTTAAGGTCAGCTGCAAACTTGCGGGCAATTTTACCACAGCCTAAAATACCCCAACGAATTTTTTTCATGCTGAAAGGTAGAAACTTTTTGTTTGTGAGGATACAAACTAAGGAGTTAAAAAGATCAGTCTTCAAAAAGTAAATACAAACTACTTTTGCGTGAAAGCGGAACAGCATTTAGATCACATGATTATGTGATTGAAATAATCTGGATTGCAGCGTATAATTGCCTATTAAAATTGACACTAAATAATCTCTGTTACTTATGAAAAAACACATTCTCACGCTTTCATTTTTGATGCTTCTCACTCCCTCTTTTGCACAATTGCAAATTGCTGTTGGCTTAAAAGGTGGACTGAATATGGCCAATATCAACGTTAACTATGAATATGGTGATGGACCAAATAGTAGCAACGAGGGGAAGAACTATAAAGCCAAGTTCGGTTACCATGCCGGAGTATTCGCCTTGTTTAAAATCAACCAGTTTGCTGTGCAACCAGAAATACTTTTTTCGCAGCAAGGAGCTAAAATGGATTACACTAACCCTAATAATACAGATAAAAGAGACTGGAGAACCGGCCTGACCTATATTAACATCCCTGTGCTTTTTAAATATTACTTTGTTCAAACAGGAATTGGTGATATTAATATTCAGGCAGGCCCGCAATTCGGACTCTTGCAAAAAGCAGAAACAAATTTTTATGATTTCGATGGTGATGGTGCGCAATCAAGATCAGGTTATGAGAATGTAAAGGATACTTATAAAAATTCTGATTTTGGAGTAGCCTTTGGAGCGGGGTTGGATTTAAACTTTGGGTTGAGTATCGATATCCGTTACTCCCTAAGTCTTCAAAATATCTATGCGTATAATACCGATATTAAAAATCAAATTCTCCAGGTTTCAGCAGGTTACAAAATACTGAAGTTTGAAAAATAGGTTTCTCCTGAATACCTTAATTGTCTAAAAAATTATTTCTGAAAATTGGGGATACTCGAATACCAGTGAGCCGAAGTTTAAAGGATGAGGTGATGAAGAAGGTTATGGGGAATAGGTTGTTTAAGTGCTAAGTCAATAATTAACTATTCTCAACAAGGGCAATCTCCTCAGCAGTGAGGTTATAGAGTTTATAAACTAATTGATCAATCTCTTTATCTGTTTTAGCAATCTCCTGCTGGGTGGTTTTTATTTTTTTCTTCTCTTGTTTAAACAACTCAAGCCATTCGGTTTGTTTTTTAGCAGGTATTTTTGCCCCACCTTTTTCTAGTTCGGTAAGTACATCAATAAACTCAAGTTCATACCATTTTTTTAATTTGGTAGTAGGTTCAAAAATGAAATTGCTTTTTAAGAGCTCTATAAAATTTTGTGATTGCGCTGAAACTGATTGATTTAGAGTTAGCATTCTTTCAACTAGGTCAATAAATGGCTTTTGAGTTTTCTTATTCGCTCTAATGACAGGTAGCTCTTGTATATAAATAATTTTTACTTGAGCAAAAACCTTTCCTTCTTCATTAATTTGCTGTTTATATACATATCTTAACAATGCGCTATTTAGAATGCTCAATAAGAATCTAATATCAAACTCATTATTAATAATTCTTCCGTTATGAACCGTGTCGAGAGTATAAAATTGATTACTATCAATTGTACATATTGGGTAACTTCCTGTCTGTCTTAAAAGAACTTTTTCTTTAGCTTCAAAAACTTCTCTTTTACGAGCTCTATGCAAACTTGCTTCATCATAGATTATATATGCCTTGGAGACTAAATCTGTATATCTGTTAAAGTCAGAACCAGTTATTACTTTCTTAGTTTTTATTCCAACCTTATCTGTAATAAATCTTTTATTATCACCCGTGATTATACCTTGATCAAAATCGATTACGTCCTTTATTCTAAGATCATCTCTATAAAGCTTAGATTCATTTAGTTCATTTGAGTAATTAAATGCTAAATCTTCATTTTCCATAAATGAAGATTGTGGAACAAAAATCATTTTTGCCTTTTGAGTTAAAAAATCCTCAACGTTTGTTATAATAGCTACTTGCCCATTTGCTTGCCTTTCTTTTGACAAATGCAGGATTATTGAATCAACCACGGCATCTTCAAAAACTTTATAATTCTTAAAGTCTACTAAAGTTTGAATTGTAGATTCTGTTAAAATTATTCTCCTAGCTTCTTTATAATATTGATTTTTTAAAATAGTATAAGGAGTTATAAAACACAGATGGCCTCCGTTCTTTAAAATCAGGAGACCTTTTTCATAAAAAATCGGAAAGACATTAATGCGACCAAATGCAGATTTATAATTTTTCTCAAAATACTCCTTATTATGTCTTGAAATTTCCTCAGCTGGAACATAAGGTGGATTCCCCAACACTACATCAAACCCGCCACCTTTCATTATTTCAGGAAACGCCTTGTGCCAATCAAACGCGTCATCGCCTGCCACAGCCGGGTCGTCTATTAAACTGTTCCCTTGTTTAATATTATCGTACAACGCAGCGAGGCTGTTGGTTTTGTTTGCTGTTTTTAACCACAAGCTCAGCTTGGTTATCTCTACGCTTTCGCCATTCAAATCAACTCCATAAATGTTATTAAGGATGATGCTCTTCTTCAACTGCCACTCTTCGCCACCACTATAGGTAAAAGCCAGCGGCTCATTTACTGTACTGATTTCAAGCATTTGTTTTTCGAGCGGAGTAGTAAGCCGTTTTAATTCGGGGCGCACCACTTTAGCCCATTCGTTAAATAAAAAATCAAACACCTGATTTAAAAACGCACCTGAACCACACGCTGGGTCAACTACTTTTATAGAGGCCAGCTTCTCTTCGTAGGCACGCCAGAATTTAAGGTTAAGCAAAACAATTTCGTTTGCCTGTACCGCATCATTTATAATTTTAATGGTTGCATAATCAGCAAACTCGGGTTCTGGCAGTTCTGTTATTTTAAGGCTTTCCAAAACCTCCTGCTTGCGGTCTTCTAACCATCCGCCCACAGCCTCCTTCACCATGTATTGCGTAATGTATTCAGGGGTATAAAAAATACCATCTTTCTTCCGCTTGGTAACGGCAACTGTTTCTGGTTTTAATTCTTCCAGTTCCAGTGGAGTTTTCTTTTGTATTTCATCTAAAATTTCGGGCAGGTCGGCAATAGATTGTTCAAAAATGTGGCCGAGTATATTTACATCCAACTGGCTTTGAAAGTCGTAGTCTTGCACAAGTTTTACCAACCTCATAATCTGATGATCGCGAACAACCAAATTGTCGAGCAATGGATCAGGTTTAAAGAGTTCGCCATTGAAGGGTGGAATGTTTCGCTCGGAGTATCCTTCGTTGAGCGCATTAAAAAGTTCTTTCAATTCTCCCCAAGCCTTTTGGTTGTCTTTACGAAAGGAGGTGCTAATATTCTGATTCAATTCAGTAAGCACATTATCCACCAACCGCAAGTCACGCACAAAGCCTATAAAGATGAGCCGGTCTATAAGTTTTTGAGTTCCTCTAAAAAGATCTTTTGGTTTTATAGATGGATTTTCTTTAAAAAGATTGGTAAATAAGATGAGCCGAATGTCTTTGTATTGATTGTAGAACTCAGCACCAATTTTCTTTTGCTCAGCCTGGCGGTTGGCAAACAGTTGATCGATGCGCGACTGGCCACGTTCCAAAAAAAGTTGGTTGTGACTAAAGAGAAAAAAGAATCGCTGTAAATTATTAGGTAACAATAACTCTTGAATAAGAAAGGTTTCGTAGCGGCTAATATCAATTCTTGAGTAAAGCCGAATCTCAATCATGTTAGTTACAATTACCCACTCGCACTTGCCTGGCATGCGAGGCACATAGTTAAATGCCTGATCGATGGAACTACCAGAAAAGTCTACCCGGTTTTGTTTTTTATCCAAGTTGACAAGCGCCCCTTTTACTTCAATTACGCAACGGACGTCCTGCTTGCCTTGCTGATCAAAAAATCCAAGGGCGGCATCAGGTTTCTTACCATCACTGATGGACTTAAATTCTTTTTCAAGATTCCATTCAGCCTCATGGCTTTCGTAGGCGTAACCCAACACTTCACCAAAAAATTTATCGAGAAACTCGCTCTTAATTTGTTCTTCTTTGCTTTTCTGAACCTTTCCGTTTTCAATCGCCTTTTGCCAATTGCGAATGATCTTTTGTTTCTCCTCGAGGTTTGGAATATCCCGAAAGAAATTTGCTAATTGTTCGGGTTTAAATTCCTTTGAAGAAAATACTGTATTAGCCATAGAAAGTGGATGCAAACTAACTAATTATAGAATGTGAGAAAACAATTTTAAATCAGAACTTTTAAAAGTTACAACATTGTAACCTACAAACTTGTAGCATCCTATTTCTTCAGCACACTCAAAATCTCATTCAATTTCAGCAAAGCCTCCACAGGGAGAACTGTGTTAATATCAATTTTCTCTAGCATGTTATGTATGGTTTTGGGCTTAGTATCGATTTAAACGGGCTCATATTGTTTTCCTTTACTAACAAGATTTTAACTTACTTTGGAAATATTTAAAGGTGTCTTTTGTAGTTGACCGACCCTAATCCATAGCTAATGAAATACTGTTTATTGAGTATCGCAATTTTTTTCAATGTTGAGCTTGTTGATGCACAATCCACCTTGGTGCAGCGGATAGCAAAGTATAACAATCAAAATTCTTCTAGATTACTTAAAGAATATGTTGAGTTTGTTTCTATTCCCAACCTTGCAAGTGATACTGCGGGCATTAAAAGAAATGGTTTGTTTATCATGAGCATGATGAAGAAAAATGGAATTAATAACATTCAACTACTCAGTCCAACTACAAAAGGAGCCCCTCCTTCGGTGTATGGCGAAGTGATTATTCCCCATGCAAAAACAACATTAGTTTTTTATGCGCATTATGATGGTCAGCCTGTAAACCCCGCGCAATGGGCGAATGGACTTGAGCCATTTGTACCAAAACTTTATAGCGCAGCAATTGATAAAGGAGGTGAGTTACTGCCGCTGCCCGAAAGCAATGGTTATAATCCCGATTGGAGATTATATGCCAGAAGTTCTTCGGACGATAAGGCTGGAGTATTTGCGATCATACAAGCATATCATGTGTTGGTTAAAAATGGTATTACCCCTACGTGCAACCTTAAATTCTTTTTTGAAGGCGAAGAAGAGGCCGGCTCGCAGCATCTCGGTGAAATTTTGGGAAAGTACAAAGACCTTCTACAGTCCGATTTATGGATTATGTGCGATGGTCCCGTGCATCAATCTGGTAAGAAACAAATTGCATTTGGCGTGAGAGGAGATGCGGGCTTGGACCTTACCGTGTATGCATCTTCCCGGCCCTTGCATTCTGGGCATTATGGAAACTGGGCGCCCAATCCAGCTTTAATGTTGGCAAAACTTTTGGCCTCAATGAAGGATGAAAATGGACTTGTAACTATCAATGGTTTTTATGATGATGTGTTGCCACTCACCGCATCCGAAAAAGAAGCCCTAAAAAATGTGCCATCTGTTGATGAACAGATGAAAAAAGAATTGAGCATACGGAGTGTTGAAATGCCGGGCAAATCATTGAGCGAGGCCATCAACCTGCCTTCATTAAACATAAACGGCTTTCAAAGTGGTAATGTGGGCAAAATGGCCTCCAATCAAATACCAACGTATGCCACAGCTGCGCTTGATTTGCGTTTGGTGCTTGGCAACGATTGGGAAAAACAACAAGACAAAGTAATTAATCACATTAGAAATCAAGGCTATTTTGTGATTGACCATGAACCAACAGAAGATGAAAGATTAAATCATGATAAACTAATAAAAGTTATAGCCGGCAAGTTTGGTTACAATGCTCAGCGAACTTCGATGGATGAGCCCATCGCAAAAAAAGTGATTGAGGCAGTTCAGGCTACTACAACTGATAAAGTTGTTCTTCAGCCTACTATGGGCGGAAGTCTTCCGTTGCATCTATTTGAAAAATATTTGAAAGCAAAAACTATTTCTGTTCCTATTGCCAACCATGATAACAATCAGCATGCAGAAAACGAGAATATCCGATTGAAAAATCTCTTTGATGGAATTGAAACGATGGCTTCCTTAATGATGATTAAAAATTAATTTTTCTTCAACGCACTTAAAATCTCATTCAATTTCAGCAACGCCTCCACAGGACTAATCGTATTGATGTCTATTTTCTCCAGCATGTCATGCACCGCTTTGGATTTAGGATCCATTTCAAACAAACTCATTTGTGAGGTTGCTTTGGGTAGCTCATCAAATTTAGCTTTCGATTCATTCTTGTGTTTGTCCTTTTCAAGAAAATGTAAAATCTCATTGGCACGTAACACCACTTTGTTAGGCATGCCGGCTAATTGCGCCACATGAATTCCAAAGCTGTGTTCACTACCACCTTCTTTTAAGGTGCGCATGAAAATGATTTTATTGCCTACTTCTTTCACGCTCACGTTAAAATTTTTCACCCGAACTAAATCTTCCGTGAGCTGATTCAATTCATGATAGTGCGTAGCGAAAAGTGTTTTTGCTTTAAAGTCTTTATGATTATGCAAGTACTCAACAATAGACCAAGCAATTGAAACGCCATCGTAGGTTGAAGTGCCACGACCAATCTCATCCATCAAAATTAAACTACGATCGCTCAGGTTATTTAAGATGCTGGCGGTCTCCGTCATCTCAACCATAAAAGTAGATTCGCCCCGCGATAGGTTATCGGAAGCACCTACACGAGTAAATATTTTGTCGACCAGGCCGATGGTGGCAGCTTCAGCGGGAACGAAGCTTCCCATCTGCGCCATCAACACAATTAAAGCGGTTTGGCGTAAGAGCGCAGACTTGCCGGCCATGTTGGGGCCAGTGATTACTAATATCTGTTGTGTTTCGTTGTCGAGATAAATATCATTGGGCACATAGGTTTCTCCGACACGAAGTTGTTTTTCTATTACAGGATGGCGTCCTGCTTTAATTGCCAGGCGTTTTGATTCGCTAATCTCGGGTTTATTATACTTGTTTACTTTAGCGATAATCGCAAAGGATAATAAGCAATCCAATATCGCAACCGTTCTTGCATTTTGCTGAATTTGCGAAACGTAATCAGCAGCATGGCGAACCAATTCTAAAAACAACCGCTGTTCAATCACTGATAATTTTTCTTCGGCATGAAGAATCTTTTCTTCATAAACTTTTAATTCTTCGGTGATGTAGCGCTCGGCATTTACAAGAGTCTGTTTACGAATCCAATCCGTTGGTACTTTATCTTTGTTGGCATTACTTACTTCTAAGTAGTAACCAAAAACTCTATTGTAGGAAATTTTCAATGAATTAATTCCTGTGCGCTCTACTTCCCGCTTCTGAATCTGCAGCAAGTAATCTTTCCCAGAAAAGGCAATGGCTCGTAATTCATCCAATTCGATATTAACACCTTCCTTAATAATTCCACCCTGATGAATGAGCATGGGCGCATCATCCATTAACTCTTTATCAATTTTTTCAACTAAAAAGTCGCAGCGATGTAATTGATCGCCTAGCTTTTTCAATTCTGCGGAAGCGGATTTTTCTAAAATCTCCTTAACGGGAAGAATTGATTTTAAAGATCGCTTCAATTGAAGAAGTTCTCTGGGATTAATACGACCAACAGCTACTTTGGAAATCAAGCGCTCCAGATCAGAAACTTGCCGAAGGTGTTCGAGAATTTTATTAGTTAGTTCTTCGTCAGCATAAAACTGTTCCACAACCTGAAGCCGCTCATCAATACCTTGCTTATCCTTTAAAGGCAAAATCATCCACTTGCGCAAATTGCGCGAGCCCATGGGTGTAACGGTTTGATCTAACACCTGAAGCAACGGAACGCCACCTTCATTTTGTGAACTAACTATTTCAAGGTTACGCACGGTAAACTTATCTAGCCACACATACTTGTCTTCATCTATGCGCGCAATGGCCGATATATGTTGCGTGTCTTTATGTTCAGTTGCTTCCAGGTAATGCAGCACTGCCCCGGCCGCAATGATGGCTTCATTCATACCATCAATACCAAATCCTTTTAGCGTGTTGGTTTTAAATTGTTGCACCAACTTATCGTTGGCAAAATCAAAGGCATACACCCAATCATCCAAAGTAAATGTTGCATAATCATCGCCAAATTGAGTTTCAAATTTTTCGCGTTGAGTTTTGCTGTAGATAATTTCTGCCGGTCCAAAACTTTGAATGAGTTTATTGATGTAAATCTCGGGGCCTTGTGCTGCATAAAATTCTCCTGTGCTAATGTCGAGAAATGAAACACCCTGAGTTGTTTTACTGGCATATACTGACGCCAGGAAATTATTCTGCTTTCGCTCCAGCACATTATCATTAAACGAAACACCCGGAGTAACTAATTCGGTAACACCGCGCTTCACAATTCCTTTTACTGACTTTGGATCTTCTAATTGATCGCAAATAGCAACACGGTTTCCAGCGCGAACTAATTTCGGTAAGTAAGTATCGAGCGAATGATGTGGAAAGCCAGCCAGTTCAATTTCGGAAGTTGAGCCATTGCCGCGCTTGGTTAACGTAATACCTAACACGTTAGCTGCACGAATAGCATCTTCACCAAACGTTTCGTAAAAATCGCCAACGCGAAAAAGTAACAGTGCCCCCGGGTACTTCGCCTTGATGGCGTTGTATTGTTTCATTAGAGGGGTTTCCATTGCGTTCGGTCCGGCCATAGTTGGCAAATATAGAAGCCTGAACGCAGAAGTCAGAATTGAAAGATCAGAAAGGGAACCATGGAATTACTATTTTTTAATAGCAACAATCAACCACATTTTATCCCCTTTTTCTTTGGTGCGATCGACAAACAGGTCTTGCTGTTTAATCACAGTAAGGCCTGCTTTTTTTAAATCTGCCAACGCATAATTTATCGAGAGTTCATGCTTGCGTTCCTGATCTTCGCGCGATAAGTCTCGTCTTTCATCTGCAATGGCCTCACAAAGGATAAGCCTTCCACCAGGTTTTAGTGAGGCTTTAACATGTTGAAGAATTTCATCATGATCATCCATTTCATGATACGTGTCAAGAATGATAACTCCATCTAGCGAATTCAGCGGAAGCTTCGGATTATCATATTCACCTTTAATCGGTTGCACATTTGTAATTGCTCTTTTTGTGAGAATAGCTTGAAGCTTATCTAATTTAGATTGCTCTACATCTACCGAAAACACTTTGCCTGATTGACCAACTTTGCTAGCCAGTTTCATGGTCATATATCCTTCGTGGCAGCCAATATCAGCTACGTGACTTCCAACTTTAAGGTTAAGATTTTGAATTAACTCATCTGCCTTCTGCCAGCGATCACGATCGGCCCAGGCAGTTTCACTGTACACATTTTTCCATTGGTCTTGTGCCTGAAGACTGCAACTGATAACAAGTGAAAAGAAAAGGAAAAGTCGAAACATGTTGTTAAAACGAAAATATTGAATGAAAGATTATTAAATAATTCATAATGCTAAATATACAAAAAAATCATGGAGCCTTCCCATACCTTTGCATCATGAAGAAGTTAGCATTAGAACAATTGGGTCGCATCTCAGTCGATCAATTTAAAGAATCAGAAAAAATACCGGTTTGCATTTTATTAGATAATGTGCGCAGTCTGCATAATGTTGGCTCAGCCTTTCGCACAGCCGATGCATTCCGCATCGAGAAAATATTTTTGACTGGAATTACAGGAACCCCACCGCATCGCGAAATACAAAAGACTGCCTTAGGCGCAACCGACTCAGTTGCCTGGGAACATTTCGAAAGCCCAGCAGTGGCTGTTCAACAACTAAAAGCCGCGGGTTATACCATTGTTATCGTTGAGCAAACCACCGACAGCTTGCCGCTTCAAACTTTCCATGGCGAAAAAAATAAAAAGTATTGCCTTGTTTTCGGTAACGAAGTGCATGGAGTAAGTGAAGAGTCAATCGCTTTGGCGGATCTTGCTTTGGAAATTCCGCAGCACGGCACAAAGCATTCCCTCAACATTTCTGTTTGCTTAGGGATTGTAGTGTGGGAGTTGTTTAGGAAGATGCAATTATAAATTGGATACTGGTCTCTGGATGCTGGTAATTCGAAATCAAGTATCCAGAATCCAGTATCACTTCTCAGGCTCAGGCATCAACTTATAAATCTTACCCGGGTTTTCTGTTGCTACATAAATATATCCATCCGGACTTTGAACAACGGTGCGAACCCGGCCTATTTTTTCAAGAAATCTTTCTTCAGCCACAAACTTTCCATCCACTACTTCAACACGGGCAACTAGTTGAAATGAAAGTGCGCCAACCAAAAAATTTCCTTTCCAGTTTGGATACTTGTCGCTGGTCACCATGGTCATCCCGCAAGGCGCAATAGACGGAACCCAATAACGAACCGGTTGTTCCATACCATCTTTCTTGGTTATATCGGTGAGGGGTTTATCATCATAGCCAATACCATAGGTGATCACCGGCCAGCCATAATTTTTTCCTTTCTCTACTTTGTTTAATTCATCGCCACCTTTTGGTCCGTGCTCATCATCCCAAAGTGTGCCCGTAGTTTTATCATAATATAATCCTTGTGGATTGCGATGGCCGTAAGACCAGATTTCTGGTTTTGCTCCGGCAGTATTTACAAACGGATTATCGGTAGGCACACGACCATCATCATGTAGGCGCATAATTTTACCTAAGTGATTGGTAAGGTCTTGGGCATTTTCCATTTTACCACGCTCGCCACACGAAAAGAAAATATAACCGTTGCCATCAAACACAATGCGTGAACCAAAGTGCGCCCCCGAAGGTGATGAAGGTTGCGCATTAAATAATTGTTCGATGTTAGTTAGGGTATTGCCTTTCAATTTTGCACGTATTACCGTTGTGCCGCCACCTTTAGTTCCATCGGGTTTAGCGTAGGTGATATATATCCAACCATTTTTTGCATAGTCAGGATGAAGTTGAATATCTAAAAGTCCGCCTTGGCCATTATTAAAAACTTCGGGCACACCGCTAATTTTTTCATCGAGTAGCTTATCCTCTTTAATAATTCTAATTTCTCCGGCCAGCTCTGTTACCAGGATTCTTCCGTCAGGCAAAAAAGCCATTCCCCATGGGCGTTGCAGTTCGGTTGTAACGGATTGTAAAACAAATTTTTGTTTTTGGGTTTCAATAGTGGAACCAGCAACAGGTTGAGCTTTTGCCGCTACAATGCTTATAAGGATTAAAGCTGAACAAATTAGTTTCTTCATGACTTTCGGATTAACAGATCATAAAGATACTTTTAATTATGAATTCAGGTTTATAAAGTTGACTAGGGGTTACTCATTTCGTAGCGTATCACTTGGGTTAATTACTGCAGCTTTAAAGGCCTGGTAGAAAACCGAAACAAAAGCAATTATCAGAATGATTAAGCCCGCTGCCAAAAATATAAAGGGACTCATTTGCACCTGATACGCAAAATCTGCCAGCCATTGGTTCATGGCATACCACGCAAGTGGTACCACAATGACAAACGCAATGAGCACCAATCGCGAAAACTCTTTCGACAGCAAAACAATAATCCCGGAAACGGAAGCGCCCAATACTTTACGAACGCCAATTTCCTTTTTACGTTGTTCAGCCATAAAAGCAGTAAGACCTAATAAACCTAAGCAGGCAATAATGATTGCTAACAAAGAGAATGAACCAATCAACACACCCGTGTTTTGTTCCGTTTTATATTGCCGTTCAATTGTTTCATCAACAAACTGATAACTGAATGGATAGTCTGGTGCTAATTTTTTCCATTCACTTTCCAGTGTAGCAAGATTGTCTTTCAAATTGCCACTATTCATTTTTACTGACATGCACCACATATTGCCTGGATCATATCGCAACACGAGTGGTTCAATTTTTCGATGTAACGATTGGTAGTGAAAGTCCTTCACTACACCTACAATTTTACCGATCGGATGTCCATCTAATGCACGCATGGCTGCACCAATAGGCTTCTCTAACATGAACTCTTTTGCCGCAGCTTCATTTATTAAATACGCTTCGGTTGAATCAGTTGCAAACTCGTTTGACAAATCACGGCCATCTAAAATCTCGAGACCAAAGGTTTTTATATAATCAAAATCAATGATCATGGTGTTCATGCTCCGTTTAGGAAGATCCGTTCCCGGAAAATCATATTGCCAGGTGGAACTCTCCATACCCGGAGTGCCATTGGAAAAAGTTACCGATTTGAAGTTGGAATTTGCGAGCAAGCTTTCTTTTATTACTTCTTTTTTACCCCACAACTCAGCGGGTGGGTTCATGTAAACAATGCTTTCTTTATCGAATCCTAAATTTCTGTTTTGAATAAAATTCATTTGCTGATACACCACCAAGGTGCCTATCATTAAAAAAGCAGCAACGCCAAACTGCAAAACGGTAAGCGTCTTTCTTAAACCGGCATTGCCCGATGGCCCCGCCTGTCCTTTTAATACCTGCGCAGGCACAAACGAACTGAGATAAAAAGCTGGATAGCTTCCGGCTATAATTCCGGTTATCAATCCGGCTAAAAGTATGTAACCGATAACACTATTCTTTCCAAAGTAAATTACTTGCAAATGCTGGCCAACTAATGCATTAAACATAGGCACAAGCAATTCGAGAAGAATGATTCCTAGTACGAGAGAAATAAAAACCAATACAATGGTTTCGCCCAAAAATTGATTGATGAGTTGGTAGCGGAATGCACCCATTACTTTTCTAAGGCCTACCTCTTTGGCACGCTTCATTGCACGCGCTGTAGAAAGATTCATAAAGTTGAAACACGCTATGATTAATATGAGCAACGCAACAGCTGAAAAAATATATACGTAACTGATGTCGCCATTTGCAGTATCCGCTTTTATCCCTTTGGTAAAATGGATTTCGGATAGCGGTTGAAGCCAATCTCCCAATCCATCTTCCTTAAATTCATCTCCGCGCGCCACCGTAAATTTTTGATCTATCCTTTTGGTTAGCCCTGTGATATCCGACTCATTTGGAATGTAGAAGTAGGTAGAGTAATTCCAGGCATCGAGGCTGCTCAGAAATTGATCGGCTGGAAAGTTGTATTGTTCCTGAATCATTTTTGCAATAGTCTCAAACGTAGTGAGGTAAGTGAATTGCAAGTGCGAGTTTGCCGGAACATCTTTAAACACTCCCGTAATCTCATAATCGTACTTATTGTTATATCGAATTACCTGACCTATCGCATCTTTATTAGGAAAATATTTATCGGCAATAGACTGAGCGATGGCAATGGTATTCGGGCGGGCAAGCACTGTTTTGGCATCACCTTGAACGAGCGGGAAACTAAATATTTCAAAAAAATCTTTGTCGGCAATCGACAAGGGTTTGGCATCAAGAAAAGTATCGCCTTTGCGCAGCAAGGCATGTTCATCAACATCAGAAAAACGAGTAAACTTTTCTACTTCATGAAAATTCTCTTTGATCAACGGGCCAAAGCCGGCAGGCAACATGGTTTGCATGCTTACTTTTCCATCGCGCTCGCCTCTGGGAATATATCGATAAATAGACTCTTTGTTCTCATTGAAATTCTCGTAGCTCAACTCAAACCTTATATAAAGAGTTACCAACAAACAGCAGGCTAACCCGATGGCAAGACCAAAAATGTTTATAGAGGTGTAGCCAATATTTTTGTAGAGATTGCGAGTAGCGATGAGCAGATAATTCTTAATCATAGATAACGGAATTTACGCTAAGACGCAGAATTTAAGATAGGGTTGCATGCTGGAACTGAAATCCAACTAGAATCTAGCATCAGGCATCTAGAATTCATTCATTCTGTGCAACTTTGCGTCATTAATAATAAGTCATGACAACTGCTTCCTTAAGCGACATTCGTAAAGAATTACAACATCTGGATTCTGATGCCTTGCAAGCCTTTTGTCTTCGGCTAGCCCGGTATAAAAAAGAAAATAAAGAGTTGCTGGGCTACCTCTTGTTCGATGCACACGATGAGCCTGTGTATATTCAACAAGTAAAAGAGCAAATTGAATTATTGTTCGAAGAGATTTCCGATCGCAATCTATATCTTACCAAAAAGATTTTGAGAAAAATACTACGATATGCCAATCGTCAGATTAAGTACTCAGGAATACCGCAAACTGAATTAGAACTACGAATTTTCTTTTGCGAAAAAATTGTTGAGGCCAGAATTCCACTAAGCACAGGAACCGTCTTGTTCAATCTCTATCAACAACAAGTAAAGAAGATTGATAGCGTACTGGCAAAACTACCCGAAGATCTTCAAGCTGATTATTCCAACTCACTAACTATCATCCGCAAATGAGCGAGCAAGCAAACAATCCATTACATGGCAAAACACTGGAAGCTATTTTAAATTTTCTTGTTGACAAGTATGGGTGGGAAGAATTAGGCAGTCGAATTCCGGTAAATTGTTTCATGCACGATCCTAGCATAAAATCCAGTCTTACTTTTTTTAGAAAAACTCCGTGGGCACGCAAAAAGGTGGAGGATCTTTATATAGAATCTTTGTAGGATCCATCTCGATAACTGATACTGGTGGATAGAAATTCTATGATCAGAATCCAGCATTTGAATATCCAGAATCCATTCATTCTTCGCACCTTTGTAGAATTAAACTACTATAACTTTGAATTCAGATCGATATAATCAACGTGGAGTTTCCGCAAGCAAAGAAGATGTTCACCAGGCTATAAAAAATCTGGACAAAGGCCTTTACCCAAAAGCATTTTGTAAAATTGTTGCTGATAATCTGGGTGGCGATGAGGCCTATTGTACGATCATGCATGCCGATGGAGCTGGCACCAAGTCGTCACTCGCTTATATCTATTGGAAAGAAACTGGTGATCTATCGGTGTGGAAAGGCATCGCGCAAGATGCCATCATCATGAATATCGATGATTTACTTTGTGTAGGCGCAACCGGCCCGATCTTACTCTCTTCAACGATTGGGCGAAATAAAAATCTTATTCCGGGCGAAGTAATCTCAACGCTGATCAATGGAACCGAAGAAGTGTTGGAGATGCTGCGCAAGTATGGCATGGAAATCTATAGCACAGGCGGTGAGACTGCGGATGTTGGAGATTTGGTGCGGACTATTATTGTGGATAGCACCGTTACTGCGCGCATGAAACGCAGTGATGTAATTGACAATGGAAATATTCAGGTAGGGGATGTAATTGTTGGTTTAGCATCAAGCGGTAAAGCAACCTACGAGCACGAGTATAATGGCGGTATGGGTAGCAACGGATTAACTTCTGCGCGGCATGATGTGTTTGCTCACGAGTATGCAACAAAATATCCGGAGAGCTTCGACAAGGCTGTACCAAATGATTTAGTCTATTCAGGAAAATATAAAGTGACAGATGAAGTTCCGGGTGCTCCGTTAAACATGGGTAAGTTGGTTCTTTCTCCAACCCGCACTTATGCTCCGGTGATAATAGACGTTTTAAAAAGATTACGACAAGATATTCACGGCATAGTACATTGTAGTGGTGGTGCGCAAACTAAAGTGCTACACTTTATTGATAGCCTTCATGTTATTAAAGATAATCTCTTTGAAATTCCACCGCTCTTCAAATTTATTCACCAATCATCGGGTACGGATTTAAAAGAGATGTATAAAGTCTTTAACATGGGGCATCGTATGGAAATCTATTTGCCGGAACAATTCGCACAAGAAGTAATTGAAATTTCAAATTCGTTTGGCATTGAGGCAAAGATTATTGGTCGCGTTGAAGCTGCCAAAACAAAACAGGTCACATTAAAAACTCCACACGGAGAGTTTGTTTATAATTGAATTATTCTGCCACTAAGACACCAAGACACAAGTTTTGTTTCTGCTATCTCTTGTCCTTCATGGCCAAATCTAACCGCCTGACTTAAATTGAAAAAATTATGGTACTTCTTGATCTCGTAAAAATTGATTTAAAGAAATGGTTGTGGATTATTTCTATTCCCACCTTACTGGTACTTCTTGCCTTAGGAATTTTTCAAGCCGGTGAGCCGGCAGGTTTTAGTGCTATTACCGGTACCGTGTTGTTAACCCTTACCTTGCTGCCTTCCATGCTCATGCGCCTGGGTTTTTTTAAAGAGAATCCCTATTTGAGATGGCTGGTAAAGTACCGTAAAGATTTAGGAATAATTTCCGGCACGTGGCTACTATCACACGGACTCATCAGTGCGCTATTCTTTTTCAAACGTGACGAATCAATACTTGATCAATTGTTGGCTCCCCCTTTACAACCGGTTTGGATTATGATTCCAATCTTGGCCATAATGCTGATCACTTCCAATAAGGCCAGCGAACGAAAATTAGGACGCCAATGGAAAAACTTACATAGTTTGGTATGGCTGCTTCCGGGACTAATGGTTTATCATGGCAATCTGGCTATCGCCAATTTTGAGAAGGAAGACTTTGCTCCAGCCGCGATTATTTTAGCAGCAGTTGCACTGGTGGCCATTTACGAATTCATTAAGACGCGCTCTTATAAAAGAGTAGTGCTAATCCTGATAGGATTTATTTCTACTATGGTGCTGTGGTCAATTAACGCTCCTGCTTAATCTCGTTTCTTTACCAAATCCTTAATCGGATCCCAAAGCTTTACATCCTCACCCAAATCTTTTAATTGAATTGAAAGTGCGCGGGTGGAGATTTGAATTTCCCGTAAGGACATTCCTAATGAAATCATAAGTGAAATTAGTGCCGCCCCAAAAATGTACTTGGCAACCAGTTCTTCGCCACTAAATAAAAAGAACATACATAACACGCTGAGAAAAAGCGAAAAGATACTGAGCATTTGCATATCGCGGATTAGCCGGAGGCGGATGCGCAAATTCCTGATTTGATCAGCCAACCGCGTATCGGCTTTAACATTATAGTCACTTGCTAATTTTCGAATAAGTGCTGCGATGGCGAGAAACCGATTGGTATAAGCCAATAATATTAATGAGACGGTAGGAAATAACAGCGCAGGTGTAGTTAAAGTAAGTTCCATGGCGAATGATTAGATCACAAAGGTAACTTACCACTAATAAAATTTCGCATTTGTCTATATTTCATGACCGCTATATTTCACTCATTAAACTCTCTCTTATGCGATTTTCCCTAATTCTCTTTGCCCTTATTTTAAGTGTGTCATGCCTTGCACAAAAGAAACGGGCCATTCAGCCACCAGCAAAAAAACCTCTTGATCACACAGTTTATGATAGCTGGAAAGAAATAACCTATAAAGCGCTAACGCCTGATGGCACGCATGCGGCCTTTACAATTAATCCGCAAGACGGTGATGGGAAAGTTGTTTTTTATGATCTTAAGAAAAATACACAAGACTCTGTTCATCGCGCAGCATCAATCGCGCTTACGTATGATAGTCGCTATGCGATCTTTAAAATACAACCCCAACAAAATCTTGTAAAGGACTTGCGCAGACAGAAAAAGAAAAAAGAAGATTTGCCGAAAGATTCATTGGGCATTTATTCGTTCGCCTCGCGTAAAACAGAAAAGGTGCCCGATGTAAAGTCATTTAAAATTCCTGAGAAAGTAGGCGGCTGGTTAGCCTATCAACAAGAAATAAAAAAAGAGCCAAAATCCGCAGCCTCCAGCGACAAGAAGCCAGTTGCAAAAAAAGTAAAAAAGAACTCCGATGATAATGGCTATACACTCGTATTAAAAAAACTTGATGGAGGCAATGACCTTAGTTTCGGTTATGTAAAGGATTATACGTTTGCTAAGTTTGGTCAAGGCTTGTTGTTCAGCACTACTGGAAATGATTCTACCCTGAAAGCCGGAGTCTATTGGTACGATCTTCAAAGGAATGAATTGAAAAATCTTCATGAAGGAAAATCAAAATATAAATACAAGGGCTTATCCATAAATGAAGATGGAACGCAAACTGCTTTCTTATTAGATTCGGATACCACCAAAGCGTTGATTCGATACTTTAAATTATACCATTGGAAAACCGGAACAACCTCTGCACAATTGCTAGATGTAGAAACCTCATTAGGCATTCCACAAAATTGGATTGTGAGCGAAAACTATACGCCTCTCTTTTCAAAAGACGGCAACAATCTTTTCTTCGGTTCGGCTCCTAAGCCCGTTGTGCAAGATACTACGTTGTTGATGGAAGAAATTGTAAGCGTAGAAATCTGGCGTGGTGATGATCAATACATTTATCCACAACAAAACAAACAACTCGCCAATGAAAAGAAGCGCTCATACCTCGCGTCCATAAATCTGGCAACAAAAGAATTGATGCAACTCGCGACTGCTGAAGTTCCGTCTATTGAGCTTGGTGATGAAGGAAACTCTTCCACCTTACTTGGTCAAACTGATGTGCCTTATCGCAGGGCAATTACTTGGGAAGGTTCTTCTTCCAGCGATCTTTACATTTTTAATACTAAAGATCGATCCCGTAAAAAAATTGCGACCGATATAAAAGGCAATGCAAACCTTTCCCCAAAGACAAATTTTTTTTACTGGTTCAGTTTGCCTGACACCGCCTGGTTCTCTTACTCGATTGCAACGGATCGTATTACAAAACTTGCTCCTGATCTAAAGGTAAAACTTGCTGATGAGGAAGATGATCACCCGGATTACCCAAGCAGCTATGGCGCTGCCGGCTGGACTGTCAATGATCAGCAGTTTATTGTTTATGATCGTTATGATTTGTGGGCACTCGATCCTGAAAACAATAAGGCCCCAATTAATTTAACTAAGATTGGTCGCCAGGAAAAAATGGTATTTCGAAATGTGAGACTTGATTCAGAAGAACGATTTATTGATCCCGCCAAGGAATTATTACTATCTGCCTTTAACGAAACAACTAAAGCATCGGGGTATTATAAACTTTCATTGAAAGACAATAAACTCACAAAGTTGTTGATGGCCGATTATCGCTTTGGTGGTGTGGTGAAGGCTAAGCTTGCTAATCAAGTTCTTTTTACCCGTGAGAGCTTTAGAGAATTTCCGGATGTCTGGTCAACTGATTTGAATTTTTCAGCACCTAAAAAAATTAGTGATGCTAATCCACAAATGAAAAATTATTTCTGGGGAACTGTTGAGTTAGTTAATTGGACTTCATTAGACAATATTCCTTTGCAGGGATTGCTTTATAAACCCGAAGGATTTGATCCTACTAAAAAGTATCCCATGATTGTTTACTTCTATGAAAAAGAAAGCGACAATCTGCATGGCCACACAGCACCAACTCCATTGCGTTCAACCATTAATCGTAGCACGTATGTAAGCGATGGCTATTTAGTTTTTGTTCCCGATATTGTTTACAAAATCGGTTTCCCGGGCGAGAGTGCAATGAATTGTATTATGCCCGGTGTAACTCAACTCATCTCAAAAGGGTTTGTTGACGAAAAGAATATTGGGATACAAGGGCATAGCTGGGGCGGCTATCAAACTGCTTACATGATAACGCGCACCAATTTATTTAAAGCTGCGGAAGCCGGAGCCATTGTGGCCAACATGATTAGCGCGTATGGTGGCATCCGTTGGGAAACTGGGATGAGTCGCATGTTTCAATATGAACATACTCAAAGTCGTATTGGTGGTTCGCTTTGGGAAAAACCGCTACTCTATATTGAGAACTCGCCTATCTTCTTTGCAGATAAAATAAAAACTCCGCTGTTATTACTTCATAACGATGCCGATGGTGCAGTGCCCTGGTATCAAGGTATTGAAATGTATATGGCTTTGCGCAGACTGAACAAACCGGTATGGATGTTAAATTATAATGGCGAACCTCATTGGCCAGTGAAGCGCGAAAACCGAATGGACTTTCAAATTCGGATGAAACAATTTTTTGATCATTACCTGAAAGGCAAACCAGCGCCTGAGTGGATGACTGAAGGTGTGCCCGCTATTGAAAAGGGAATTTCAAAAGGGTATTAAAAATAAAAACCAAAAATCTTTCCATAAAATCGAAAACCGCTAAGCTTTACTAAATGAAAAAATATTTTGCATACGTTATCGTAGTTGTTCTGTTTGCGGGTTGCGCACAAAACAAAATTACTAATCGTAACATTCGGGCAGCACAAAAAATAAATGGCCTTTCATTTTCCCGAAAGGAAATAAAAACCATGCGCGCATATCTTAATGGAAATAAAAAAGGTTACGATTCAATGCGGACTTTTTCGTTGGATTATGCTGTTGCCCCAAGTCTTTACTTTGATCCACGACCCGATAATTTTCAATTCAAGGAAACAACTGATTCATCAAGCTGGAATTTTCCGGATAGCGTTTTACTTCCCAACTCAGAAACTGACATTGCCTTTATGACGGTGGCTCAATTGAGCGTATTGATTAAGAGTAAAAAATTAAGCTCAACACAACTTACCAAAATTTATCTGGCGCGAATTAAAAAATTTAAAGACACACTTTCCGCGGTTGTTACTATTACTGAAGATCTTGCCTTGAAGCAAGCGCAAAAAGCTGATGAAGAAATTTCGCAGGGTAAATACCGTGGCCCGTTGCACGGAATCCCCTATGGCATTAAAGATTTATTTGCCGTGCCGGGATACATTACCACATGGGGTGCCGAACCCTATCAAAAACAATTGTTGGATGAGAAGGCCGAAGTGGTTAGAAAACTTGAAGAAGCCGGGGCTGTCCTCATCGCAAAACTAACCACGGGTGCATTGGCGCGTGGCGATGTTTGGTTTGGAGGCAAAACAAAAAATCCGTGGGATCTTAAACAAGGAGCTAGTGGTTCATCAGCAGGCTCGGCTAGTGCTACTGCAGCCGGGTTAGTTGCCTTTTCCATTGGCACCGAAACATTGGGTTCCATACTTTCTCCTTCCTCACGGTGTGGCGCTACGGGACTTCGCCCATCTTTTGGTGCGGTTAGTAGAGCCGGGGCCATGACGTTATCATGGTCGATGGATAAAGCCGGACCTATATGCAGAAGCGCACAAGATTGCGCGATTGTATTTAATATTATAAGAGGTAAAAATCCAATGGGCGAAACGGACCGAGCTGTGGTTGATTACTTATTTAGCTTTAATACGCCAACAGACTTAAGCGCCTATAAAATAGGATACACGAAAAAACTATTCGATAAAGACACTACCTATAGTGGTAAGATTGATTCAACAACAATTGAAAAGCTGCGCACGCTTGGCGCAAGCCTTAAAGAAATTTCATTACCAATGGATGATCCTTTTCCGGTATTCGATGTAATTCTGCGAGCGGAGGCCGGTGCTTTTTTTGATGACTTAGTTCGAGCACATGGCGAGCGATTGTTGTCAGAACAAAGCACAGAGTCGCGCGCCAATTCACTACGTCAAGCACGATTTATTCCAGCTGTTGAATATCTTCAAGCCAATCGATATCGAAAATTATTAATTGAGAAGTTTAATAAGACAATAAGCGAGTTTGATTTTATTGTTGTTCCTGCTGACGGCAAAAATCAATCGCTGATTACAAATCTTACGGGTCATCCGGCTATTTCAATCCCTACTGGTTGGGACAAGAAAGGGCGCCCTACTTCCATTATTCTTATAGGAAATTTATATGATGAAGGGCAACTGTTGGAAGCGGCTTATATTTTTCAACAGGCAACTGATTTTGAAAATAAAAGACCCCCTTACTTTAGTGCGCAGTAAGAGTTATTAAAAACATATACCTATGCCACAATACTTAAGCGAACTTGTCAAAGGCCAAAAAGTAAAAGTGATTAAGGAATTTCTTGATTTCGATAAGTATAAAATTGAAGCCGGGCGCATTCTCACCTTTAAGGAATACAACTATTTTGTTCACGATGGTGGATACACATTTTCTTTTGAAGAAACTGTAATCCGACTTGCCGAAATTGACGGAGACAACGAACGTGTGCTAAATAGTTTCAGTGAATACTTTGAGATAATTGAATGATTGTTATTAGTAACACGGAAGCAATCCTTTGCTATTAAAGACTAATCCAATTCACCATAATTCCTATATCAAGGTATTTAATCAAGCGGAGGATTTGTGCTGCCCCTTAAATTGCTAAGAAAAATAAATCAGCAAGAGCGGGAATAACTCTTAGATGTTGGTTGTCTAATCAATAAACGGTTGGGATTTCATACCTTATGTCTATGAAAGAAGATCTTGATGAGGTACTGATTGAGAAATCCAGGTCGGGCGATATGGCTGCTTTTAAAATGTTGGTTGTGCGGCACGAAGGCAAAGTGGCTGGGGTTGTGCGCAGTATGTTAGGCGCTATTCCGGAAGCCGAAGATGTAGGTCAGGAAGTGTTTATTAAGTTTTATGATTCGTTAAATAAATTCCGGGGCGAGTCGCAAGTAAGCACTTACCTTATTCGCATTGCCATTAATTTGGCACTCAATGAACTTAAAAGAAAACAAAAAGCAAATGCCCGTTACGCCTCGCTTGAAAATGCAGGTGCAATAGGCGATGCAGCCGATACGATGGACTTAAAGGAATTACTAGACTATGAATTTCATCAGTTGGATCCCGACTTTCAAGCAGTGGCTACCCTTCGGTTGATTGAAGGATATTCAACAGAAGAAACTTCTTCGCTGTTAGGCATTCCATTAGGCACTACACTTTCGCGATTGGCGCGCGCGCAGCACAAGCTACGGATGGCATTATCAAAAAAATTAAAACCATGAACGATTCATTTTCTGAACACGAAGAGCTTTTATTACGCTCGTTAGATGCACCGGTATCCGCACAGGATCGTGAAAAACTTGCGGCCCTTATGCAAAGCGAATTTGCGCTGCGCAGGCAATCCGATCAGTATTCCAGAATTCGTGAAATGATGCTGCGTCAACAATCAGATTCCTTCGGACCCTTTTTTGCCGAGCGTATTATAAACCAACTTAAACAACGGGTTAACGAAATAGATTATCTGATTTTTTTCTTCTTCAAGAAATATCAGGTGTTGGTGGTGGGGGTGTTGGTGGCATTGCTTATCGCCAATATATTGCTAACCGACCAATTCAGTCTGCGGGCAATTTTTGGATTAGATAAACCTGCTACCGAAGATATTTATTCTATAGATGCTTATAAAAGTTTACCGCAATGATAGGGTTGACTAAAAAGTGCGCAAAATGCGAAGTTGTGATGCCTCCCGATAGCTATCGGAAGAGATGACAGCAAGACTTTTTGGTTAACCGATTACTAAAAAAACAAACACATGAAACCTGAAAGAAAAAAAGCTCTCATCTCAATCAGTATTACCCTGGTTGTTGGGATACTCATCGGTGCACTCACCGTTGGGTTGTTGGAAAAAAATGCACAGAGCAGGCAACGAGCTAACGGGCAGAAAGAAGGCCGCGAAATATTTATTGAGAAAATATTAAAAGTAGCCGAGACAGATGCTGATCAGGCAAAACAAATACGTCCTTTTCTTTATGAGACAATGGACAAAATAGATTCGCTACAAAAGCGAACCGATCGTGATGTAGAGTCTGCTATAAACGCACTCGAAACAAAGCTGCTCCCTATTTTATCAGAAAAACAGATGGAGAAATTACAACAATTTCATAGGCGGGGTCGTGGTGGAAAACCGAATCAGCAAGATTAAACTTAAACACATTTGATATGAAGAGGAAAATAATCCGCACGAATGCCTAGTGTGAAGCTTCCATTAGAGATCAATAAATAATCAAGCCTTGACTTCATCATGCACGTTGGTGTTTTTTCACCAACGTGGGTGAGGCCATATTGGGAGGATATTTGTAGTTTCATATTTTGTAACATAGCAGAGATACAAACAATTGTATATATTGAGATGTTGTGCGCAAGGCGATATGAAAAATTGACGGACAGACAATCAAATAACCTCTCGAAAGTTATTAAATAGTGTCATTAATATTTAGACCAAAACATGAAAGACATTATTGGAATATTTGACTACATTTTCTACAGAGCGTATGAATTTGGGAAAGGCAGGACTACAGTGCCAATCACATATGCTTCAGGAATCGTTTCAATAATTCAGTCATTGCTTTTTATTTCAATAATTTCAATAATTGATTTCATTCGAGACTACTCTACTCCAGCTATATTTATTTATGCGGTTGTCATTGCACTATTCTTAGCACTAAACTACTACAAGTACGAAAAAAACCCACGAGTAGATGAAATGAGCGAGAGATGGGTTCACGAAGGACAAATGAACAAATTAGTGAAAGGATGGCTAATCGTATTCGGGATTGCAGTGCTTGTTGCTACACCGTTACTTATCGCTAAAATGGGGTTTGACTATCGACATAGTTCACCTCAGTAGACGCCACAATTTCCTCGTCTTATGATGTTGCTGCGTGTGGGATAGTGGGAAGGGCGCACCATCAAACGCACGAATGCCTAGTGTGAAACTCCCTTTAGAGATCAACAATTAATCAGAACTTTAAGCATCATCAGGCATGTTGGTGAAAAAACACCAACGTGGGCGGAGGGGCTCATAACGGTAACGATAATCAAATGAAGGTTAGATATGGAGATAAGGTAACGGAATTTAAATTCGTTCTTGAGACAGAGACGCACAAGGACAAATTAATCAAATTCTGTAAACAGAATGGGTTTGAGCTATGAGAAAGAACACGCTTGCCCCTTCGTTTTAGCGGGTCGCCTGACCCGCGGCCGGAGAAATAAAGAAGATAGTATGAGCCCTTATTGAAAAGCGAGAATAAATAGTTCGATTTTTAGTAAAGCGCGACCGACAATAACACAAAGAGCAAAGAAAAAAATAACCAAAAAGATATTGTGTATGCCTAATAGACATTGGTTTTCAATAATCGGCCTTGTATTGCTATCTCATACAATCTACGGGCAGAACGAATGGAAATTTATTGAGGAGACATATATTAAAGGCTCAATAAGCGGGTTAATTACCCAAGGCTATATTTTCAAAATTGACTCACGGAATTTTTATGTGATAAATGAGCAAACAAGGCAGCGAGTCCGAACTCGAAATCCAAGCGTTAAAATTTTCCAAAGCGGAGCTTTTTTTAAGTTAGAAATTCAAGACTTTGACGAGCCAGTAATTTGCAAAAAATTAAAAGATGTAATCGAAACTCAAATAGACGGAGAATTTAAAGGCTGGAATGGTGAAACAATATTCAAAATGCTAAACGGACAAATTTGGCAACAAGCATCATACGCATATCTCTACAACTATGCGCATAGCCCCAATGTTTTGATTTATGAATTTAAAGGTGCTTGGACAATGCAAGTTGAAGAAGTTGACGAAACAATTGAAGTTAGAAAATTAGATAATTCAGTAAGTTCTACACAAATCACTAGTGATGCAATCGAGACACAGATTAATGGGGAATTTAAAGGTTGGGATGGCGAAACAATATTCAAAATGTTGAATGGTCAAATATGGCAACAATCTTCTTATGCTTATATATACCATTATGCATATAACCCAAGTGTAGTTATATCTAAATCTGGCACTAAATGGGAAATGAAAGTTGAAGGAGTAGATCAAACTATTGAGGTTAGAAAAATAAAATGAACTATAATTTAAAAAGTGAGTAGGTCCGCGCCTTTGGTGTTGTGGGTGGGAAAGCGCGAAGGGTCACCACCAGGCTTACAACACTAGTGTGAAACTTCCTTTAGAGATCAACAATTAATCAGATCCTTAAACCTCATCATGCACGTTGGTGAAGTAGTCGAAGTAAATATTTTAAGGAGCGAAAGTTTTAAGAAGATCAGTTTTAACAACTGAATTTGATTTAATCAATTATCACTCTTCTTTTTCAACTCATTGCGGAAGAACTTATCGTCATCATCCTCGCCATTCTTGGGAACGAGCGCACCGATTTCCAAAATCTTGAATTCGGTTCTACGGTTGCGCTGGCGACCGACAGGATTATCCGAGCCATCGGGATTGGTGTTTCGCGCTATAGGTTTTGATTCGCCATACCCTTTTGCAACCAGTCTTGCAGGATCAATCCCTTTTTTGATCAAATAGGTTACGGTCGACTCGGCCCTGCGTTGGGAAAGCTCTATGTTATAGGCTTCCGAAGCCACACTATCCGTATGCGACCCCATCTCAATTTTTAGATCACTGTTATCATTGAGTAATGTCACCAGTTTATCCAATTCTTTAGCGGCATCGGCACGGATGAATGATTCATTATAATCGAAATAAATATTTTCTAAAACGAAAATTTTGTTTCGCTCTTTACGATCTAATACAAGAATGGTATCCAGTGTTATGTTGGTCACCAACTCTTTCAGCGATTCCAAAGGAACAGACTTACCAACTGTTGTATAAGGTTGCCGCTTGGTTATAAAACCATCGGTTTCGCCCAGGATCGAATAGTTTTCATTTTCATATACTCTGAAAAGAAACTTGCCATCATTACCGGTAACAAAATCCTGCATCACATCTCCCTCCTGATCGAGTAACGATACTTTTGTATTGGGTAAAATTTCGCGGGTGCTATCCTTGCGTGTCATGTACGTGATTCCTTGTAAAAAATAATTTACAACTCGTAGTTCAGGATCTTCATTTATAAATGTATAGATATCGTCATCACCCATGCCACCATCGCGGTTGGAAGTAAAAAATCCACGGTCGGCCTTAAATAAATAAATACCAAAATCATCGGCCGGGGAGTTTACCGGTTGACCAAGATTCTCAACCACATTTTTTCCATTGGCGCGTTTTACTTCAAAAATATCAAGCATGCCATAACCCGGATGTCCATCAGAAGAGAAATACATTTTACCACTCTCAGAAACGTAGGGAAACAATTCTTCGCCAGCCGTATTTATCTCCGGACCAAGATTTTTCACTTTACCAAAACGACCACGGCCGTCCATTTGGGTGGAGTAAATATCCAATCCTCCAAAACCACCTTTACGGTTTGAAGAAAAATAAAGTGTTCTTCCATCGGGGCTAAACGCAGGTGTTGATTCCCACGCATCAGGTTGGTTAATATTAATAGGTGTTGGTTCAGACCATTGCCCATTGCGAAAGCGCGACAGGTATAAATCGACATCACTAGCACCTTTGCGCTTTCCATTATTCCCTTTTCCAAAAATCATGGTCTTGCCATCAGGCGTAAATGTTATACAGCCTTCATTGATGTTTGATTCATTGATAAAACCTGGCAGGGGCGCAATCGTGCTTGCATTTACATTGGCTCCGTTTGTTTCGGCTTTATATAAATCCGTAAACGGAGTGCCTGTAGCTTCATAAATACGAGAGTTGCTGCGGGAGGAAGTAAAATATAATTCGTTGTTAGAATAAACCGGAGCATATTCAGTAAACGGAGTATTGATTGCCTCCAGGTTTTTTATTTTGTAGTAGCTCCTTTTCTGCGCAAGCTTATCGAGATAATTGATGCCGTCTAATTCTTTTTGCGCACGGACTTTAATTTTATCATCTGTAGTTGAACTTTCTAAATCTTCAAGCACAGCGTGAGCCTGATCATACTTTGCGTTGGCTTGCAGCGATTTGGCGTAATACAATTTTACCGAATCAGAATTCACTCCTTTGCCTTTTGCCCTAGCATAGAAAGGCTCAGATTCTTTTATACGATTGGAAAGTCGGTAAGACTCGGCCAGATAATAATTTGCTTTACCATTATTGGGATCTTTTTTAACTACCCCTTTATAGTAACCGATTACCTTCTCGTACTTTCCATAGCGAAAAGATTTTGCAATCTTTTTTTCAGGACTGCACGATGCAATCAACATCACTATTGCCAATACCAAAACAACTCTTACTCTCATAACCATTTTAAAAGCCTCTAAAAATACAAAATATTAACGCTATGAGGTTAACGCAGTTTTAGGTAAATATTTTACCAACCACGATTTTTTAGCAGGTATTATCATTTTTTCTTCCCATTCGTGCTTTGTGGCCGCAAGCGTGTTGATTACTAATGACTCGGATGTCAAGTGGCCAGTATTAAACTGAGCCTTCAATTCAGTAAGCGGAACTAATTCAACCGAATCATTTAATACAAATGGAATCTTACTTCGATCTAAAAAATCAACATTAATGGATGCCTGAATTTTTCTGAGTACACCAACGGAACTATCAATAGAACAACCACTGGGACTTTCAAAATTTTCATCCAACGCCATTACAATAAATTGATTCTTTTCAATTGTAAAAGATGTTTGCAGCGCTTGCCCATGTGCATTCCATTGTTCGCAAAACGAATGGAGCATTTCGGCTACTAGTTTTAGTTCCGCTTCCGTTAGCGCGCGACTGCCTGTATAAATCCATACCCTACTTTCGGCACTCAACTTTTCAAATGGTAAATACATTTTCTTTATTTAAGAATGAAGATTTACGAAGTACGATTCTATCTAAATTTGTACTTCGTAAATCGTACCTGGTAATTCTAATTAATTGCTTCGGCTATCAACTCTGCCAAGTCTTTAACCACTACTACCGCTTCTTTCTCTTTATTCTTAACGCCATCCGTCATCATCGTCATACAAAACGGGCACGCTACAGCGATGGTGGTTGCTCCAGTTCCAATTGCTTCTTCAGCGCGCTCAACATTAATATCCTTTTTTCCTTTTTCTGGTTCCTTAAACATTTGTGCGCCACCAGCGCCACAGCATAAGCCCGTTGTTCGGCAACGCTTCATTTCTACCAGATCTGCATCTAATGCTTGAAGCACTTCACGAGGCGCTTCGTAAATATTATTGGCCCTGCCCAGGTAGCATGAATCGTGATAGGTAATTTTTTTTCCTTTAAACGATCCGCCTTCAGTCAATTTGATTTTCCCTTCATTGATTAGCTGCTGAAGAAAGGTTGAATGATGAATCACTTCATAGTTTCCTCCAAGATCGGGATACTCATTTTTAATTGTATTGAAACAGTGCGGGCAAGCGGTTACAATCTTTTTTATATTATAGCCATTGAGCACCTGAATGTTGCTCATCGCCTGCATTTGAAATAAAAACTCGTTGCCCGCCCTTCGGGCAGGGTCGCCTGTACAACTCTCTTCCGTTCCTAATACTGCAAAGTTAGTTCCCACGGCATTTAAGATTTTAATAAAAGCCTTAGTCACACGCTTGGCGCGATCGTCAAACGAGCCAGCACAGCCTACCCAAAAAAGAATTTCGGGAGATTTGCCTTGGGCAGTAAGTTCAGCAAGAGTAGGTACGTTCATGTTCTAAAAATTTACAATTAATCTTTCGACCAGTTAAACCGATCGGCTGGAGAAAATTTCCAGGGGGCAAAACTAGTTTCAATGTTTTGAAACATACTATTCCATTGGGCGGGTGAGCCAGATTCTTCCATGGCAACATATCTTCTCAATTCAAGTATTATCTCAAGCGGATTGATCATGATCGGGCAAGCCTCCACACAAGCGTTGCAACTTGTGCACGCATTTATTTCTTCCTTGGTGATATAATCATTTAGCAAAGTCTTGCCGTCATTCAATCCTTGCCCGCCAGTTTGCAAACTCCTTCCTACTTCTTCCATGCGGTCGCGTGTGTCCATCATGATTTTACGGGGCGAAAGTTTTTTACCGGTTAGGTTAGCCGGACATTCAGCGGTGCATCGTCCACATTCGGTGCATGAGTAGGCGGCCATCAAATTATTTCGGCTCAAATCGTTAATATCTTTCGCCCCAAATCGACCAGGCTCAGTAGGTGCTGCAACAGTTTCGGTAGCCAGACCCAACATCGATTTAACTTCGTTGGTAACAACAGGCATATTGTTGATATAACCCTTCACTTCCAGTTTTGCATTATAGGTGTTAGGGAAAGCCATGAAGATGTGTAGATGTTTCGAGTAGGTGACATAAACCGTAAAGCCTAATATTCCTATGATATGAAACCACCAGGCAAATCGTTCAATGATAATAAGTGTTGAAGTATTCAATCCTTCAAACATAGGAATCAAAAATGAGCTGAAGAATAATGAACCTGTAGTGGGGTAATGATCACTGCGCGTTTGCAGTAACTGATCACTCGCATTCATCGAGAGAATCGCGATCATCAAAACAATTTCAATGGTAAGAATCAGATTGCCATCCAACCGTGGCCAACCTTTCATTTCGGTTGACCAAAAGCGAGAAACTTTGAGGATATTTCTTCGAATCAAAAAAATTACGCAGGCCAACAAAACAGCGATTGCCAGAAACTCAAACACATTCATCAGCACATTGTAGAACGAACCCAAATAGGGGGCAAAGATTCTATGCGTTCCGGCAAGCCCATCAATCACAAATTCCAACACCTCAAGATTGATTACCAAAAACCCAACGTAAATGAAAAAGTGCAGCGTAGCCGGAATAAGTTTCTTGAACATTTTCTTCTGCCCAAAGGCAATTAGTAACATGTTTTGCAAGCGTGCACTTGGGTCGCCCGTCAGCGCTTGTTTTTTACCTAATTGAATGTTGGAACGAATACGTAACACACGCTTTCTTATGAGGTAGCCAGCGGTGATAAGTGCTATTAAGAAAATTACTTGCTGCAATACAGCCATGGTAGAAAATTTAGCGGGAAGTTAGTTTACGCTGTCGGTTGAACCAATATTTTACAACAAAACCCGAAAATTTGAAGTCGGGTTTGCACCAAATTGAAATTTGGCTACTTTTGTGACCCATTCGCTAAAAATGGCTGTTTTTAATACGTTCTCGATGCCTATTGGGGAGGTGGTTCAAAATTGAAAATGGTGACGTAGCTCAGTTGGTAGAGCAAAGGACTGAAAATCCTTGTGTCGGGGGTTCAATTCCCTCCGTCACCACAACCCTGACAGGCTTAAGCCTGTCAGGGTTTTTCATTTATGATCCATTACGTTTACATTCTTCAAAGCCAAGTCAATGGATCTTTTTACAAGGGTTCAACAAATGACCTTGTGCGCAGATTTGAGGAGCATAATCTTGGAAAGAATAGATCTACTTCCAGATATTCGCCTTGGAATCTTATTTGGTTTACGGAAAAGCAAAGTAAGTCGGAGGCGGTTTTACTTGAGATGAAACTAAAAAATCTTTCCATTCAGAGAACTTTAGATTTCATTTTGAAATATCCCACCACTAATGAAATACCAAATCTGATACTGAAACCCGTTCGAAATATAAAATAGAGAGTCTTGGTTCAATCATGACGTGACGCATAGCGTCAGTCATGATGCTGACCGAAGCGTCAGCATTCCCTCCGTCACCACAAACACAAAACCCTTCAGATATCTGAAGGGTTTTTTTATGCACATTTGAAATACATTTCAGGGCAAGCTCCAACCAGTAGGCTCCTCAATGTGTCAAAGACTATAATGACGATACAAAAATCTTTATTTCTCTTAATTCTCATCACCCTGCTAAATGCATGTTTGGATTCCGAACCTGAAGCAAAAGTTTCTTGTGAAGGGGAAATTAATCTTGATTCTCAAGTATTTCCTCAAAAATGGCAATTGATAAAAATGACAGGGAATACAGCTAACTCAGAAACAACAGGAGTAAAAATGGCTTGGCAAGAGTACATTTTATTAAACCCTGATAACACGTTTGTAAAAAATCGCAACCAAAATAATCAAGCAATGGAAGCGACAGGCACATATAATTTCGAGATAGTTGGGAATGATCAATCGATGCAACTTAATCTAGTATACAATTCTGAGAATTCTTTAGTTGGTAATTGTTTTGGTGACCCTACACTAGAAACCTATATGCTAACAACTAAATGCAGGTTAGTTGGAACATGGTCCTGGTGTGATGGTCCTGGTCTTGAATATCAAAAGCAGTAACTAGTCGATTCTGAACCTACAAAAAGTAAAATTATCATTTTGTGATTGCCTGCGCAGCTACCCAAGCTGTGCTCCAAGCCGATTGAAAATTAAAACCCCCGGTTTCACCATCAATGTTTAAGGCTTCGCCCGCAAAGAAAACTCCCGGCACTTTCTTGCTTTGCATAGTTTGTAAATCAACTTCATCAAGGGCAACGCCACCACAGGTAACAAACTCTTCCTTAAAAGTTGTTTTTCCTTTTATGTTAAAAGGGCAAGCATAAGCAAGTTCGGTTAACTTATTAATCTGTTTGTTTGATAAATCGCTCCATGGTTTTCTTTCCTCTATGCCAGCTTTATTACAAAGAAATTCCCACAATCTTTTTGGCAACTCGAATTGCGCTGCATTAAGAACAAGTTTTTTATCCTCCGTTTTTAATTTCATCAGCATTGAGCGAATATCCTCTTCCTTTAAACTAGTCCAATTGACGAGCGTAGTGAACGAATAATTCTTCTGAAAAAGATCTTCTGCCGCCCAAGCCGAAAGTTTTATAACGGCCGGACCACTAAGCCCCCAATGGGTAATGAGCACTGCTCCTTTCTGGGAAAATTTTGTTCCCGCAATTCTTACTTCTCCATTCGGCACAGCTACACCCATTAATGGCGTAAATTCTTTTACAGAATCATTGAACGTAAAGAGTGAAGGAATTGGAGGCACTATCTGATGACCAAGAGAAGCAAGCCATTGATAATTTTCAGGTTTGGAATAACCTCCACTGGCAATTAGAATTTTATCTGCTTCGTATGCACCACTTTTGGTTTGAAGATAAAATCGCTTTTGCTTTTCAATGCTTATTACTTCACTATTCAATTGTATTTCTATACCGAATTTTTGTGTTAGCGCTAAAAAGCAATCAATAATAGTTTGCGAATTGTTTGATTCCGGAAATATGCGGCCATCAGGTTCTACCTTCAACTTAACGCCTTGCTTTTCAAACCAACTTACAGTATCAGCAGACTGGAAATTATAAAAGATATTTTTTAGTGCGCGTTGACCACGAGGATAGTGCTTTGATAATTCAATCGGATCCCAACATTCGTGTGTTACATTACAACGGCCGCCACCTGATACTTTTACTTTCGATAAAAGTTTACTCGTTTTTTCAAGAATTAGAATTCGAATTTTAGGATTTAGTTGCGCAGTATTGATGGCGCCAAAAAATCCAGCGGCTCCACCACCTACCACAATCAAATCATAGTATTGATCAGGGTGCTTTTGCAATTTCTGCTGCTGATTTACTAGTGACATATTGATCTAAGAACCAAATCAAAATCATGGTAATTATAATTGAGGCTGCGACCACTAATCCAAGCAAATCATAATTCTGCAGCGGACTAGTCTCTGTTGACTGAAACACAATCAGGCCAGCAACATAAGCGGCTACACCACCTGAAATTTGTTGGATTGATGAATTGATACTCATAAAAGCACCTCGATCGGCTGCATCAGGCACCGCTGAAATCAATGCCGAAGATGAAATCATGCGCGAAGAAATTCCAACAAACATAATAATGTTAAGCACCATCACCATCCAAAGCGGAGTAGGCCCCAAATTTGTATAAATCAATACAATAGCAATCATTAGAATGGATCCAACAAAGAATACTTTATACTTTCCCCAACCATCGCTAAGCTTACCAACCAATGGGCCCGATAACATAGAGAAAGCGCCTGTAACCATATATAACAATGGCAGCTGAGCAAAGGTAAGTCTCAAGTTGTTTACGCCAAACGCGGTGCCGAATGGCATCATCATAAAACCGCCTGTTGCCAGCAAGGTTGTGGCAATAAATGTTTTAAGATATCTTGATTTAGAAATGGTTTTCCACAAATGCGTGAAAGCATTTCGATCCAATTTTATTTTCAGATGTTCATCAATGGGTTTAAGATAGATTATGATTAAGATGGCGATCACGATACTTACCAATACAATCATAATAAATGGTGCATGCCAGTTCCACAAGTTTGCAAAATATAATCCAATAGGTAAGCCCAGCACCTGAGCCGATGCAAAAGCCATTTGAACAAAGCCCATTACACGGCCACGTTGCTCCAATCGAAAAATATCAGTGATGATCGCAAAAGAGATTGAGCCGATAACCCCACCAAAAATTCCGGTAACAATTCGTGCCATGAGTAGAGTCGGATAATCAGGGGCTAAGCCGCAAAACAACGTGCCTCCAATAAATCCGAAATAGAAAAACAGTAACAATTTTTTGCGATCGAACTTATCTGCAAAGCCAGCCGCCAAAAATCCAGAGATGCCGGCACTAAATGCATAAGCGGAAACCACCATGCCAAATTGCGATGTAGAAATTTTTAAAGCGGGCATGAGCATAGCACCTAATGGCGAAAGCACCATGAAATCTAAGATGAGTGTGAATTGTAATATGGTAAGTATGGCGATAACAAAAATATCGTATCGCGAAAAACCGTTTTTCTTTTCCATGTTCGGATTTGGTGGAGGCTTGCTTACGCTGAAGTTTAAATCACATCAATTTGTCCGCGCAAGATATCTTCCAACGTATCGCGCCTGCGAATAAGTTTTGCTTCCCCATTAAGAACTAAAACCTCAGCTGGCCGGAAACGAGAGTTATAGTTTGAAGCCATAGAGTATCCATAGGCACCAGCATTTTTTATGGCAAGCAAATCGCCTTCGCGCACTTCATTTAGTTTTCTATCCGCACCAAGCGTATCGGTTTCGCAAATGTTTCCCACTACGGTATACATTTTATGCGATCCTGTTGGGTTTGAGATGTTCACAATCTCATGATAGGCATCGTACATCATGGGCCGAATCAATTGATTTAATCCGGAGTTAACACCAACAAAAGTTAGAGAAGGGGTTGACTTCACTACATTAGTAGTTACCATTAAGGTGCCTGCGCCACTGACTAAATATTTACCAGGCTCAATCCATAATTCCAATTTGCGACCATAGCTCAAATAAAATTCTTTGAATGCTTTGCTTAGTTTCAAGCCAAGATCATAGACGTTCGTTACCATGTCGCCTTCTTTATAGGCAACTTTAAACCCGCCACCAAAATCAATAAACTTTAACTCAGGAAAATCGCGGGCAATGCCAAACAAGATTTCGGCCATTTTCAGAAACACTTCTGTTTCTGTTATCTCCGAACCGGTGTGTATATGCAGTCCGTTGATTATTATTTTATGGTTCTCTGCCAACTCCATGATCTGCGGAAGCTGATAAACAGAAATACCAAACTTTGAATTACTATGGCCAGTTGAAATTTTATAATTACCACCCGCCATAATGTGTGGATTGAGGCGCACACAGCAGGGATAAGTATTCCCATACTTCTTCCCGAACTTCTCTAAGACAGATAAGTTGTCAAGGTTAATGTTCAACCCTAATTCTACTCCCTCTACAATTTCATCAAAGGCCACACAATTGGGTGTGTACATAATTTCGTGATGGAGAAACCCTGCACCTAAGGCGAGATGGGCTTCCTGAATAGACACTACATCTATTCCAGCGCCATGCTTCTTTAATAACTTTAAGATAGAGATATTGGTAAGCGCCTTGGCTGCATACTTTATGCGAACGTCTGTATCTGAAAAAGCATTTTTCAGGCTTTTCAATTGCTCCAATATTTTAGCGCCATCATACACATAAAGTGGCGTACCAAACTCTTTGCAGATGTCAGCAACCGGAAGGCCTTGAATTGAATACGTGCCGTTAACTAATTCCATAGGATATAAAAGTTCAAATATACAGTTGGAAACCTTTCTATTATCTTCGCAGCATGAAATTGTTCTATCGACAGTCAGGCAGTGGCGAGCCGTTGATTATCTTACATGGTTTGTTTGGCTCTTCCGACAATTGGTTTTCATTGGCGAAAGTTTTTGCCGAGAAGTATTCGGTCTATTTGGTCGATCAACGCAATCACGGTCAGTCTCCGCAATCGGATGATTTTAATTATCAGTTGCTGGCTGAAGACCTGCGTGAGTTTATTCAAGAGCATAAACTTCAAAAGCCAAACATTATTGGCCACTCCATGGGTGGGAAAATAGCTATGAATTTTGCTGTTAACTATCCTGACCAATTGAATAAGTTAATGATAGTAGACATTGTGCCTAAACAATATCCGATTCATCACGATCAAATTCTAGAAGGGTTGCTAAGTCTTGATTTGGACACCACCGCCTCACGCTCGCAGGCGGATGAAGCGTTGAGTAACTATGTTCCCCAAGTTGACGTGCGTCAGTTTTTATTAAAGAACCTGTATCGCACCAGCGATGGAAAATTTGCCTGGCGAATTAATTTGGATGCAATTAACAATCATATTGAAGAAATGGGTGCCGGTATGCAATATGCTGGTCAGTTCAATGGCACAACTCTTTTCTTAATAGGCGCTCGGTCAAATTACTTTGAACAAGGCGATGAAACTATTATCAAAAATATTTTTCCTAATGCAACCATCAAAAGCATTGACACGGGCCATTGGGTGCAAGCCGAAAAGCCCCAAGAGTTTGCTGAGATTGTGAGTGAGTTTTTAACCAACAAGTAATGTCGGCCCGGGGAAAATTATTTCTTGTTCCGAATGTGATAGCAGAGCTAACTGAGGAAAACTCTATTCCTTCTGGTGTTAAATTAACATTGCAAAGTATTAACCACTTCCTTGCCGAAGACATTCGCACCGCGCGCAGATACTTAAGCAGCTTGAATATCTATCCTTCAATTGAGGCACTTCACTTTAACGTATTAAATAAAGACACAACTCCGCATGAGTTAGAGGAGTTTATGCAGCCTATTAAAGAAGGGCACAACATAGGTGTTATCTCAGAATCCGGGTGCCCTGGTATTGCCGACCCTGGCGCATTAGCAGTTCAATATGCTCATCAACATAATATTCAGGTTGTACCTTTAGTGGGTCCATCTTCAATACTATTGGCTTTGATGGCCTCAGGGTTAAATGGTCAACAATTTGCCTTTCATGGCTATCTTCCCATTGATGGTAAAGAAGCTGCTAAGAAAATAAAAGACTTAGAGCGGGAATCAAAAACTAAAAATCAAACCCAGATTTTCATTGAAACGCCTTACCGCAACAATGCCGTTTTTGAACATTTACTTAAGAATCTGAATAGCTCCACGCAATTGACTATTGCTCTCAACCTTACGGGGAAAGATGAGTTAGTGCAAACGCATTCCGTGGCCAGTTGGAAGCAGAAAAAATCAACCTGGCCTAAAAGCCCTGCTGTATTCTTGTTTCTATCATAATTCATTAATCAACATGTTGACATATAATCTTACTTATTATCTTTGCCACCTTAACAATTGACCATAACAACAAACTATGCCTTATTTATTTACTTCCGAGTCGGTTTCTGAGGGCCACCCAGATAAAGTAGCCGATCAAATTTCAGATGCACTTATCGATTATTTCTTAGCCTACGATCCAAATTCAAAAGTTGCTTGCGAAACGCTTGTAACAACCGGACAAGTTGTATTGGCTGGTGAGGTAAAATCAGAGGCTTATTTAGATGTGCAAGAGATTGCGCGCGAAGTGATTCGTAAAATCGGATACACTAAAAGTGAATACATGTTTGAGGCCGATAGCTGCGGAATTTTTTCAGCTATTCACGAACAGTCGTCTGATATAAATCAAGGGGTAGAGCGCAAGAAAAAAGAAGAACAAGGCGCAGGTGACCAGGGAATGATGTTTGGCTATGCAACCAACGAAACGGATAATTATATGCCGCTGCCGTTAGACATCGCTCACCTTCTTTTAAGAGAACTTTCCGTTATTCGGAAAGAAGGAAAGGTAATGACCTACCTCCGCCCCGATGCTAAATCGCAGGTAACTATTGAATACTCGGATGACAACAAGCCACAGCGCATTGATGCCATTGTTATTTCCACCCAACATGATGATTTTGCCAAAGATGCAATTATGTTGAAAAAGATTAAGGATGATGTTATTAATGTATTGGTGCCACGCATCAAGAAAAAACTACCTAAGCGTGTACAAAAACTCTTTGGATCAGATATTCAATATCATGTTAACCCAACGGGTAAATTTGTAATCGGTGGTCCGCATGGCGATACAGGTTTAACTGGCAGAAAAATTATTGTTGATACTTACGGTGGTAAGGGTGCTCATGGTGGAGGTGCTTTTTCAGGTAAAGATCCTTCTAAGGTAGATCGCTCAGCGGCCTATGCTACGCGCCACATTGCAAAAAATTTAGTGGCTGCCGGTTTGTGTGATGAGGTATTGGTGCAGGTAGCTTACGCGATTGGTGTGGCCAAGCCGGTAGGTTTGTATGTGAATACGTATGGCACAGCCAACGTAAAAATTTCTGATGGGGAGATTGCCAAAAAAATTGAGAAGATATTTGATATGCGTCCTTACTTTATTGAGGAGCGATTTAAACTGCGCACCCCTATCTATTCTGAAACAGCGGCCTATGGCCACATGGGGCGCGAGCCAAAAATTGTAGAGAAGATTTTTAACAAGGGCAAGAGAAATGAAAAGAAGGTGAAAGTGGAATTGTTTCCATGGGAAAAGTTAACACACGTGGATGCAATTAAAAAGGCATTCAAACTAAGCTAAAACAAAAGGGCTCCATCTTGGAGCCCTTTTTTATTGTCTTCAATTATTTATTTTAAACACGCACATCTCTTAGTTTCGCTTTAAATTTTTCGAGTTGTGAGCGTAGCGCCTCAGTTGCTAAATCGGTTGCGGCTTCAAAGGAGGTAGCCTGTTCTTTCGCAAATAGATTCTGACCCGGAACGTTTAGTTTTATTTCTACCGTTTTATTTTCATTTCCCTCATTATTCAATCGTAAAAATACTTCACCATCAACCATGCGGTCGTAGAACGTTTCCAATTTGTCTACTTTCTTCTGAATGAAGTCGATTAACTTTTGATCTGCATCAAAATGAATGGAGTGAACTTGCAGTTTCATAATAACATTGTTTAAAAGTGGAACATAAAATTTACTATCAAATTAGTAGACATTTTACATAGGCATTAAGCTTTGGGATGTGCTTGATCAAATACTTTTTTTAATTTCTCCATAGAGTTATGCGTATAAACCTGAGTAGCTGCAAGGCTACTATGGCCAAGTAAATCTTTTACAGCATTTATCTCAGCTCCTTTATTGAGTAAGTGAGTGGCATAGGTGTGGCGTAACACATGCGGGCTCTTCTTTTCTACAGAAGTAAATAACTTCATGTATTTCTTTACGACTCTATTTACTAACATTGGGTAAAGAGGCTCTCCGCTTTCAGTTACTAATAAAAATCCATGATTCTTATTTTCAACTTCCCGATTGCGCACTAGCAAGTAGCTCTTTATAATAGTAACGAGAGGTGAAGAAAATGGGATAACTCTTTCTTTGTTTCTTTTTCCTAACACTCGAATAGTTGAATCTTTTAAATTAACATAGTTCTCCTTCAAAGAAATTAATTCTGCCAAGCGAATACCGGTGCCATATAAAAGTTCGAGAATTAATCGATCACGTTGCCCTTCATGATCGTCAGCAAATTGTAGGTTATCTAAAAGCTTTACGGTGTCTTGTTCATTTACGAAGTGGGGAAGTTTCTTTTTTGTTTTCAATACTCTGATCTTAGCCATAGGATCTTGAGTAATGATTTCCTGCCTTAATAAAAATTTATAATACGAACGGAGACAAGCAATTTTTCGATTAATAGAAAGGGAGTCGAAATTCTCTTCAACCAGACTAACAATCCATGAGCGGACTAATCCATAATTAGCTTCTTGAGTTGAAGTACCTGTAAATTCTTTTGTGAGGTAATTTTCGAATTGCAGGAGATCCGTTTTATAGGACAGAACAGTTTTGGGACTGTATCTTTTTTCGAATTGGATATATTTTAAAAAGGAATCAACCATGAACTACACGAAACCCTGCTTGTAGTACCAAGTTAAAAAAAAATCCTCTCCGGGGAAAGCCCAGAAAGGATTGTTGATTATATTCTAACTATTAATTAATAGTTGTCAGATGCAAATAACTTTTGCTTGTAGGCAGCGCGAATAACCTGAGTTCTTCTTCTTACAGAAGGCTTGGTAAATGAAGTTCTATCACGCAATGCTCTTAAAACACCCGTCTTTTCAAATTTCTTTTTGAAGCGCTTAAGTGCCTTGTCAATTGATTCGTTCTCTTTGATGTTGATAATCAGCATGTTTCAATTATTTGGGTTGCAAATATATGATTCTTATAACCAAACGCGCAAATTTTACTTCAAAATTGTGCGCGAAATCACCAATTTCTGGATTTCAGAGGTGCCTTCACCGATCGTACACAGTTTAGCGTCCCGATAGTATTTCTCTGCAGGGAAATCCTTTGTGTAGCCATAACCCCCAAAAATCTGCACGCCATCATTGGCAATTTCAACCGCTATCTCTGAGGCATAGAGTTTAGCCATGGCTGATTCTTTATTGACACTCTTGCCTCGGTTCTTTAAATCTGCCGCCCTATAGGTTAACAAAGATGCAGCTTCAATTTTTGTAGCCATATCAGCCAACTTAAAGGAGATCCCCTGAAAAGCTGAAATGGGTTGATTGAACTGGTGTCTTTCCTTTGAGTATTTCAAAGCGGCTTCAAATGCTCCGGTTGCTATTCCTAAACTTAATGCTGCAATGGAAATGCGACCGCCATCTAAAACTTTCAATGACTGCACAAATCCCTCGCCTTCTTTACCAATAATCTGACTTTTATGAACGCGACAATCTGTGAAAATAAGTTCGGTAGTTTCTGAGGCGCGCATCCCAAGTTTGTTCTCTTTTTTCCCAGCCGAAAAACCAGGTGTTCCCTTCTCAATGATAAACGCTGTCATGGCATGGGAGTCGCCTACTTTTCCGGTGCGGGCAATTACCACGGCAACATTACCGGACTTTCCATGTGTGATAAAGTTTTTTGCTCCATTCAGCACATAATAATCTCCCTCTTTAACAGCAACCGTTCGCATGTTACCAGCATCAGAGCCGGTGTTTGGTTCGGTAAGCCCCCAGGCTCCAATCCACTCGCCAGATGCTAACTTTGGCAAGTAGGTATGCTTTTGTTCTTCATTTGCGAATTGAAGAATATGACCTGTGCACAATGAGTTATGCGCAGCCATCGATAATCCTATAGAGCCATCAATTTTTGACATCTCCACCAAAGCAGTTACATATTCATGATAGCCAAAACCAGAGCCTCCATATTCTTCTGGCACCAGCACCCCCATTAAACCTAAGCCACCCATTTTGTGAAAGAGGTCAATAGGAAACTCCTGGCTTTCATCCCATTTCATCATGTGAGGTTTGATCTCTTTCTCACCAAAATCGCGCACCATTTGAGCAATCATTTTTTGATTCTCCGTCACATCAAAATTCAAAACTTCAGTTGTCATAATTTATAGCTCTAAGTTCCCACTTCAGATTAATTTTTCTTTTCAGATTATCGAATGGACTGCAAAAGTATTAGAATTAAAAATAAAAACAAACGGTCGTTAGGGCAATTGCTGGATTAATGTAAAGCGAGTGTCAAATAGCTCATTTCTTGTTTTAAAAGTTATTTTTGCGGTTCTATTAAAACAAAAATTTAGACTTCATGAAAATTGCTGTTGTAGGAACTGGTTACGTTGGCTTAGTAACCGGAACCTGTTTTGCCGAAACCGGAAATACTGTAACGTGTGTCGACATTGATGTAAACAAGGTAAACAAACTTAACTCTGGTAAGATTACTATCTATGAGCCTGGCTTAGAGCTCCTTTTTGAAAGAAACATCAAGCAAGGGCGACTATTCTTTACCACCAATCTGGCTGAAGGAATTAAAGATTCCACCGTCATTTTCCTTGCTTTACCAACCCCACCTGGCGAAGATGGATCAGCTGATCTTAAGTATATTCTTGGAGTTGCATCAGATTTAGGCTCCTTGCTAAAAGATTATACTGTTGTTATTGATAAAAGTACCGTGCCCGTGGGCACAGCAGATAAAGTAAAAGCGAGAATTGCCGCAAACGCAAAAGTTGAATTTGATGTGGTTTCAAATCCTGAGTTTTTGAGAGAAGGCGTTGCGGTTGATGATTTTATGAAGCCCGAGCGCGTTGTTATCGGAACTTCATCAGCTAAAGCAAGAAAGATAATGGAAACTCTTTACGCGCCTTTTGTGCGTCAGGGAAATCCTTTAGTGTTTATGGATGAGCGTTCTGCTGAACTTACAAAGTATGCGGCCAACGCTTTTTTAGCAACCAAGATTACGTTCATGAATGAGATTGCAAACCTCTGCGAACTCGTTGGTGCGGATGTAGATTCTGTTAGAAAAGGAATTGGAACAGATAGTAGAATTGGAAAAAGATTTTTATTCCCGGGTATTGGTTACGGAGGAAGTTGTTTTCCTAAAGATGTCCAGGCTTTGGCAAAATCTTCAACGGATGTGAAGTATGATTTCCGAATTCTGGAAGCCGTGATGGAAGTAAATGCGGATCAAAAAACAATACTTATTCCACGGATTAAAGATTTTTATAAAGGTGATTTAAAAGGGAAAACCTTTGCCATATGGGGATTGTCGTTTAAGCCACATACGGATGATATTCGTGAAGCTCCGGCTCTATATAACATTGAAGAACTTATAAAGGCAGGCGCCATAGTAAAAGCGCACGATCCTGAGTCGATGGAAAACGTGAAAGGAATAATGGGTGATAAAATCCAATACACGCAAACCCCTTACGAAGCAGCAGAAGGAGCAGATGCAATTTTTATTGCTACAGAATGGCCTGAGTTTAGAACACCAGATTTTGAACGACTATCTAAGTCACTGAAAAAGAAAGTAATTTTTGATGGTCGCAATCTTTATGACCTTGATCAAATGAAAGAATTAGGATATACATACTTTAGTATTGGACGAGAAACGATATATGGCTAAGAAAAGAGTTTTAATAACAGGTGGCGCAGGTTTTTTAGGCTCGCATTTATGCGATCGGTTTATTAAAGAAGGCTATTCTGTAATTGCGATGGATAACCTAATAACAGGGGATCTCCGAAACATCGAGCATCTTTTCAAACTTCCTGATTTTGAATTCTATCATCACGATGTTTCAAAGTTTGTTCACGTGCCTGGTGAGCTTCATTATATTTTGCACTTTGCTTCACCCGCAAGCCCAATCGATTATTTAAAAATTCCTATCCAAACGTTAAAGGTTGGATCATTAGGTACACATAATTTGCTCGGCCTTGCAAGAGCTAAAAAAGCAAGGATCATTATTGCGTCAACCTCCGAAGTTTATGGAGACCCAACGGTGCATCCTCAAACTGAGGAATACTATGGCAACGTAAATACAGTTGGCCCGCGTGGAGTTTATGACGAAGCAAAAAGATTTCAGGAAGCCATTACCATGGCGTATCACACATTTCATGGATTAGAAACCCGTATTGTGCGTATCTTTAATACCTATGGCCCACGCATGCGACTAAATGACGGTCGTGTGTTACCTGCTTTTATTGGTCAGGCTTTGCGCGGAGAAGATCTTACTGTTTTTGGAGATGGGTCGCAGACGCGATCATTCTGTTATGTAGATGATTTAGTTGAAGGTATCTATCGTCTGCTTCTTTCAGACTATGCGCAACCGGTTAACATTGGTAACCCAAGCGAAATTACCATTTCTGATTTTGCAGAAGAGATTGTAAAACTTACCGGAACAAAACAGAAGGTTATTTATCAAGATCTTCCCAAAGACGATCCAAAACAACGGCAGCCGGATATAACCAAAGCAAGAGAAATTCTGAATTGGGAGCCTAAAGTTTCGCGTGCCGAAGGACTCAAAATCACGTATGAATATTTTAAATCACTGCCCAAGGAAGTGCTCTATCAGCGCGATCATAAAAACTTTGATACCTATAACAGATAGGTTTTTCAAAGGCTAACAGATTTGCTAAAAAATAAAAAACACCTATATTTGCAGCACTTCTTGGTAAAAAGATCAAAAGAGGGGACCTAAAAGTCCCCTCTTTGTTTGTAGGAACTTATGGAAATAGCTCAAAAAATAAAGGAATTGGCAGAATCGCATCTCGCGAAAGTCGAACACTTTATAGTTGATGTTGTGATAAGCAAGCACAAACCCTATAAGGTTTCTGTTTTTCTTGATGGAGATGGTGGAATCACTATTGATGACTGTTCTAATTTGAGTCGGGCACTCTCTGAAGACCTTGACAACATAGATCTGATCAAAGATAATTTTACACTTGAAGTTGGTACTCCGGGTTTAGATCAATCGCTGAAGTTGAAGCGACAGTTTGTAAAAAACGTAGGTCGTGGATTAAGAATACAGCGAACGGATAAAAGTTCAGTACAAGGTGAGCTTACAGAAGTTAAAGAGGCTGGCATTCAAGTGAATGCTGAAAGTAAAGTGAAAGGGAAAAAAAAGATTGAAATAAACAGTATTGAAATACCTTTTAGTGAAATAGAAAAAGCAATTGTAATGGTTTCTTTTAAATAACAATGTATGGATACCTCCACGTTAATTGAATCGTTTGCAGATTTTGCAA
>Ga0209480_10000028_pt1 | contig 189958 bp, 141 predicted proteins | sample JI61114C2DNA_FD_187501 | JGI IMG/M metagenome (GOLD analysis project Ga0209480, IMG submission 187501) | Wastewater effluent complex algal communities from Wisconsin, to seasonally profile nutrient transformation and Carbon sequestration -... | ecosystem: Engineered > WWTP > Effluent > Algae...
AGCCAGGATCAAACTCTCCATTGTAAATGTTGTTTGATCTGACTTTAATCTCAAAAATAAATTCGAAAATAAAATCGATTTTAAATTCTATTTGATGCTTAAACCTTACCTGAATAATGACTTACATGTATTCAGATTTCTTCTGTTGCTTCCAAACTTTCAAAGATCTTTTAGGCCTTACTTAGCCTCCCTTTTTATCGGGTTGCAAAAGTAATAAACCTTATCATTATCACCAAAAATAATTAAGATTTTATTCCTTCTTTTTTTTAGCGCTAACTGCGTGATTTTTTTTAAGAACTATCCGCTTTTTACCGGCGGGTTGCAAAAGTAAGACTGGAATAGTTCCCCACCAAATATTTGGCCTCAATTAGGGCAAAAAAGCCCAAATTATTTTTCAAAGTAGTTCTGAATTAAGATTTAACTAACTGTAATTCAATTAGTTGACTAGTTGAAAAATAAATTTAAAAAGATTGGAGATTTTTATGCCTGAGGTGTAGGACCGCCAAAATGCATGGGTATTTCTACTTGCTCCAAGTCTTGAATACTACCATTGGCCAGTTCATATCTATCTATATTTTCGGCCAAAGCCTTCATGAGTTTCTTAGCGTGCATGGGTGTTAGGATAATCCTAGACTTTACTTTGCTCTTGGGAGTACCAGGCATCACGTTGACAAAGTCTACCACAAATTCTGCGTGGCTATGGGTAATAATGGCTAGGTTGGCATAAGATCCTTCTGCCATTTCTTCACTGATTTCAATATTCAATTGTGCGTTCGGTTGTTGTTCCATGATGCTATTTTGACAAAAGTACCAAAAAAAGGGTGCCGGAAACCGGCACCCTTTCAAGATCTATTGGATAATCAGATTAATCTATATCCCAGAATAAACGACTGCTAAATACATTGATACCAGCAGGTACGTTTGAATTTGAACCAGATTCTGTAGCTGGATAGTAAAAACGCACGGGTCTGTCTGTAGTTGTTACACCAGGAGACTGAGGCGTTACAGGCAGATTAGACTTTCTGTATTCAATCCAAGCTTCTAGACCGCTAAAATTGGCCAATGCCAACCATTTCTGAATAGCAATAGCTTTTAGTTTGTCTGTAGATGCAGCCCAATCAGCGTCTACTTTACCACTAGCCAACAATACATTGGCTTGTGCAGTAGCATTGGCTACACCCAAAGTGCGGAAAGATTGTCTAACACCTTCTTCATAATAAGACTGTGCAGTACCAGCTAAAGTAACACCAGAAAATCTTTGTTTGGCTTCTGCCAAAGCAAATTGAATTTCACCTGCAGTCATCATGATCACAGGACGGTTATACTGACCTTTTACAAACAAACTTGGTCCAATATATGAAGAGGCAGGAGCTGTATATCCTGAACTTACCGCAAATGGCACACCCACATAGTTAGCCAAAACTTCTGTTTGAGCACTCACACCAGGATTACCAGTGTTTTCCCCACCTTTAGCATAAGCTATACGCTTTAAACGGAAAGTATCGTTACTAGCAGTTAAAACGTCAAACAAGAACTTAGTTGGACGAGGGTAACGAGCTAAGGCACGAACTGCACCGTTAGCATCATAACCCCAACGGTCATAAATAGGATTCAATTTACCGGCTGTAGCAATAAAGAAAGAAGCACCACCAACACCAACGTCTTCACCAGTGATAAAACCAGAACCTTCGGTAACAATTTTGTTGATTTCAGTAGTAATGTAGGCATCTCTTCCAGCAACACGAGACTGGTGCATCAGGATACGCAATTTCAATGAATTGGCAAATCTGATCCATTTTGTAGTATTACCAGCAAACATAATGTCCGCACCAGCAAAAGCACTAGCAAAAGGATTAGCTTTTAATTCAACAATAGCCGCATCTAAAGAACTAATCAAAGACTCATAAACAGCCTTGTGATCATCAAACTTAGGCGCTAACACTTCTACTCCCTTTAAAGATTCTGTATAAGGAAGATTACCATACATATCAGACAAAGCCTGGAATACATAAGCTTTCATTACCCTAGCTGGACCTTTAAAATATTTCTGACCAGTTGCGTCTGCATTTTTCAATACATATTCATAATCATACAAGTTGTCAAACAAACCATCCCAATAGTTAAAATCACCATTGGTAAATTGATAGTTAAAAGTAGTGGTGCTCAAGATATAAGAACTTGACTGGGTCCATTGTCCGGACCAATAAGAACCTATTTCATTGGGGCTTACCATGCTGGAAGCCGTTGTATTCAACGCATTGGTTAATACAAAGGAGGGAGTAGCACTTGGAAGGCTATTGGGGTTGGTGTTAATGTCCAAGTAAGACTTTTTACATCCTACGGTCATCAGCGCCACAAAAGCCAGTGCGTATAATGATTTAAATTTCATATTCAAAAATTTTTAATAATTATAATGATCTTAGAATGTCAGGTTAACGTTGATACCATATTGTCTAACTGGTGGTGTTTGACCAGTGGTATTGATACCTTGTCCGTTACCAGTTGTAAAGCTGAACTCAGGATCAGTATAGAAATTGGCTTTGTCAATAATGGTAAACAAGTTTCTTCCATAGATAGAAACACTAGCACCAGAGAAAATTTTGGTTTTGCCAATTAAGCTAGCTGGAACATTCCATGCCAAGTTAATATCGCGCAATTTGATAAACCATGCGTTGTTGACAAAGTTCTCAGAAATCAAACGGTAGTTATCAACCCACAAACCGTATTCTGCTTCACGCACGTTTACGTTGTTGTCAGTGATTTTACCTGTACCGTCTAAGTAAGCTGAATTAGGGAATACGTGAGGTACCCTGTTTTCAGTCCATTTACCAGAACCAGTAAAGGTCATTTGACGACCTAAGTCAGAATACATTTGATTTCCACCACGATATTCAAAGTTGAAAGCAAAACTAAAATCTTTGTAAGTAAACCTAGAACCAAGACCTACCATATGACGTGGTAAAGTACCCCCACGGTTAGTCAAGCTAGCATCACGTAAAGGATAACCAGAAGCACTGTTTACCAATCTGCGTCCAGAACCATCTGCTGCATATACATAACCATCAGACTTCAACATTGGGAAACGTTGATCTTTGATGATATTGGTATTAGCATAAGAGAAACCACTTAATAAGAACTGATTTACACCAGGATATAAGTCAACAACTTTGTTGTCGTTATAGGTATAACGCAAGCTCGCATCCCATTTCAATGCTTTCTTTCTCAAGATCTGCACTTTCAAGTCAGCTTCATAACCCCAGTTTTTAGATTCTCCTACGTTGATCAACAAGTTAGAAAAACCAGTGGTGTTAGGAACTTTAACGGTGATTACCTGTCCTTTAGAAGTTTGGGTATAAGCAGTAACGTCTAAGTTTACGCGGTTGTTGAACAGTTGGAATTCACCACCCACTTCATAAGAAGTAACAAACTCAGGAGTCAGGTTAGCATCAGGAAGTGTATTACCTACTGTTAAACCAACAATATTACCATAAGGGAAACCTCCACCATTAGGATAAGTCAAATCCAAACCATACAAAGGCAGGTTATCATTACCATTCTTATTGGCATTGATACGCAACTTAGCATAGTTCAAAGTATTGCTCTTCAAAGATGGAATGGCGTCTGTTGCAATAAATGACAAGGCCAAACCATAGTAAGGATAAGACCAAGTATTAGTAGGTCTATCAGGTTTGTAGAACCTAGAAGTTGCATCATAACGGAAAGTACCATTCAAGATCAACCAGTCTTTGTAACCGGTAGAAAGATCCGCATAGTAACCATATTTACGCTCTAAAGTATTTGACTCACCACCAGTTAATTCACCCTGTCTGTTGGAAACGTTGTAAACGTCAGGAACTACTACAGAGCTAGAACCAATAGTGATAGATTTGGTTTTACGCTGATACAAGCTAAAACCAAGAATTAATTTATTAGAGAACTGTCCAATATCTTTTTTGAACTGTAATTGAAACTCGTTGTTCAATACGTTTTCGGTATTAGAATAATCAGTTACACCACCCAAGATATCAGTACCTGCGCGGTTGATACCATTGTAGTCATTAGCCCAATCCCAAGGAGCTGGAACAAATGCTTTTGTTTTAGCCCAATCAGAATACAAGAATTTACCTGTGGTATTCTTACCAGTTCTAACATTGTTCATCACACCCAAACGGTTGTAGATGGTCAAGAAGTCAGCGGCTTTATAAGTAATATCAAAGTTACCTTGGATATTCGCGTCTAAATATTTAGCTCGGTTATTATCCTTATTAAAGTTAGGCGCTTGAATATAGTCATTGTAATATCCATTGGGGTTAGCAATGGGGTTGGTTTGCCAATCACGCAATTCGTTAACAGGAATATTTGCAGCAGTATTGATCAAATCACTGTAGAAATCTGCAGATGTTCTGTCATAACCAGCTTGTGTATAAGAAGCATTAAATCCAACCAATAATTTACCATATTCTTTGGTAGCAGACAAACGTACACCAGTACGGTCACTCTTATCCATTGGTACAATACCATTGATACGGTTGTTTTCAACGCTCATGTAGAAAGTGCTGGTTTCATCACCACCTTGGAAGCTAACTTGGTTATTGGTAGAAACACCAATATCATATGCTTTTCTGCGGGCATTAGCAACAGGAGAATAAGGAATAATCCATTTTGTTCCATCTTCTAAAACCCTACCTTGAATCCTTTGAGAACCATCAAATGCATCACCATATTGTTGGTTTTCAAATGGACGCCAGTTTTCTTTCATGCGCTCCAAATAATCAGTCTTGTAACCAGCACTACCAAAAGAAGCAGCATAGTGTGAACCACTACCATATTTGTCTTGAAACTGAGGCAAGAAACTAATTTGATCAAAGTTGGTTGAGTTACTATAAGATACTTTCAACTTTCCTTTTTGACCTTTTTTAGTAGTAATTACAATGGCACCATTGATACCTGCAGAACCATATAAGGTTGCAGCTTGTCCACCTTTTAGGATAGACACGTTTTCAATATCGTTAGGGTTAATCAAAGCCAAAACAGTAGAAGTGGTTTGCATACCATCTAATACTACCAACGCTTCGTTATTACCAGTTAAAGAACGGTAACCACGTAAAACCACTTTAACGGCTGGGTCAACACTGTTATTTACGTTGTAAATAGCCAATCCAGATACTTTACCAGAAAGTGCCTGAGCCAATTGAGGAGATTTACCAACGGTAATTTCTTCATTAGAAACTTTGGCATAAGAATAACCAATTTCTCTTTGTTTCTTGCGGATACCTTGTGCGGTAACCACCACATTTTCTAATTCGTCTACTTTCTTCTGAAGAGAAATAGAACCGTTTTTAGATACTTTAGACTCTGTGTCTGTGAATCCAGTTGCGCTAAAAATCAATACTGCATTATCAGCAGCATTAATCTTGTAAACACCTTTTTCGTCAGCAACGGCCACTTGTGTGCCGCCTTTAACTTTTACGGTTGCATAAGGGATAGGATTTCCCTTATCATCTTTCACTGTTCCCGTGTGTGGGGAGACCTGGGCAACAGCTACCATGCTGAAGCATAGCATCGCAACCAGGAACGATTGAAGCGTTTTTCTCATTTAGTTTAGTTTTAAAGTGCCCTGCAATATAAAAAATTAACTGAAAAATGTTAATGAATAGCCAATGAAATGTTAACCAAACCTATTAGAACTGGCTTTTTTTACCCCATAATTTGACCAAAATAAAACTTAAACACCTGTTTTTCAATTAGTTAATTATAATAAAGACTGAATCATCTTTTTTATTAAAATTTGTTAAAATCATTGACAAAGCAGTTCTAAAAACCCATTTTGAACCAAAAATATATTAACATTAAAAAACATATTAATTTTTTTCTACTAAGTAAATAGACTAATGCTTGACCCGTTTATGAATTCTTAAAAATCCAGTCACGCTATCCAAAAGGCAAGATTCCAACACCAAAGTTGAAACGCTGAACTACTCACCAGCTTGCAAAAACTAAAAATCCAGAATTTCAGGGCTTTCAGATATTTTTGCGGCATGTTAATATTAGACGGCAAACTGGTATCGGCTTCTGTAAAAGAAAGCCTGAAGGCTGAAACGACAGCTTTATTAGAAAAAGGACATCGCGCACCGCATTTGGCCGCCATCTTGGTGGGAACCAATGGTGCTAGTGAAACCTATGTGGCTTCAAAGGTTAAAAACTGTGAAGACATTGGATTTGTCTCCAGTTTGGTGCGTTTGGACGAAAATGTAGACGAAGCTACCCTACTTTCAACCATTGCGCAGCTAAATGCAGATGATGGTGTAGATGGCATTTTAGTACAATTGCCATTGCCCAAGCAAATCAACGAACACAAAGTAATTGAAGCCATTGATCCAAGCAAAGACGTGGACGGGTTTCATCCTTCTAGTGCCGGAAAACTGATGCAAGGCTTACCCAGCTTTATTCCTGCAACCCCTTATGGGATTATGCTCATGTTAGAATTCTTTAACCTTCCTACCAAGGGCAAACACGCTGTTGTCATTGGCAGAAGTAATATAGTTGGCAGACCCATGAGTATCTTGCTAAGCAGCAATATTCCAGGTGGTAATTGCACCGTAACAGTTTGTCATTCGCACACACCTAATCTAAAAGAAATTTGCCTGCAGGCCGATATACTAGTAGCAGCATTGGGCCGTCCAGAGTTTGTAAAAGCAGATATGGTAAAACCTGGAGCAGTAGTAATTGATGTGGGTATTACCCGTGTTGATGACCCTACTGCCAAAAAAGGATTTAGAATCAAGGGCGATGTGGCTTACGCCGAAGTAGCTCCATTAACTTCTGCTATCACACCGGTACCTGGTGGCGTTGGTTTGATGACCATTGCAGGATTACTCAAGAATACTTTACAAGCATATAAAACCAATAACGGCATAGCCTAAGCAATACTTATGCAAATAACTACCACATCATTACCTGTGATGGAAGCTTTTTACACCCTACAGGGCGAGGGCTATCATCAAGGAAGGGCAGCATACTTTATCCGTTTAGGCGGATGCGATGTGGGCTGTGTATGGTGTGATGTAAAAGATAGTTGGGATGCAGAGAAACATCCAAAACTATCCATTGAATCTATTGTTACAGAAGCCTGTAAATACCCCGGAAGATTGGCCGTGATTACAGGTGGTGAACCCCTGTTACACAATTTGGATGAACTAACCAAAGCCTTACAGGACAAGGGTTTTGAAACCAATATAGAAACATCTGGCTCTTCTGTCATGAGTGGCAATTGGGACTGGATCTGTTTGTCTCCCAAAAAATTCAAAGCACCTGTTCCGGCAAACTTAGCCCTGGCACATGAACTAAAAGTGGTTGTCTTTAATAAGCACGATTTTGAGTGGGCTGAATTGCACGCAGCACAAGTAAATGCCAATTGCAAATTGTACCTGCAACCTGAGTGGGATAAAGCCGCAGAAATTACGCCATTGATTGTAGACTATATTAAAGCCCATCCCCAATGGGAATTGAGTTTACAAACCCATAAGTACATCAACGTTCCCTAGATTCCAAACCAATTTTAACAAACAGCTTTGTTGAATTTGGCGGAACTTTCAAGCAATATAGTTGAACCATGCAGAAAATTTCAGCCCTCGCTTTTTTAGTATTGGTAGGTCTATGGGCCAGTGCTCAATCTTATAATCCTGATAAGGTAAAACCCAAGGCATTGGATCAATATGACCAAGCGGTAGAATATTTAAAAGCGGGTGAAGTAAGAGAAGCCATTCCAGTACTTCAAAACTGTCTTGTCATAGACAGCAATTTTGTAGACGCATATTTATCTTTAGCAGCGGCTTATGGACAATTAAAACAATATGCAGCAAGTATCAAACTCTATGAGAAAGCGCGTTCTAAAGACAGTCTCTATTTTAAAGTATACCAATTACCTTATAGCATTAATTTGGCGGGTGCTGGTCGTTTTCAAGACGCGTTGGAACAGGTAGAAAATTTTATACTATTACCCAACTTGGGCGATAGAAGTAAGAAAGCGGCTCAGTACCGCAAACGCTGTTATAGCTTTGCTTTGGACTATGCCAGCAAACATCCAGACCAAGACAAATACCAATTTCTACCCATCAACTTAGGAGACAATGTAAACTCTCCTTTTGCTGAATATTATCCCAATGTTACGGTTACTGATAGCTTGCTGATTTATACTCGTGCAGGTGATCATCAGCGTGAAGATTTTATGGAAAGCAAATTTGATGGACGCAGATTTGGCATGTCTGAGCCCATTAAAGGAGATATTAACATAGAACCCAAAAAGGGCGCTATTACTGCCTCTCAGGATGGAGAATGGATTTTATTTGCGGGTCAATTCTCAGGACAGGGTTTTGGGAATTATGATATTTATAAATCGGTGTATACCCCAACGGGATGGAGTGAACCAGAAAATTTGGGTAAGAATATCAACACAGAATTTTGGGAAAGTTCTCCCAGTTTGAGTCCTGATAATCGGGTATTATTTTTTAGTAGCAATAGACCAGGTGGCTTCGGAGGCAAGGACTTGTATATTAGCTATCGCGGCAGCGATGGAAAATGGTCTGCGGCCCAGAACCTAGGCCCAGACATTAATACAGCGGGTGATGAACTAGCACCTTTTATACATCCTGATAATCAAACCGTGTACTATACTTCTGATGGATTAACCGGATACGGTGGTTCTGATTTGTATTTGTTGCGCAAAAATGCTGCGGGCGAATGGGGCAAACCAGAGAACCTGGGCTATCCCATTAATACCATTGAAAATGAAGGCAGTTTGGCCGTTTCGGCCGATGGTCTAAAAGCATATTATGCATCCGATAGATCAGATAGTAGGGGTGATCTTGACCTTTATCAATTTGACATGCGTCCTGATATCAGACCCTTTAGAACCCTTTATGTAAAGGGTGTTGTAACGGATCAAAAAAATGGAAAAGGTATTCCATCAACGGTTGAATTAACAGACAATGAAAGCAATTTGGCTTTGATGAAAATTCAAACAGATGAAAAGGGTGAATACCTGATTACATTGCCACTGGGTAAGGATTATACATTCACCGTGAATAGAAAAGGTTATCTCTTCTACAGTGAAGTGTTTGCCATGAAGCAGAAAGAAGCAGATAGTGTGTACACCAAAAATATTGCGCTTCAACCCGTACTACTCAATGCCAGTTTTGTATTCAACAATGTACTATTTGCCAACAATAGTTTTGAATTACCTAAGACTGGGTTAATTGAACTAGAAAAACTCTTACAAGTCTTGCAAGAAAATCCATCACTCAAATTGCAGATAGGTGGTCATACAGATAATACAGGCAAGCCCGAAGACAATGAAAAACTGTCTACCAATAGGGCCAAGTCCATTGTAGAATGGCTCACTAGCAAAGGCATTGAAAGCAATAGACTTAGCTTTAAAGGCTATGCTGCAACCAAACCTATTGCAGACAATACTACTGAAGCGGGAAGGGCTAAAAACAGAAGAACAGAATTTACCATTACGGGTTTATAGTTTAAGTAAAATCATTTTGGTTGCTACTAAAATGATTTTGCTTTTTTGTTGACTCTAGGCCAGTTTTATGCTGCATTTTTCCATTATGGAGAATGCATTGTATTATAGACTGGCCCTGACCATGATACCTGGTATTAGTTCAAAAATGGCAAATGCTTTGATTGAATTATTTGGTGACGCAGAAGCCGTTTTTAAAACAGATACCAAAGACTTTGATCCAGAACTTGGGATTACTGAAACGCAAATGCTAGCAATCCAATCTTTTTTACCCAATGAGGCCATTGATAAAGAATTGGCTTTCTTGAAAAAGCATCAGATCAAGGCTTTGTTTATCAAAGACAAAGATTATCCGCAAAGACTCTTGCATATTGATGATCCACCCCTTCTTCTATTTTCAAAAGGACCGGCCAACCTCAATGCCAAAAGAATCATCAGTGTGGTGGGTACCAGAAACAATAGTGAATATGGCAAACAGGTTACTGAAAAAATTATTCGTGAATTACCCCATGAAGACTTACTCATCATCAGTGGATTGGCATTGGGTATAGATGGCATCGCCCACCGGGCAGCTTTGACCAATGGTATTCCAACCTTGGGAGTGCTTGCACATGGATTAGATGAAATCTACCCTACGCAACACCAAGCCCTTGCCAAAGAAATGAGTATGCAAGGCGGTCTACTCACTGATTTTAGAAAAAACAGTGTCCCCAATAAATACCATTTTCCTAGACGCAACCGCATTGTAGCCGGCATGGCCGATGTGACCATTGTGATTGAATCTGGCATCAAGGGGGGCAGCTTGATTACAGCAGATTTGGCACTTGATTATAATAGGGCTCTATTTGCCGTACCTGGTAGAATTTCGGACCAAAAAAGTGCGGGTTGTAACAAACTGATTAGGTATTCAAAAGCCTATTCCTATATCAACACCGAAGATTTTTTGAGAGAAATGAAATGGTGGACAGAAAACTATTCTGTTGCCAAACAACAAGATTTATTTTTTGAACCAACTACCGACCAAATAACATTGTTGGCGCTGTTCAAAACCAAGTCTATCTTAAGTTTGGATGAATTACAATATGCTGCTACAATGACTAGTTCTCAGTTGGCCAATGCATTACTAGCACTAGAAATGCAATACCTCATTAGATCTCTACCTGGGAATCGTTATACCATCCGCATTTGAGTTTCTTTTTTGCGCCAAAGCAGTAAGAAGACAAATGCTAGAACAGCTAGAACAGCAGATAATAAAAATGCCCATACCATATTGTTCAATTGATTCTGGTAAATCCATGCAGAGAAAAAAGCACCTGTTCCTATGCCGGCTTCTAGGGCAATATACATAGAGCCAATAGCCCTTCCCCTATTTTCAAATGCACAAAGATCCACCGTCCAAGCGGTAATGGTAGGACCAACCGTTCCCCAACTCAATCCAAAAATGGCAGCACCCAACATCACCATGAACACATTATGAGCAAATGCCAAGACAAATAAAGAAATTACTAGAATGAGAACAGAATAAATAAGTACAATTATTCTTCCGTGCTTATCAGAACTTTTATTGGCTACCAATCTAACTAACAAAGACGTGATAGTGAACATAGCAAAGAACAAACCCTTATTGTGTATGCCTACCTCATCACTCAAATCAGGTGCCAAGGTAATAGTGCACCCATAAGAGAAACAAAGCAAGAGCATGATCAGTGCGGGTTTGATAGAAGTTTTTTCAAAAATCTCTTGTTTGCTAATGCGAATATGTTCCCACTGAAATTTTTCAGGATGGGGCAATGTTTCTTTTACATTGTATAGAATCATCACAGAGCCAAGAGCCAATGCGGATGATACATAAAACATGATGTTAAATGAAAAATCACCCACTAACCAACTTCCTAGTATGGGGCCTACAGACATTCCAACAGTATAACCAATAGATAATGCACCAAGCGCTTCTCCCCTTCTTGATTCATGCACTACATCGGCTGCATAAGCGGATGTTGCTGTTGGCTTAAAGCCAGTTGAAAATCCGTGAAAAAAACGCAGGATTAAAAAGCCAGCTACCGTAGTCAAAACAGGATAGAGTAAGGAACAAATCACACAAACCAAAGAACCAAATATCATCACAGGCACCCTTCCCACCTTATCAGTCAGCTTTCCACTAAATGGTCTAGATATGCCCGCCATAAGTGTAAAAAGTGCAATGATCAAACCCTTGTACTGCGCTCCACCCAAACTGGTTAAGTAAGCTGGCAATTCCGGAATCATCATGGAGAAGCTAGCAGAGAACAAAAAATTACTCAAACAAAGTAGGGCAAATTGGAAGGTAAAAAGTGGTGCGTCTATAGCATGGGTGACCTTATTCATTGCTGCAAAAATAAGGAATCTAAGGGCCTTAAACATTGTAGCAAAATATGGATGCTTCATACCCAAATCCTTAGCGCAAAATAAGGATTCTCTGAACTGTAGGGAATTTTGGTTTACACACAAACCCTAATAAAACCAATAGCTGTAAGCATTTCAGGGCTTTACAAAAAATTGTTTTGGCAATAAATTGCCTGTTTTCCTATCTTCGCATATGGCAATAAGAAACAGTTCCCAAAGCACAGGCGCTTCCAGTTCCAGATTGTTCGGCGAAGGTCTCACCTTCGATGACGTATTGTTAATGCCCGCATACAGTCAGGTTTTACCCAGAGAAGTAGATATTCGTGCCAACCTTACCAAGAGTATTATATTAAACGTTCCCATGCTCAGTGCAGCTATGGATACCGTTACAGAAGCCAATCTGGCCATTGCTTTGGCTAGAGAAGGTGGATTAGGGATCCTACACAAAAACATGAGTATTGAGCGTCAGGCTGAGCAAGTACGCAAAGTAAAGCGTAGTGAAAGCGGCATGATCATTGACCCCATTACCCTCTTGGTAGACGCCACCATTGGTGACGCATTAAAACTCATGAAGGAAAATAGAATTGGTGGTATTCCTGTTGTAGACGCTGGCCAGAAATTGGTAGGTATTTTAACCAACCGTGACTTACGTTTTGAAACCAATAACAAGAAAAAGGTTTCTGAAGTCATGACCAAGGAAAAACTGATTACCGCTCCTGAAGGAACTGACTTAAAGAAAGCAGAAAATATTTTACGCAATTATAAGATTGAGAAACTACCCGTAGTAAATAAACAGGGCAAGTTAATTGGTCTGATTACTTATAGAGATATTTTACAAATTCGCAAAAACCCCAATGCTTGTAAAGATGGATTGGGTAGGTTATTGGTAGGTGCTGCTTTAGGCATTACCAAAGACTTACACGACCGTGCTTATGCTTTACAGCAAGTAGGTGTAGACATTGTTACACTTGACTCTGCACATGGTCATAGCAAGGGTGTGATTGAAGCACTAAAAGGTCTTAGAAAAAATTTCAAGGGCTTACAAATTATTGCAGGAAACGTGGGTACGGCAGAAGGCGCATTGGCCTTGGCTGCGGCTGGTGCCGATTGTGTAAAAGTGGGTATTGGACCGGGTTCTATTTGCACTACTAGAATTGTAGCAGGCGCCGGTGTTCCACAATTAACAGCCATTATGGAAGCTAGCACTGCATTAAAAGCAAAAGGCATTCCAGTGATTGCAGATGGCGGAATCCGCTATACGGGTGATATGGTGAAAGCACTTGCTGCTGGAGCCAATATGGTGATGATGGGTTCTGTATTTGCAGGTGTAGAAGAAAGCCCCGGAGAAACTATTATCTATGAAGGAAGAAAGTTCAAAGAATACCGTGGTATGGGTTCCTTAGGCGCTATGAGTCAGGGAAGTGGAGACCGCTATTTCCAAGACGTGGAAGACGATATCAAAAAATTTGTACCCGAAGGCATTGAAGGCCGAGTAGCATACAAAGGCAACCTAAGTGAAATTGTTTACCAATTTGTGGGTGGTCTAAGAGCTGGTATGGGTTATTGTGGTGCTGCTACCATCAAAGACTTGCAGAAAGCTAGGTTTGTCAAAATTACCAATGCAGGTATGAAAGAAAGCCATGCGCATGATGTTGACGTAACCAAGGAAGCGCCTAATTATTCAAAAAAATAAGTTGCTCAAATACTTGAAAGGGATGGTCCAAAAGATCATCCCTTTTTGTTTGCCTTCATTTAATATGTGATTCATAAATTATTCCGAACTTCCCCTTATAAATCATGCATTTGAAAAGAATAGTTTCTATAGTTTGGAGCCTTTTAGCAGGTCTCATGCTTTATGCCGCTTGGCCGGTATCGCCCTTATTTTTTTTGGTCTTTCTAGGTTTTTGCCCCCTGTTCTATTTGGCAGAAAACAGTCAAAAAAAATCGCATTTTTTCTGGTTGGTTTTTCTAGCCCTACTTACCTGGAATGCCAGTACCACTTGGTGGATCTGGAATAGCACGGATATAGGTAGTGTGGCAGCCATTATTGCCAATAGTTTACTCATGTGTATCCCTTGGGTGGGATTTTTTGCCATGCGTCAAAAAATGGGAAAGGGTCTTGGCTATTTGTCTTTGATAAGCTTTTGGATGCTCTTTGAATACATTCATTTGAACTGGCAATTAAGTTGGCCATGGTTGACCATTGGTAATGTATTTGCTTCTCATCCTGAATGGGTGCAATGGTATGAATATACGGGTGTGAGTGGTGGGACCCTCTGGGTGATTCTCACCAATATCCTTGTTTGGGAAATGATTGTAGCTATTAGACAGCAAGCCGGTTTTGCCAAAATTGTGCTCCAGTTTTTACCCATTTTATTGATCCCCTTGGCCTTATCATTTTACAACTTGTTTTATTTTATTGACAAGGGTTTTAATAAACCATTGTACAAGAATGTTGTCATGGTGCAACCCAATATTGACCCTTATGAAAAATTCAATCAGTCTTCTGCCAGTGAACAGATTGCCAAAATGATTCAGTTGTCAGAACAACAAATTGATTCCAATACCGTCTTGGTACTTTGGCCTGAAACAGCTTTGAGTGTAGCCGATTGGCAAAACCATGTAAGAGAAAATAGCTATTATCAACCCGTATTTGAATTTGTAAACAGACATCCCAATTTGGCCCTACTAACAGGTGTTGAAACCTTTAAAGCTTATACTGAAAATAATGCAACAGCTACTGCTAGAAAGGGAGATAACGGCACTTACTATGATGCTTTTAATGCGGCCGTATATATTAGACCCAATGAAATTTTACAGTTTTACAATAAAAGTAAATTGGTGCCTGGCGTAGAATCCCTTCCAACTTTCTTGAATTTTTTAGGTCCTGTTTTTGAACAATTTGGAGGTACTACGGGTGGTTATGGCCGTTCCGAAGAAGCAGCTGTTTTTGGTTCTAAAAACATACCCTATATAGCAGCTCCTATTATTTGTTATGAAAGTATTTATGGTGAATATGTAAGTACTTATGCTGCCAAAGGAGCCAATCTATTGGCCATTATTACCAACGATGGTTGGTGGGGCAATACACCCGGGCACAAACAACATTTAGACTATGCAAGACTAAGGGCCATTGAAACTCGTAAATGGGTTGCTAGAAGTGCCAATACTGGTATTTCTGCCGTGATAGATGACAAGGGTAATATTATTCAAACCAAGGCCTGGGATACCGCTGGCAGTCTTAAGTATCCAATACAGATTAATGAAGAAATCACTTTTTATACCAAACACGGTGATTGGTTGTATAGGATTGCTGCCTTATTAGCTGGTCTCATCTTAATCTACCGTATCTTTCTATGGCTCAAAGACAAAAAGCGAGCATCATCCAATTATGTATAAATCCATTCCTTTTAAAGACAATGAACTGAGTTACCGAAAATCGGGAATGGGCAAAGCTTTGGTATTGGTGCATGGCTTTGGAGAAGATGGACATGTTTGGGACCAACAACTTGCTGTTTTAGAGCAATCCATGCTGGTATTGATTCCTGATCTTCCTGGAACTGGAAAATCAGGCAGGTGGAATGACGCCAATGTAGACATAGCAGATTATGCCAAAGCCCTAATTGCCATCTTAGACGCCGAAGGCATTGACACCTGTTGTTTATTAGGACATAGCATGGGTGGTTATATTACCCTTGCTTTTGCCGAATTATATCCTGAAAGACTTATCGGTTTTGGGCTGATCCATAGCACGGCTTATGCCGATAGTGATGAGAAAAAAGTCAATAGATTAAAGGCAGTGGAATTAATGGATCAATACGGGGCGGGAGCATTTTTACGCAATACCATTCCCACATTATTTGCTGCAAATTTCAAAAAGGATCATCCCCAAATAGTACAGACCCAAATTGATCAAGCAGCCCATTTTGATACCAAGGCCTGCCAACAGTATACGCTAGCCATGCGCAATAGGCCTGATAAGACTTCAGTTTTAGAAAGCAACCCGCTACCCATATTATTCGTTATTGGCACTGAAGATGTAGCAGCCCCTTTGGCAGACCTTTTGGGGCAAATCAAACTACCCTTATATGCGAGTATTCATATTTTAGATCAGGTTGGGCATATGGGCATGTTGGAAGCTTCGGATACCATGACCAAACATATCATGGATTTTGTAGAGAACCTATAAAAAAAACAGATGAGGAAACTCCTCCTGGTACTGGTGATAGTGTTGACCGGTTTACCTGCTATGGCGCGCCATATAGCGGGGGGAGAAATGTATTATGAATGGCTATCGCCAGGCAATGGCAATACCAGCATGTATAGAATTACCTTACGCCTTTTTAGAGATTGCCAATCTAGTGGTCCACAATTAGAAAATGAAGTAGTCACTGCAGGTATTTATGAAGGCACCAATTTAAGGCTTTCTGTTAGCCTAAGACTTGATGGAGGTGTTCGTACCATGCAACTCAATACGGGCAGCTTTCCCTGTTTAACAGGAGCACCCACCGTTTGTTATGAAGTAGCATTGTACACCAATGTGGTGGAGCTACCCAATAATGTGAGTGGATATACCATTTCTAGAAATGGATGTTGTAGGGTAGACGGAATTACCAATATTGGGGGTGCTAGAAGTGTAGGAAGTAATTATGTAACCAAAATACCTGGAACCGGTAGTTTAGCATTTGGGCATAATAGTAGTCCACAATTTTTACTAAAAGATACTGCACTGGTTTGTACCAGAAAGAATTTTGTGCTTGACTTTGGCGCTATTGATCCAGATGCTGATAGTTTGAGCTATGTGTTTTGTGATGCTTATGGTGCCAATAGTGGCAGTAATAATGCGCAGCCTCCAAATAATCTAACGCTCTCACCACTTAATTATTCCAATCCATTTTCTGGCACTTCTCCTCTTGGACCAAATGTAAGCATCAACCAAGCTACAGGAATTATCAGTGGTGTTGCTCCTGACGCAGGACACTATGTGGTGAATGTTTGTATTGTAGAATGGCGAGCTGGCAAACCCATATCAGAACACCGGAAAGATTTTATTTTACAAGTACAAGACTGCGATTTAATAGAAGCAGATCTTCCTGAAAAAATGATTCAGTGCGATAGTCTTGCCGTGTTTTTTTCTAACCAATCTACCGCTTCCGGAATTACGGATTATAAATGGAATTTTGGAGAACCCAATTCTCCTAGCAATTTATCTAGCGCTGCAACAGCATGGCACCAATATGCTGATACTGGTAGGTATGTGGCTTATTTAGAAGTAACAGGACCAAGGGGTTGTGTTGGCATAGACAGTACCATTGTACTTGTCTATCCAGGCTTTTTTCCAAAAATGAATATCATTGGATCCTGTGTACAAAAGCCCTATCAATTCAATGACTTGAGCACTACTAAATATGGGTCTATTAGTACGCGTACTTGGGATTTTGGAGACCTCGCTTCATTAACCGATACTTCTACAGCCAAACAAGCCAATTACAAATATGCCAATGCAGGTGTACGTATAGCTTCTATGATTGTTGAAACTAGCAAGGGCTGTATAGACACTTTGTTTCAAAATATCAATGTGCAACAAGATCCCGTAATTCAAATGGCATTTAGAGATACACTAATCTGCAGTATAGATACACTGGCACTGGGTGTTAAAGGTGAGGGAATTTTTTCTTGGACACCCAATCAATACTTATTATATGCCGATAGTGCTAAGCCATTGGTATATCCCAAAACTACCACTACCTATTATGTAAACGTAGATGACAATGGTTGTAAGGGCACCGATTCTGTAAAAGTAAATGTGTTGGATTTTATCAATGTGAACCTAGGATTGGATTCGGTTGTTTGCCAAACCGATAGTTTTAGACTTAGGGCCAATACCCAAGGTCTTGGGTTTAATTGGGTAAGTAATACAGGAGAAAAAATTGATCCCATAAAGTCTCCCATAGTTAGACCCTTGGTGAATACCAATTATAGCATCCTAGCTAATTTGGGTAAATGTACCGCCATGGATACTTTAAACATCAAGGTTGTGCCCTACCCTCAAGTAAGCGTTTCCAATGATACCAGTATTTGCATTGGTTACAAATTACCCTTACATGCTGTTATTCAGGGTAGTGCTTTTAAATGGAGCAATGCCAGTAGTTTACTCAATGCCAATACCTTAAACCCTATTGCAGGTCCTACTAAAACAACTACTTATCTATTAACAGTTACAGATACCCTTGGCTGCCCAAAACCAGTTTCAGATAGCATTGTGGTGACCATGGTTCCACCGGTTAAAGCATTTGCAGGAAGAGATACAGTGATTGTTATAGATCAACCCTTGCAACTCAATGCTACCGGAGGTAATATCTATGCATGGTATCCAGAGAATGGTTTGAGCAATGTGAATATTGCCAATCCCATTGTACAATTAGACCCTACTTTAGACAGCATTAGGTATACGGTAAAAGTAACAGGGGTTGGCAATTGTTTTAGTACAGACGATATCTTGGTTAAGGTTTTTAAAACAGGGCCTGAAATCTTTGTACCATCGGCGTTTACGCCCAATGCAGATAGCAAGAACGACCTATTAAAACCCATCCCCATAGGGATAGCCAAACTGCGTTATTTTAATATTTTTAACCGATGGGGTCAGTTACTTTATAGCACTACTGAAATAGGTAAGGGCTGGGATGGTGTTTATAATGGCGCTACACAACCCAGTGGTACTTATGTGTATGCAACGGAAGGAATAGATTATCTGGGAAAAATTGTTTTCCGTAAGGGTACCATTGTTTTAATTAGATAAGATCATTGTAATAAGCAGCAAGGGAATGCCAAACCTGCTCTATTAATTATGTTGCAGCACCGTTAAAAAAACAAAGGGGAACCGGGTGTAGGGTAACAAATTGTATTTTTAACACGGAACATGAAACAATCCAATTTTCTAACTAGGGCCTTTTATTTGGTCAAACCCCTGCTACCATCCAAATTATTGGCCTTGGTGCTGCTATGCTTATGCCTCTTTTCAAGCAATTCCATATGGGCCAATCACCTAAAAGGAGGCTGGATCCAATATGAATACGTAAGCCCCGGATCTTCCAATAGCAGTATTTATAGGATTACGGTAAAGCAATACTTGGATTGTAGCTCTACAGGTTTACAAAGAGACCAACGGGTTTATTTGGGAATTTTTGATGCACAATCTAATGTGCAAGTCATTCAAACAGTATCTATTCAACTGACTAGTTCAGACAATCCCAATAAAACCAGTTTTGATCCATGTTTGAGCAATCCTCCGCTTGGTAAAGTCTGTTATTTTATTGACAACTATGTAACACAGGTTGAATTACCCAATAATCCAAATGGCTATGTGCTCTCTGTTCAAAGATGCTGTAGAATTAATGGCATTGCCAATGTAAGTGGTAATTCTAGTAGTATTGGTGTCACCTATACCAATACCATTCCTGGCACTATTTCTGGCACCGATTATTCTAAAAATTCTAGTCCCGCATTTGCTCAAAAAGATACCGCCATTGTTTGTTACAATAGTCCCTTTGTATTTGACTTTAGTGCAACCGATGTAGACAATGATAGTTTGGTTTACGAATTTTGTGATGGTCTAACAGGTGGCAACACCAGTCAAGCTGGCACACAACCCAATCCTCCTGCCAATCCTCCTTATATTGGTGTTCCCTATGGTGGTGGATTTTCTGGCAATAGCCCGCTTGGCTCCAGTGTGACAATTAGCCCTCTAACAGGCATCATTTCTGGTATTGCACCATCGGGTGTGGGAGATTATATTTTAGCAGTTTGGGTTTTAGAATATCGTGGCGGGGTGTTGATTGGGAGAACTAGAAAAGAAATTCATATTACGGTGGCAGACTGTTCCATTTCTGCCGCATCGCTCAAGCCTAGCTACATTACTTGCGATGGATTCACCATGAATTTTCAAAACGAATCATTGAATTCAACCGTGAGTGGTTATGCTTGGGATTTTGGTGAGACCAAATTTCCTGCTACTAATTTTTCTAGTAACCCAACACCATCTCATACCTATCAAGACACGGGTGTGTATCAATTAAAATTAGTTGTTACAAGCACCGGTGGTTGCAAAGATTCAGCTACTGCTGCAGTAAGAGTGTTTCCTGGCTTTACGCCTGATTTTAGTGTGAATGGTTCTTGCTTTAGTAACCCTTTTTTATTCCAAGACAAAACCCAAACCCAATATGGTGTAGTAGATAGTTGGAAATGGAATTTTGGAGACCCGCTTAGTTTGGCAGATACAGCGCGTTCAAAAGATAGTGCCTGGAAATTCAATGGTCCGCAAGTTGTTCAAGTAAGTTTGATGGTTACCAATAGTAAGGGTTGCGAATCTGCCATAAGTAAATTCATCACCATCACTGATAAGCCTGCATTAACCCTAGCTTTTAAAGACACTTTAATTTGCAGTATTGATACGCTACAATTACAATCAACCATTAACACTGGTAACGTAAAATGGACGGTAGAAAACCCCGCAAATCGATTGCGTATTTTAAAAGACACCACGGCCACACCCATAGTTTTTCCTACTGATAGCACCCGCTATTTTGTAACTGTCAATGATAATGGTTGTATTACTCAAGACACGGTACAAGTAAATGTGCTACCCTTTATCAATGTAAGAGCTGGCCTTGATTCCGCTATTTGTCAAACAGATACTTTTAGTTTGCGTACAATTAGTCATGCGCTGAGTTATAGTTGGACAAGTTCAACAGGAGAATTGGTTTCCAATACCAAGTATCCCTTGGTTAGACCCTTGGTCAATACCCGTTATTATGTTACTGCCAATTTAGGAAAATGCCAAGCCCGTGATTCGGTATTTTACAGGGTATCTCCCTATCCTGTTGCAGCAGTGGCATCCGATACAACTATTTGTTATGGCAATCGTGTTTCCTTGCAAGGTTTTGTAGTAGGGTCTAGTTTTAAATGGACCCCAACAGCTTCTTTGTTAAATGCCAATCAGGTGCAACCCATTGCAGGGCCTAGCAGAACCACCACCTATATTTTAACCGCTAATGATACCTTGGGATGCCCCAAACCTGTTAGCGATACCATTACTGTTACAGTGATACAACCGCTTAAAGTTTTTGCTGGTAACGATACTAGTATAGTAGCTAGTCAACCCTTACAATTGAATGCCAGTGGTGGAACTAATTATTTATGGACACCAGCTACTGGTTTGAGTGACCCAACCATTGCTAACCCTATTGCCATTTTAGACAAGACCGTTGATAGCATAACTTATACCGTTACGGCATATGATCTAAATGGTTGTTTTGCAAAGGATGCAGTAAAAGTGAAACTATTTCAATCAGACCCAGACATTTTGGTACCTTCTGCATTTACCCCAAATGCTGACGGGAAAAATGACATCATAAAACCCATCTTGATTGGCATCAATAAATTGCATTATTTCAGTATTTTCAATAGGTGGGGACAACAAGTATTTACTACCACAGAAATTGCTAAGGGTTGGGATGGCATTTATAATGGCACAAAACAGCCAAGTGGAACTTATGTATATACAACAGAAGGCGTAGATTATTTGGGAAAGACCATTACTAAAAAAGGAACCATTGTTATGATTCACTAATGAAATTCATAGTAACCATCATATTAATGTTTGTTGGACTAAACGCTTGGGGGCAAAATCAGGCATGTCCTATTAATATTAATTTTTCAGAATCAAATCTGAATCATTGGTTTAGCTATACTGGTCAATTTCAAAGAAACAGTTCTAGAACTAGAAGTACGCAAACCTTTTACGACTCCATCAGTAATTTTCCTAATGGCACACTTGGTGCGAATATTATTCCAGAATTTGGTTTATCTAATAATGGTATTGAAGTACAAACGTCCAATTTCAAAGATCCCTTTGGCGATTTTGAAACCATCCCAACCATCAATGGCTATTATTATGGCTATTCTGTAAGAGTAGGCTCTTCTACCATTAATTCAAACCAAACCCGCAACACCAATAACGGCGGTCTATTCAGAGGATTGGGCTATACCATTAATGTACCACCTGGCGCTAGTACAGAACCCTATGTGGTCACCTATGCTTACGCGATGGTCTTAGAAAGTGCCTCCCATGTTTCGGATCAAGTACCCATGTTTACGGCTACTTTAACAACTAGCACGGGAACCATTGATTGCGCCAATGCCATGTATTATTTACCCACCAATGGAGCTGGTAATAGTTTTGTACTAGATGTAGCAGCAGCCAAACAAAAAGGGTTTGCACTTAGTAGCACACCTTCTCCTAATGCCAATGGAAATGCGAATGATCCACAACTCAGGGTTTGGACCAAGGGTTGGACAGAAGTAATTTTTGATTTGGCCCAATATCGAGGTCAACAAGTAACCCTCACATTTGAAGCAGACAACTGTGTACCCTCAGGTCATTTTGCCTATGCCTATGTAGCTTTGAAAAATATCTGCGAAGGCCTACAAATATCTGGACCCATACAAGCTTGTGTAAATGGAGATCAAACTTATTCTATACCTGAACTAACAGGGGGTACTTATTCCTGGACCATTCCAACAGGCTGGAAAATGGTGACTGATTCAGGTAATATCATTATTGTAAAACCCAATGCCAATCCCGGAATCATTACTGCAAGGGCTAGCAATAATTGCGCTAACCTTAGTACTAGTGTTAATGTAATGGTCTCTCCTCCTACTATTGCTGGTGCTGTATTGGGTGATTCTGCCGTTTGTTTTGGTCTAGTTCCCAACCAACAATTCCCTTTGCAATTAACAGGTAATACCGGCAATATTAGGTCTTGGATAGCCAGTACAGATGGAATTAATTGGAACCCAATTACAGAAAATGGAAATTCCATTTCTGTAAAAAATGTGTTAACCACCACTTATTATAAAGCACTGGTTCAAAATGGACCCGCTTGTAATATAGACAGCAGTGCCGCTGCAACCATTACCATCAATTACCAATCAGTGGCTGGTCAAATTCTTCCAGCCAATCTAGATATTTGTTTGGATCAAACCGTAGACAATATTTTAAAACTGCGAGGCTCTTCGGGTACTGTTTTAAATTGGCAAACATCTGTAGATAGAATTAGTTGGCTCAATCATTTGCCGCGCAATAATGACACACTACAATCTGTAGTTGGTTTAAGTGGAAGAACCTATTTTAGGGCCATTGTTTCAAAAACCGGTTGTCCATCAGACACCAGTACTATTGCCAGTGTGGGCATTTTTAATGCCCCTTTTCCTAAGGCACAGATCTTTCCAAAAGATACCAGTGTTTGTTATGGTACACCTGTATTGATTTCAGCCAATATTCAAACTGGAACCACTTATTCATGGTCTAATCCAACGGCATTATTTAATGGAGGAAATGGCAATATTAGCAGCACTCCCTTTTTGATTAATGCAAAAGCAGCTCCTAATAGGAGTACACAATATGTGATTACTATTGCCAATGCGGGTTGCCCCAATCTATTAACAGATACTATTCGAGTAAATGTAACAACACCGCTTTCAATAAATGCGGGTAAGGATACCAGTGTTGCAGCCAATCAGCCAGTTCAATTAAACGCCATCCTATCAGATGAAAGAATGGCTAGTTATCAATGGTCACCTTCTGATGGATTAGACAAAACCAATATTGCCAATCCCATTGCCACCATTGGAAGCAATAGAGACAATATTCGCTATACGGTAACGGCAATAGATTCCATGGGATGCAGGGCGATAGACAATCTGCTAGTCAGCATTTTCAAAAACGGTGCAGACATTTTTGTACCCACTGGTTTCACGCCAAATGCCGATGGAAAAAATGACCAATTAAGACCCCTTGTGGTGGGCATTACCAAGAATTATTATTTCAGTATTTATAATAGATGGGGGCAACAAATGTTTTTAACCACTGAAATTGGAAAGGGTTGGGATGGCATTTTTCAAGGAAAAGCCCAAGCTTCTGGAGCCTATGTTTTCTTAGCCGAGGGTACTGATTTTCTTGGTCAGAAAATTATTAGAAAGGGTACTGTTGTGCTCATTAGATAAGAGCTCTTGTAATCCATTAACAAGGTTGTATCTTGCCGCTTCTAACTTATACAATATGTCAAAAACCATCTTAGTTACGGGTGCAAGTTCAGGATTTGGAAAAGCCATTGCAGAAAAATTTGCTGCAGAAAAATGGAATTGTATTATCACAGGAAGAAGAAAAGATAAGATTGAAGCCTTGGCTTCTGAATTAAAAGACAAATACCAGGTAGAAGTACTGCCCTTGGTTTTTGACGTACAAGATAGAAAAGCGGTTTTTGCAACACTAGAAAACCTGCCTGCACAATGGCAGTCTATTGATTTACTTGTCAACAATGCAGGATTAGCATTGGGTAGAGATTCTTTTGACCAAGCCAATTTAGACGACTGGGAAACCATGATAGATACCAATGTAAAAGGAATCATGTATGTAACAAAGGCGCTCCTGCCTTTCCTGAAACAGCGTGGTGGCGGTCATATTATCAATATTGGCTCCACTGCTGGAGTAGAAGTATACAAAGACGGAAATGCTTATTGTACCAGCAAACACGCTGTAGCAGCTTTGAGTAAATCCATGCGTATTGACTTATTACCTTATCAAATAAAAGTAACGGTGATTCATCCAGGTGCAGCAGAAACTGAATTCTCGCTTGTTCGATTCAAAGGTGATGAAACAAAAGCTGCAACCGTTTATGATGGATACAAAGCTTTACAAGCTGCGGATATTGCAGATATTAGTTTCTATGCAGCTTCCTTGCCTGGGCATGTATGTATCAATGAATTGGTAGTAACCTGTACGGCACAGGCCAACAGCTTTTACTTACAGAAATAAAGCACCGCGGTAAAAAGCATCTTTAAGGTTGGAGATTATCCAAAGTCAATCTCTGTATTGTCTCCAATATTGAGGCTTCTACTCAATCCTTTTACAGAAGCATCGCTACCTATCAAAGAATTGTCTAGTACTACTTCATATAGCGTAGTATAGGATCCAATAATACTTTCCCTAACAATAGAATGTTTGATAGAAGTATTGGCACCAATGGCCACATGTGGTCCAATGATGGCATTTGAAATATCGCAACCAGGAGCAATGCTCACGGGTGGAATAATAATGGTATTGGGATAATTGTGTTGGGTGCTGGTATTACCACCAGATTTTTTAAGCAGGGTAGCATTGCTTTCTAGTAGGGTATCTTTCTTTCCGCAGTCAAACCAACTCTTTACTTTAAAAGACTGAAACTTGGCGCCACGTTTGATCATGCACTCCAAGGCATCGGTTAAACTATATTCTCCATTCACATTGGTATTGGAAACAAACAAATGGTGCAGACACTGATATAAAAATTCAGTTTCCTTGATTTTGTACAAACCAACTAAGGCCATATTGCTCTTTGGTATGGCGGGTTTTTCAACCAATTGTTCTATAAAACCATCATCGCCAATGGCAGCTACCCCAAAATTTCTAGGGTCTTCCACTTTCTTAATCCCCAACATGCTATAAGGACTCTCTAGTACTTCTTTTACATCGTATTCGCAAACCGTATCACCCAGTACAACAAACACTTCGTCCGAACCTACAATCGTTTTGGTAAGTTCAATAGCGTGCCCGGTACCCTGACGCTCATTCTGGTGCACAAAATGGGTAGTGAGGTGCGGATAGGTTTGGGTAACATAGTCTTGGATCTTTTCTCCCAAATAACCCACAATAAAAATGAATTCGTTGATGCCTGCTTCGTGCAATTGATCAACTATAAAACTCAAGATGGTTTTTCCCGCAATGGGTATCAATGCCTTGGGTTGAGTATAGGTGTGGGGACGCAATTTGGTACCCGCTCCTGCAACCGGAATAATCGCTTTCATACTTGGTAGGTTTATGATGGATCATCTACAAAAGGGGGTCTGCATACATGCATTCATGTATTACTTACACATCCATCAAGGTTGCGAAATTATAAAAATCTGGCCAGAAGCCAAGTTTTGTGGATATTCTGACCAAAACTAGCCCTATAAAATGCCCTTTTAGTGGGTTTAAGATTTATTTTTGCGCCAAAATCAAGCAATCATGCAAAGAGATACCCAGGTTTTCAACATCATCAACCAGGAATTGGCGCGTCAACGCCGTGGAATTGAACTAATTGCGTCTGAAAACTTCACCAGTTTACAGGTAATGCAGGCCTCCGGTTGCGTAATGACCAATAAATACGCGGAAGGATACCCCGGCAGACGTTATTATGGTGGATGTGAGATAGTGGATCAAACAGAACAATTGGCCATTGACCGCTTAAAAGCCATTTTCAATATAGAATACGCCAATGTACAGCCCCATAGTGGCGCACAAGCCAATGCGGCCGTTATGCTGGCTATTTTACAACCAGGTGATGCTATCCTTGGTTTAGACTTAAGCATGGGTGGTCACTTGACCCATGGTTCTGCGGTAAACTTTAGCGGTAAAATTTACAAACCCCATTTTTATGGTGTGGTAAAAGAAACTGGATTGGTAGATTATGAGATGCTAGAAGCCCAAGCTAGGGCGGTAAAACCCAAATTGATTATCTGTGGTGCTAGTGCTTATAGCCGTGACTGGGACTTTGCTAGAATTAGAAAAGTAGCCGATGAAGTTGGGGCTTTTGTTTTGGCAGATATTGCTCACCCAGCAGGTTTGATTGCCAAAGGATTATTGAGTTCTCCTTTTGAACACTGTCATTTTGTAACCAGCACTACCCACAAAACATTGCGTGGACCAAGAGGTGGCGTTATCATGATGAAGACTGATGTGGAGAATAGTTTTGGTCTTAAAGACGTAAAAGGCAATCTACGCATGATGAGTAATCTTCTAGACATGGCCGTATTCCCAGGTACACAGGGCGGGCCTTTGGAACATATTATTGCAGCCAAAGCCATTGCTTTTGGAGAAATCTTAACTGATGAGTTTTTGGTATACCAACAACAGGTTCAAAAGAATGCTCAAGCCATGGCCAAAGCCTTTACTGACAAGGGTTATGAGATCATTAGTGGTGGTACAGACAATCACTTGATGTTGATTGACCTACGCAATAAAAATATTAGCGGAAAGAAAGCAGAACAAACCCTGGGCCATGCCGATATTACGGCTAACAAAAACATGGTGCCTTATGATGACAAGAGTGCTTTTGTAACATCTGGTATCCGTTTTGGTGTTGCCGCTGTTACCACAAGGGGTATGCTGGAAAATGACATGCAATTTGTTGTGGATGCCATTGACCGTTCTTTGATGAATGCAGACGATGCAGCCATCTTGGCCGATGTTAAAAAACAAGTGAACGGATTCATGGAACAGTTTATCTTGTACCCTGAGTTAGGATAAAACATACTATTATGATACAACGCATACAAACCATCTGGTTATTAGTAGCAGCCGTATTGGGCTTTGCTTCTTTAAAAACCGCTTTCTTTATTGGAAGCATTACCACAGAGCCAGCCAATGAATTAACCGGCATGAGCAATGTCTGGTTAATGATTAGCACCATTGTAGGTGCCACGGTTGCGGCTTTGAGTATTTTTCTTTTTAAAAACAGACCACTTCAATTAAAACTGGTTTTATTGGCCTTGGGCATTAGCTTATTGACCATTGGTTTGTATTATTTAGAGATTAATAAATACGCCGTAGGCGGATTGGCACTTTGGTGTGTAGTGGTGATAGCCATTCCCGTTGTCTTAATCTTGGCTACCATTGGTATCTATAAAGACGAGAAATTGGTGAAAAGCACAGATAGACTGCGTTAAAGAAGTTTAAATAGTTTTTTTTTGCAACGGGCCATTTCTTACAAGAATTGGCCCGTTCTGCTTTCCTTGGTTTTCTTGAGACCCGCAGGCACGCCTGCATAGACCAATGAGCCTCCACCATCGCCCGCTTCAGGGCCCAAATCAATGACCCAATCTGCCGATTTAATTACGTCTGTATTGTGTTCAATGACTATTAAAGAATGCCCCTGTTCAATGAGTGCATTAAAGGAAGTCAATAGTTTTTTGATATCGTTAAAATGCAAACCCGTAGTGGGTTCGTCAAAGATGAACAGTACGTGTCCAATGCCCTTACCCTTACCTAAGAAACTAGCTAGTTTTACACGCTGTGCTTCTCCCCCACTCAAGGTATCACTACTCTGTCCCAGCTTCACATAACCCAGTCCTACATCGGACAAAGGTTGAATGGCATTTTTGATTTGCTTCTCGTCTGCAAAGAATGCAATGGCTTCATCCACACTCATTTCTAGTAAGTCAAAAATGCTCTTACCATTGTATTGCACTTCTAAAACTTCTTCTTTGAAACGCTTGCCACCACAGGATTCGCAGGTCAAGTGCACATCGGCCAAGAACTGCATTTCCACTACCTGTTCTCCCTCACCTTTACATGTATCACACCTACCGGCATCCACGTTAAAAGAAAAATGTTTGGGCATAAACCCGCGCATTTTAGCCAGTGGTTGTTTGGCGTATAAATCCCGAATGCCATCATAGGCTTTGATATAGGTAATGGGATTACTCCTACTTGATTTACCAATAGGGTTTTGGTCAATCATTTCTATTTGAGAGATATAATCAATGTCTCCGCTAACCGCTTTGTGTAACCCTACTTTCTCAGAAAAATCTCCTTTTATCTTACTCAGTGCAGGATATAGTATTTGTTTCACCAAAGTAGTTTTTCCACTTCCACTCACTCCTGTTACCACACAGAGTAAGTTCAAAGGAAATTCCACCGTTATATCTTTTAAATTATTTTGTCTGGCATTTTCAACTGTAATACTTCTATTCCACTTGCGCAGGTTCTTGGGTACATCAATGGTTAGTTCACCTTTCAAGTATTTTCCCGTCATGCTCTTGGGATTGGCAATCAGTTCATCATAATTACCCACTGCTACTACTTCTCCACCCAAATGTGATGCCAATGGACCCATATCAATAATATGGTCGGCTTCTCGCATCATCATCTCATCATGTTCTACCACTACTACCGTATTTCCAAGATCGCGGAGCGATTTCAAAACAGCAATCAGTCTCACCGTATCTCTTGAATGCAAACCAATAGAAGGCTCATCCAAGATGTACAATGAATTAGTCAAATTACTACCCAAACTCCTAGTCAATTGTATTCTTTGACTTTCACCACCACTTAATGAATTAGCCAAACGATTTAGGGTTAAATAGCCCAAACCCACGTCTAGTAAGGTTTGTATGCGTTGGTGAATTTCTAATAAGATTCGTTTGGTGAGTTGTCTATCGCTATCAGAAAGTTGCAAATTGTCAAACCAAACTTTTAAATCCTTTACCTGCCATTCACAAAGTTCTCCAATATGTTTGCCCCCCACTTTTACATAGAGTGCTTCTGGTCTTAGTCTAAAACCATGACAATCTGGGCAATTGGTTCTTCCCCGATACCTACTCAATAAAACCCGGTATTGTACTTTATATAAGTTGGCTTCTACTTCTTTGAAAAATTCATTGATCCCCAAGACCGTTCCTGCACCCTCCCATAATTGGCGAATCTGTTCTTTGTCTAAATCCAAGATGGCTTTGTGAATGGGAAATCCAATTTTTCCAGCCCCTTTAATAAACTGCTCTTTCCACCAACCCAGTTTCTCGCCCTTCCAAGGGGCCACAGCGCCTTCGTAAAGGCTTAATCGCTTGTCTGGTATTACCAAGTCTGGATCAATGCCCAAAACCTGGCTAAAGCCCTCACAAGTGGGGCAGGCTCCATAAGGATTATTAAAAGAAAACAAATTGGGTACGGGTTCTTCAAACTGAATTCCGTCTAACTCAAATTTGTTGCTAAAATGCAAGAGTTCATTCCCATCCACTTCTATATATACTTCTCCTTCACCCTCATAAAACCCTGTTCCAACAGAGTCAGACAAACGGTGTTCATCATCTTCATCAAATTCCTTTACTACCAATCTATCTATTAAAGTAAACAGGACTTTTTCTTTTTTGCCTTTTCCAGCCAGCTTGTCTAATTCCTTGTCTGCCTTTTCCAATAGCTCCTCAATGCGTAAAATGCTAGCAGTCTCTTTTGTGCTAGAGGGTCTTAGATACATTCTAGCAAAACCTTTCTGCATGAGAATCTGCAACTCCTCCTTGGTTTCCCTATTGGCGTGCTGCTTGAACGGCACCAAGATCACCATCTTAGCACCTTCTGCCAATCCTTTAATATGTGCTACCACATCTGCCACTTCATCTTTCTGCACTTCTCTTCCGCTAATGGGCGATATGGTTTTGCCAGCCCTTGCATACAAGAGTCGCATATAATCATAGATCTCTGTCATACTACCCACCGTACTTCTAGGTGTGCGGGTAATCACTTTTTGTTCAATCGCAATCGCTGGGCAAAGACCTTTGATATAATCTACATCTGGTTTGACCATTCGAGCCATAAACTGTCTGGCATAGGCACTCAAGCTTTCTGCGTATCGCCTTTGGCCTTCTGCAAATAAGGTATCAATGGTTAGCGAAGACTTGCCACTTCCAGAAACGCCTGTAACTACAATCAATTTGTTGCGCGGAAAACTAACTGTTACATTTTTTAGGTTGTGCACACGGGCACCATGTACCTGTATGGAATTGTCAATTATGGGGGCTTGAGCCACTGGGGCTGATTTGGTCTTGCTTGTCATTCGTTGGCAATTTAAACAGAATAATCATGCTTAAGTTTAATAGATAGCCGTTAAATCTCTAATAATCAATAAAAAAGGGTTTAAAAATGTGAATAACCCAAGAATCGAATACAATGTTTTTCACAACTGTTCTTGGGGATATTAAAAATGATAATTTAACATCAGAATTAAAACCAGAAGTAAAAATCTGGCCAAATTCTTTATCCAATATCCTGAGTTTTCCGAATCCTGACAAAACCTAATGCTATGAAAACATTGGAACATGTTTCAGACACTGAACTAATACGTTCCTTCCAAGACGGTGACACGGAAGCCTTTGAGGTATTGATCTATCGCTATAAGGATAAGATCTTCTCCTCCATTCTCTTCTTTGTAAAAGACAATTATCTGGCAGAAGACCTGTTCCAAGATGTGTTCATCAAAATCATTGATACGCTCAAAAACAAGCGCTATACAGAAGAAGGTAAATTCCTTCCTTGGGCCTTGCGAATTGCGCACAATCTTTGTGTGGATTATTTCCGCAAAGTCAAGCGTACCCCAGCTATCAAGACTAGTGACAACAAAGACATCTTTGACGTGATCACTATTTCAGAAGAAGGCCCTGACCACAAAATCATGCAAAGTCAAAGCCATGAGCGTGTACGCCATATGCTAGACCTATTGCCTGAAGAACAGCGCGAGATCATTGTGCTGCGCCACTATGCCAACCTAAGTTTTAAAGAGATTGCACAGATTACCAATTGCAGCATCAATACGGCCCTTGGTCGCATGCGCTATGGTCTGATCAATTTGAGAAAGCTGATGGCTGAAAAACAGATTGCCCTTTAAGAAAATTTAAGTAAGTATCAAAAGCCATAAAAAAAGTCAAAACAGTTTGTTTTGACTTTTTTTTATTTCAGTAATCTTGATTCTCAAATAATCCTATTCCCCTCCTTCTTAACATTCTTCACTCTTCACTTCTTCCTCCCCACTCTTCACTCTTCACTTTCTTCCTCAACATTCTTCACTCTTCACTCTTCACTCTTCACTCTTCACTCTTCACTCTTCACTTCTTATTTCCCACTCTTAAATTTTGCAATCACTCCTTTCAGGTGCGCAATAAATTTATCTACGTCTGGATCGTATCCATAATTCACATCACTTAATGAATTACCCTTTAAGTCTAAAAATTTATAAAGGGGCTGGGCATTAAAACCAAACTTGGTTGTTTCATATTCTAGGTTCTGATTACCCACTGTTTCAATCCGGTCTCCATTTGGCGCAGTATGTTGTTCTTCCAAAGGCAGCTCTTTTGATTCGTCTACATACAAGCTCACCAATACAAACTCCTCACGCATCAATTTTAGCACTTCTGGATTTTTCCAAACCTCCTGTTCCATTTTTCTGCAATTGGCACAGGAATGGCCTGTAAAGTCCAGCATCACGGGTTTATTTAGGGCTTTGGCAGCAGCCATTCCCTCTTCCAAATCAAAATAGGCTATTAAGCCATAAGGCACTTCTAACAAATCCGTGTATTTCTTAGGCGGTTGAGCCGCAGAAGCATTGTTGCTTGTGCTTTTTGATCCATCAGCACCAGTTAATACATGCACATTATCCAATTTGTATTCCAAATCTTCTAAGTTAAATTCTTGGGTACTGGCGGGAGGAATAAAGCCACTCAATAATTTCAAAGGAGCACCCCATAAACCAGGTACCATGTATAAAGCAAAACAGAAACTAAAGATGGCAAAAAACAAACGAGGTACACTAATATAGGGTAGGTCAGAATCGTGTGAAAATTTCAATTTACCCAATAAATAAAGACCCATTAATGTGAAAATCACTATCCAAATCACCAAGAACACATCTCTATCTAACAAATGCCAATGATAAGCCAGGTCTACATTTGAGAGGAATTTCATGGCAAGCGCCAATTCTATAAAACCAAAAGTCACTTTTACGGAATTCAACCATCCCCCACTTTTTGGTAAGGATTGAAGCATGGATGGGAAAAAGGCAAACAAAGAAAAAGGTAGTGCAAGACCTACCCCAAATCCAAACATCCCAATAATGGGTGCCGAACCAACGCCGTTGGTGCTGGTTTGTCCCAACAGGGTTCCTACCAATGGGCCTGTACAAGAGAAAGAAACAATGACTAGTGTCAAAGCCATAAAAAAGATCCCCATTAATCCGCCCTTACCCGCTTTCTCATCGGCCTTATTGGCCCAACTATTGGGTAGGGTTAATTCAAATGCCCCAAAGAAAGAAATGGCAAAGACCAAGAAGATGGCAAAGAATAAAATATTGGAAACCGCACTGGTAGAAATGGTATAGAGCACTTTTCCGCCAAAAGCAAGTGTAAGTAGTAATGTAGGAATGGTATAAATAGAGATGATAGAAATAGAATACCAAACGGCATTTCTAATTCCTTCCGCCCTTGACTTGCTTCGCTTTAAAAAGAAACTCACGGTTACTGGAATCAGTGGAAACACACAAGGTGTAATCACTGCTAGTAACCCTGTTCCCAAACAGATCAAGAAAATACTCCAAAGTGACTCTTCCGATTTGGCATCTGGGGCCAAGGCCGATACGCTATTGGTAGCAGGAATTTTGAGTGTAAAGTTTGCTTCTCCACTAGGGAATTCAGCCTCTTTTTTGGCAAGCCAAGCAAAGGATCCTTTAAAGACCAAACTGTCTGCATTCTTGGTATGTAATGAATATTCAAAACTAACTGAGTCTGCAAACAACCGATAGCTAGCAGCCGCTCCTGGCGCTTCCTTCACCAATTGCAAGACACCATTTTCAGTACTGGTATCACTCGCTTGCAAAAGAAATGCAGCAGCACTATCTAAGTGCAAACTAGACACAAAGGGATCATCGGCTCCGCGCTGTTTTACTGAAAACAATTGTACACCCTTATCTAATTTGGCTTTGATCACCAACTTAGCCATACTGTCGTTTACACGCAATGCCTTAAAATCAAATTGCACAGGTTGCTTGTCCTGTGCAATTGTTTGTAAAGAGATCAGCAGTGCTGAAAAAACGAACAGTGTTAATACTGATTTTCTCATGCCCTAATTTTATTGCAACTTAATATCGAATGATTTTTTAGAAGGAGGTAAACATTCATGGTCATCACATACCATGTATTTCACTACTCCAGTAATATTGGTTTTCACACCCGCTTTTACTGTTAGCTCTTGGGTAAAACTTACTTCATTAGAATAGAATAACACGTCCATTTTAAAATTATTGTCGTGTACTTTCTGCAGCTTACCATTTTCTTTTGGCTTACCAACCACTGTTACCAATGGATTTTTATTCAGTTCTATTTTGGTAGGAATGGGGCCACCAGGTCCCATATTCTGAGAATACAAATGCCAAGGTTGTGCAACGGTAGCAGTGATCACCAATTGGTATTTATCCGTTCCTTTTTTAACAGTTTTGAAATCCCAAGAAACAGGATCCTTAATTTGAGCGCTTGCACCCAAACCCATCATGACTAAAAGTAAAACCAGAATATTTTTTTTCATTGTTGCGTTTTCTATTCAAATAAACAAGTGGGTTCAGTATTAGTTCAATCCCAATAATTCAAATACTTTCTTTCCGTCTAGATTACCCAATGCTGTGGATGTAGCACGTTCTGGGTGGGGCATCATCCCAAATACGTTTTTAGTTTTATTGCTAATGCCGGCAATATTTCTAATGGCACCGTTTGGATTAGCGGATGCTTCCAATTCTCCTTGCTCATTGCAGTAACGGAAAATTACCTGATTATTGGCTTCCAATTCATTTAGGGTTGCTTCATCAGCATGAAAACGTCCTTCACCATGGGCAATCGGAATTTTCAAAGCATCTCCCGATGCATTTTTGATAAATACATTTTTGCAAATAAATTGCTGATTGGCATTTTGTAATAAGACACCTGGCAACAAACCACTTTCGCATAAAATTTGAAACCCATTGCAAACACCCAACACTTTGCCGCCTTTGTTGGCAAATTCAATCACACTTTTCATCATGGGGCTAAACCTGGCAATGGCACCGCAACGCAAATAATCTCCATAAGAGAAACCACCTGGCAGAATAATGCAATCATCGGTAGTAAACATACTTAGGTCCTGGTCTTTGTGCCAGAGCATAATTACTTCTTTACCCAAATCTTGTTGCAAAGAATCCTGCATATCCCTATCACAGTTGGAACCAGGGAAGACTACCACGCCAAATTTCATATTCAAATAATTTTTACTTTAATTAATTGACCGCTTAATGCCACGAAGGTAAAGCTTGAAAACTTAAGGCAAAGCTATTTTTTGATGAGTTCCCAGTTATTATGTACAATCAAAACAATGGCTATCCAGAACAACAAATTGGGAACCAAGAGTCTTTTAGGGTATCCAAAAGCATTGGCTACAAATGCGGATAAAGGAATTAGGATCAAAATGCCCGAATCCAAACCAGCGCCAGAAAACACAAAGGGAATAGGCAAAAGGGAAAACAACAATACCAACATCACGGACCAGTTTTTCCTGATTTGTATCACCATTCGGTTATTGTATTTCTGCCAAAAATACATCCCTGCTAAAAGGGCCAAGACTAGGTAGCCAATACTAGCCAATAACCATGGATCTGGGTGTTGCAGCGGTAATTGAAAATGCAAACCAGGCAAATAGCTGGTCAAAGCAGCTAATTGGTTGTTCAAAAACAACCATGAAACCAAAAAATAATAGGGCAGCATAATACCCATCAATAGCACCAACCATTCTGCAATTCTAAAGGGTCTAACCACCGCCAACGCAAATAAAACTACCAAGATTAAGATAGCAGTTGGATGATAGGTCATAATGGTAATACTCACCAACATTCCAATATTGAACAAGAGGGTACGGGGAGACTGGTTATTGTACAACCTAGTTAATAAAATAAAGAGCCAAAGCACCAATGAATTACTAAGCAAAGCCGCAGATAAGCCAGACCAGGAAGCAATTAAACCCGTAAGTAAGACATAGGTCATGGCCGTGGTATAATTGGTAGATTGAAACATCCTAAAATCGGTCAAAATCATATTTAACCGAATGGCCTGAATCAAAATCACCAATTCATAGACAATGAATAAAAAAGTAGTAGGAATGCCAGTTAAATATTGATTCAGAAAAAGGGAAAAAAGTCCATCGCCCTTGCCTAAAATCAAAACAGGCTCCGCTAAAAAAAAGTGGATATGCACGCCAATGGCCAGCAGTACCAGAAAAAAGATATTAACGATTGATTTGTCTCTAAAAAGAAATACCACGGCTATTAGTTAAATTCAATTTTTGCAAAACAAGTGGATCCCCTGTATTGGCAAGGTATGATCATCTGTCTTGCCCCTACCTGTTTGCCATACCTTGGCATAAACTCATGTCCTCGATCCAAATTTTTAAAGGTTGGATTACGGTCTATTTGACCATCGGGATACAAACTTTGATCAGACAAGATCATGTCTCTTTTGTCCTGAATATTAAATAAGAAATGGGCTTTGTCACCTGTATTCAAAATACCATACCCAATAAAATTATCGGAATTGTCATCAAACTGTGACTTTCTAATCACATTGCTCCATTCCATTTTTCCCATTTTATCAAAGGAAAGCAAGACCACATTATCCGCAAAATATCTAGTAACAGGATTATTGTTCATCATGCTATACCTGCTCCAAGGATAATAACCCAAGGGTGAGTAGTAGGAATAATAATCCATGGGCGAATAGATAGAAGAATAGTAGGGTGAGCCGTATAAATAATCCCATCGGTTCAAGGCATTACCCCTACTAGTACTATAGGCAGATTCAGCAGCAACAAAAAAACCGCCGTCTTTTTTGAGGATAATATTTTTTAAAAAGAAATCATTGAAAGCCTCTTTCTGATTGCCTTCCATCTTGGCGTCTGCTCTAAAATCTGCGGTGAAGATTGTATTCATGGTAGCCAATTCCTTGTCTTGGAATTTGTCCCACACAGAATAATACAAACCATCAATATTGCCCCTGCGGAGTTTGCTATAAAAAGAAGTAACCAAATAATGCTTGTTCACATTATCCACTTTTACCCGAATATCATCTAAGTAAATACTGGTTAATTTTAAATTACGCACCACAATACTATCGGCCTTAGCAGCCTTGGTAATCAAAGAAATTTTATTGATATTATCATTTTGTGCGGTACCTGATCCTCGAATACAAACCAAGTCTCCTTCATTGTCCAAAGCAAACTCAGTCAAAAAATCATTTCGCTCTGGCATGGCCACCCTTATCATGGACCTTTTTTGCAAGACCAATTCTTTGTTAAACAATAAACTGGTAAGCAAATGGGCTTTGTCATTCTTGGTAGAAATTTTAAACACCAATACCTGTTGCTTGTTTTCACTAGTTAAAAAAGTATATACTTTATTACTATTGCTACCAGCCATATTGGTAGTATCTAGCACCACTGGTTCGGCCATTTGCTTTCCATGGGCGTCCAATTTTACCGCCATGGCGTATTGAATGCTTTTTTTCTGAAATTGGTAATAGAGATAGATAAAGTCGGGGTATTGCACCAATTCTACATCCACCACTTTTTCAGGCATAAAGTCTAAACGGTTCTTCTCCGTCATCTTCATATCAGTGTCATAGACCGTCATATAGTGCAGGTCACGGTAATTTTTATAAATAAGCACGTTCCCACTCATTTTGCCCACAATTTCAAAGTTGAGGGTACGGGCATCGTCCCTGTCAGGTTCAGAATAAATGACTCTTTGGCCCCAACTGCCAGAAATGCCCAGAAACAGACTAAGTACCCAAATGGCTATTGACTTTTGCATCAATTAGGTGATTTTTTTCAAATGTACGCTAACTAGGTTTTCAATAGGTGTAAATAAAAGGTGAAAGATTGCCATTCTTTAATCCCAATTTTACTGCACTTGATTGATTTTACGGCTACATTTGGAAAATAATAGCCATTTAAGAACCAACCCAGCATCGTGAGCAAGCAATTTAATAAGGTTACCAGCGCAGGATTGATCATTGCGTTGGGCATCATTTACGGAGATATTGGAACCTCTCCCCTATACGTTTTAAACGAAATTATTACAGGCAGAGTCATTTCTGAAGAACTCATACTTGGGTCCTTGTCCTGTATCATCTGGACCCTGACCCTTCAAACCACCGTGAAATATGTAATTCTGACACTGAAAGCGGATAACCGTGGAGAGGGAGGCATTTTCTCATTATTTGCACTAGTTAGAAGAAGAAAAAAATGGTTGGTCTTGCCTGCCATGATTGGTGGCGCAGCTTTGTTGGCCGATGGGATTATCACACCACCCATTACTGTTACTTCTGCTATTGAGGGTCTAAGGCAATTGCCCGCCCTACATAATATTACTCAGACTACCATTGTTGCCATAGTGATAGCCATCATCTCTTTGTTATTTTTTGTACAACAATTTGGTACAGCTTCCATTGGAAGATTGTTTGGACCCATCATGGCCATTTGGTTTACTATGTTGGCAGTATTGGGGATCATGCACCTTTCAGACGACATCTCTATTCTCAAGAGCTTGAGCCCACATTATGCGGTTGAATTGTTGATGCACTATCCCAAAGGATTCTGGTTATTGGGTGCGGTCTTTCTATGTACAACAGGAGCTGAAGCATTGTATAGTGATTTAGGACATTGTGGTCGCTCTAATATTCGTTATTCCTGGGTTTTTGTAAAAATCTGTTTGATCCTGAACTATTTGGGACAAGGTGCTTGGTTGCTGGCCAATTATAAAGACCAGATTATTCCTACAGAAGTAATGGCCGATGGATTTAACCCATTTATTTCTGTGATGCCGCAGTGGTTTAAATTGCCCGGGATTATTATCTCTGCAACTGCCGCTATTATTGCGTCACAGGCATTGATCTCAGGATCTTTTACTTTGATCAGTGAAGCCATGCGATTGAATTTGTGGCCCAAAATGAAGATCCAATATCCCACTGAAGAAAAAGGACAATTGTATATTCCAGGGATTAGTTTGTTGCTGTTTGTAGGCTGTATTGGCGTGGTACTCTATTTCCAAAAGTCAGCCAATATGGGTGCGGCTTATGGATTGGCCATTACCATGTGTATGATTAGTACTAGTATTTTGTTTGCCAATTTCTTGGTGAGCAAACGCGTATTCCCATTATGGATCTACCTGTATTTAGCAGTCTATTTTGCCATTGAAACATCATTCTTAATTGCCAACCTAGAGAAATTCATGCATGGTGGTTATGTAACCCTGATTGTGGGAGGTGCCTTGTTTTCTGTGATGTATGTATGGTATAGAAGCCGAAAAATTAAAAATAGGTATGTGGAATTTGTGCGCATGGAACACTATATTCCCATGATTCAGGAATTGAGCAATGACAAAACCATTCCCAAATATTCTACCCACTTGATCTATATGACCAGTGCCAATAACCCCAAAGAAATTGAGCACAAAATCATTTATAGTATCATGAATAAAAAGCCAAAAAGGGCCGATATCTATTGGTTTGTTCACGTTGATGTATTGGATGATCCCTATACCTGCGAATACAGTGTAGAACATATTATTCCAAACGATATCATACGCGTAGAATTTAGACTGGGTTTCCGAATGGAGCAGAAAATCAACCTCATGTTCCGTAAAGTAGTAGAGGAATTGGTAAACAACAAAGAAGTGAATATTACCAGCCGATACGAGAGTTTGGAAAGAAACAATGTGGTAGGCGATTTCCAATTTATTGTATTGGAAAAATACCTAAGCCAAGACAATGAACTCCCCATCTTTGAGCGCATAGTGATGAAACTCTATTTCTGGCTCAAAGAAATAAGTCTGGGTGAAGAACGCGGTTTTGGATTGGATCCTAGTAATGTATCGGTAGAGAAATTCCCATTGATTGTTGCACCTGTTTCCAAACTAAACTTGAAAAGGGTGTACCACGATTCCAGCGAATACGAATAGGGTTCTCAAATTTTTGTATCTTAACGGTGTTTGCCAGTAACACTGTTATATATCATCCTCATTTACGGGGGCATTCTTCTCTTTGCCTATTTGGTACAGGAGCGCTTTATCTTTAAACCAGAGAAGCTGCCTCAAGACTTTGAATACAAGTATGATGCGCCTTTTGAGGAATTGTTTTTTGACGTAGCACCAGGTGTGCGTATCAATGGCCTACATTTTTATTGCAAAGAACCAAAGGGGCTCATCCTCTATTTTCATGGCAATTCCAGAAGTATTAAGGGATGGGCTAAATACGCCAGAGACTTTTATCGTTTTGGCTATGACGTAATATTGGTAGACTATCGTGGCTTTGGAAAGAGTACCGGAAAGCGTGGAGAAAAAGACATGCTGGCCGATATGCAATTTGTCTACGAACAATTGTTGAAACAATGCCCAGAACATCATCTTTTGGTCTATGGCAGAAGCATGGGCAGTGGCTTTGCAACCAAGATAGCTGCAGACAATTCACCAAGGTATTTGATTTTGGATGCACCCTATTATAGTTTTATCAAAGTAGCCGAGCGATTTATTCCCTTTCTGCCCCACAAGTGGTGGTTGCGTTATAAGCTCAGAACAGACCAATGGATCAGAAAAGTCAACTGCCATACCTATATTATCCATGGCACCAAGGATTGGCTCATTCCCATTACCCAAAGTGAAAAATTACAGGCCATTAGTCCTCATAAAATCACCTTGATTCGAATTCATGGCGGTGGGCATAATAACCTACCCACTTATGACGAGTACCATAATTTTATCAGAGACATTCTCAAATATTGAGTGGATTGCCCTACAGAGTGTATTTTCGCCGCATGAAAGGCTTGAGCAAAAAACAATTCCGTTGGGTAAAAATCATAGTGGTTATCTATGCCATTGCAGGGATTGCTTTTTATTATCTACAAGAAAAAATCATTTTTCATCCTTGGAGCATTCCTACTGAACAAGCTTTTGATTTTAAGGAACCCTTTGTAGAAACCAATTTAAGATTAGACGAAGTAACCAATTATAATTTGGTACAGTTTAAAACAAAAGACAGTGTTACTAAGGGAGTGGTCTTGTATTTCCATGGAAACAAGGGAAACATTAATCGCTACGCCAAATTTGCCAAAAATTTTACCCGCAATGGTTATGAGGTTTGGATGATTGATTATCCCAAATTTGGTAAATCCACAGGGGAATTATCTGAAGTCAATCTGCAAGAAATGGCTTTGCAATTGTACAAATTGGCCAGAGTGCGTTACCAGCCACAGCAAATTGTACTCTATGGAAAATCACTAGGCACAGGTATTGCAGCACAGTTGGCCAGTATTAGAGATTGCAAACAACTCATTTTAGAAACACCTTATAATAGTATGGTATCATTGGTCAGACACTATGCGTTTATTTATCCAGTGGAAAGTATGCTGCAATACAAATTGCACACAGACCAATACTTACCAAAAGTAACAGCCCCTATTTGTATTTTTCACGGAACCGATGACGCTTTGATTCCTTTGAGCAATGCAGAAAAATTGAAAAAAGTTTTAAAACCTACAGATCAATTTCTGATTTTAGAAAAAGGCACCCACCATAATTTGAATAATTTCCCGCAGGTACAAAACAGCATAGACAGCCTATTACAAAGACCCTAAACCGGTTTTAGAATAGCATCTTCAAACTGATAACACTTCTTTTCTTAGATCTAAAAAGCAGGTGTACCAATTTTGTCAGCTCCCAAATTAGTTTAACTTTAGACAAAGCTCTGCCATGTCTATACTCTTGTTGGTCTTTGCTGTTGCTGCATTAATCTTGCTGATTACGGTAGTGAAATTGCATCCCTTCTTGGCTTTTTTAATGGTCTGTATTGTTACTGGATTGGGCAAATCCATGGAAGCAGGCAAACTCATAGCTTCTATTCAAAAAGGGATTGGAGACGTGATGGGTTCACTTTTGGTGATCTTGATTTTAGGAGCCATGTTGGGCAAATTGGTAGCCGATAGTGGTGCCGCCAATAAAATAGCACAAGCATTAATTCAAGCATTTGGTACCAAGCACATTCAATGGGCCTTGGTGCTCACCGCCTTTATTGTTGGCATCCCTTTATTTTATGGCGTTGGGTTTGTTTTATTGGTTCCACTAGTCATTGGCATTGCGGCTAAATATAAATTACCTGCTGTCTATTTGGGTTTGCCAACACTAGCTGCACTCTCAGTAACACATGGCTATTTACCCCCCCATCCATCGCCCGTGGCATTGTCTGAGCAATTTCACGCAGACCTTGGTACTACGTTATTTTACGGTATCATCATTGCCATTCCTGCCATCATTATTGCAGGCCCCATTTTTTCTGTGACTTTGAAAAAATATACCAATGCACCCTTGGCCATATTTTCCAACAAGGAAATTCCTGATGACCAATTACCCGGATTATTTGCTTCTATGATGGCGGCATTTTTACCCGTGCTACTTATAGGACTAGATACCTTGGTTAAAATCTGGATGCCCACAAACAATGCATTTACTAGCATAGTCCATACCCTTGGAGACCCCAGTATTGCCATGTTGATTAGCTTATTAATGGCAATCTATACATTGGGAATCAAACAGGGCAAAACCATTGCAACAATCATGGGGCCCATGGGCGATGCGGTCAAAGATATTTCCAGCATCTTACTCATCATTGGTGGAGCGGGAGCGCTCAAACAAGTATTGATGGATACGGGCATTAGCATTGATTTAGTACAACCCTTGGTAGGGCTATCTATTCATCCACTCTTATTGGCCTGGGGTATCAGTGCCATTATTCGTGTAAGCGTGGGATCCGCTACCGTAGCGGGTTTGACCACGGCCGGGATTGTTGCACCACTCATTGCAACAACGGGTGTGAATCCATCTTTAATGGTATTAGCAACCGGTGCAGGCTCACTCATGTTCTCCCACGTAAATGATCCTGGATTCTGGATGTTCAAAGAATATTTTAACCTATCCGTTAAAGACACTATCCGTACCTGGAGCATCATGGAAACCATTGTGTCTGTGGCCGGATTGATTGGCGTATTGATCATCAATTATTTTATCTAATATAGCGTTATGACAGCTGAAGAAAATTTTGCGGCACTGGGCTTGACCCTGCCACCTGCACCCAAACCATTGGGCGTGTACAAACCCCTGTTAATTGACGGAAGACATTGTTATGTTTCTGGGCATGGCACCGTAAAAAATGATGGATCCCTGATCATTGGCCGCATTGGAGAAACCCTAACACCAGAAGAAGGAAAAGCAGCAGCCCAGCAAGTAGGGCTAGCCATACTAGCTACTATCAAAGCCAACTTGGGTTCACTCAATAGAATCAAACGCGTGATCAAGGTTTTGGGAATGGTGAATTGCACGGCCGATTTTGAAAAACATCCGGGCATCATTAATGGATGCTCCGAATTATTTGCCAAAGTATGGGGAACAGACAATGGCATTGGGGTAAGAAGTGCCGTGGGTATGGGATCCTTACCAGACAATATTCCCGTTGAAATTGAAGCCCTATTTGAATTAGAAGAAATTGATTGAAATTAAATGGATAGATGATGAAATGGTATGAAGTAAAAAATCCGGAAGCCTTAGACACCCCTGCACTCTTGGTGTATCCGGATAGGGTAAGAGAAAATATCAAACAAGCAAAATTGATGGCGGGTAATTCAGCCAATTTACGCCCCCATGTGAAGACCAATAAAATGAAAGAAGTTTGTCAGATGCTCTTAGACGAGGGCATCCGCAAATTCAAATGCGCTACCATTGCTGAAGCTGAAATGTTGGGTATGGTAGAAGCTCCAGATGTGCTGATTGCGCACCAATTAACTGGACCAAAAGCAGCTCGTTTATTGGCCTTGGTGGAACATTATCCCAATACGCATTTTGCAAGCCTGGTAGACAATTTGCATACAGCTACTATTTTAGCTAAAACCTTTGCAACTGCTGGTAAATCCTTGGACCTGTATATTGATCTAAATGTGGGAATGAATCGCTCCGGGATTATTCCAGAAAAAGGATTGGATTTGTTTCAAGCCTGTGCATCATTAACGGGCATACAAATTGTTGGCTTGCATATCTATGATGGTCATTTACGCGATACAGATTTAGCAGTTAGAAAACAAAAAAGCAATGAAGCTTTTGAAAGAGCCATCGCACTGCAAACAGCCATTCAGGATACAACAGGACAAAACTTAAAAATGGTAGCAGGTGGTTCACCAAGCTTTCCTACCCATACCCATAGAATGGGTGTAGAATTTAGCCCCGGCACATTTGTATTTTGGGACTGGGGATACAAACATATTGTACCCGATGAGCCCTTTGAATACGCGGCATTGGTGGCTACCAGTATTATTTCTATCATGGAAGAGAATAGACTTTGTTTAGACCTTGGACACAAAGCCATTGCAGCAGAAAACCCCTTACCCCGAGTTCATTTTTTAAATGCGCCTGAAGCAGTTCCTGTTTCTCAAAGTGAGGAACATATGGTGGTACAAGTGACCGATAGCAGTAAATATGCAGTAGGAGATTTATGGTATGGTGTACCCGTGCATATTTGCCCAACGGTGGCTTTGTTTGCAGAAGCACAAATAATTCAACACCATGAAAATACCCAGCAATGGCAGGTGATTGCTAGAAATAGAAAAATCAACTTTTAATGTTTTTGATAGACGCTCATTTGGATTTGGCCATGAATGCCATGGAATGGAATAGGAACCTGTGCTTGAGTGTGCAGGAGATTCGTGCATCCGAAACAGGCATGACCGACAAACCAGATAGGGCCAGGGGAACCGTATCCTTACCTGCACTTAGACAAGGCAATATTGGTCTGGTGGTAGCCACACAAATTGCCCGATACGTTGGCCCCGGAAGCACACTGAAAGGATGGCATTCACCCGAACAGGCTTGGGCACAAACCCAAGGACAATTGGCCTGGTACCGCGCTATGGAAGCTGCTGGTGAAATGCGTCAGATCAAGGACCAGCAAGGATTAGAAGAACACCTGTCTTATTGGAATCAAGATCCTAATCACAAGGACAAAGCCATTGGTTATGTGTTGAGTTTAGAGGGCGCCGATTCACTCATTACACTGGATCATTTACATATTGCATATGCGTATGGTTTACGCGCCATAGGCCCCGGACATTATGGACCGGGCAGGTATGCCAATGGTACCGATGCTTCTGGTCATTTAAATGAGATGGGTAGCAACCTACTCAAAGAAATGCGTTCACTCAATATGATTTTAGACGCCACACATTTATGTGATGAAGCATTTTGGGATGCCATGGAAATCTATGATGGTACTATTTGGGCATCGCATAATAATTGCAGAACACTGGTGAACCATAACAGACAATTTAGCGATGAGATGATCAAGGCACTGATTCAAAAAGATGCCGTGATTGGTGGGGCACTGGACGCCTGGATGATGGTGCCAGGTTGGCAACGTGGTGTCTCAACCCCTGAGTCTATGAACTGCAATTTATCAGTGATGATTGACCACTTAGACCATATTTGTCAATTGGCCGGAAACACGCGCCACGTGGGCATTGGTACTGATTTAGATGGGGCATATGGTAAGGAACAATGCCCCTATGATCTTGATACCATTGCTGACATGCAACAACTAGAAAACATGTTAGGGAAACGTGGCTATACCCAAACAGATCTGGAAAATATTTTTCATAACAACTGGCTAAGACAGCTTAGAAAATCCTTGCCACACTAAGCCAATTCTTTTAAACTGGTTTTGTTGTTGCTTACCTGCAATTGATGGGGCAATCCAATTTTGATGGCATAATTTTCTTTTGCATGACTTACTGGAAAGTCAAAGCAAACAGGATAATCGTAATCTTCTAAATGTTCTGCAATACATGCTTGCACTGTTTTTCCAAAGGGCACAGTAGTGTCTTCCATATCGGTAAATCCACCAATGATTAGACCCGCTAAATCTTTTAAAAGACCGGCTCTTTTTAATTGTACCATCATGCGATCTACTTGATACACGTGCTCACCAATATCTTCTATAAATAAAATTTTGCCTTTGGTTTTTATGGAAGATGCTGTTCCAATCAAGTGCACTAATAAAGAGAGATTTCCTCCTATGATATCGCCATAGGCTTTACCCAATTTGTTCAATGGATGAGCAGGGCAACTATAATTGGTCAACTGCCCCTTGATGGCTTTGCGCAAAGACTGCACCCACTCATTTTCCGCACCACCATCATTAAAAGCACCAGCCATGGGGGCGTGAATAGAAGCGGTTTTAACAACGCTGTTTAAGTGCGCGTGCAGAACCGTGATATCAGAAAAACCTATGATCCACTTGGGATGCTTTTTAAATTGCTTAAAGTCTAATCCGTCAATGATCCGGCTCACCCCATATCCACCCCTACCACATAAAATAGCTTTGACATTTGGGTCATCCATCATGGTTTGTAAATCTGCCAATCGCTCGGCGTCAGAGCCAGAAAAATAATTTTGCTGCACCCCTCCCAAGGTTTTACCAAGCTTTACCTGATAGCCCCATGCTGCCAAGGTATTGATACAGGTTTGGGCTTTTTCAAGGCTTAAAAAGCCGGCTGGACAAACCAGGGCAATGGTATCGCCTTTTTTCAGAAAAGGAGGAATCTTAATCATGTTACGAATGTAAGACAGATGGGCTCACAGCCCAAAACGGGTATAAATTGCCCCTTAGCCGCGGATTGCTTAGTTTTGCCCTTCTTTAAAACAGTTTGGATTAAGATGAACCAGCCCAAAAGATATTTGATTACAGCAGCCCTTCCTTATGCCAATGGGCTCAAACATATTGGACACTTGGCAGGCGCCTACTTGCCCGCAGATACCTATGTGCGTTATTTGAAAGCACAGAAAAGAGACGTGGTATTTGTTTGCGGTAGCGATGAACACGGAACAGCCATTCCCATACAAGCCACCAAGGAAGGCACCACAGCCCAAGCCATTATTGACAAATACCATCCCATTATTGCCCAGAACTTTAAAGACCTAGGCATTGAGTTTGATATTTACCATAGAACCAGTTCTCCTTTGCACCATGAAACCGCGCAGGAATTCTTTCGTGTATTGAATGAAAAAGGAGATTTGGAGATCAAGGAAAGCGAACAATATTTTGACGAATCCGCCAATAGTTTTTTGGCTGACCGATATATTAAGGGTACTTGCCCCAACTGTGCTTTTGAAAGCGCCTATGGCGACCAATGCGAGCGCTGTGGCAAGAGCCTGAGTCCGGATGAACTCATTAATCCAGTGAGCACTTTAAGCGGCAACAAACCCATTAAAAAAGCCACCAAGCACTGGTACCTTCCATTAGACCGTCACGAAGATTTTTTACGCAATTGGATTCTAAAAGACCATGCCCAAGACTGGCGCGCATCTGTAGTAGGTCAGTGCAAGAGTTGGATTGATGGTGGTTTGCAAGCCAGGGCCGTAACCCGTGATTTGGATTGGGGTATTTCTGTACCAGCCAAAGACGCTGAAGGAAAAGTACTCTATGTTTGGTTTGATGCACCCATTGGATATATCAGTGCTACCAAACAATGGGGATTGGATAATGACAAGGATTGGAAACCTTATTGGCAAGACAAAGACACCAAACTGGTGCATTTTATTGGCAAGGACAATATTGTTTTTCACTGCATTATTTTTCCGGTGATGTTGCAATTGCATGGCGATATTCTTCCTGAGAATGTACCCGCCAATGAGTTCATGAATCTGGAAGGTGACAAGATGAGTACCAGTAGAAATTGGAAATTGGAGATGCAGGATTATATTGACGATTTTATCAACAAGGAAAACGGTGGGCCACAACTGGCCGATGCGCTGCGTTATTACCTAACCCAGATTGCACCAGAGAGCAAGGATAGTGAGTTTACCTGGAAGGGTTTTCAAGACGCCAACAACAGTGAGTTGGTGAATATTTTTGGCAATTTTGTGAATCGCGCCTTGGTGCTGATGCACAAATTGTGTAAGAGCAAAGTGCCCCCATTGCATCCTGAATTATTTGACCAATTAGACAAGGATACCATTGCAGAAATAGCTGCAGCAAAAGAAAGAGTAGAAGCATTACTAGAAGGATACAAATTCCGCGAAGCACTTTTTGAAGTGATTAATTTGGCCCGTACAGGTAACCAATACATGCAGAAAAAAGAGCCATGGATTTTGGCCAAACAGGTAGACGATAACGGTCAAGTATTACCAGCAGCACAAGCCGTAATTGACAATACCATGCATATCTGTTTGCAGATTTGCGCCAACCTTGCCATTTTGGTGAATCCATTCCTACCCTTTACTGCCAAGAAAATCTGTTACTTACTCAAAGTAGTAGACCGTATGTTGGAATGGCAAAATGCAGGACAATTAAATCTCTTGCGTGTGGGTTATAATTTGAGACCACCCGAATTATTGTTCCGTAAAATTGAAGACACAGAAGTAGCTTATCAAATAGAAAAATTACACAAGGCCTTGGAAAATTCTAAACAAGAACAAGCAGCACCTGCGGCTGAAACAGCAGCAGCGCCTGCATTTGCACCGGTGAAGCCAGAAATTGTCTTTGACGATTTTGCCAAAATAGATTTGCGCGTGGGTACCATTGTTAGTGCAGAAAAAGTAGAGAAAGCAGACAAATTACTCAAGCTACAAGTAGATCTGGGTTTTGAAACCAGAACCATAGTTTCAGGCATTGCCCTTCACTTTGACCCAGCTGCTATTGTTGGAAAACAAGTAACCGTGGTATGCAATCTAGCACCAAGAAAAATGCGCGGTATTGAAAGCAATGGCATGATTTTAATGGCAGAAGACGCCAGTGGTAAACTCCATTTTGTAAACCCAGAAGATGCTATTGGAGCGGGAGCGGGAGTGAGTTAAATATAATTGATAGTAATATAAAAAAAGACCTCTTTACGGAGGTCTTTTTTATTAGAATAGTCAGCTATTGATTAATCGTATTTAGCACATTCCTTCATCTCTCTCTCAGAATATGCATAACCATATTGTTTGAGTACATCATCTGGAACCCCGTTCCACATATTGGGCACATTACCCATATAGCCAATGTCTTTTACGCCAATTTCTGAAGTGTAGAAACCGGTACAAACTAGGTCACGGATTTCATTAAAGAATGCCACACCCTGAGCCATTTCTGGTTTGGCCTTTTCAGGATAGGCAATCATGTCTATGAGTTCAATTTGTTGCTTGGGAGTACACTTTACAAAAGGATTCCCAAAGCGATTCAAACACTGCAAGTCTAGCCAACGAAGACCACCTCTAACAGGCACTTGGTAATGCGGCATGTCTTTCATGATAAACTCCAAGAACTCAGGTACTTTGGCGTCTGAAGCAGAGCCGCTCACTTTGTCTTTTGGAATAATGATATCGCCCAAAACAGTGACCGTTGCCAATTCTTCTGCTGTGAAAAATTTGGGTTCGGCTTCTAGTCTTTTGAGGTTGTCTTTCTCTTCCTGCATGCGATCAGCCAGCATTGCATCTGGAGAAGCCGCAATAGCTTTTTTGTCACTGTTCTTGCAGGATTCTACCAAGACACCAGTGGCCATGGATCCTATCAGCAGGGCTTTGATTGATTTTCTTCTGTCCATAATATTGATTTACGCCGAGGCGATTACAGATTTTGTTTTTTCAATTCGTCAATGATGTATTCAGAAGCACGCATAGACAGGGCCAAAATGGTCCAGGTAATATTCTTGTCTGCTTGAGAAGTAAACTGACTTCCGTCTACACAGAACAGGGTTTTACAATCATGCGCTTGGCTCCATTTGTTTAGGGCAGAGGTTTTACGGTCTGCACCCATTCTAACGGTACCAGCTTCGTGAATAATATTACCCGGATTGTTAAGACCCCAATTGTTCTTCTCGTTGTCATCAGCACCCCAAGTAATAATAGCACCCATATTGTGCATGATCTCTTTAAAGGTTTCTTTCATGTGCTTGGCTTGCTTGATTTCATAATCAGAGTGATTGGTATGAAAACGCAGCACTGGGATCCCAAATTTGTCTACTACTTTAGGATCAATCTCGCAGTAGTTATTGATATTTGGAACTGCTTCTCCACGTCCAGCCATGCCCACACCAGCACCATAGAAAAAGCGTTGGTCTTCTTTTAAAGACTCGCCATAACCACCTGCGTCCTTGGTCTTACCATTGACTTGGAATTTGCCATTCTGACCTTGAATGCCCATACCAAAGCCATAAGCTGGTTGACCCATACCACCCCAGTATTCAATATGGTATCCGCGAGGGAAATCTAATTTTTTATTGTCTAACCACCATGGGGTATACACGTGCATACCACCTACCCCGTCTTCGTTGTAACGCTTTCTACCAAAAAGTGTTGGCAATACACCACCCATGGCAGCACCAGTAGAATCGTGTAGGTATTTACCCACTACATTGCTATCATTGGCTAGTCCATTTGGATGACGCGTAGATTTTGAATTCAGCAACAAACGTGCGGTTTCGCAAGTACTAGCAGCAAGGATCACTACTTTTCCAAATACTTGGTATTCCTGATTGTCTGTCTTGTCAATAAAGGATACACCATGCGCCAAACCTTCTTCATTGGTCAATACCTCACGCGCCATGGCGTTGGTGATCACGTCAATATTTCCAGTAAGAATAGCTGGCTTAATCAACACGGAAGAAGAAGAAAAATCGCCATAGACCTTACAGCTTCTGCCACACTGTGCACAGAAAAAGCAGGCGCCACGCTCGTCATTGATTTTCTTTGTTAAGATAGATAACCTAGAAGGGATAACAGGAATACCAATACCGGTAGCCGATTTTTTAATCATCAACTCATGCAAACGCGGTTTAGGCGCTGGCAAGAAAATGCCATCGGGATCATTGGGTAATCCTTCTACAGAACCGAATACCCCAATGAGTTTATCAATCTTATCGTAATAAGGTTTTACATCATCATAACTAATGGGCCAATCATCACCCAAGCCATCTACTGACCTGCGTTTAAAATCCTTTGGTCCAAAACGCAAAGAGATCCTTCCCCAGTGATTGGTACGTCCACCAATCATCCTGGCGCGCCACCAATCCCATTTGGCAGAACCTTCTTTCATGGTATAGGGTTCACCATCAATTTCCCATCCCCAATAGCATCCGTCAAAATCACCAAAGGGTCTAAACTTAGTGCTGGCGCCCCTTCTAGGAGATTCCCATGGATTTTTTAATTGAGAAGAATTAATAGCTGGATCATAACTAGGACCCGCTTCTATCAGGCAGACTTTTAATCCTGCTTTGGACAAAGTGTAGGCCGCCATACCACCACCGGCACCCGAACCTACAATTACAGCATCGTATTTCTTTGGCTGTTTCTTGATCTGAAGATCTCCCATATGCAACTAGAGTTTTGTATTCGTTAGAGAAGATGAATGTAAGAAAAAAAGTGAAGAGTGAAGAGTTAAGAGTGAAGAATGAAAAGGAATTTAGTGAAGAGTGAAGAACGAAGAGTGAAGAGGGATTAAAGCCAATAGATTTTGCTTGGGATTGGGGGAAAAATAAACCGCCCCGGGATTAATCGAGGCGGTTCTTTAACCAGGTACGGTTTAAAGCTATGGCTAAGACATTGCTGTCTAAAACCCAAGGTTTGGTACTTACCTACATTCATTCACTTCACTCCCATCATCCTGCACTCTTCACTCTTCACTTTTATCTCTTCACTAATTTAGCTACATCCCATGCTATTGCCACAGTTCAGGCATTTGTAACAAGTACCGCTGCGGATGGTGATATGTCCGCAAGTGTTACAAGAAGGTGCATCGCTCTGCATGTTCTTGGCCGCTTGATTTACAGCGTCCATACCATACTCAGCTTTAACAGCCACTTTTTCAACTTTCTGTGCAACCGGAGCAGTGGTGCTAGCAGCGGCAGGCGCTGTTACACGAATACTGCTCAACTCAGGCTTTCCCACAAAAAGGGATTCTCCCTCCTCTTCACCGGTATTGCCAACCGATGGTTTATCCAGCACGTGTACCAGATCGGTACGGTCTAGATATTCATAAGCCAGAGCGCGGAATACAAAGTCAACCAAAGATGTAGTGGTCTTGATATTTGGATGATCCACCATACCGGCTGGTTCAAATTTGGTAAAGACAAATTTCTCTACAAATTCATCCAGTGGCACACCGTATTGCAAGCCAACAGAAATGGCAATAGCAAAACAGTTCATCAAGCTTCTAAGGGTAGAACCCTCTTTGGCCAAGTCTATAAAGATTTCTCCCAATGTTCCATCTTGGTATTCACCGGTGCGCAAGAACAATACTTGTCCGTTGATCTTGGCTTTTTGGGTAAATCCTCTACGTTTTGCAGGGAGTGATTTTCTTTCAACAATCTTAGACAATGCGCGTTTGAGTTGGGTATCAGAAGATGCCTGCATACGCTTGGTTACTTCTTCTAATAATTCTTCAACGGTTAATTTGCCTAGGTCTACAATATTACTTTCTGGTGTTGCATTTTCTTCAGCAACCACTTCTTCAGCCGCTTCTTCAGATTTTTTCTTCTTGTCAGATTTGTTGCTCAAAGGCTGGCTTAGTTTAGAACCATCGCGATACAACGCATTGGCTTTAAGACCCAAGCTCCAGCTCAAGTGATAGCACTCTGCAATCTCTTCTACCTTGGCTTCGTTTGGAAGGTTGATGGTTTTAGAAATAGCACCACTCAAGAATGGTTGACAAGCAGCCATCATTTTAATGTGGCCATGTGCGTGAATATAACGCTCACCTTTTTTACCACACTTGTTAGCGCAGTCAAATACTGGCAAGTGTTCTGGTTTTAACAAAGGCGCACCTTCAATGGTCATGGTACCGCAGATATAATCATTTGCTGCATCAATCTCATCTTCTGTAAAGCCAACTGCTTCAAGCAAGTTAAAGCTCCAGTCACTGTACTCTGCTTCAGTAAATCCAAGGCGTTGCATACAAGCATCACCCAAGGTAAAACGGTTAAAGATGAATCCTATTTCAAAAGCAGAACGGGCAGCGCCATTTAGTTTTTCAATTTCTTCTTGTGTAAATCCTTTTTCAGCCAAAGTCTTGTTATTGATAAACGGAGACTTTTCAAAGCTAGCAGCACCTACCGCATATTGCTCAATAGCCAATGCTTCTTCAGGGCTATAACCCAAGTTCTTCAAGGCTGCAGGAACAGATTGGTTGATGATTTTGAAATATCCACCACCAGATAATTTTTTGAATTTCACCAAGGCAAAATCAGGTTCAACACCGGTAGTATCGCAATCCATTACCAGACCAATGGTTCCAGTAGGTGCAATCACGGTTGTTTGCGCGTTGCGATAGCCGTGTTTTTCACCCAATTGAACTGCATCATCCCAAGCTTTGGTAGCGTGTTTTAACAAGATATCTGGACAGTATTTGGCGTTGATCCCAACTGGTTTCACGCTCAATCCTTCATAAGCTTCGTTAGCATCGTATGCAGCAGCACGGTGGTTGCGCATAACCCGGAGCATGTCTTGCTCATTTTCTTTGTATCTAGGGAAAGCGCCTAAGAAAGCAGCCATCTCTGCAGATGTTTTGTAAGCAATACCAGTCATGATAGCGGTAATTGCACCGGCAATACCACGCGCTTCTTCGCTATCATAAGGAATACCACTAACCATGAGCATGGTACCCAGGTTGGCAAAACCAAGACCCAATGTGCGGTAATCGTAAGACAATTCAGCTACTTCTTTAGAAGGGAACTGCGCCATCAATACAGAGATTTCCAAAACAGTGGTCCACAAGCGACAAGTGTATTCAAATCCTTCAACGTCAAATTTATTGTTGCTGGTATCAAAGAATTTCATCAGGTTGGCAGAAGCCAAGTTACAAGCCGTATTGTCTAAGAACATATACTCAGAGCAAGGGTTAGAAGCGTTGATGCGACCACCTTGAGGACAAGTATGCCATTCATTGATAGTAGTATCATACTGTGTACCAGGATCAGCGCAACTCCAAGCTGCATAAGCAATTTGATCCCAAACATCCTTAGCAGGAATTTTTTTCATCACACGACCATCGGTACGTGCTTTTAATTCCCAGTCTCCACCTTCTTCCAATACTTTGAAGAATTCGTTAGGAATACGGATTGAGTTATTGCTGTTTTGTCCAGCAACAGTCATATATGCTTCACCCTCATAGCTATTGTCATATCCAGCAGCCACCAACGCAGCTACCTTCTTTTCTTCACCTACTTTCCAGTTGATGAATTCCATGATTTCTGGGTGATCCAAGTCTAAGCAAACCATTTTGGCAGCCCTTCTGGTTGTACCACCACTTTTGATAGCACCAGCAGCACGGTCACCAATTTTCAAGAAGCTCATCAATCCGCTAGAAGTACCACCACCGCTTAATTTTTCACCACCACCACGAATATGAGAAAAGTTGGTACCAACACCAGAACCATATTTGAAGATCCTGGCTTCTCTTACCCAGAGATCCATGATACCGCCATCGTTTACCAAATCATCGCTTACGCTCAAGATAAAGCAAGCATGTGGTTGAGGACGCTCGTAAGCATTAGAAGATTTTTTCAATTTGCCGTCTTTGGCGTCTACATAGTAGTGACCCTGAGGTTTACCAGTAATACCATAGCTCTCGTGCAAACCAGTATTAAACCATTGTGGTGAATTGGGAACGCATGCTTGATTCAAGATGCTATAGGCCAACTCATCATAAAAAATTTGTGCGTCTTGCTCAGAAGCAAAATACCCATAACGCTCTCCCCATACACGCCAGCAATTGGCCATACGGTGTGCCACTTGTTTCACGCTGGTTTCCCTTCCCAAAGAACCATCGGCTTGTGGTACACCCGCTTTGCGGAAATATTTTTGTGCTAAGATATCGGTGGCAATTTGGCTCCATTGTTTTGGTACCTCCACATTGTTCATCTCAAATACTTTTTCACCGTTTGGATTTTTGATTACGCTATCACGGTAATCATATTCAAACATGTCATAGGGAGTTACACCATCTTTGGTGAACCTGCGGGTAAACTGTAAGCCTTTTGCCTTGGAAGGAGTAGCCATAATCGGAGCGTATTATTTTGTTCTGGGTAATTGGTTATAAGCCCCGTTAACTAATTGTTAAGCGGTAGACGAAAATATCCTTCCAATGTCGATTTTCAATTTTGTAAATATCAACAGGTTGTGGAAAAGGAATGTGAATAATCCCAAACCTCAAAACAGGGTTGATTTTGCTGAAATGTCCACAGATGTACACAATTATTTGTGGAAAAATTAAGCGTTGAATGAAGTATTATCCGTAAATAGAAAAACCTTATACAAAACCCAGATTTCCAGCTTACTAACAGGAATAAAGTGTAAGAAACACCCTATTTGCCTATAATTGGAGAAACAGTTTAAGAATAAACACTATAAACAAAAACTTTTTTGCATTTTTGTAGCCAAGGAACTATTCTAAATCTTACATGAAACAGGCAATCTATCAACAATTTGTAGCGAAAAAACAGCAGGGAAAGAAGTCTTTTGCCGTGCTGGTTGATCCAGACAAGGTAGACGCAGCCAAGATAGAAGAGTTGGTACAGTTGGCGGTTTCAGCCAAAGTGGACTATTTTTTTGTAGGAGGCAGCTTGGTCATTTCTAACCATCTAGACGAGTGCATCCAACAGATAAAAGCTTCCTGTTCTATTCCAGTGATCCTTTTCCCAGGTTCACCCTCCCAGCTCAGCAAATACGCAGATGCCCTATTGTATTTGTCCCTGATTTCTGGTAGAAACCCTGAATTATTGATTGGACAACACGTGATTAGCGCCCCCTTTGTACGCAAAAGCGGCTTAGAAATCATGCCCACCGGCTATATGGTGGTAGATGGCGGAGCACCCACCACGGTTTCCTATATCTCTAATGCCTCACCCATTCCGGCAGACAAGAATGAAATTGCGCTCTGTACGGCCATGGCAGGAGAAATGTTGGGTATGAAACTGATTTATATGGATGCTGGAAGTGGCGCCAAAAGGGCTATAACAGAAGCCATGATTGAAAAAGTGGCCAAGAATATTGAAATTCCCTTGATTGTAGGTGGCGGTATTACTACTCCCGAAAAAGCCTATTTGAACTGTAAGGCTGGGGCCGATATTATTGTGGTAGGTAATGCCATTGAAAAAGACCCAACCCTGATTGTAGAAATCAGCGCAGCTATTCACAGTGTTCCAGTGATTGCTTAATTCCAAATCTTGATGACACAAAAAAGCCCAGCAGTTGCCTGCTGAGCCCAGATATGTTTGAACAATAAGATTATCTCAATCCCGCTACATTTACCCTAGAAGGGGTGTCTTTTCCACTCACAATGCCCTTTGAGCTTAACGCGATGGATTTGATAATCCTAGCCATATTTTCCATGTCTAAAGTACCAATCTCATCAGTCACTTTGTGGTAATTGGGTTCGCTATCCATTTTAGAAGTAGAAATGGTATGAGCTGGCACACCAAGTCTAGCCAAAGTAGCGTTATCAGAGCGATAGAACAAGTTTTGGTCTGTGTAAGGATCTGGGTGAAAAGTAAAACCAGTACCTTCTAAATTGGCTTGCAAAATCTTACCCATATCAGTTTGTTCATAACCGGTGATATAGGCAGAATTGGTTCCCCACTTGCTTTCTGTACCAATCATTTCAATATTGAACATGGCTTTCACGTCATCTGGATTAAATTGTCTAGAGCAATAAGTAGCTCCAAAGCCACCCACTTCTTCTGCGGTAAATGCCACAAAAATCAGGGTGCGTTCATTGTCTTTTTTGGCTTTGAAATATTTGGCCAACATCATTACTGCTGTGGTCCCCGCAGCGTCATCATTGGCGCCGTTGTAAATAGAATCATTGTTCACTGCCTTACCAATCCCCAAATGGTCATAGTGACCAGAGAAAATTACGTATTCGTTTTTCTTGCTCTTACCAGGCAAAACACCAATTACATTGGCTAATTTTTGTTCGGTAAATTCGTGCTTAGAACTAACGGTAAAGGTTTTGGGTTGTTCAGCAGCCAACACAAATACTACGCTATTATCGGCTTTGAACAATTGTCTTTTTAAACCCGTTAATCGGCCGAAGTTTTTTGCAAAACTGGTATCAACGGTTACAAAATAATTCTTACCAGACTGCACGTACTTGCTAGCTTCAGTAAATAGATTAGCGCCTTTGGCAATCATTACTTTTTCATAACCACTGGTTTCATTGATATTTAAATCTGCTTGACAAGTAACCACAATTACGTCTCTGCTATCTACCGCCACTCCGTTGAAATTGCAGCTAGCATTGATAAACTTAGGCTTTACCATCACAAATTCTTGTAAGTAAGTACCACTGTTTTTCCAGGTTTGTAAACCGGTTTGCTTAAACTCTGCTGCAATAAAAGCTGCTGCTTTTTCAATAGCGGGACTAAAGGTTCTGCGGCCCTGCATCTCATCAGAAGCAAGGGTGCGTTCAATACGTTCTACTTCTTTGGCATTGATAATTTCATCAATATTCTGCGCCTGTAAATAAGACACAGCAAATAGGCAAATAGCCAAACTAATTTTTTTCATAGCAATTTTTTCAGTGTTCAATATAAAACAAAAAAATAGGCGCAACTAAATCACGCCTATAGTAATTTTCTAAAATTTAGTGTACCCACCCCTGCACTCTCCCGATAAATCGGGATCGGCGCCCCTCCCAGGAGGGGATGCCTCTCTTCATACTTTTCTCTTCACTTTCTTCTTTCCTCACTCTTCACTCTTCACATATCTAGAGACTCATCATTTCTTTAAATTTCACCGTTTGTCTACGGCTCACTTCAATTTTCTCACCACCTTTTAGATCTACTAATAAACCACCATTAAAATAGGGTTCAATTTTTTCAATCCAACGAAGGTTAATGATATGCTTTCTATTTGCACGGAAGAACATGCGTTCATCCAGTCTTTCTTCTAGCGCATTGAGTGATTTTAAGATCAATGGTTTATTGGTACCAAAGAAAACTTTGGCATAATTTCCAACGCTTTCAAACAAACGAATCTCGCCCAGTTTTACAAACCAGCAACGCTCACCGTCTTTTACAAATACTTGGTCAAACTCTGTTAATGGACCACGATTCAAACCATTGAGACCAGCGTTTTCTTTGCTGATTTCCAAGTGCAATTTTTGGATAGCATCGGCCAAGCGCTTGGGTTCTACGGGTTTCAACAAATAGTCCAAAGCATTTACTTCAAAAGCTTTGATGGCGTATTCGTCATAGGCGGTTGTAAAAATTACACGGGGTGCTTTTTCCACTTCGGCCAACAAATCAAATCCGGTTTTACCAGGCATTTGAATGTCTAGGAAAATCAAATCCGGATTTAGGGTTTCAATTTTTTCAATGCCGTCATCCACATTGGCGGCTTCTTCAATGACTTCAATGTCTGAATGGTCTTGCAAGAGTTTTTTGAGCTCATTGCGGGCCAATCTTTCGTCGTCAATAATGATTGCTCTAATTGCCATAACGCTATAATCAAGGTTTAATAATGTACATCTTTTACGGGCATTTTTACTACTGCTTCAACCATACCACCAGCGGTATCCCGAATATCAAAACTAGCTTTTCCGCCAAATAATAATTTAAGTCTATTACGGGTACTATTGATTCCAAAACCATCGGCGGCAGCCTCTAAGTTCCCATTTAAGTGACCGGAATTCTGCACAATTAGTTCGTGGTGGTTGTCTTTGAAATCAGAAATCACGCGCACTACCCCACCTTCTTTTTGTTGGCTAATTCCGTGTTTGATGGCGTTCTCTACCAAGGTCTGCAACATCATAGGAGGCACGGGCTGACCCATGGTATCTTCATCAATATCGTACTCAATACGCAAACGGTCTTCAAAACGAATATGTTCCAAAGCCAGATAATCTTTGACAATCCCCAATTCTTTTTCAAAAGGAGCCAGCTCTAATTTTTCGGCCTGCATGCTGCTGCGCAAAATATTACTCAACTCTGTAATGGCAGTTCTAGCCCTGTCAGGGTTCTCGTCTACTAGGGCACGAATGCTGTTAAGGGCATTAAAAATAAAATGGGGATTAATATGACTCTTGATGGTCTTGAGTTCCAGTTCTTTGACCAAGGTTTCTAGTCTTACTTGTTGGATCTCATTATTTCTACCTGCTTCAATATAATGCCAAACAAAATAGATAGAAGTCCAAACAAAAATCAAGGGAGAATCAAAAATCAGATTACCCAGAAAACGCTTTTCAAAAGAGATTTTCTTAACGGGGTCATAAAGTTTGAACCATTCTACTATGGCAGAATTGGCCATATTATAAAGTACGCAAATGGTCAGAATTAATAAAGCCAACTGAAACCAACGTTGTTTCTGTGTTGGGGGGCGCATGTTAAACCGAATGATCAAGAGCCTGAGCAAATGGGTAAAGAACATGCCGGCAAAAACGCCAATGGCCAACCTGGAATAGAAAATATTGGTGTATTTCTGCTCAAAAACAAAGGCAAAAAACACCATGGCTAGGCTGTAAAACAACCAACCGCCTAACTGGCACCACCAATATGCAGATATTTTCCATCTCATGTTCCTGCAAAGATACCCTCTAATCTAGGCCCAGCTGCTCCATTTTGGGATTAAAGGCAAAATCGGTATCTGTTTGGCAGAAATTCCCCTTACCCGCGGCGAACTATCTGTTTCAAAGGGTGTTGTACTATTTTAACGGCAGCGTTTGCAAGCCGTAAATGCTTATTTTTACATCTAAATAAAGTCACATGGATATAAAGGCCGGTCCACTTCTACAGCAAATTGACAGCCCCGACGACCTTAAAAAGCTCAGCCGGGAGCAATTGCACCAGGTTTGTGACGAGCTGCGTCAGTACATCATTGACGTAGTGAGCGTTCACGGAGGTCATTTTGCAGCCAGTTTGGGTGTGGTAGAATTGAGTGTGGCCCTACATTATATCTACAATACACCTTATGACCAATTGGTTTGGGACGTAGGTCATCAGGCTTATGGACACAAAATTCTAACTGGCAGAAGGGACAATTTTGCCACCAACCGCAAATACAATGGTCTTAGCGGTTTCCCCAAAAGAAGCGAGAGTCAATATGATACTTTTGGCGTAGGCCACTCTTCCACCAGCATTTCTGCCGCCCTGGGTATGTCCATGGCAGCCAAATACAAAGGAGAAGACAGAAAGTCTATAGCGGTGATTGGAGATGGATCAATGACAGCAGGTATGGCTTTTGAAGCCATGAACCATGCCGGCGTGGCCGATAGTGACGTCTTGATTATCCTCAATGACAACTGCATGAGCATTGACCCCAATGTGGGAGCGCTTAAAGGTTATTTAACGGATATCACTACTTCACCTACTTATAACAAAATGCGCGATGAGGTTTGGAACCTAATGGGCAAATTACCCGTTGGCAAAACCTTTAGCCGTGAAATGGCTAGCAAACTAGAAGCCAATATCAAAGGTGTAGTGTCTAAAAGCAGCAACCTGTTTGAAGCTTTGAACCTGCGTTATTTTGGACCCATTGATGGGCATAATATTACCAAGTTAGTTGATACACTGAAAGACCTGAAAAATATTCCCGGACCAAAATTATTGCATATTGTAACCGTAAAAGGAAAGGGATATGCACTAGCCGAGAAAGATCAAACCAAGTGGCATGCCCCAGGTTTGTTTGACAAGGTAACCGGAGAGATTGTAAAGAAACCAATTACTGCCCCACAACCACCTAAGTACCAAGACGTATTTGGACATACTTTATTAGAATTGGCAGAAATGAATGATGCCATCATGGGGGTTACACCTGCTATGCCTAGTGGATGTTCCATGAAATTCATGATGGAGAAAATGCCACACCGTGCATTTGACGTGGGTATTTGTGAGCAACACGCCGTTACATTGAGTGCTGGTTTAGCCACACAGGGTATGCGTGTGTTCTGTAATATTTATTCTTCGTTTATGCAACGCGCTTTTGACCAAGTGGTGCACGATGTAGCCATTCAAAAACTACCCGTAACCCTTTGCTTAGATAGAGCTGGATTAGTAGGAGAAGACGGACCCACCCACCATGGTTGTTACGATATTCCCTATATGCGTTGTATACCCAATATGGTGATTAGCGCACCCATGAATGAGCAGGAATTGCGCAACCTCATGTATACTTCTCAATTGCCGGAAAACCAATATCCCTTTGTGATTCGTTATCCAAGAGGTGAAGGTGTGATGGTTGATTGGAAAACACCATTCCAAGCATTGACTATTGGTAAGGGACGTAAACTCAAAGACGGAGAAGGCGTTGCTATTTTGAGTTTTGGACACCCCGGTAATTTTGTCCAAGCAGCTATTCGTGAATTAAGAACCGAGGGGATTAATCCAGCGCATTATGACTTACGATTTGTAAAACCTATTGACGAGGATTTACTACACGAAGCCTTTAGCAAATACAGCAAAATTGTGACCGTTGAAGATGGAACCGTAGTTGGTGGATTTGGCTCAGCCGTATTAGAATTCATGAACAAATATGGCTATAAAGCCGATGTTACCATCTTGGGTATTCCAGACCGTTTGGTAGAACACGGAAGCCCCAAAGAATTGCATCGCGAATGCGCTTATGATGCGCAAGGTATTGCTGCAGCTGTAAGAGAATTAATGAAAGAAAGCATCACCGTTAGTATCACTATTGCGGGATAAGCTTCCAACATACTCAATAAAAAAGCACCAATTATCTTGGTGCTTTTTTATTGACTTACATGAAGCGTTTTTTTAATCCTCAAATCTACTAGCGCTGATTTCTTCTTCGGTTAAACCAGCATCGGCCAAGTCTGCTTCTCTGTTATCATTCCATTCAACAATAAAATTGTTTCTACCCTCACCCACCATCATTTTCATGAATTTTTGTTGGGTCAATTCTAAGATAGAGAGGAATAAGAAAATGGCGTGGATTTTGTCTTCGCAATCTTCAAATACTTTTTCAAATGCAACTGTTTTTTCCTTTTGTACAAAAGTGAGCATATAGTCACGGCTACCTTCCATGGTATGGTTGTAGCGCACCACCGTATGCACGGGTTTGTTCTGTCTTTCCTGAACGCGAAGCATCACTTTTTCAAAAGCCTTCATCAGCTTGAAAAGCGTGATGTTCTGGATCTCGGTACCCTCAGAAGCTTCTTCTCCAATCTCGGCAATTTCACGGTGTAGGTTACCACGTTTTACCATGAGCATACGCACCGCTTCCATTTCAGCCATTTGAGTGGCCGCTTCTTTAAAGCGTTTGTATTCCAAGATCTTGTCTATCAATTCTTGCCTAGGGTCAATTTCATTACCTGAGGAATCCACTTCTTTTCTTGGCAACAAGAGTCTGGCCTTGATACGCATTAAAGTAGAGACAAATAGAATAAACTCACTACTCAATTCAATATTGAGTTTCTCCCCCTGGTGAATAAAGTCCAAGAAATCATTGATGATCTTGGTAATGGGAATATTATAAATATCCAACTCGTCCCTTTCAATAAAGAAAAGTAAGAGGTCAAAAGGACCTTCAAACTGGTCGAGTTTGATTTGATAATTTGCGGTAGCCAATGGAAAATGTTTAATTGCAAAGAAACTAAAACAGCTGCAAAACAGCAGCTGTTTTAGGAATAGTTATCCACCAAATAGGGGCTTATTTTTTTAAAGCGTCCCTGATTTCAATCAATAATTGGTCTGTGCTGGAAGGTGCAGGAGGAGCTGCTGGTGCTTCTTCTTCCTTCTTCTTCAGTTTGTTAATGGCTTTGATAACCAAGAATACGGCAAAAGCCACAATGATAAAATCAATCAGGTTGGTTAGAAAGCTGCCATATTTTACAGATACTTCTGCAATAGCTTTTTCAACCACTTTTCCAGCAGCGTCTTTTACTTCTGGGGTGGCGTCTTTGAGTATCAACTTCTTATCATTAAAGTCAACACCACCAGTCAACATCCCAACTACGGGCATGACCATACCATCTACAAAACTGCTGACAATCTTGCCAAAGCTGGCACCCATCACAAAGGCTACTGCTGTATCTACCAAGTTTCCCCTAACGGCAAACTCTTTGAATTCCTTGATCATACCCATAAAAACAATTTTTTGGTTTTGCTGAAAGTAAAAAAAATATCCACAAGAACCATATTCCACCCTTTTTTCGGAGCTTTTTTTCTCCCCAACTTGGGTTTAAAGCTAAAAACCCCAACTTTGCCACCCATGCAAACCAAGGACAAACTGATTAACTGGGGCATATTTGCAGCACTTTCCCTGATCTGGGGCAGCAGTTTTATGCTCATGAAATACGGGATGCATACTTTGAGTCCCTACCAAGTGGCCACCATCCGCATCCTGAGTGCCGGTTTGGTCATGACGCCATTTGCCCTGGAAGCATTTAGAAAAATTCCCAAAGAGAAATTCTTATTGGTCATTCTTTCCGGTTTGATTGGCAGCTTTTTTCCCGCTTATTTGTTTTGTATTGCGGAACTTGAAATTGATTCTTCTTTGGCAGGAATCCTCAATGCCCTAACACCCTTATTCACCATAATTGTAGGCGTAAGTTTTTTTCAATTACAGGCCAGCCGTCAAAAAATCATTGGGGTCTTGGTAGGTTTTGTAGGACTATGTTTGCTCTTTGCTGCTCAAAAGAAAGTAAGCTTTGAAAATATTAGTTATGCTTCTCTAGTCCTTTTGGCCACCCTACTCTATGGGATCAATATTAATATGGTGGGCCGTCATTTAAAAGAAGCCGGATCCTTGAACATTGCCAGTATGGCGTTTGTATTCCTGATTATTCCCTGCTTAGTGATTCTTTATTACACGGGGTATTTCAACTTAGACCTTAGTTCAAATGAAGTACTACTCTCTACAGGTGCATCCATGCTATTAGGCCTCATGGGTACTGCCGTTGCCACCGTGATTTATTATATGCTGGCCAAAAGAGCGGGTAGCTTATTTGCTTCAACTGTTACTTATGGGATTCCCTTTGTTGCGGTGTTCTGGGGATTATTAGGAGGAGAAGAAATCAACCTCATTCAATGCGGATGCATGTGCATTATTTTATTGGGGGTTTGGCTATCCAATAAAAAATAAGGTCCGGACTTTCATCCGAACCTTGATCAATTTTCTTAGAACTATTTTTAGATAGTCATCATTTCTTTTTCTTTTGCAGCTAGGTGTTTTTCAACCAGTGCAATGAATTTATCTGTTAGGTCTTGAATGGTTTTTTCTGCGTCTTTTGCAACGTCTTCACTCAAGCCGTCTTTTTGTAATTTCTTTACCTGCTCAATACTATCGCGGCGGATATTGCGGATGGCCACTTTAGATTGCTCTCCTTCTCCACTGGCTCTTTTCACAAACTCGCGGCGGCGCTCTTCTGTTAATGGAGGCATGAACAAACGAATCTGAACCCCATCGCTCTGCGGTGTAATCCCAATATTTGCCTGCATAATAGAGCGTTCAATGGGTGCCAACATGTTTTTCTCCCAAGGTTGAATGCTAATGGTTCTAGCGTCCAATACCGTGATATTGGCTACCTGACTAATTAAAGTAGGGGCACCATAATATTCTACATGTATGCCGTCTACCAAACCTGGGGTAGCTTTTCCGGCCCTAATTCTGGTCAATTCCTGCTCCAAATGCCCAATGGCTTTTGACATGGTTTCTTCTGCGTCTATGGTAATCAATGCTATTGCTTCTGACATAGTGGTCTTTTTAAGAGTGGCAAAACTAAATAAATCCTTTCAAAGACGTCTAATTAGCATTTAGCTTTTATCTTCGCAGCCTGAAAACAACAAATATGGCAAGCATACAGGATCTGGAAAGGAACGCTTCACAAATGAGAAGAGATGTTTTACGCATGGTACACGCGGTTCAAAGCGGTCACCCCGGTGCGTCTTTGGGTTGTTCTGACTATTTTTCCGCCCTGTTCTTCCACAGCATGCACCACCACACCGATTTTAAAATGGATGGCAAGAATGAAGACCTGTTCTTCCTGTCTATTGGACATATTTCTCCAGTTTACTATTCTGCCCTTGCTCGCAGCGGTTATTTTGAAGTAAAGGAACTGGCTAGTTTCCGTAAAATCAACTCCCGTTTGCAAGGTCACCCAACTACCCACGAACACCTACCCGGTGTACGCGTAGCCAGTGGTTCTTTGGGACAGGGAATGAGCGTTGCCATTGGTGCCGCTTTAACCAAAAAGATTAACGGAGACCCACATTTGGTTTTCTCTTTGCATGGCGATGGCGAATTGCAAGAAGGTCAAAACTGGGAAGCCATTATGTTTGCTGCCCATAACAAAGTAGACAACTTGATTGCTACTGTTGATTTAAACGGCCAACAAATTGACGGACCAACTAGCAAAGTGCTTTCTTTAGAAAACCTGCAAGCCAAGTTTGAGGCTTTTAATTGGACCGTATTAAATGTAGATGGAAACAATATGGCGGAACTGGTTGATTGTATTGACAAAGCCAAATCCATGACAGGTCAGGGTAAACCCATTTGCATCATTATGAAAACCAAGATGGGTAAGGGTGTTGACTTTATGGAAGGCAGCCACGAATGGCATGGCATTGCGCCAAGTGACGCTCAATTAGAAAAAGCGCTGGCTCAATTACCTGAAACCTTGGGTGATTATTAAACTTAATATTTAATAAATAAAGAGCCGTCTAGTAATATTTAGACGGCTCTTTGTTTTTTAAAAAGTAGTATCAAATAGGCTACTTTCTAAAAAAAGTATTTCTTAGGCGAAGAATGTCTTCCTCTTTCAAAATCCTACCAAAGCGATCCATTCTAAAAACTTCATCATTTTCTGTTTCAATTTTTGCAAACCCATGGACAAAGTTTGAAATATTTTTCCCAATGGGGTCTATTTTTAATGGCATCCTATTTCCAAGCTTATCAATAAAATAATTGTACGTACTATCGCTAACAAGCGCAAACCCTTCTTTGCTAAAATCAGTAGCTCCTAAATACTTGGGAACAATTACTTCTTTTCCAGTTGTATCAATATATCCAATCTTAGTTTCTGATTTGGCTGTTTCATTATCATAAATAGTAGTAGTCACTGAGGCTAGGCCGTTTTGAAAATTTCTTATTTCAGTATAGACAGGCTTTGCAATAATTGTTCCAGCAGAATTAATAATTCCAAACAAGCCAGATTCTTTATCTTCAAATACGGCTAGATTATTTGAAAATGGAAATAATCTATTAAATGTTAAAGGCACAAGAATCTTACCGGTTTTATCAATAAATCCTTCGCCCGTTTGATTGGAAGCACGTATTCTCCCTTGATCATCTACTTCGTCTAAAAAAGTATACTCAAATGGAATTACCGTTTTGTCATTGATATCTACTGCCCCCCATTTGCCTCCAAGTTCAGCAATCAGTAAGCCATTCTTCCACACATGAATCATATTATATTTAGCAGGAATTATTTCTTTGAAATTTTTATCTATCAACCCTAACTTTTCATTTTTATGATAGAATTCAGTTACCCCATCGGCACTAAAACTCCCAACAGAACTATAGTAAGGAAAGGTTTTAGCAATTTTTCCAGATGCATCCACAAAACAAGCTTCCCCTATTCTGTTATGTCCAGCATAGAATCCATTTGCATAATTTTCAAGATCTTTTATTTCTGGCAAGGGTATTATTTCACCTTTCAAGGTAATTAGGAAAATACTATCATTATAAGTGGCCACAGCAGTCCCATTGATAAATTTCTGAACGTTCATATATTCAGCGTCTTGGTACGCTGCTAATCTTGCAATCTCTAATTGCTCTTCACTGGTATAACTGCTGTCAACCACACCATTTTTAGGCGCCCCATTGTTACAGGAAGATTGCATTAATCCAATAAGTAAGATGAGACTTGCAAGAATTTTTTTCATACTGATGTTTTTATTTTTAAGCGTCATTAATTTTAGACACTTACCAAACAAAACTATCAATCGCTAAATGGATGTATATACCCTTGGCAGGGTATTTCTGTTTTACTATATCAGAATAATATAACAAACCAACATTAGGGTAAATACTAAGACTTTAAAGAAAATGCTTGCAGACTTGCTTTTCTAGAAGGCAGGTAGGCTGCAATAAGTGCTATCAAAAATACGGTGACGCCTACTAGGGCAAAATCGGCTGCCAACATTTTTACGGGGTAATAGTCAATCACAAAAGTATTACCACCCAATTTGATGAGTTCAAATTTGATCTGTACCCAACAAACCAGTGCGGCTAATAACATGCCTGCGCCGCCACCCAAACCAGCTAGTAATAATCCTTCGCTGATAAAGATCCATTGAATACGCTGTTGACTAGCACCCATGGCTTGTAGCACAGAAATGTCTTTTTGTTTTTCTAATACCAACATAGTGAGTGCACCAATCATATTAAAGGCTGCAACTACCAGTATTAAAGAAAGGATGCCATAGATGACCCATTTTTCAATCTGCATCACGGTATACAAACTCTGGTTCTGCTCGTAGCGTGTTTGTACCAAGAAGCTCTTGCCCAGCTTGGCTTGCAGGTCTTTTTTTACTTGGTCTGCATTGGCTCCTGCTCTGATATCAATGGCGGAATATTGGTTGGCATTCAGACCCAACATAAATCGCATAAAGTCAATATTGCTAAACGCGTATTTGTTGTCAAAATCTTGCTGCACCATAAAGGTTCCCAAAGCCGTGGCGTTATAAGCATTGAGCGCATCGCCGGAGGCAAAATTGCTAGATTGTCTATTGGGCATATACAGGGTAACCGGACCAGCGGGTCTTTCAACGTCTAAGCAAGCTGCGTTTTCAATGCCCACGCCTACCACCAAACTGGGTTGCTCGGCCGTACCCAGTACAAACTTGCCCCTTCTAATATGGGTATTTAATTTACTCACGGCAGTATAAGTACTGTCTACGCCGCGGATATAGACAATAGAGGAACAATCTCCATTGGTGAGCACGGCTTTTTCTTCCACTACCCCACTCATGGCTTGCAGCCCCTTGGTAGACTGGATGCTTTGCCACTGCGCGGTATTGATGCTGATGAATTTTCCCTCTGCTGGCGCGATGCGTACATCGGCATAGAAATCGGCGTATAGCCCTTTTACCAAACCCTCAAAACCATTAAACACACTCAAGACCAAGATCAACGCTGCTGCGCCTACGCCAATAGCTACCACACTAATCCATGCAATCAAATTGATGGCATTGGTAGACTTTTTTGACTTAAAATAGCGCCAGGCGAATAATAGGTTCATGGTGATTATTCCGCTTCAGTATCTGTGCTGGGTGTAGTCGGTTTTTCTTCTTTGAGTTTTCTAAATACTTCTTCCATTTTGAACACATAGTCCAAGGTATCGTCTAAATAAAAATGCAAGACGGGGATTCTTCTCAGTTGGTGCTTGACCCTATTGGCCAATTCTTTCTTGATTTCCCAAGCCCTGGCTTCAATGGTTTTCATCACCGAAGCCGGTTCCTTAACCTGAAACAAGCTGATGTAAATCCTGGCTTCTAACAAGTCTGGGGTTACTTTAATGGATGAGATAGATACCATTCCTCCATCAATCATATTCAAGTTCAGTCTCCTGAAAATATCGTTCATTTCTTCTTGCAGGGCACTTGCCACCTGCCGTTGGCGCTTTCCTTCCTCCATTTTCTAACATTTGATTGGCGGTAAAATTAGTTACTTTGCCGTGTATTAACCGTTTTTCCTATTTATGAAGCGATTTTCACGCATACTTTTCTACCTAAAAGATAAAAAACAGAACATTGGGCTCTATGTGGTATTCAACCTCCTGTCCGTGCTCTTCTCCTTGGTATCACTGGCTTTGTTGGCACCTTTTTTACAAATGCTCTTTGAAAAAGGACAACAAGCAGCCCTGGCCAAACCCGAATTTAAATTAACCGCCAACGCGCTTCAAGCCTATATTAAATACGGGATGAATGACCTGATTCAGCAGCATAGCAAGGTCTATGCGCTGGCAGCCATCTGTATTTTAATGGTGGTTTCTATCTTTTTTAAAAATGTATTTGTCTATCTCTCTTACCGGGTCTTGGCTCCTATGCGGAACTATGTGATGACCAAACTCCGCTCAGACCTTTATGCCAAGATCTTGGAACTACCCATTGGTTTTTTCACAGAACAGCGCAAGGGCGATATTATTAGCCGCATGAGCAATGATGCCAACGAGATTGAATGGTCTGTGATGAGTACGCTGGAAGGTTTGATCAGGGACCCTTTACAGATTCTGATTATCCTAGCCATCATGGTGGCCATGAGTCCGGCTTTGTCTCTGTTCTTATTGGTTTTGCTACCCTTAACCGGTTTTATTATTGGAAGAGTGAGTAGGTCTTTGAAAAAACAATCTACCAGTTCTCAGGAACAACTGGGTACCCTCATGTCTATCTTGGATGAGACCCTGGGTGGTCTGCGCGTAATCAAAGCTTTTAACGCCGAGAAAATTTTGCGCAACAAATTCTTTGACACCAATGATACCCTCAACCATATTCGCAACAAGATGAATTTTAGAAGAGACCTAGCTTCTCCCATGTCTGAGTTTTTGGGCGTATTGGTACTCTCTTGTATTCTTTGGTTTGGTGGGCTCTTGGTACTAAGAGGTGAAGCGGGTTTGAGTCCTGAAAATTTTATCACTTATATCCTCTTCTTTACACAAATCATTAACCCGGCTAAGTCTTTGTCAACTTCTTTTTACAATGCACAAAGGGGTAGTGCCGCTATTGAAAGAATTGAAGAAATTTTAAAAGCACCCATTACGGTTGTAGACAAACCTGACGCCAAAACCATTGCGCAGTTTAACCATAGTATTGAGTTTAGAAATGTGTCATTTAATTATGACGAAATCAGCATTTTAAAAAATATCAACCTCACCATTGAAAAGGGTAAAACCATTGCCCTGGTTGGTTCTTCGGGTGCGGGCAAAAGTACTTTGGCAGATTTGGTGCCACGTTTTCACGATGTAAGCGAGGGAGAATTACTCATAGATGGGGTGAACATTAAAGAGTATAGTTTGAATAGCGTGCGCAACCTCATGGGGATTGTAACACAGGAGCCCATTTTGTTCAATGACACCATTGCCAACAATATTGCATTAGGGATTGACAATAGCAGCCCTGAAGCCATTATGCATGCCGCCAAAGTGGCCAATGCCTATAATTTTATTGAACTAAAAGAAGCGGGGTTTGATACCAATATTGGGGACCGTGGTTCCAAATTGTCTGGTGGTGAAAGACAGCGTGTAACCATTGCAAGAGCGGTACTCAAGAACCCTCCTATCTTGATCTTGGATGAAGCCACATCGGCACTTGATACCGAGAGTGAAAGATTGGTACAAGATGCTATTAATAATATGATGCAGAATCGAACTTCTATTGTGATTGCGCACAGGCTTTCTACTATTAGACACGCAGATGAAATTATTGTGTTGCAAAAAGGAGAGATAGCGGAGCGAGGTAATCATGATGAACTACTTGCTAAGAACGGGATTTACAGAAGGTTGGTAGACATGCAGGAAGTGAAATAGTGAAGAGTGAGGAGTGACCCACCCCGCCCTACGGGCACCCCTCCCACAAGTGGTAGGGGAATTTAGAAGAGAGGAGGAAGAAGGAAGAAATTACTTAATAAAAAAAGAGGATGCTTTATGGGCATCCTCTTTTTATTTCAATCAATATATTACTATTGTTCGCCGGGGTGTTTTGCCAATCCAAGTTTGGCCTCCAAACTCAAAGTAGCATGGGGTACGGCTCTTAAACGGGCTTTGTCTATCAATTTTCCAGTTACACGGCAAATACCGTATGTCTTATTTTCAATACGCATCAGGGCTTTTTCCAGATGGTCAATATAAGTAATCTGGCGGCTGGCCATTTGGCTCAACTGCTCTCTTTCCATACTCATACTTCCGTCTTCCATGGTCATGTAACGGGCATCGTCATTGTCTCCGCCCATTTCATCTTTACGGGTAATTAAACCTTGCAAATAAGCCAGTTCCTTTTTAGCTGCTTCTAATTTCTTAGAAATCAGTTCTTTGAAATCAGTCAGGTCCGCATCACTGTATTTAACAATGGATTGGTTGGCTGTAGAAGAAAGTTCTTCTCTTTTTTCCAAAGGTGTATACATGGGCCTATAAGGCACACTTGACTTGGTATTGGTCTTGGGCAATTTTAAGTCCTTGATGGGCTCTGGCGTTTTTCTCACGGGTTTTACCGGAGGTGCTGGAGGAGCCGGCGCTTTGGCCACAGGTGCTTTTGCCTTCTGAACGGGTGCTGCAGGAGCAGGTGCTGGTGCAGGTATTGGTTTAGCAGCAGGTTTAGCTGCTGGTTTTGCTACGGGAGTTGCTGATTTTGCCACAGGTTTTTGAACAGTTTTAGATGAGACAGCAGGAGCCTTTTGTGGCGCAGCCTTAGCTTGCAGAACAGCTGCTGGTTTTGCAGCCGGTTTAGCAGCTACAACGGGTTTCTTTACAGGTGCAGCTGGTTTAGGAGCTGGCTTGGGTGCTGGTTTAGCAGCGGGTTTTGCTACAGGTTTAGGAGCCACTTTTGCTGGTGCTGCCTTCTTTGCCGGAGCAGGCGCTGCTTTTTTTGCTGGAGCGGGCGCTGCTTTTTTTGCAGGTGCAGGAGCCGCTTTTTTGGCGGGTGCTGCTTTTTTTGCTGGAGCAGGCGCTGCTTTTTTAGCAGGCGCAGGAGCCGCTTTCTTGGCGGGTGCTGCTTTTTTTGGGGCTGGCTTTTTTGAAGGCATAGCGTTATCCTTTTTTTGTAACTGCTAATTTTAACAGGGTTTCATTGATCTCAATTTCAACGCCATCGGGCAATGTTGAAACCCATTCAATGTTGTCTGCCAAAATTTCGCGGCAAATATAATCGTTAAATTTAATAATAGACTGCTTAAACCCATCAGATTCAAGCAATTTTACGAATATACGGTCTGTTAATTCAAAACCGTTCTCTTTTCTAATATTTTGTATCCGATTCACCAATTCCCTGGCATCTCCCTCCTGTTTTAGGTCTTCAGAGAGCACAATATCCAAGGCAACGGTTAAAGCGCCCTTGCTAGCTACACTCCAACCTGGTATGTCTTCTGCCGCAATTTCTACTTCTGCCAGCTCTATTTGATAGGTCTCACCGTCTACTTGAATGGCTATTTGGCCATTTTTCTCTAGTTGTGCAATCTCTTGTTGGCTAAAAGCACCAATCAAAGCAGCAGCCTGCTTCATCTTAGCACCCATTTTGGCACCCAAGAGCTTGAAATTGGCCTTGATTTTCTTTTTGATAATGCCTTCTGTCTCGGTCAGGTACACCAATTCTTTCACGTTTACCTCGGCCAAGATCAGGTCTTGCACCAGTTCCAACTGAGCTTTCATTTCTGGATTCAGTACCGGAATCAGGATTTTTTGCAAAGGCTGACGCACTTTAATATTCACTTTCTTGCGCAGAGACAAGACCAGTGAACAAGTGTCTTGGGCCAATTGCATCCTTTCTTCCAAACCTGCGTCAATGGCAGCCCAATTAGCTACGGGAAAATCAGCATGGTGTATAGATGCCGCTTCAAATCTATTGGTTACCTCATTCAAATTCTGGAACAGGGCATCACTAAAGAAAGGAGAAATGGGTGCCATTAAACGAATAATGGTTTCCAAACATTCATAGAGGGTTTGGTAGGCAGAGATCTTGTCTAATTCATAATCACCCTTCCAAAAACGCCTTCTACACAAACGCACATACCAGTTGCTCAAATGCTCATCCACAAAACTTTCAATGGCCCTACCTGCAATGGTGGGTTCATAATCGTCCATGGATTCAGTGACTTTCTTGATCAGGGTATTGAGTGAGCTCAAGATCCACCTATCAATCTCGGGTCTATCGGCCAACGGTACTGGCGCTTCCTGAAAAGCAAAACCGTCTACATTGGCGTAGAGGATAAAGAACTGATAGGTATTGTACAGGGTTCCAAAGAATTTGCGTTGCACTTCCTGAATCCCAGCCAAGTCAAATTTTAAATTATCCCAGGGCGATGCATTGGTGATCAAATACCACCTGGTAGCATCAGCACCATATTTTTCAATGGTTTCAAAAGGATTCACCACATTACCCAAACGCTTACTCATTTTGTTACCGTTCTTGTCTAGCACCAATCCATTACTCACAACGGTTTTGTAAGCTACATTGTCAAAAAGCATCACGCCAAGTGCGTGTAGGGTATAAAACCATCCACGGGTTTGGTCAACGCCTTCAGCAATAAAGTCTGCAGGGAATGCTTCTCCCTTGTCTACCAAGTCTTTGTTCTCAAAAGGATAATGCCACTGGGCATAAGGCATAGCGCCACTATCAAACCAAACGTCTACCAGGTCTGACACGCGTTTCATGGGTTTGCCCGATGGACTCACCAAAATAATATCGTCAACAAAGGGTTTGTGTAAATCCAAAATTCCCTCGTGTAAATAGTGTTTGTTGACGTCTCCGCCCAAGACCTCACTGGCTTTGCGAATGCCTGCATTTAGCTCTTCAATAGAACCAATACAAACTTCCTCATCACCCTCTTCTGTTCTCCAAACTGGAAGCGGTGTTCCCCAATAACGGCTACGGCTTAGGTTCCAGTCAACCATGTTTTCCAACCAGTTGCCAAATCGGCCTTCGCCAGTGGATTTGGGTTTCCAGTTAATGGTTTTGTTCAACTCCACCATGCGGTCTTTCACAGCTGTGGTCTTGATAAACCAAGCGTCCAATGGATAGTATAAAATGGGTTTATCCGTTCTCCAACAATGCGGATAACTGTGTTCGTATTTTTCAACTTTAAAAGCGCGATTCTCTTTTTTGAGTTTGACACAGATGTCTACGTTAACGTCTACATAGTCTGTTTCATCTTTGTAATTCTTGACATACCTATTGCTAAACTCACCCAGTCCGTCTACAAATTTTCCTTGTTTGTCAACCATGGTCAGGATGCCAATATTGGCTTTCTTACCCACTTTATAGTCATCCGCACCAAAGGCTGGGGCAGTATGCACAATACCTGTACCGTCTTCTGTGGTTACAAAATCTCCCACAATTACTTTAAAAGGTTCTGCGCCTGGCGCGATGCTCTCAATGACAGCAGGGCTATTGGCTTCATAAGGCATCAGCTGCTCATAGCGAGCGTTCTCTACTTGGGCACCTTTGAATTTTGTCAAAATGGTCCAAGGCAATAATTTGGTTTCAGCTGTATGATTGTCAAAATCACCATTCTCACCCTCTGGCTTGAAATACTTGCCAAGCAAGGCTTCTGCCAATACCAGGTTAACTGGTAAAGCCGTATAAGGATTAAAAGTCTTCACCAACACATAGTCAATATTGGGTCCAACGGTTAAGCCAAGATTGGATGGCAGTGTCCAAGGAGTAGTGGTCCAAGCCATAAAGAATACTTGGTCCGTTCCTGCTGCATCAAATAAAAATTTGGTCTTATCATCATTGATGGCTTTGAACATGGCCACAGCCGATGTATCCTTGACGTCTTTATAAGTGCCCGGTTGGTTTAATTCGTGAGAACTCAAACCCGTACCAGCGGCTGGTGAATAAGGTTGAATGCTCACGCTTTCATAGAGCAATCCTTTTTTGTAGAGCTCACTCAAGATCCACCAAAGGGTTTCAATATAATCGTTTTCAAAAGTGATATAGGGATCATTCAGGTCTACCCAATAACCCATTTTGGTAGTGAGTTCGTCCCATTTGTCTTTGTAACGTAAAACCGCTTCGCGGCATTTTTGGTTGTATTCCGCAATGCTGATTTTCTTGCCAATATCTTCCTTGGTAATCCCCAATTCTTTTTCAACACCTAACTCTACGGGTAGTCCATGGGTATCCCATCCGCCCTTGCGTTTTACCTGAAAACCTTGCATGGTTTTATAACGGCAAACCATGTCTTTGAGAGTTCTGGAAATCACGTGGTGAATCCCGGGCATGCCATTGGCGCTGGGTGGTCCTTCGTAAAAAACAAAGGGCTTTTTGCCTTCTCTTAAAGAAATGCTCTTTTCAAAAGCCTGTGATTCCTTCCACTGAGACAGGATCTCCTGCTCTATCTTGGGCAGGTTTAAACCAGAGAATTCGGGATACTTCATACTGCTAAGACGCTTTACCAATCTGTTTTTAAGGCGGCAAAGGTACGAATATGAGAACAGAAAACCCCAGTTTTTGGCTGGGGTTTTCCTAGTATGTTAAAAAGGGGGATGACTAGAAACTATTGCTACCATTTGGTTGGTAAGTATATTGGAACTTATACAACAACTGAGATGGCGTAGGACCTGTAAATGGTGCATAATCTACCGCCAATAATTGCATTTTGGCATAATGGGCACCATCGGCAGTGCGGAAAAAGAACACTTTACCCGCTTTTGGAACAAGGGAACGGCTCACGGAATTGTAATCATACCAGCTGCCGTCTTTAATGGCCAATTTGGTACTGGTGGTGTCATAAGCGTAACCTGAAGTAGGTGCTGTATTCAAGTTAGCAAAAATGCCGTCTTGCAGAATCACACCCGCTTTACCCGGACCACTAGCATTGCTGTTGACCAAGAAAGTGGTGAGTCTTAAACCAAAATCCCATTTAGCCGTGGTAGAATCTGTATTGGCTACCAAGGCACTGTCTTTGAAACCAAAAAACGCAAATGGTTTGGTAGCACTAAAATTCACGGTAAGTGTTTGGGTACGGCTAAAAGCTGGTACAGCAACAGGTGTAGCTTCGTCTTTTTGACAAGCAGTAAATACAAGGGCAATAGCCAGAATGAGGATGAAATTGAAACGGTTTTTCATGTTATGGGAGTTTATGTTTTGTAGGTTGATGAATATTCAAATTGAGGTTGATAAAATAAGTTCTGCCCGGGATATTGCTCAGCTGAACAGGATTGGTATAGTCTAACAAATTTTCTGCACCAATTTGTACGCGAAGATGACTACCAATGGTTTTGCTTGCAGCCAAATTGAGCATCCAATAACCTGGTGTTAATTCTGATTCGTTGTCAATAATATTGTTGCCGTTTTTATCCATGAACCCAAAAGCACCACGGTAAACGGCTCTGAAATATGCATCAAATCCGGCTGTTGGCTCTTCGTATAAAACCTTGGCATTCAAACTATGCTTAGACCTATTGGCTAAGCCTACATAATCCTGACGAGTAAGCAAACTAGATTGAAGGGTAATAGGGTCACGCTTGTACAACAAATCATTATCAATATTTTCCAGAACCTGTTTGTCTTTGGCTAGTAAAAATTGGTATCCACCAGACAAACGAATCTGTTTGGTTAATTGATAAGACAGATCCATTTCTGCACCTTGTGTAAATACATTGCCCACATTGCGATAAGAGTAAATAGGGAGGCTATTGGTTCTGGTAAATGGTAGTGCGTAGACATCAATCAAGTTGCTGATATTATTTCTAAACAAACCCCATTCTGCTACCAGTTTTCCACTGGTATATTTGGCTCCTAGATGCATGCCAAAACTGGTTTCTGGTTTGAGACCAGTTGCATTGGTATAAGGGCTAATATCGGCGCCAGCCTGTAAAAGTCCTTGCTGTTGTAATTTCCCTAATTCCTGTCCAAGGGTTGCGGAACCCAACAAAGAATAACCAATCTGTGCATTGTAAAAATTCAGGTACATATGCCTAAAGTCTGGCGCTTTAAAACCCCATCCGGCAGAAGCTGTGAATTTCCAATGTGCATTGGGTTTATAAGCCATGGCCAATCTTGGACTTAAGTGCAGGTCAAAATCTGTGCGTTTGTCTATACGGGCTCCAGCTATTAGTGTTAATTTTTGAGAGAGCAAATACCATTCTTTTTGTGTGAATCCATACACCGTAGCTAGGTTCTGTTTGCCCGCATACCTAGATGCATCAATCATTTCAATATTGCTACCAAAGCCTGCTACGTATTGGCTTTTGCCAGGTCTATTTTTTTCATATTGAATTTCTGGCTTGAACACCGATTGGTCAAAACTGGTCTCGTCAAAACGCAGACCGGTCTTGTCTAAATTCACAAAAGATTCATTGGTATAACGATCATAAAAACCACGAACATATAATTTGCTATTGCTACTTAACAACCATTTGAATTGGGCAAAAGCACTCCTATCTGTTTCTGTTGTATAACCACTTGCAATGGCTGGTAGGTTCTGATAAAAAATTTGATAATTATTGTCTTGCTTGGCGTCATAATTGCGCAAGGAAACCAGCAATTGTAATTTGTTACTTAACTCTTGTGTAATTTTTAATTGACCATTCCAATCTCTATAAGGATCCACAGTTTTACCATAGATAGTAGGATCCAAATCATAGCCATCTGTAGAGAGTCTATTTAGAAAAAATTGAATCCCTGTTTTGTGAATGCGATTGGCATAAGACAAAGTACCACCCCATGTATTATTGGTTGCGTGGTGTAATTGAAAACCAATATTTTCTTTTGCAGGCATGTCAGTTAAAATATTGATCACCCCCGCCATGGCTTCAGAACCATATAAACTTGAAGAAGGACCTTTTACTATTTCTACCTGTTTAATATTACCTGTGGCCAGTCTACCCAATTTTAGGATTCCGGCATTTCTTCCTACCAATGGTTCGCCGTCTAATAAGATGGCCGTATAAGCCGGATCCAATCCCAACATTTGAACACCTTGTCCAAAAGGATTGGGATATCCATTGAGTGAGGTTCCCAACGCACTATTGACTATCACAATCCCAGTTTGTTCTTGCAAAATATCTTGGATGCGCAATGAGCCAGTTTGGGAAATGGTCTTCTTACCAATCAATATAACGGGCACGGCCACATTACCCATTTTGCGTTCAGAACGATTGGCGGTAACCACCACGGTTTCACTACTACCATCAAGGGTATCTTTGAATACCCTTTGTTGGGCAATAGCCTGTAATTGAAACAGGGCTAGGACGATGCTAAAAAAGTAGTGGGTCTTTTTCATTTGCTTTACAATGCAAAATTTCATTTAGAAACCAGCAGTTTTGCCATAGAATTGTCAAACGATGCGCAAAAAAACTTTATGACAAACAAATGACAGGACAAAAAATAGCAAACTGACGAATGTCATTTTTTTCTGCTGCAAACCAGCTTATCAATGTGCCAACAACAATCGATTTCTGAGTGGATGCATTATATTTGAAGCATGAAAATTGCCTTCTTCTCTACCCAACCCTACGATATTGTTTTTTTCAACAAACACAAAGACGAATACGGCTATGAACTAGTCTATTTTGAAAGCGCTCTAACAAAAGAAACCGCCAATCTGGTAGATGGTGCGGAAGCTGTTTGTGTGTTTGTCAATGACAAACTTGGCGCTGACGTGATGGATGCTTTGGCGGCAAGAGGCGTTAAAATTATTGCGCTTAGGTGTGCTGGGTTTAACAATGTAGACTTGGAAGCTGCCAAACGCAATGGAATTCAGGTTTGCCGTGTTCCAGCTTATTCTCCAGAAGCCGTGGCAGAACATGCAGTAGCCATGCTTCTTACTTTGAATAGAAAAACCCATAAAGCCTATAACCGGGTACGTGAGCAGAATTTCTCATTAAACGGTTTATTGGGTTTTGACGTACACAATAAAACAGTGGGCGTAGTGGGTACCGGCAATATTGGAAAAGCTTTTTGTAAAATCATGTTGGGCTTTGGTTGCAAGGTTAGCGCCTTTGATGTGATTGCCAACAAAGACCTAGAAGCCATGGGTGTGGAATTCAAACCCTTGAGTGAGGTCTTGGCCTGCGATATTATTTCTCTGCACTGCCCGCTCAATGACCAGACCAAACATATTATCAACGATGAAACCATTGCCATGATGAAAAAGGGTGTAACCCTCATTAATACCAGCCGTGGCGGACTCATTGATACCAAGGCGGTAATCAAGGCTTTGAAAGCTGGTCAGATTGCTTATTTGGGTATTGACGTTTATGAGCAGGAAGAAAAACTGTTTTTCAGAGACTTATCTTCCGATATTATTCAGGATGACCTGATCCAGCGTTTGATGAGTTTTCCCAATGTGCTGATTACTGCACACCAGGCATTTTTTACCGAAGACGCCCTGAGTCAGATCTCTCAAACAACGTTAAAGAATATCAAAGATTTCCATGAAAAAGGAAAATTGGAAAATCAAGCTGCATTTTTAGCTTAATTTCCCTCTAGTAAATGTGCACCCATTCACCAAATCTACTAGCACCTGCATGAAACAATTGGTAAAAAAACTCTTTGCTTGCGCGATATTCCTGCTGGTATTGGCCGGATGTCAGAAAGAATTGAGTGTAGAAAATAATATGGGGGGGGCCAAAGCAGAGGGAACTTTGCTGGATTCCATGGGCAATTGCCAGTCTGCCATTGTTCGTGGCTCCTTTGTCATGGATAGCACCATGACAGATAGCAATTACGCCATCATTAATGTGAACTTTACAGGAACAGGCAAATATTTGATTACCACAGATACCGTAAATGGGATTTGGTTTGTTGATTCTGGTTATGTGCAGGTAGCAGGTGCCACATCTATAAAACTAAAAGCTTACGGTACACCCATCTTACCCATTGCTAGTAATTTCTTGGTGCAATTCAATGGCCAGTTTTGCAGCATTTCTACCACTACTATTGCAGAACTAGATTATTTACCAACCAATGCAGGATCTACCTGGACCTATCAATACCTACCAAGTCTCATAGGTGGTTCAGGACCCTTGGATAGTTTTAAACTCACTACCCTAGCCCAGTATATTCCTTATAATAGCAAGAACTATTACCAATACGCTACCAGCTTGTCCGATACCTTTTATTTTGCCAAAGACGCTGCTGGCACTTACTATGAATTTGGCACCGTAGACTTTGACTATACCAGCATCTTTGATGATATTGGTGGCTTTATTGAATACCCTTATCTCAAAGACAAATCACCTGTTGGTACCACTTGGGAAAGCGATGAAATGGACGTGTTATTTGGTAGTTTTATTGGCGCCACGGTAAAGCCTGGTGTGGCCAAAACCGTCTTTACCATTGCAGGTGTGAATCAAACCATGACCATTGCGGGTAAGACACTAACCAATGTAATCACGGTAAAAAGAGAGATCTACTTTAAAGAAACTGGAGGCATTGGATTTACCAAAATCTTGACTGGTACAGCATCCTATGCCAAGGGCATTGGCATGGTTGACCAGAATATTGTGCTTTCTGGCACCAGCTCTCAAAGCGTCACCGCTACTAACTGGAAAATCAATTAATTAATCTGGGTATTGTCATCCACTACGCTACGGGTTTCCACCGTTTCGTGTTGGGCAGATTCTGGCTTGTTGAAAAACTTGTTCTGAAAAGCTAGAATAATCATCACGCCAACAGAAATGGCTGCGTCGGCAATATTGAATACGGGTCGGAAAAACTCCAATTCATCTCCTCCCCAAAAAGGTACCCAAGCTGGAAAATGTGCATTGCGTACAATAGGAAAATAGAACATGTCTACCACTTTGCCGTGTAAGAAACTGGCATAGCCACCACCCGGAGGCATAAACCTAGCCACGTTTTGGCTTAAAGGATTGCTTTGTTCAAAGATTAAACCATAAAACAAGCTATCAATTAGATTACCCAGTGCACCAGCATATATCATGGCGGCACATATAATGAATCCTTTATGGTATTGTTTTTTGATAAAATCGCGCAGCAAAAAAGTTCCCCAAATCACCGCCACCAAACGGAACAGGGTAAGGGCAATTTTTCCAAATCCACCACCAAATTTCCAACCCCAGGCCATGCCCTCATTTTCTACAAAATGCAAGCGAAACCACTGACCTACAATCAAATGCTCTTCTCCTTGAAAATAGTTGAGTTTGATATAGAACTTGAGTGCCTGATCGGCAAAAATGATTCCGAGGATAATCAGTATAATCTGTCTTGCTTTCAATTCGGTGATTTTTGGTGGGCAAAGATAAGGTTTGGGCTTTACTCTTCAAGATATACCCGCTTTACGCGTTGCGAGATGCCTGTTAAAATTTCGTAGGGAATGCTGCCGGCCCATTTGGCCAATTGTTGAACAGATAAGTGGTTGCCAAAGATTTCTACCTGGTCTCCTTCCTGAACCCCTGCTATGCCTGTTACATTGATCATGGTCATGTCCATACACACATTCCCTACCACAGGCGCCAGATGACCACGCACCCAAACACTTGCTGCTCCATTTCCCAGTACTCGCCCAAATCCATCGGCGTAGCCAATTCGAATGGTGGCAATGAGGCTATCTGCTTCCATATAGGCATTTCTGCCATACCCTACAGATTTTCCTTTGGCTACGGTTCTAATTTGCGCAATGGTAGACTTGAGGGTAGAGACTGGTTGCAGAGACAAAGCCTCTTCATTTACGGGATCTACACCATATAAGCCAATGCCTAAGCGAACCATTTGATACTGTAATTGGGGATAGCGGAAAATGGCTGCGGTATTGGAAAGGTGTTTGATCATGGGATAGTCCAAAATAGTTGCCACTTGCTCGGATGCTTGATTAAAAAGCTCCGCTTGTTCCAAAGTAAAACTATCCAAACCCGCTTGTTCGCTACCTGCCAAATGACTAAAGACCGTCTTGACCTGCATGGTATTATTTTGTTGCAATGCTTTAGCAATACTAGTAGCTTCAGAGACTTCAAAACCCAACCGATTCATGCCCGTATTAAACTTCAGGTGAATGGGAAACTGGGTAAGCCCCTGTTTGAGTAAGTATTCATGAAAAGCCTGATAAATACCAAAGGAAAATATTTCTGGTTCCAAGTGTGCATTGACCAATGCATCAAAACTGCTCTCGTCTGGACTCATGACCATGATGGGTAAACGAATCCCTGCTTGCCTCAAAGCCACACCCTCATCTGCATAGGCCACGGCCAAATAATTCACTTGGTGAAATTCTAAAAGCCTTGCTACTTCTACAGATCCACTACCATAACTAAATGCTTTGACCATGGCCATGACCTTGGTCCCAGGTTGCAACTTGGCTTGATAAGCTTTGAGGTTATGCAGCATGGCATTGAGGTTAATCTCCATCAAAGTTTGATGCTGCTGCTGTTCTAGCCATTTGCTAATTTGTTCAAAGGCAAATGCCCTAGCCCCTTTTAGCAAAATATATTCATGCTGAAACTGATGTGCATTGCAGCGTTCTAAAAAATCTGCCGTGCTGCTATAAAAACTGGATTGTGTAATGCGATGTTGAAAGCTAGATGCAGCAACACTGATGGCAGGACCAATTCCAATAAATTGATCAATCTTTCTTTCTGCTAATTCAACAGCTACTTGTTCATACACCGTGGCAGCATCAGCACCGGTTTGTGGAATATCAGAGAGAATCACTGTGGTCTTGCTATCTCCGGCTTGTTGCTTTAAATAAGCAAGTGCCATGGACAAACTAGACAGGTCATTGCTATAACTATCATTGATTAAATAACAATGGTTAATGGCATTCTTGAGTTGCATGCGCATTTCTACTGGCTCTAGTGCCAACATACGCGTTGCAATTTCTTGGTCTTGGTATTTCATTGCTAATAAAACCAACCAACAAGTAATGGCATTGTCTATAGAAATGGGATCTGTAAAAGGAATTTGAATTTGAATATTTTTTTGCTCGTACAAAGCAGTGATGCAAGTAGTTGCCTGAGCAGTATCAATGGTTTGGATCTGTAAGGCAGCGCTTTGCTTTTGACTCCAACAAATGGCTGTTGGAAATGCTTGGTTCAAATAAGTTTGTTCCTCCTGGGTTAAAGCATCTAGGGCAACTATGAGGGTAGAAACGTTTTGAAACAATTGCAATTTTTCTTTCAGCTTTTCCAACCTTGAAGCAAATCCTTCTGCGTGCGCTTCTCCCAAATTGGTTAGTACACCCATAGTAGGTTGAATGATCTTGAGCAAAGACGCCATCTCTCCTTTCTGACTAATCCCCGCTTCAAAAATACCCAAGTTGTCTTGCGCAGTAATTTGCCAAACACTAAGGGGCACGCCTATTTGTGAATTATAACTTCTAGGACTTCTTACAATGCGGTGGTCTTTTTGCAAAACTAAGTTCAACCACTCTTTGACCATGGTCTTGCCGTTACTACCGGTAATACCAATGACAGGAAGGTTTGTAAATGCTACGCGATGTTTACTAGCCAATATTTGCAATGATTCCAATACATTGTTTACTACCAAGAAATTGGCTTCTGTGCATTCTGTTGCTTGCTGTGTATGACTCACCACAAAATTGCGAACACCTGCTGCGTATAATTCAGCAATAAATAGATGACCATCTTTACGTGGCGATGATAAAGCAAAAAACAAACTACTCTCTGGGAAAACCAGTTTTCTACTATCGGTTAATAGATGGGTAATACTGGCTTTTTTGAATGCCTGCCCATTACCTGAGCGGGCATGAATGGTTTGGGCTATATCTTGAATCAGGTAGGCCATCAAGCGTTTTTAGGCATTCCTTTTTTCTGGTGATAAATGGAATAAAAAATGGATCCTGAAATACAAACCAAAATCACAGACAAGGATAAAATGGTTTGGGCTGTTTTCTCCAACCACATATTTAGCCAATGCTCTCCCAACATTTTAATTCCAATAAATACCAAGACAATGGCAATACCCTGTTGTAGATAATCAAATTTGTTGACCGCTCCTCTTAATAGAAAAAACAAGGACCGCAGTCCTAGTACCGCAAAAATATTGGAAGAGTAAATCACTAATTTGTCTTTAGAAATTCCCAGCACAGCAGGTATACTATCAAGCGCAAAAACCAAGTCAATGGACGCTAGTAAAATCACCACCACAAACAAACTGGTGTAAACGGGTTTGCCATTTTCCTTGATCACAAATTTTCCGTCTCCATCACTGCTGGTTAGAGGCAAATACTTTTTTAAGAAATGGTAGATCTTGGAATCGTGTGGGTCAAATGCTTCGTCTTCATTGGTGCTAAACATTTTGTAACCCGTATAAAGCAAAAACAAACCAAAGCCATACAACAACCAATGAAACTGTTCTACTAAGGCTACACCAATGCTGATAAAGATGACCCTAAACACAATGGCCATCATGATGCCAATGAGTAGTACCCTTGAATAGTTATTCTCTTTTACTTTAAAGGAATTAAAAATGAGGATAAAGACAAAAATATTATCAATACTCAAGCTCCATTCCATCAGGTAGGCACTGATATATTCTAGTGCAGGTTTGCTTCCTTCTTCATACCACATAAATCCAAAAAAGGCAAATGCCAAGAATACCCAGAAAAAGGTTTGGTACAAAGCATCTTTGATGCTGATAGATTTGTTCTTCTTACTCAATAAACCCAGATCCACAATCAGTGCCAATATCAATACCAATCCAAATACACTATATACAATTTGATGCTTGTCCATGAACCGCTTTTGGGATAAAGATAAAGATAGGATGGGCAAATTAAGCGCTGTACTTGCTTTTTCTGCGCCATTGTAAAAATACACCCAAGATAAGCACCAAGATCAGGGGTAAACCTATATTCATAGCCTGCCAGAAGGTTTTTTCTTCCGATAGTTTTTTCTTGTCTAATAAACGGAGCACAAAATCCTTGTTCCTGGTTTCAAATAACTGGGTACCACTCACCAAATAATCCACGCTATTGGCCAAAAACTCTCGGTTGGCAAATCGATAGTTTTCCATTTGTAATTCTCCCATGGGCAAGGGGCCCGTTGTCTGACTAACTTCATTGGTTACAATATCGGCGTCAGCCACCACAATTTGTTTACCCGGTTGAACGGCTTGATTTAGATAAGGTTTACCCGTAGCTTTTTGAATACTATCATTTAGTACAGCAGATACCCGATTCTTGAATAAGGATTGAAACCTACCTTCTAATAAAACCGCAACCGGAATATAACTCTTGCTAAAACTGCGTAGGTCATTTTCATCCTTCACACTATTTACGGAGACCATGGCCGGTGAACTCAAACGTCTACTATTGGAATCCGTTGCTAACAAAATGGTTTTGTTAATACCTGGCGCTTTTACCGTATCAATACTAGAAGGAAATAAGGGTAATACCCTGTCTAGGTTTTGTGAAATAGGGTTCTTGGTTCTGGCAGACAAGAAGGGATAATAGGGCCAAGGAACTCTTTGCATTTTGGGACTACCATCTGCATTTTGTCCAATCACAATGGGCATTTTTGAACAGTTCAAATCTTGCAAAAGGTCTCCATTGATTCTCACACCATATTTGAATAAGAGATCATCCAAATCTAGGCCTCGGTCATAAGCAGTATACTCCGCTTGATTGCGTTTGAGACTGTCAAGCTCTGCATATAATTTATCAATGAACCAAAGCATTTTGCCCCCATTCATCACGTACTGATCCAGTTTTAGTTTGTCTTCTTCACTAAACTGTTGAGTGGGTTTGACCACCAACATGGCGTCAATCATGCTTGGATCAGGATAGCCTTGTTTTAAATCAAATACGGCCAAACGATACTCGTTTCTCAAGAGTTCTCCTAGGTCATTGATCTTAAGGTCAACGGGTTCGCCATTACCCACCAAATAAGCAATAGTGGGAACCTGTTTTCTGGTTAGTTTATGAATTGCATTGGCAAACTTGTATTCCAATAAAGCTTCAGCTGCATTGCGTGTGGCTTCCTTGTCTTCCTCTGGTTCCGCCACAGTGAGTAAGTCATATTGTTTAAAAACTTTCTTGCTGCTTCTTAAATCAATGGCAATGGGTTTTTGCTGTTTGTATTGTAGCAAAGCCGATGGAATAATCAATTGTTGGGTGGTCTTGTCTGACTCAGCAGAAACAGAAGCAGTTTGTTCAAAGACAACACCTAGTCTTGAAAGAGAATCATAGAGGATGGCTTTGGATGTATCGCTTTTTAAATGCTCTCCTGGTTTTTCAAATTTCACCTGCAAAATATTGCCACCAGCAATAGACTTGAATTCATTTAATAGGTCTTGTGCCGCTTGGTTTAATTTTCTATAGTCTGAGGGTAAATCTCCCGTTAAAAAAACGGTGATGGTGACCGTAGAATCTAACCCTTGCAAAATCTCATGGGTAGAATTGCTCAGGCTAAACCTTTTTTCTGCGGTTAAATCTGCGCGCAAAGAAACCAGGTTAGCCAAATAAACCAATGCTATAAAGCAGGCGGTAAAGAATACCCAGGCATATTTTTGTTGGATAATTTTTTTCATGTTATTTATCTGCAATGTTTTTACGGGTGATCAATAAAAACAAAGCCGTGAGCCCTATAAAATAAATAGCATCGCGCAGGTCTATGACTCCCCTGCTTATGCTGCGATAGTGAAATTGGATACCCAAGATTTCTATATAATAATCCAAGCCATTGGAGAACATGGATAATTTACTAATAGCTTCAAATCCATTGAATAAGAGAAAAGCTACAAATGCTCCCGAAATAAATGCTACTACGGTATTATTGGTAAAGCTGCTAGCAGCAATACCTATAGCTGTAAACACGCTGGCCAATAATCCCAGACCTAAATAACTTCCAACGGTTGCCCCAAGATCAATACCTCCCGTTACACTAAGTGCTTGTAAGGAAAAAGCATAAATGATGGTTGGAAAAATAGCGGTTAATACAATTAAAAAAGATCCCAACCATTTACCCATGACCAAGGCAGTTGGACTGAGTGGAAGGGTTTTTAAAATTTCAAAACTGCCCAATTTAAATTCATCCGCAAAACTGCGCATGGTAATGGTGGGCACCAGGAATAACAATAGCCAAGGTGCCAGACTAAAATAGCCCGCCAAACTAGCATAACCAAAGTCTAACAAATTGGTATCGGGAAAAAGAAAGAGAAAAAGTCCGTTTAACAACAGATAGACCAACAAGGCCAGGTATCCGGTTAGGCTGCTGAAAAACTGTTGCCATTCTTTTTTACAGATCATCCACATGCTCCAAAACTAAATCTTAAATGCCAATTCAACCAATCTTGGCAAGTTTTGAAACGGGTTTTATGGAATTTATCACATTTGGTGTCTCAATATAAAAAAACGCCATGAACCTACGCCTAGCACTTACCGCAGTCTGCCTGTTTGGAATTGGACTTTTCTCCAAAGCACAATCTTCTAAACCCAAGGTTGAAAATGGACCGGACGCCATTCCAGTTACGGTCAAAAGCACACCAAGAAAGAAATTGCCCCCACCGCCACCTCCGCCAATGGAAGCAAGAAAAGCAACTGCTCCTAAAAAAGAATTGCCTCCTCCTCCTCCTCCACCCAAACAAGCAGTGAAAAAGGATTTAGCAGCTCCTCCTCCGCCTCCACCAATGGAAGCAAGAAAAGCAACTGCTCCTAAAAAAGAATTACCTCCCCCACCTCCACCTCCTAAAGCTCCCAAGCATAAGGACTAAAGTCTTGGTTTAGATATAGTGCAAAAAAATGCCGCTAGGTTGCATCCTAGCGGCTATTTTTATTTGCAAATGTAGCTTGCGCTAACAATTCTTAAGTAATGCTTATACGGCAAAGCTTTCACCACAACCACAACTCCTACTGGCGTTGGGATTGTTAAAATAAAAGCCCTTACCATTAAGTCCATCAGAAAAATCCAATTCTGTATTTACTAAGTACAAGAAGCTTTTCAAGTCAGTTACCACTTTTACACCGTTGTCTTCAAATACCTGATCCATTGGTTTGACTTCATTGTCAAAATCCAATTTATAACTCAAGCCAGAACATCCGCCTCCTACTACACCTACACGTAAGAAATAAGAACTGTCACCAGTTACTCCTGCTTCTTCCATGAGTTGAACTACTTTTTTCTTAGCCTTATCACTAACGTAAATACTATTTTCTAATGCAACTTCTGCCATAACAAATCTTTTGACGGTTCTTTTACCGTCAGTGATTAATGAATCCTTTCTTCAAACACCAATTGCTCCAAACCATTCTTGGTACGGTAGTCATTGATGGCCGCTTTAATAGCGTCTTCTGCCAATACAGAACAGTGAATTTTTACTGGAGGAAGATTTAATTCTTCTACCAAATCCATATTGTCAATAGCCACTGCTTGGTCTACAGTCTTGCCTTTTAACCACTCTGTTGCCAGAGAAGAAGAAGCAATAGCAGAACCACAACCAAAGGTTTTGAATTTGGCGTCTGTGATTACACCGGTAGCATCGTCTACTTCAATTTGCAAACGCATAACGTCGCCGCATTCTGGAGCACCTACTAGACCGGTACCTACATTCTTTTTTGCCTTGTCCAAAGTACCAACGTTCTTTGGATTGCTATAATGGTCGATAACTTTTTCTGAATATGCCATGGTAATTTAATTTATGTGGAAGTGATTTAAAATATTAATGATGTGCCCATTCAATTTTATCCATATCAACACCTTCTTTGAACATTTCCCAAAGCGGGCTCATATCGCGCAGCTTTAAAACAGTTTCACTGATGGCTTTAATGGTATAATCAATTTGCTCTTCTGTAGTAAACCTTCCTAGTCCAAAACGCAGGGAACTATGTGCTAGATCATCGCCCAAGCCCAATGCTTTTAATACATAACTAGGTTCCAAAGAAGCAGAAGTACAAGCAGATCCAGAAGACAGGGCAATATTCTTGTTAAAGCCCATCAACAAACCTTCTCCTTCTACATATTTGAAAGAAATATTTGATACATGTGGCAAACGGTGTTCGCGGCTACCATTCACATAAGCTTCTTCTAATTGCATCAAAGCATTTTCCAACTTGTCACGCAATTTGCTCAATCGCTCTGCATCGGCTCCCATTTCTAGTCTGGCCAATTCACAGGCTTTACCAAATCCAACAATACCTGGTACGTTCAAAGTACCACTACGCATACCGCGCTCGTGTCCGCCACCGTCCATCTGGGCAGTAACTTTTACACGTGGATTTTTTCTGCGTACATACAATGCACCAATTCCTTTTGGACCGTACATTTTATGACCAGTAAATGCCATGATATCAATACCGTCTTTGTTTACGTCAACGGGTACTTTACCTACTGCCTGAACTGCATCTGAGAAAAACAACACACCGTGCTTTTTAGCAATAGCGCTGATTTCTTTTACGGGTTGAATCACTCCAATCTCGTTATTAGCATACATGATAGCAATGAGAATGGTTGTTGGTTTAATAGCTGCTTCTAATTCAGCCAGATTCACCAAACCGTCTGCTCCTACTTCTAGGTAGGTTACTTCTCCACCACTGCGCTCAATATGTTTGCAGGTATCTAGAACCGCTTTGTGTTCTGTTGTGCAAGTGATAATATGATTTCCCTTGCTGGCATACATTTCATAGACACCCTTGATACCTAAATTATCTCCTTCGGTTGCTCCAGAAGTGAAAATGATTTCTTTTGGATCAGCACCAATTAATTTGGCTACTTGTTCACGCGCATAGTCAACTGCTTCTTCCGCTTCCCATCCAAAAGGGTGGTTACGGCTAGCAGCATTGCCAAAATGCTCAGTAAAATAAGGAAGCATGGTTTCCAATACCCTTGGATCCATGGGTGTTGTGGCGTTATTGTCCAGATATATGGGTAACTTCAGCATAGTCAAAATGGTTTATTCTAGGTAATAACGCAAAAGTATGCCAATAGGTTCTATAAATTTGAAGCGGTAAAGCCTGTCATGCACGTTTTTCCTCAATTCGTAAAGCAACCATATTATAAGAGTATCATGATTAAACTTGAACATATTGGCATAGCCGTGAAAGATTTGGAACAATCCATTCCCCTATTTGAAACCCTCTTGAACACCCCCTGCTACAAAACAGAAATAGTTGAATCTGAACAGGTTGCAACGGCATTTTTTCAAAAAGGCGAGAGCAAAATAGAGCTTTTGGGCAATACCGCACCCGGTGGTGTAATAGAAAAATACCTTGAAAAAAAGGGGGAAGGCATTCATCACCTGGCTTTTGCTGTAAGCGATATTAGGGCAGAAATGGCTCGTTTGGCGGCAGCAGGTTTTCAATTATTGCAAACAGAACCCAAGCGCGGGGCCGATAATAAATGGGTTTGTTTCTTGCATCCAAAAACAACCAATGCTGTTTTGATAGAATTGTGTCAGGAAATAGAATCCTAAAGACCAAGTTTTTTTACGGCTACTTGTGCGGCTACCTGGCTGGCGTCTTTTTTGTTATAGCCCTTGCCTTGAGAAAGAATCTCTCCGTCTAAAACGGCATTGATGGTAAAAAGCCTGCGGCTACCTTCCATTTTTTCATGGGCCAGCTCAAAATTCAGGACCTTGCCATTTTTGTTGGCCCATCCAATCAACTTGTTCTTGAGGTTGATGTCTATAAGTTCTAGATCATCTACAAACATATGCGGGATCACAATTTGCTTGAGTACCCAATTACTGGTTTTGGCATAGCCCTTGTCTAAATAGACGGCTCCTACCAAGGCTTCCAAAGTATTACCAAAAATCTGACTACCCTTGAGGGAGTTGTCAAACTTATTATAGAATGTGAGTTTTTTGAGTCCCATTTTCAGGGCAATATCATTGAGCTGTTGGCGGTTCACCATCTTGCTGCGCATCTCTGTTAAAAACCCTTCTCCCTTGTAGGGATAGCGTTTAAAAAGATAATCAGCAACAATGGCACTTAAAACAGCATCGCCTAAATATTCTAAGCGTTCATTGTTTTCGTCTGCCGTTTCTTTAACGGATCTATGAGAGAGCGCCGTTCTGTACAGCAAAGCGTTACCGGGCTTGATACCCAGCACATTTTTCAACTGATTTTCAAAAGAAGCTTCTGGTGACTTTTTGAGTAGTTGTTTGAAGAATTGCACGAACCTAAGCTACGTATTTTTTAACAATCACACAGGCGTTGTGTCCACCAAAACCAAAGGTATTACTCAGTGCAGCATTAACAACGCGTTTCTGTGGTTGGTTGAACGTAAAATTCAGTCTTGGATCCAGTGTTGGATCAGCGGTAAAGTGATTGATGGTAGGCGGAACAATATCATATATCACACTCTGGATACAGGCAATAGATTCTATTACTCCTGCAGCTCCCAAACAGTGACCAGTCATAGACTTGGTGGCACTGATATTTAAGCTATAAGCATGTTCACCAAATACTTCTGTAATGGCTTTTGCTTCAGCTCCATCACCCAATGGTGTAGAAGTTCCGTGTGTGTTAATGTAGTCAATTTCTTCTGGTTGCATACCCGCGTCTTTGAGGGCAGCAATCATTACGTTGCGCGCACCCAGCCCTTCTGGATGGGGGGCAGTTAAGTGATACGCATCGGCAGTAGCACCGCCTCCTGCAATTTCACAATAGATTTTGGCACCACGTTTAATGGCGTGCTCGTATTCTTCTAATACCAATACACCAGCAGCTTCTCCCATGACAAAACCATCACGGTCTTTGTCATAAGGGCGACTAGCGGTTTTGGGATCATCATTGCGTTCACTCATGGCTTTCATGGCGTTGAATCCACCCACACCAGCTTCGCTGATCACGGCTTCAGATCCACCACTAATGATAATATCGGCCTTGCCCAAACGGATATTATCGCATGCGGCAATAATTCCATTGGTTGAGGAAGCACAAGCACTTACTACGGCAAAGTTTGGTCCACGAAATCCGTGACGCATAGAGATTTGTCCCGCAGCAATATCCAAAATCATTTTTGGAATAAAGAAGGGATTGAATCTAGGAGTACCATCGCCCTGGGCAAAATTGGTAACTTCTTCTTGGAAAGTGCGCAAACCGCCAATACCACTGGCGAATATGACACCTACCCTATCCACGTCTACATTTTCTTTGCTGATACCGGCGTCTACAACGGCCATATCACTGGCTACCAATGCCAGTTGTGCAAAGCGGTCTAATTTTCTGGCTTCTTTCCTATCCATAAAATTGGTAGGATCAAAACCTTTCACTTCACAGGCAAATCTTGTTTTGAATTTGCTGGCATCAAACAAAGTGATAGCATCGGCTCCTGAAACACCGTTCAGAAGATTTGTCCAATATTCCTCCAGATTGTTTCCAATGGGGGTCAACGCACCAATTCCGGTAACTACTACTCTTTTCAATTGCATATCCAAAGCCTATTTGAAGTGATAATCCGCCTTTCATGGCAAAAGCCATAGAAAAGCGGATTAAATTATTCCTAGTGAAGGGATTTCTTACTTGGCGTGCTCTTCCAGGTAAGCTACAGCTTGTCCAACAGTTGTGATGGTTTCAGCCTGCTCATCAGGGATAGAGATGTTAAATTCCTTTTCGAATTCCATAATCAACTCTACGGTATCCAAAGAATCGGCACCTAGGTCATTGGTAAAAGAAGCTTCGTTTGTTACCTCTGCTTCGTCTACGCCTAACTTGTCAACTATGATTTTCTTTACTCTTGTTGCGATGTCTGACATTGTAAAAGTTTTTGTTACAGGCGCAAAAATATACTTTTTAGCAAAACCGCCATCTTTTAATGCATTTTTGTTTCCACAACTAAGTACTAATATTTGTTAGTTCACACAGATTTTCACGTTTTTCCATCTAAAAAAGGTTTGCTATCTTGTAGCCTTACTCTAGCTTATGCCTTTACAAATCATTGACCACGGCTCTATTCAACACCAACAAATGGTGGAATTGCGTTTTCAAATGCTGCGCAAACCACTTGGCCTAACCTTTACCAAAGAGGACTTGGAAGCTGAAAAAAATGATATGCTCATTGGTTTTTTTGACGATGGTAAGCTTGAAGGTTGCTGCATTTTAACCAAACAAGACGCAAAAACGGTCAAATTGAGGCAAATGGCCGTGCTTTCCGGTCTGCAAGGAAAGGGCATTGGTAGGGTATTAATGACTTTTGCTGAAAACATTGCCAGAGACCGAGGATATAGGAAAATTAATATGCACGCCCGTAAAACCGCTGTTGGTTTTTATGAAAAACTGGGTTATAGCATATCTGGTCCCGAATTTGAAGAAGTGACCATTCCCCATTTTGAGATGGAAAAAGAGTTGTAAAAAAGTGATTTCATCTATTAAAATACCCAATTCAGGGTATTAGTGAATTTTTGTAGCCGGTTATTTTTGAAATACAAATTAACCGCATGAAACAAATATTAACCTCGCTTTTAATACTGTTTAGTATTACCGTAATTGCTCAAAAAAGAGCTTATGTACTCCATGATTCCTTATATGGACAAATTAGAAAGGTAGAAGTTCGATTTTTTAATCTTTCTTATGACAAATCAGGAAGACTCATTAAAAAACCGGACATCAGTAATACCAAAGTGGAGTACCAATTAGATGACAATCATTTTGTTTTTAGAGAGGAGCGTTGGTTTGATTATTCCAGTTTGGATCCTTCTGGAAAAACAAAACCAAAATCTACAGTCTTCAATTATACGGCACCCACCGAAGCTCCTAAAAAATATGATACAACTAAAAAAGAAACTGATTCAAGTTATATTTCTGTAATCAAATTAGGTGAAAAAAATTATGAATACGAATACAGGATTGTCAATAAAAAGGACCCAAATATTACTTGGGTTACATGGGCTGACAAAAATGGAGATATTGCTGGTAAGGTCAGATACCATTATGACAATGATCAAATTGCCTCAAGAACAAGGTTCTATTCTCCAGGATATACTAAACCAATACAAATAGAGCAGTATAATGATCATGGATTTTTGGATGTATCACACTTTTTTAATTCAGATGGCACTGAATACCTGACTAGGGAATATCATTATAAATTTGATGATTGGGGCAATTATACTTCAAGACAAATGTTAGAGAAAAAAGAGGGAAGCAAAGTTTTTGTTCCTATATCAGAAGAGGAATACTATTACTATTACAATAGCAAACCGCCTTCTAATCAGCCATTGAAAAAAGCAAATGAGACTGAAGAGAAAAAAGAAAAGAAATCTTTAAAAGATCGTTTGAATATATTTAAGAAGAAAGACGGCAACTAACTTAGTTGCTGTCTTTTTACCAAATTGAATATATAATTGGGAGCAGGCTAGGTGTTGAAATATCTTTATTTTTTGGATTTTTTTCCCTTTCTACTTTCAAGGTTTAAAATCTTTATATTTCTGAAATCAATTGGCTGACCCTCACTTTGCAAAGCGATAAAACCACGGTCAAGAATTTTGCCATCCATTTTTTGTGCAGGGTCAAAACGATTCACAACCTCTCCGCCAATTTGTGGTTTGGAATATTGTAACACGGTATCTCCATTAATGATATGCGTAATCAATGAATCTCCTAGCACAATCAACTCTCCTTGGATCCATCCATCAGAAGGCAGATAAGTTTTTGAACTTGAATTGATACAATGCCGCGTATCTAATTTTCCCTTGTACACAATATGCGTTCCAGGTGAGCACATATTTCCAGTTGGTCTTGGTTGATTATCTGGTAACCCTGCCAACAACTGCATTTCAATGGAGATAGGCCAGTCCTGCTCTTTTGGCATGGTTCGTGGATCCTGAGAATGATACATGATACCACTATTCAGTTGGGTATAACCAGGTGCGTCTTTTCTCCATTCACCTGCAAAACGATATTCAAATTTTAAATGATAATAAGAAAACGGTTGTTTAAAATAGAGATGTCCAAATTGTTCATTGAATGTTTCATACTGGTCGTATCGCACTTTAATGATCCCATCTTCTACCCTAAATGTGTTCCCATAATTTTCACCTGTTTCATGGTGCTGTATCTTAACAAACCAGTCATTAAGATCTTTCCCATTGAATAAAGAGATCCATTCCTGTTTGGTAGATTTTTCTTGAACTTTTTTATTTGTATTGCTCAGCAAACAAATAGACAAGAATATCATTACTATGCTATATCTCTTCCGAATAGAAAAAAAATCTAAGTATTTATTCATGCTGCTATTTTTTTCCAATCTTATTATTCAATAACCCTCTAAGGTCATGTCTAAACTCATCTCCCATGCCATCTTTGGGTACTAGGAAAAAGGATTTGCTATCAAAGTATAGATGAAAAAAATTGGGGCTTTCAAAAAAGTTGGAGAACTTATTCCATTCCCAAAGCATTTGACCTCTTTCTGTTTCTAATAACACATTGTTCTCATTAAAATCAATCACAAATTGGTCTTTAAAAGTGGCTGACTGATTGTAAATTCTATTGGGTAAGAAATACCAAAATGCAGACATTAAAAACATCCAAACAATGGAGCCCAATAAAAAAGGTTCGGGTCTAATTTTCTTGGTATAAAACAAAATGGCTGCGGCAATGGCAAACACATTCACCAAGATAAGCATGGTGCGCACTTCTGGTCTTTGCACAAAATGATAGCGCAAAGCCTGTATTACTTTTGATTTTTGGTAGCTAAAACTCAACTGCATGGGGTAAAAGTAGTATCCCACAAGGGAATGACAAATTATTTTACCTGTTGAAATTGTTTTAGTTGTGCTTGAATTTGTTCATTGCTCAAACGGCTCTTGCCTATGGCGATGACAATTCTGTATCTAAAGCTAACCGATTGCCCTTTTTCTAATGTCAGGTTCAATGCCTCTTTGCCATTGGAGAAGATTTTCTGCCCAAGAGGATTGGCGGCAAATAGACCATAATTCCTAGCATGCCAATAAGTGGGATATCCAGGATTAGAGGGATGGTCAATGATAACAATACTAGTGCTATCTGATCCTTGTTTGCCATAGAGCATACACCAATCGGCCCTTGTGGCCCATACGGATTCGCACTGCTTGCCATTACTTGCCAGATAGTTGCCAGTTACGCTACTGTCTTTTGTGGCTTTCACAACAGTAACAATGCCACTAGCGTCTGTATATTTCTTAGATGCTAGAATGGGTAGTTCTAGTTCATGTGCCACCCGCAAACCCAAAAAACCGTCTTTGATATCTGCAAATAAAACGGTTTCCTGTGCAGTTAGTGTAGTAGTTCTATCAATGATCCGCTGATGCGCTGTGGCGCTAAATTCAAAACTGGTTTGTTCTTTTAACAACACGGTTTTAGCCTGATTATGCCAATCGGCTTCATAGCTTAAATGACCCTTAGCACCTGATTTAATGCTTCCAATTTTGCGCGTACGCACCCAACCATAATGTGATTTTTTATCTGCTGCAATAGCATAAGAATTGTTCCAGAAATCTAGACCATTCACACTTTCATAATTCATCCAAAGCCCAATATGGTGTGGATGATCTACAGGATCATTGGGTTGTGGGTTCAACGGGAAGCCCCTTGTAATGGTCTTCCCGTTGGATGCCACAATGGGATATAAAAATGGTTTTTCCAAACTGTCTGGATAGTTGAATTCCGTAAACGGTTTCCCGTTAACTGTAATCGTAGCTTTCTGTTTGCTGGCGTCATGACTAATTTGCACTGGCAGGGCTTTTTGAGCGCTTGCCTGGAAAGCAATCATAGCCCCCATCAGGATGGAAAAATATTTTAATCTCATTATAATCTTACTTGTTTTTCTTTTGGCACTAACAATTTCATAATACTCCAGGCAATTAGATATGCTACTGCACAAAAGGAGAACATAATGGTATAAGATGTAGACATGGACGCCATGACTACTTGTTTTTGCATGGTTAAGAATTCAGCAAACTGTGTAGGGTTTACTGCCTCTAATTGAGCTTGCAAATCCTTAGACAAATCAGTAACCGCTTTCTTGGTAATATCAATGGTATCGCCATATTTATCAACCAATTTAACCGTTTTAATTTGGTCAAGAAATGTACCCATCCCCTTTGCTGTGGCTTGCTCCATAGATTGTTTGATCCCAGCTATTTTGTAGCTATCAAATAACCAACCACCAATCTTAGATATGATCACACCACCAAATCCACCAGCCATTCCGCCAATTCCAATCACAGAGGCAATGGATTTTTTGGGGAACATATCAGATACGGTAGTAAAGATATTAGCAGACCATGCTTGGTGGGCGGCAGTACCAATGCCAATTAAGAGCACAGGCACCCAATAACTGATACTACCCAATGGTTGGGTTGCCAATACAATTAATGGAATGAGTGCAATCACCAACATAGCTTTCATTCTAGCGTCATAAGGCTTATGCCCCTTGTTGATGAAGTAAGTTGGGAACCATCCACCACTAATACTACCTATCATAGTAATACTATACAAAACAGCCAAAGGAATATTTACCGCAATCCCGGTCATGCCATATTGGTCTTTTAAATATCCTGGCAACCAGAACAAATAAAACCACCAAACACCATCGGTCATGAATTTACCAACTACAAATGCCCAGGTTTGGTTAAATCCTAATAATACTAACCAAGGAGTTTTCTCCGTTGATTTTTCATTAGCAGTTTCTTCCTCTACCTTATCGCTATTGATATAATCCAATTCCGCTTTGGAAAGACGTTTTTGTTTGGCAGGTATTTCATAAAATATAAACCAGAAGATTAACCATATAAAACCAACCGCACCAATAATTAGAAAGGCGGATTCCCATCCCCAGTTTTCGGCAATCCATGGCACAGACAAGGGAGCTAATACGGCACCCACATTGGCACCTGAATTAAAAATACCTGTTGCAAATGAGCGTTCTTTTTTAGGAAAATATTCTGCCGTTGCTTTAATAGCTGCTGGAAAGTTTCCGGCTTCTCCAAAACCTAGCACAGCTCTTGAAATCATAAAACCTAAAATGGATACTGGAATGGCTGCAATGCCTACCATACCTAAAATGGCAGAAACAGATGTTCCAATTGGCACTGCATAAGCATGAATAATAGCACCCAAAGACCAAATGATAATGGCCCAAGCATAACCCCATTTAGTTCCTAATTTGTCAACTATTCTGCCGGCAAATAACATGGATACCGCATACACAAACTGAAACACCGATGTAATATTCGCATAATCAGAATTGGTCCAATTAAACTCGTGTTCCAAAGTTGTTTTCAGCAAACTCAAAACTTGTCTGTCTAAGTAGTTTACTGTTGTTGCAAAGAACAATAGGGCGCAGACCGTCCATCTGTATTTGCCAATTTTCTCAGAAATAGTTTCCATAAGGCTTATTTGGGGGATTTGATAGATTTAACAATCTCAAGCGCTTTAACGGTATCAATGGCAATTTGCTCATAGTTCTGAGCTTCTAATAATTGCTTGGTGATTAATTTACTGCCCATACCTACTGCACAAACACCGGCTTTAAACCATCCACCAATATTATCCTTGTCTAATTCAACACCACCTGTTGGCATAAATAACAAACCTGGGAATATCTCTTTGATAGCAGAAAGAAATCCTGGCCCAAGAATATTTCCAGGAAACAGTTTGATCATTCTGGCACCCATGGTTTCTGCTTGGATAATTTCTGTAGGTGTCATACACCCTGGCACCCAAAGCATATTGTATAAATCTGCAGTTTTTGCAACTGATTCTACCAAGCCGGGAGAAATAATATAGTCAGCTCCTGCATCAATAAAGGTCTTGGCCATATCGGCGTTTTTAATGGTACCAATACCTAAGTACATACCTTTTAACTCCGTATCGCAAACCTTGCGCATTTCTTTAAAATTGGTTAGTGCTGCAGCACCACGATTGGTGTATTCAACTGCGCGAATACCTGCTTCATACAAGGCTTTCAAAACGCCAATGCTCACGTTGGTATCCTTATAAAAATAAAGGGGTAAAATACCTTGTTCTGGAATCAAATCAAGGATGGCTGCTTTCTTTTCCATATGGCTCTTTTTTGATAAGCAATGTAAGTTCGAATTACTAAAAATAAACCATTTTAGTACGCAATCGTTTGCGTATTTTTTGTTCTATTTCAAGCACGTTTTTTTCTCTTGCCAAGGATAAATGACCAACTTCGCAAGGAGTCTTTGAAGATAAGATGATTCAACCTAAACTCTCCTAATAAAAAAACGATTGACATGTCTAAAAAAGTTGTAACGCTCGGAGAAATCATGATGCGTCTCTCCACACCCGGTTTTGAAAGGTTTGTACAAAGCGACAGTTTTGACGTCACTTATGGTGGCGGTGAAGCAAACGTAGCTGTAGCACTTAGCAATTATGGATTGGATGGTGTATTTGTGACTAAGGTTCCAGACAATGCACTTGGTCAGGCAGCTATCAACCATATCCGTAGATACGGTGTAGATACCCAATTTATTGCCCGTGGCGGTAAGCGTTTGGGAATTTATTTCTTAGAAACTGGTGCTTCAATGCGTGCATCTCAAGTAATCTATGACCGTGCAGGCGCTTCTATTGCCGATGTAGACATTAGCGAATTTGATTTTGACAAAATATTGGAAGGTGCTAGCTGGTTCCATACCACTGGTATTACTCCCGCACTAAGCGATAAAGCTGCCGAATTAACCCTTGCTGCTTTGAAAGCAGCAAAAGCCAAAGGCATTACCACCAGTATTGACCTGAACTACCGTAAGAAATTGTGGAGCAAGGAAAAAGCAAGAGAAGTAATGACCAAACTTTGCCAATATGTAGACGTTTGTATAGGTAATGAAGAAGACGCTGATACTACTCTTGGCTTTAAAGCCGAAGGTACTGATGTAACCAAGGGTGAATTAAACCTTGATGGTTACAAGAGTGTGTTCAAACAAATGAAAGAGAAATTTGGATTCAAATACATTGCATCTACTTTGCGTGAAAGCCATAGTGCATCTGACAATGGTTGGAGCGCCTTGGTATATGATGGTACAGAATTCTATCATAGCAGACAATACGAAGTACGTATTGTTGATCGCGTAGGTAGTGGTGATTCATTTGCCAGTGGTTTCATCTATGGTTTGGTGAGCGGTATGCCAATGCCAGAAGCTGCTGAATTTGGTGTAGCTGCATCAGCCATCAAACATACTATTCCTGGAGACTTGAACCACGCAACTTTAACCGAGGTAAAAGAATTGATGAAAGGTGATGGTAGCGGAAGGGTACAACGTTAATCTCTTAAAACAAGCATCATGATTGTAGATAGCATCAACAATGGATCAAAATACGCTTCCCTGCATCCACATTTTGCAAAAGCATTTGAATTCATCAACAATACAGACTTAGCTTCTTTAGAAGTAGGCAAGTTTGATATTGATGGTGAAAATCTTAGAGGCATAGTTTCTGACAAAGAAGGCACTACAGCAGAAGCAAGTATTGCCAAATTTGAATGTCACAATGCACATATTGATATTCAAGTTTGTATTCGTGGTAAGGAAACCATTGGATGGAAACCAAGAAGCAGTTGTCAGTCACAACGTGGCGAGTACAATCCAGAAAAGGATGTATTATTCTATGAAGACGCACCTGATATGTATTTTGGTTTAACTAATGGGCAATTTGCCATCTTCTATCCAGAAGACGTGCACGCACCCATGATTGGTACAGATGTCATCAAAAAACTTGTGATCAAAGTTCGTTTGTAGTTTAAATAGCAGTGAGTGCTTCGCACCTTGTACATAGCGGTACAGGGTGCGATTTTTTTTGGGAGATAGTTGTATCTTGGTTTTGCAATCTTCCCTATTATGCAACCGGTATTTATTCAACCCAAACCTGCGCTGAAAGAATTGGTGAACCATTATATGGTTTTCCATACCAACTTTCCAAAGGACCAACCAGCACCTTGCATTTTATTACCACCCTTACCCGAACAATGTTTGTTGTTTTATCCGCTTGACCCAGTTGATGCCAATTATTTGTTGGCAAATAAACAAATGCGACTATACACATGCTGTTTGGTTGGACCACAAACAAATACCATAAAATTGCAATTGGGTCATCAACATGTTGTAATCAAAGTATCTTTTCAACCAGGGGGATTGTATCGTTTGCTAGGTATACCCATGCAGGAATTATTACAAGTAGAGGCTTTTAATGCAAACGATTTCTTGGGTAATTTAATTTCTGAATTGCAAAACCAAATTTGGGAGTCTGAGAACTTTCTTCAAATGGTAAATCAAATAGAAGAAGCATTACTTAAGTTTAGTAAAAGACTAAAGGAAAAACTACCCATTGATCAGGTTTTACAGAATATGCTGCAGGCAGGAGGATTAATGAGCATGGATCAAGCAGCTTCTGATGCCTGTTTGAGCATAAGACAGTTTGAACGCCAATTCAAACAGCGCATTGGTCTTTCTCCAAAATTCTATTCCCGTTTAATTAGATTTTCTAATGCCTGGATTTTAAAAGAAAATCAGCCCAATATCACTTGGACGGCCATTGCACATCAAACTGGTTATTTTGACCAAATGCACTTGATCCGCGACTTTAAAGAGTTTGCGGCGGTTAATCCCAAACAAATTGAACAGGCTTTATTAGAAATGCCCTTTAACCCCAGAAATAGGTATCAATAAAAGAATGTCGTTTTTATACTATTTCTAACCTTGCAATGGAAATAGTTTTGAAATAAAAACACATGAAAAAGATCTTAATGCTCTCAGCCTTTTTATTGCCATTGATTGGATTTGCACAAAACAATTCATCTAATTCAAAAGCTATTGAACAAAAGATTGATGAAATAATTGCTAGTTGGAATAACCACGATTACTCAGACATGGCCAATTACGCAACGGAAGATTGTGATTGGGTCAATATCAAGGGTATGTGGTGGAAGGGTAGAAAAGAAGTGGAATATGCCCACCAAGTTTATCATCAAACCATATTCAAAAACTCTGTTCTGAAAAAAAACGGTACTACAATTAGATTCATTACCAAAGATGTGGCCGTTGTACACCTGTCATGGAGAACAAGTGCATTTACTACCCCAAGTGGTAATCAAGTGCCAGAAGGCGATGACTTGGCTACCTTAGTCTTTGTAAAAAAATCGGGTAAATGGTTATTGACAGCAGCAGAAAATGTAGACGTAGTAGAAGCTTCTCAAAAAAATAATCCTGTGTTGAAAATGCCCAAATCTTAATTTATAAACCAGCTTCAACTTGAAGTACTTCTTGTTCTGTGGCGTCGCCCTGTTCTTGCAATTTACCAAAAGCAGCGGCGGCGGCATAGTTCAATAATTCTTGGGGATCCTCATGATGCGTGTGGAATCCGTAAATCAAGCCTGCCATAAAACAGTCTCCACTACCTGAACGGTCAACCACCCCTTTACAAGTAAATTCTTTGGAGATATAGGAATGATGTCCCATTTGCAAAGTGGTATAATACAAGATTTGTTCTTCATTGCTATCAAAGCGATAGGTATTGGCCACCGCCTTGCAATTGGGGTATTGTTCCATAATAGCTAAGGATGTTTTAGCAGCATGGTCTATATAGGCTTGTTTGGATTGATGTGCGTGTATTTGTTCATCCACTTCAATTCCTAACAAACTATTGGCACTCCAAATATTTCCCATGATCACTGTGCAATACTGTACCAATTGGGGCATGATTTCTTTGGGATTCTTTCCATATTTCCAAAGTTTGGATCTATAGTTTAAGTCAACAGAAATTTGCAATCCCTTTCTAGAAGCCACTTGCAAAGCTTCTAAACAAACATCGGCAATGGATTGATTCAGCGCAGGGCTGATGGCCGTGAAGTGAAACCAACTAACACCATCAAATACTTTTTCCCAATCAACCATGCCTGTTTTTAATTCAGAAAAAGAGGAGCGTTCTCTGTCATAGACTACACCACCCTTGATATCGGCCCCCGTTTCTAAATAGTATAATCCAATACGGCTTCCGGCTAACATAATGGCACTGGTGTCAATATGCCTAGCGTCTAGGTACTGAATCACGTATTGACTCATGAAATTGTCTGGTAAGACCGTACAATAACGCACAGGAATATTCCATCCGGCCAAAGCCGTGGCCACATTGGCTTCAGCACCACCTACAAACAACTTCATGGGTTGTTTTTGTCTGGCGTCTTTTGTTGAAGAGGGTGAAATGCGTAATAGCAATTCACCCATACACAAAACCTTATTCATCAGTAATGATTATACACTATTTCATCTCTGCAATAGCCACTGGATCCATATCGGAGAAGACTTGGTTTTCACCAGCCATTGCCCAGATAAATCCATAGTTGGTAGTACCAGGTCCACAATGAACAGACCAAGGTGCAGAAATCACCGCCTCGTGGTTAGCCATAACCAAGTGCCTAGTTTCTTGAGGCTCTCCCATTAAATGGAATACCCTGTGTTGAGCTGGTAAATCAAAATAGAAATAAACTTCCATTCTGCGCGTATGGGTATGTGGTGGTACAGAATTCCAAACACTTCCTTCTGCTAACACAGTTAAACCCATTACTAATTGACAACTCTTAATTCCGTCTAAGTGAATGTATTTATAAATGGTACGTTTGTTAGCAGTAGCTGTTTCTCCCATGGCAACTGGTGCTGCGGCCTCCTTGGTCATCAAAGTATTGGGATAGCTTGCGTGTGCAGGCGTAGACATTAAAAAGAAGTCTGCTGGACTATTAGCACTCTTGCTGGAAAAGCTTACATCTTGTGTTCCTTTTCCCAAATACAAACAATCTAGTTTAGAAAGCTCATAGCTAACGCCATCGGCAACTACGGTTCCATCTTCACCCACATTGATAATACCCAACTCTCTTCTTTCTAAAAAATAATTGGCTTTTAACTCTTCTTCTACTTTTAAAGGAATACTAGCATTCACTGGTTTTACACCACCAACAATCACGCGATCATAGTGCGAATACACCAGTTCTAAATGATCTGCTTGCATTAAAGATTGAACTAGAAAATTCTCACGCAGTTCTGCAGTACTCATGCCCTTTACTTCTTTGGGGCTATTTTGAAATCTAATTTGCATATGGTCAAGTTTTAAAATATTTATAATCAACTAATTTTTTAAGAAGTTATCTTCCCATCCAACCACCATCAACGGTTAAGATTGTTCCACTAACATAATTGGAAGCTGCTGAAGCTAAAAACACCGTGGGACCTTTAAAGTCTTCTATTTCACCCCAACGTCCTGCTGGAATCCTGTCTAAAATGGTTTTGCTTCTTTCTGGGTCATTACGCAAAGCTTCTGTATTATCGGTTGCAATATAACCTGGCGCAATACCATTAACCTGTACGCCTTTAGACGCCCATTCATTGCTTAATGCTTTTACCAAACTACTCAATGCGCCTTTACTAGCTGCATATCCGGGCACATTAATGCCTCCTTGAAAACTGAGTAAGGAACAAGTAAAAATGATCTTTCCTGAACCGCGTTCAATCATTTTTTTACCAAATTCTCTTGCCAATATAAAAGGTGCGTCTAAGTTTAAAGCCAGCACCTGATCCCAATATTCATCGGGGTGTTCTGCTGCAGGTTTACGCATGATGGTTCCGGCATTATTAATCAAGATATCAATTACGGGATGCGCTGATTGTACTTTTTCTACAAATGCTAAAAGTGCCGTTCTTTCACTCAAATTGGCTTGGTAGGAATAAAATTTTCTACCCAATGCTGTTACGGCTAATTCAATCTCACTGCCACTTGCAGCCAGCGACCCAGATACGCCAATAATATCGGCCCCAGCCTCAGCCAAAGCAATAGCCATGGCTTTTCCAATTCCCTTATTACAACCCGTTACAAGGGCTATTTTACCCTTTAATTCAAATAGTGATGGTGTTAACATAGCTTAAATTTAATCCATAAATACTAGTACCTGTAAAGTTAATCCCTATAAAGCTCAAAAGCCCTCATAAGAGAGCTTTTGAAAAGAATATTTACGTTATCGTTTGCGTGTTTACACTGTTGGGGTAATATCCTTCCACCCAAAATAGTTCTGTGCATTTCTATAACAGATATCTTGAATCACTGAACCCACCCATTCAATATCGTTGGGCAATTCTCCATTTTCAATTTCTGAGCCAAACAAATTACACAACAACCTTCTAAAATATTCGTGTCTTGGGAAAGACAAGAAACTTCTAGAATCTGTTAGCATTCCTACAAATCGGCTCAACAATCCCATATTAGAAAGTGCATTCATTTGTTTAACCATGCCGTCTTTCTGATCCAAGAACCACCAAGCAGAACCATATTGGATTTTACCTGCACTAGACCCGTCATTGAAATTACCAATCATGGTAGCCATTAATTCATTGTCAGCAGGATTCAGGTTATACAAAATAGTTTTAGCCAAGGTATTGCCCGTATCTAATTTACTCAAGAATTTGGCCAATGCCCTTCCTTGTTGAAAATCTCCAATAGAGTCCCATCCGGTGTCAGGCCCCAATTGCTGCATCATTCTAGCATTGTTATTTCTCAAAGCGCCTAAGTGAAATTGTTGCACCCAGCCTTTTTCATGATCCCATTCTGCAAAATGCAAGAGCATGGCCGATTTGAATTTCAATTGCTCGGTTTCATTCAATGCCTTACCTGAATGAATCTTGTTGAAAATGCTATCAATTTCTGAACCAGTAAAATCTTCCGCATAGATTTCTTCCAAACCATGGTCAGAAACAGCACATCCTGCTTCTGCAAAAAAGTCGTGTCTGTTTTGCAAAGCATAGAGATAATCATCAAAAGAAGAAATAGAAATATTGGTACTGGCTTGCAGTTTTTGCAAGTAGTTGTTAAACTGCTCAGGGTTTACCACATTCATGGCATTGTCTGGCCTAAATGCTGGTAGAATTGGAATTTCAAAACCCTGCTCTTTTAATTGTTTGTGGTATCTCAAATCATCTACAGGATCATCGGTTGTACAAACCAAGGCCACATTCATTTTGCGCAAAAGATTTTGCACAGAATATTCTGGGGTCTTTATAAGGTTAGAAGCCGTTTCATAAACTAGTTTGGCAGAATCAGCATTCAGAATCTCTGTAATGCCAAAATAACGTTGCAATTCCAGATGCGTCCAGTGATACAATGGATTGCGCAAGGTATAAGGAACAGTAGCTGCCCATTTTTCAAACTTGTCTTGGTCTGGTTGATCACCCGTACAATAGGATTCATGAATCCCATTGGTACGCATAGCGCGCCATTTATAATGGTCACCATATAACCAAGCCTGTGTAATATTTTGAAAAGAATGGTTTTCTGCAATTTGCTGTGGCGGCAGGTGACAGTGATAATCAATCACGGGCATCTGCTTTGCGTATTCATGGTAGAGTTTCTCTGCAGTTTTATTTTGCAACAGGAAATGCTCATCTAAAAAGGGCTTCATACAATCAATTTTTCTTATCCAATGGCTTGGTTGGCAGAACCAACCGTTTATAAACTCACACCCCTTTTCCAAGGAATGAAATCGTCTTGTCCGTGTTTTACAGCAGCAACTTTGATATTCCCGCTAGCTACTTCAACAACATAATCCAAAATACGTTCACCGGCTTCTTCAATAGTTTCTTCACCTTCTATGATGGTTCCAGTATTGATATCCATAATATCTTGCATTCTTTGAAAGAGTGCAGAATTTGTAGCTATTTTCACAACAGGCGTAATTGGGTTACCAGTTGGTGTTCCAAGTCCTGTGGTAAATAGCACAACAGTAGCGCCAGATGCAACTTCCGCAGTAGTTGATTCCACATCATTACCAGGTGTACACAATAAATTTAAACCAGGCTTGGTAACAGGTTCTGTATAATCCAACACATCTACCACGGGAGAGGTACCCCCCTTTTTAGCTGCACCCGCACTTTTAATCGCGTCTGTGATCAATCCATCTTTGATATTTCCAGGCGATGGATTCATATAAAATCCACTTCCCGCTTCTTCTGCCAAGCGATTATAGGTCTGCATCAAATGCATAAACCTATTAGCTTTTTGCTCGTCTACGCATCTATCACTCAATTCTTGTTCAACACCACATAGTTCAGGAAATTCAGAAAGAATCACAGTGCCACCCAACGCCACTAAGAGGTCAGAAGTAAAACCAATGGCAGGATTGGCAGAGATCCCAGAGAATCCATCTGATCCCCCACATTCTAATCCTATCACAATTTTGGAAATAGGTGCAGGTTCTCTGTTTTGTTCATTGGCTTTTACCAAGCCCTTAAAAGTTTGTTGTATGGCCGATGCCAATAAATTGGTTTCCAATCCTGTTTTCTGTTGTTCTAAAATATACAGAGGACGATCATATTCAGGAATTCTTTTTTCAATTTCTTCTTGCAACATAGACACTTGGGCGTTCTGACAACCCAAACTTAATACGGTTGCACCAGCACAGTTAGGATGGGTAATATAACCAGCCAACAAAGCGCATAATGCTTGTGCATCTGATCTTACGCCACCACAACCACCTTCGTGATTTAAAAACTTGATGCCACTGATATTTGGGAATAAAGGCTCAATACCTTGACCAACTAATTTTTCTTCAAATAATTCTTCCTCAATGGCTTCCATACTTGCACCACTCTTATACAAACTGGCTAGCTTGTTGGTGTACTGGTGGTATTTTCTAGGACGCGCATAACCCAATTCTTCCATCAGGGCTTCTTTTAATACCTCTACATTTCTATTCTCACAAAAAACCATGGGAACCACCAACCAATAATTACCCGTTCCTACAGAACCGTTCTTACGGTGATAACCCATAAAAGTTCTGTTCTTCCATTTTTCAACAGCGGGCATTTGCCAAGCAGTTCTTCGCTCTCCTAATTGATATCCATCAGAAGCGTGTCTTATATTTTCAGTAGCTATTCTTACGCCAATAGCTAAGGTTGTTTTAGCCTTCCCTACTAGTACCCCGTACATGATAATATCTTGGCCCTCTGCAATTTCTTTGGTTGTGAATTTGTGTTTGGCTGGAACATCTTCTAACAAAGTATAAGACTGACCATTAAATTCCAATGTTTCTCCTGACTTCAGGTCTTGCAAAGCCACCAATACATTGTCATTGGGGTGCACTTGTAATATTCTTCTTTTAATAGACATGACTTGCTAATTAATCCTTTAAAGTTCGCAAAATTTCTGTAATTCCTTGTTCTTGACAAGCTGCTAATACTTGAACTAGATCCTCTTTAAGACCAGGAATACTTGCTAGGTTGGCATTCCAAATGCTATTGTCTTCTAAAACGGCAGTCACCGTTTTTTCTAGATCAGTTTCTTGCCAGCAAATATGCATACTGGCCAGTTTCTCATCTGTCAATGCAATCCTATTGCCGCTAACTTCGGCATAATATTTTCCATCGCCATCCTGTACCGTACGCATCAGCAAAAGATAGGCTGCAAAACCCAATAACATTCTTTTGCGAGAAGCTGAACCCTGCACATATGCCCTTTGAATCAGGGGCATACACCTTGATGCCATTTTCAGGCTGTATTGCATGCTAATATTCACCCAACGGTGTTCAATACTATTATTTCTAAAACGGTCAATCACTTGCTGGGCAAAATCTTGTGCTTCCGCTTCCGTAATGGAACTAGATACCACTAATGGTTTGATTTCTTCCATCATCAAGGCTGAAACAAAGCCTCTAAACTGTTCGGCAGCCATGGCTTCCTTTACGGTTTCAAATCCACTTAACAAAGCCAAGGCACATGAAAAACTATGGGTGGCATTTAGTAACCTGAGTTTTAGCTCCTTGTACTTAGAAATATCAGTTGTTAATTTAACACCAGGATTCACAGATGCAAAAGACAGAATCTCTTTGGTTCTTTCCCGCTTGGTTTCAATAGCCCACAAACTGTAAGGCTCTGCCATAATCATCAAACTGTCTTCAAAACCTAATGTTTCATGTAAGATGGAAGCATCTGCGGCAGGCAATTTGCCTGGCACAATGCGGTCTACCAAGGAATTACAAAAATCATTGGCATTCACCAACCATTCTGTAAATGCAGCATCCAATTGATTAAACTTGGCTAAGTCTAATAAAATGGATTGTAGTTTATGGCCATTATCAGAAATTAATTCTGTAGGAATAATCACCATGCCAGATTCAGCTGATCCATTAAAATGCTGGTATCGCTTATATAAAAATGACAAAAGTTTTGCTGGGAAAGAAACAGGTGGATTAGCATGAATGGATTCTTCCACCAATACAATTCCCACTTCTGTTGTATTGGACACCACCAATTGCATGGCTGGATTTTCAGCGGCAGTTAAAATAGTATTCCAATGGCTATTGGCAGCCAATACCCTACTAATACTGGCATTCAAATCCCATCTATCTACCGCTTGCCCATTTTCAAACCCTCTAACCACAACCGTATAGAGTCCATCTTGTTGTTGAAAATCATCTGAACCAGGCGTATCAGTTGATTTAACCACCAATATCCTGCCATTGAAAACTCCGTGCTTATTAGCAAGGTCAATATATACATCAGGCAGACCACGTAGTAACACACCTGTACCAAATTGCAAAACCTTTTCTGGTAATGCCATCAAGGATTGATAATCTTTTTCACCAGCTTTAACAGTGATGGAACCAATGGTTCCCTTATTCAATTTGCTCATCTCTTATAAATTGCTTGCTTACTAATTGTTATTCATTGTTTTCCATTTGGGATAGTCCTTGGTCAACAAATTTTCTGGCCAAACACCATACCAGGCATATCCTGTTCTTCTTTCCCATTCAATTTCTTTCACATCATATTTCTTCTCACTATCTCTTCCACTAAACATAGGTCTATTGGTTTCAATTTCATAGAACCTAGCCCATACACTTGCATTGGCATCTGCTACCAAAACCCGATCCTTACCCTTGGGTTGATCGGGGGCAGCAACGTCTTGGTATCTAAAGCCATTGACCCTGACTGTTTGAAACCATTCAATAGCAGCATTTATAGCTTGTTTTACTGCAATAGAAGGCTGTTTTTGACGCATCAAGAATCGTACAATTGCTACAGACTCATTGGCACTGATAGATGGCAGTTCAAACTTTCTAGCCATTTCTGGTGCAAGGGTAATAGGATTGTATTGGGTACACCATGCAGTGAGTTTCCCATTTACTTTAATCTGTGTATTTACAATGCAATCAATAGCTCTTTTAATGGCCATTTCTGCAGCAGGTTTAAAAACAGGATTGATTTTGTCAAACCCATTTTTCCCATCAACAATATCGCCCAAAATATTGAGCACATTTACCATGGCATTATCATTGTAAGTGATCTGTGCCCTGTACAAACTTGCGTCAGGGAAATATTGTGGCCAACCGCCTTTGGCATTTTGAGCACGCAAACAATAAGCTATCCCCTTTTCTACTGCTGCCAAATACTTAGGATTATTGGTTTTAGTATAGGCTGCCATTAAATATTTGATTTCTCGGCTAGTGGCTTCATTATCAAATGTGGCGTCTCTGTGCATAGAGTCCGCCAATGCGGCTTTGGCTTCATCTGCTGAGATAGATTTTTGATAATCCAGTTTTAGTTCATTCACGGCCTTGGGCCATCCGCCAACGGCGCGTTGAAAAAGCAACATTTTTTCAGCAATGGTATCGATACTAGGTTGCTGAATACTTGCTGGAATTGGGTAAACGGCAGGCATTACTTTGAATTCAGGTTTGGCATTTATAAAGCTGATGTTCTCTGGGTTCCAAGTTCCATGAAATACCCAAGCAGCCGTGATGGCTTCTGGACCTATCTTGGCTTCAGTTAAATTATTGGCAAACCAAGCATAGTCTCCGCCCTCTTTGTGACAATTGTAAAAATAAATTCTGCGCCCCCATTGAATCTGGTTTTGTGGTTGCGATGCGTTCAAATAAATAGGCGCGTCTGCCATATTTTTGGCAAACCTACAATCCAATAAAAAAAACTGTGCGTCTCTATGATACCTACCCAATTTAAATCCGTCTTCTCCTTTAAAAACACAATTTTTTAATACGGTTTTACTGTCTTGATTAGCTGACCCATCATGCCAAATAGCAGCCGTATTGCCATGTGCATTGAATACACAGTTCTCTGCATAGGCCCAACCGCGTGGGCAGTAGAAATCTACCCCTCCCTCCATCTCACAGTCCTTAAAATAAAATTGCCCTTCGGTGGTATTCCAAGGACTTACCGTATCGCCACCAAAGGCTTTAAAAATACAATTGCGTGCAATTAACCTAGTTGTACCAAAACTTCTCAAAGCCATTTGGTGACCCGATTTTTTGACCACTTTAAAAGGATTAACAGAATCCGATTTGCAGTCAATATGCATCTCCTCTTTTAGGTTAAATCCAAAATCATTTGAAATGGTTAGGTTCTCTAAAACAATATCAGAACCTTTCAAATTAATGGTAGCCACACCCCAATCATCCGGATGTTCACAACGCCAAATATCCCTTGCTTGAGAGCAATGAATCTGTGTTTTATTTTTGTCTTCTCCAATTAATGCAACAAAATTTTTTTCTATAAAAATTTTCTCTTGGTAATTGCCCTTCTTAATTAGAATCACTCTATGTTCAACAGCTTGGTCAGGAAGACTGTTAATAGCAGCTTGAATACTGGTAAAATCTCCTATGCCATGTTGGTCTACCACAATCACTTTAGCCGCGGCATTTACTTGAATGCTAGGCATGATCAACATCAAACAGCATAACTGTATGTATGCTATTAACCAATAAGATATTCCTTTCTTTTTCAATATTTTTTATTGTGGTTGATCTTTGTTAAAACTTATATCAACTATTCGATGTTTTATTTTGCGCTTTTTTTAACCGGAATTTGTTTGATCAACCATTTTACCAAATCATTGGCAGCTTGAAGATTCTGATATTCCATGGGCAATTTTCTTCCATCGGTATACTCATTATACAACCAAGGATCTGCTGTTGCAAACACAGTACCCTTGCCCAATTTGGCCGTAGCAAAAATGATTAATTCCTCTTTTTTCAACATTGGTTTTGCAGGGGCTGTTAAAGTAATAGAACTAACTTCTTTTTGATAGATTTTTTTAACATTTGGTAAAATGGGATTACCTGCAGGTACCAGTACCGCACCAGTTTCATATTGGTTACCCTGAACCCTGTTATAACTATCCTCGTTAAAATGAATGCCAAACTTATTGGCCAATTGGTTAAAATGCTCAAATTCTGCGTTGCCTTTGTCATTGTGTAACAAAACCAATACTCCACCGGCTTTTACCCATTCAGTAATGGCTATTACGTCTTTTGGCTGAACATAATTAGGGGTAGGATTATCGGTAATATTATCCGCATCAACAATCAAATAAATATCACTGTTTTTTAGGTTCTCTTTTGTTGGAGCAGCACTCAAGGTTTTGGTTTGAACCCCATGCGCATGGAATACTTGACCTAACAAATAAAACCCATTATTGTACATTTCATCCCATTTATAATGATAGGGTTTCAAAACACCAGTAATGTCTTTTTTCTTTTCTGCATTGAACCAATCATCTAGAAGCACAGATTTTCCAGCTCCTAATTTCAGGTTTTTGTGCAAAGCCATTTCATTGGCCATTTGCAAAAAGGCACCAACACCTTTTTTATCATTGACTATCACTTTCTCACTCATGTAATAGGCATAGCTTCCGTCTCTATAAGGGTTGCCACCTAAGCCACTAACAGAAACCGTACCATGCAAATTGGTTTGACCATTGCCATCAACTTTTAAAAATTCTTTTTGAACACCTGCATAACCTTTATCAGCAACAGCCATCCAAGTGCCAGGTAAATAACCCAGTCTAACTGCTTTAGCAATGGTGCAAACAAACATACTTGAAGCAGAAGCTTCTAAATAGTTTCCTTTTTCTTTTGGCAGGTTTAAGATATCGTACCAAACACCTGTTGCAGGATCCTGCACTTTTTTGATGGCCGTAACAAACCTAATTAGGATCTGTTTTAAAGAGTCTTTATAAGGATTGTTATTGGGCATCCTTTCCATTACGTCTACCAAGGCCATACCATACCAGCCCATAGCCCTTGCCCAAAAATGTGGTGAGAGTCCGGTTTTTGGATCTGCCCATTTTTGTTCTTTGGATTCATCCCATCCATGATAGATTAAACCAGATTTAGGATCCCTGGCTTTGGCTTCCATGACAATAAATTGTTGAGCAATATCTTTAAATGCTTCTGGCTCATGAAAGTCAACCGCAAATTCTGCATGAAAAGGTTCTGCCATATACAATCCATCCAACCACATTTGGTGGGGGTAGATTTTCTTGTGCCAGTACCCTCCCGCATTGGTGCGAGGTTGTTTTTTTAATTGTTCTCTTAGTATGAGTGCTGCTTTATAATATTTTTCCTTACTAGTTACCTTGTACAAGGTCAACAACATTCTTCCATCCAGAATATTGTCTAAGTTATAGTCCTCTATTTTATAGGTTCGAATATTCCCATTCTCCTCTACAAAATAATCCATACTTTTTTGCAGATAATTGAAATACTTGGGGTCAGCGGTTTGATACCAAAGCCCTTCAATCCCTTTTAAAACAACTCCAAGGTCATAAGACCATTTTGTGGGTTTAACACCCTCTACCCAAAGGGTATCAGTCCAGGTTTTCATAATAGTTGCGGCCATTCTTTCTGCAGGACTTTGAGCCTGTATTGCTTGGAGCAAGGTCAATGAAAACAATGCAATGGAAAGGAATCTTTTCATACTACTTAATTTCTATGGTTTTAGCATCGGCTCCAAAGCCAATATCCGTTTTAGTTTTTTGATTGTTCTTCAGGCTAATAGAAACAGTTTTTGTTCTAGGACCATGTGCTTGCAAAAATGTTTCAGACTTATTGCTAAAATCAAAACCTTTGATGTTGATATCACTGCTATTGAGGGTATACACCAAGGGATTTTTATTATTAGCGTGTACGCTGATATTATTTAGTTGAATTCCAGTTGCCTCTTGAATATCTATCCCTTCCTTGGCCTGAATAAATACATTATTCATTTGAATATCTTTTACATGCATTTCAGGTATCCCTCTTACAAAAATGGCTTTGGATGCACCATTACAACTGATATTATTAAAGAAGAAATGCTGAAACTGAGGAGTAGCTTCTGTTACAGGAAGTGTTTCTACAACAGGAGGTTCTCTTTTTTCACCTGCCAAAACAACTGGGTCTTTGGCCATATAATACATGTCAAATAAAATAGCTTCAGCCACAATATCTTTCATCACAATATTGCTAGCATAAATATTTTCAACTATTCCTCCTCTTCCTCTTGTAGTTTTAAATCTAAGTCCAATATCAGTTCCAATAAAAGTACAATTACCCACATACAGGTTTCGGGCACCGCCACTCATTTCACTACCAATGACAAATCCACCGTGTGCATGATAAACCGTACAATTGTTTACAATCATATCCTGAGTTGGCATGCCTCTTTTTCTCCCGTCTTCATCTCTACCAGACTTAATGGTAATACCATCATCACCAGTATCAAACACACAGTCTTCCATGAATATATTCTTACAGCTCTCCAAATCAAGGGCGTCTGTATTGGTACCATACCATGGATTTTTCACAATTAGTCCTTTGATGGTAATATGTTCACTAGTAACTATATGAGTAGTCCATGCTGGGCTATTATTAAATGTGACCCCTTCAATTAAGATATTTTTTGAATTAGAGATCCTAACCATATTGGGTCTCAGAAAATCTTTGATTCCTTCAAAATCACTGAGTTTTTTACCTTCTGTTAGTTTACCAATATTTTTATCCAAGGAAGCTTTAACGGCTGCTTCAGAAGGATACCATGTTTTCTTATCTTCTGTTAAAGCACCACCATAAGTTTGTAAATGATTCTTCCAACCAGATTCATTCATCTTGTCTTTCTTCAATGGTCTCCAGAAAAATCCATTGCCATCAAAAGTACCTTTACCCGTAATGGCTATATTACTAATTCCTTCAGCTGTGATAGGAGACTGACACCTTGCAGCATCTACCCCTTCAAAAGAAGAAACCACTAAGGGATATTGATTCAGGTCACTGCTAAAAATGACCAAGGCATTTTTTTCTACGTAGAGATTGATATTGCTCTTCATCACAATGGGACCTGTTAACCATAAGCCTGCAGGTATTTTAACTACCCCGCCACCCTTGGCCGCCATTTGCTCAATGGTTTTGTTGATGGCAACGGAATTCAAGGTTTTACCATCAGCTACCGCCCCATTGGCAAGAATACTCAAAGTGTCTTGTCTAAAATGTGGCTGATAGATTTTGGGTAATTCAAACTGATACTTTCCTTGGAACAAAGAAGGTTGTAATAATGAAGCCAGTGGCATTTGTTGGTCAAGAATAGATTGACAAACCAAGGATGCCATAGACGCAGCTCCATATTCACTAAAATGGGTATTGTCTTCTTCCTTGCCCTTGTAATTTTTAAAATGCTTTGCCGGTATATTTAAAAAGAATCGTTTACTCCCCTCTACGCCTTCTTTTACTATCAAAGCTTCACTTGACTTGTGCAAATCAATCATGGGCACTTTTAATAAAGCTGCCACTTCTTTAACTACAGCAGGATAATCACCATGTTGGTCTACAAATTTTCCTTTCTCGTCAAACTTGCGGCGCATAACCGGTGTAATCAAAATAGGGAATCCTCCCTTGCTTCTAGTGTCTTTTACAAAACGAATCAGGTTCTCTTTGTATAAGCCATGGGCTGGCGCAGAGCGATTGGTATCTTCTACCTTTTGGTCATTGTGCCCAAATTGGATCAATACATAATCACCTTTACGCATCCTAGACATAACGGTATCCCATCTTCCTTCTTTAATAAAGCTCTTGGTACTTCTTCCATTCATAGCATGATTCTGCACCTGAATACCTGGAGAAAGAAATTTTGGTAACAATTGGCCCCATCCCCTTTCAGGATTTTCATCCAAGGGTTTATCTGCCATAGTGGAATCCCCAATCAAAAATATTCTGGGATTGCTTTCAGGCATTCCAAACCCCAATAAACAAAGGATGAACAGAAAACTGACCGTTTTTTTCATGGAAGCAATCGATTTAAAAGAAGTAGAAAAAATAAAATACAATTCTAAGCAACAAAGTACGATGTTCCTTGTAAAAGCAGTCCTGTCAAAGCCTTAGAAAGGGTCTAAATAAGGCATCTTTTTACGCAAACGTTCCCGTTAATGTCAGATTGAGCCTCATTTGAGATTACCAAAGACCCGACATCATAAAAAAACCTAATTTAGTAGCCAAACCATTTCATCCATATGAAATTTGAAGCTGTTACCATCAAAGACATTGCCAAGGCCTTGGGGTTATCTACCTCAACGGTATCTAGGGCCTTGAGGGACAGTTATGAGATTAGTCCAGCTACTAAAAAACAAGTGCTGGAATATGCCGAGCAAATCAATTATCGGCCAAATCCTATTGCGCTAAGTTTAAAAGAAAAAAGGAGCAGATCTATTGGAGTCATTGTTTGTGAAATAGCCAATAGCTTTTTCTCTCAAGCCATTAATGGCATAGAGTCCATTGCCTATGACAAGGGGTATAATGTTATTATTTCTCAGAGTCATGAATCCTATGAAAGAGAAGTAATTGACCTTCAATATTTGGCCTCAAGATCCATTGACGGGTTGTTGATTTCTGTTTCTGCAGAAACAGAGGATTTTTCACACCTGAAAAATTTGCATGATCGCGGTTTTCCCATTGTATTTTTTGACCGTGTTGCTGAAAGCATTAACACCCACAAAGTTATTGTAGACAATTTCAAAGGGGCTTATGACGCCACCAAGCATTTATTGGATAATGGCCACCAGCATATTGCTAACCTTGCTGGATCACCACACTTGTCTATTACCAAAGAAAGATTGGGTGGATACAGAAAAGCCTTAGAAGATCATGGCTTAACCTATCAAGAATCCTATACTGAATTCTGCTTACATGGTGGCATGTTGTATGAAGAAGTAGAAGCCGCCTTAAATAGGTTTACTTCCTTGCATCAAATTCCAGATGCCATTGTTGCGTCTGCAGATAAACTCACCACCAATTGTTTGCGTTATTTCAAATCAAAAGGCATTAAAGTTCCAGAAGAAGTAGCCCTCATGGGTTTTTCTAATTTGGACTTAACAGATTTGTTATCACCTTCTCTATCAGTTGTAAAACAACCTGCTTTTGAGATGGGCCAGTTGGCTACAGAACTACTGCTACAATTGATTGAGAGCAAGAGACCTATTACTGAGTTTGAATACAAAGTATTACCCCTAGAATTAATGATTCGGGAATCTTCCTTAAAATCAAAATAAATTTAAGGCAGTAAGGGTTCTACTCTAAACCAATCCACATCGGCGTAGCCAGCGTCATTGGTATTTTCAGTTCTAGTGCAATACAACCCTATTTTTGCACCAATCCACCTACTTACTTCTGCCTGAAATGGCGTGCTTATATTGGTATATTCTTTATCATTCCAACTATAACTAAATTGACAAATACCACCAGCACTTACTTTAACCCTTAACCAAATTTGGTTACCTATATTTTCTATAATGGTCTGTTCTATTTCCTTGCTTCCTTTTTGAGCGTCTTTGCAACTGGTATAGACCAAATTAATCCCAGACTTGGTGCTCTTAAATCCTAGTGAGGCAAAGCTATAACCCATGACTACTAAACCTGATTTTTCATTACTGATTTTAGTATTGGGTTGAAACTGCATTTTGGTGGTAACCATGAATTTTTCTGCTGGAAATTTTTGTTGCAAAACATTGGGTACATCCCAGAGATTTTTTGCTGAATCAGGAATCTTGTCTGCATACAGTCTGAGAGTTCCTTTTTCTTGGTTCATAAAATGCCAAGTACCTTTTGCATTGGCCTGCCATTGCCATTGTTTTCCTATCTGCGCCCCATTAAACTCATCCGATTCTGCTGGCGTTTGTATGGGCCAGTTTTTACCCACATTCGGTTTTTGATAGACTAGAACGGGCTCTCCTTTCCCAACATTATTTTTATCTACACCTATCACTGGCCAATCTCCCACCCATTTCATGGGTTGCAAATGCATGACCCGTCCATAAACACCCTTGTCCTGAAAATGCAAGAACCAGTCTTCTCCTGTTTGGGTATTCACCCATGCGCCTTGGTGCGGACCGTTTGTTGTTGAACTTCCTTGATCCATCACAACCTTTCTTTCATAGGGACCGTAAATATTTTTTGAACGCAGGACCAATTGCCATCCTGTGCTCACACCGCCCGCGGGTGCAAATATGTAATAGTAACCGTTTCTTTGATAAATTTTTGGCCCTTCTATAGTAGGATCTTTTTCATGCCCGTCATACACAATCACACCTTGATCCAATACTTTATCAGCACTAGCATTTAATTTCTTAACGGTAAGAATACTTTTTATTCCAGCTCTTGATCCAGCCCAAGCATGGATCAAATAATTATTTCCATCCTTATCCCAGATTACTGCAGGATCAATTAAACCCTTTCCTGCTTCTACCAAAATTGGTTGAGACCAGGGACCCGCTGGGTTCTTAGCTTTTACCAAAAAGATACCAAAATCCGGATCTGGATAATAGAGGTAAAATTCGCCGTTATGATGTCTAAGACTTGGTGCCCAAACACCCCCACCATGTTGAGGCTTGGCATAAAATTCCGCAGGTGCCAAGGCGGTAATGGCGTGGCCGATGATAGTCCAGTTAACCAAGTCTTTTGAATGTAAAATGGGAAGACCGGGAATGGCTTCAAAAGAAGAAGCCACCAAATAGTAATCATTACCCACACGAATAGCATCGGGATCAGAATAATCAGCGTGTAAAACAGGGTTCTGAAATTTTCCATTACCCAAATCAGATACCCAAACCTTAGAGATTTGATTGGTTTGTGCTTGTATGGAAAAAATAATTGACAGAAACAGAATCATTGATATCAACTTCATGCTAATTTGATTTATTTATAAAGGCCACCAACCATCTATTCCTTTCAGGATATTTCTAGACTGATATATTTTGCTTTCTTTTTTTGACAATTGTTTAGACCAACTTACCCTGGCTTTTGTATTTGAACCAACACCAGTATTTTCAAATTCCGCATAAAAGGCCGTTTTTTCTTTATCAGGAAACATAGCATCACCCTTCCATTCATTCCAGCCATCAGCAACAATATGTGCTCCAAGTTTACAGTATAAAAATACGGTTTTTGCAAAGGGTCTCCAGGGTCTTCCAAGAAAGACTTTTGTAGCTTGGGCATCTGCAATTAGCTTGCAGTGTAGGAATACAAAACCAAATCTTTGTCCCTGTTGGGTTGATGCAGCAGTGATATAAGAATTGGCCAAACTTTTAATCACACAGTTCTCAAAAACTGCTATTGATTCTCCAAAAATAAAATCGGTGGTGCCTTCAATATCACAATTCAAAAAATATTGTCTTGCATTTTCCTTTGTTAAGTAGAGGGTATCTTGATTGCCCAATAACCTACAATTCTTAATCAATACCCTATCTGCTTCAATATGCAGCGCAACTGCCTGACCTACCCTACCTGCCGTATTTTCTATTGTTAGGTTTTCGGCAATAAAACCATTTCCTTGCACCAATACAGTGTAAGAAGTAAATGTTCCAAATTGATCCTTTCCATATTGATCTTTGATTCCGGGAACTTTTTTTCCTGAATAGTCATCATAACTAATAATAGTGCCCTCTTTGGATTCCCCTATCAGAGAAATATTGGTTTTCCAAGAGGGTATAATCAACTTCTCATGATACACACCATTTTTAATACGAATCTCCACCCTAAAACTTGATACATCTCTGGTTGAATTAATGGCTTCCTGAATAGATGTATAATTTCCGGTACCGTCTAATGCAACAATGATTTGCTTAGGGTAAGTTGTTTGAGTAGCATTTGTCTGGGCCTTGATGGCACTAGTCCCAATAAATACAATACTAACTACAACAAACAATAGACTTTTATATAACATGTGCAAAAAATTTAGTCCCCCAATATGCTAAAACAATCAAGGCTGCCACTTTGGGCAGCCTTGATCTAATAGCTTAGAAAACTTGGTTAGAATTAATAACCAGGATTCTGAGTCAAATTAATATTGGCATCTCTTGCTGGTTGTGGCAGGGGTAATAATTCAGATTTTCCTGTTGTAAAACCAGTTGCGTACCTTGACAATGCTGTTGTATTAATAGCAGCACTTAACCAAACTACTCTAGTAGTTCCTGAAGGGGTAGCTGTAGGCGCTGCTTTATAGAATGAGTTGGCCCATAATCCTCCAAAACTATTATCATCAGAAGTACTACCAGTTTTATAATACATAGAAACGGGCAAAGTATTATAAGGAGCAGATAATGTTGACATGGCCAATAAAGCAGCCTTTGTATCAGTTATTTTTTTAGCCAACAGGTTCCAACGAATCAAGTCAAACTTACGAACCCCTTCTCCGCCCAATTCTAAAGAACGCTCTTTTACAATGGCATCAAAGAAAGTTGTTTTGCTTAATCCGGTAGGAAGATCAACTGTTGCGTCTGCAGTACCAATTGCTTTTCCATATCCTCTTCTTCTCACTTGGTTCACTGCTGTATAAGCTGTTGCAGTTGGACCATTTAATTCATTTTCGGCTTCTGCATACATTAACAAGACATCGGAATACCTGATGATCTGCCATTTTAAACCAAAATATTGAATAGCATTGGTTGGAGCATAAGAAGGATTGGTAATCCAGTCTCTACGATATTTTCCATCACAGATGGCAGTAATAGCCTGTCCAACTTTTGTTACCCCATCTGCAGCAACATTGTAGATGGCACATGTAACATCTCTGCGCAAATCTGTGCTATCAAATGCATAGAAATAAGTAGGCAGTACATTGATGCTTTTGTTTCCAAGGTTGTTTACTGTTGGACCATTGTAGTATGCCAGTTTTGTATCAGCGGCTGCTACACCTCCAATTCCACTTGCTTGGAACATCAGTTCGCCTTGAGGGTCTGCAACAGCATGCGCATTTACTTGGTCTTTCCAAAGAGATTTAAAACTTGGATTCAATGCATGTTGATTAGAACTCATGATTTCATTGCATTCATCTTTTGCTATTTGATAATAGGTTAGATAATCTGCATTTCTTTTCATGGTACCATCACTTCTCAATGCATATCCCCCACGGAATAAAGCAATTTTTGCGCGTAGCGCTTTAACGGTACCCTTTGTAATTCGCTCATCCAAAGGATCTCCAATAGCAGCTAATTCTGTACGCCAAGGCACTAATTCAGAAGCCATTTTCAAATCTGCCAACAGTTGATTATAAATGGTATCTCTGTTTGTTCTAACAGGAAAAGGATTTGATGATGCCAATTCTGAGGCTGGTCTAAAATTAGCTGGTAAATCTCCCCAGTTCACAATCGCTTGAAAATAATACTGTGCTCTCAGGGTCAATGCCTCTCCATACATTCTACGCAATTGTTTTTTCTCCTGCTCACTTCCATTGTTATACTTATCCATTTTTGGAATGTTGGCAATGCAAATATTGGAGAATTCAATACCGGTAAATAATTGATTAAAGGGATTGGTAATTTGAGCATTACCAGAAGTGGCTGAATATCTGGCGATATCTCTACGATCATTATCTACCGCACCACCTGGACCTTGCATCTCATCTGTATCAACGGTATAATACAAACTTAAACGAATTCCAAAACCGGCATCACCTACCAATCTGCTATAAGCACCTGCCAATGCTTTATAGGCACTTGGAACATCGCTGAAAGCAACTTCTGCACTTACATCTGTGATAGGTTGTTGGTCTAAGAATTTCTTGCATCCGGTAATTACCATTAGCATAGCCATCATGGCCAGAAAAGTCAGTTTATTAAAATATTTCTTATTCATGTTGCAAAAATTTGTGGTTTGAATTAAAAGCTAGCATTTACACCAAAGATGAAACTGCGGCTTTTTGGATAAGCAGAATAGTCTAGACCTGGAGTCAATGGACTGTTTCTAACACTTACTTCTGGGTCATATCCAGTGTATTTGGTGAATACTGCTAAGTTATTTGCCGTAAAGTAGAATCTTAGTTTGCTGATTTTCATCTTACCCAATTTTTCAACTGGAAGACTATAACCCAATGTAAAGTTGTTGATTCTTAAAAAAGAGCCATCTTCTATTGCCCAAGAGCTAGGATAGAAAGCACCTGTTCCTTTAATTGGTTGCCAAATATTCGCGTTAGCATTCAGCGCAGATAATTGATCAGGAGCAATTCCTACAACTTTACCAGCTGAATTTACCCATTGTGCTGTTTGACCAGAAGCTGTTACCACTTTCCAACGACTAGCCATCAGGTCAATCATATTAGAGTTACCAGTATATCCATTTGTAAATTCAACTTTATTGGCATTGTAAATATCATTGCCATAAGAGAAATTGATAAACAAACTCATGTCCCAATTCTTATAAGTGAATTGGTTGTTCCATCCTCCAGTGAATTTTGGAGTTGGATTACCAATGATGGTTCTGTCTTTATCCAGATTAATTAAACCGTCTCCATCCAAATCCTTGAATTTTACAGAACCTGGCTGAACCGTACCAATAATACCAGCATTGCTCACGGTACCTGCTTTCAAAGTATAAACACTTGTAGCAGCATCATAATCAAAGTCTGATACTTTGTAGAATCCATCATTAACCAAACCCCACATAGAACCTACGGGATCTCCTATTCTAATAATATAATCGGTAGGCTGTCCGGAAACACCCCAACTTGCAGCAGGAAAAAATAATTTTTGATTCAATCCAAGTGCCTCTACTTTATTTTTATTAAAAGCCATGTTGAAATTAGAATTCCAAGTAAAATCAGCTTTTTTAATTACCAGTGCGTTAAGTTGAAATTCAACCCCTTTGTTGGAGGTCTTACCTATATTTTGCAATTGGGTAGCATAGCCATAAGTAGATGCAATAGGCACATTCAACAATAGATTTTTTGCATTGTTATTATAAACATCTACACTCAAAGAAATCCTGTCTTTGAACAAGCTGAGGTCCATACCATAGTTTTGGCTTTCATTAGACTCCCATTGCAAAGCCTCGTTTACTAATCCAGCAGAGTAGTAGGCAGTAACCGCTTGGTTGTTGATACCATAATAATAAGTACCATCATTTCTAAAAGTGGTCAAAAACAAGTAATCATTGATTCTGTTGTTTCCAACATTACCATAACTAGCTCTGAATTTAAGATCGCTGATAAAGCGAACATTTTCCATGAATTTTTCATTCTTTACTCTCCAAGCAAATGATCCGGCAGGAAAATAACCCCACTGCTTGCCTGGTGCAAATTTGGATGCTCCATCAGCACGAACATTAAAAGAGAAATAGTACTTATTGTCATAAGTATAATTAATCCTACTAAAGAAAGATAAGTTAGTGTATCTAGTTTTATTCAATTTGGGATACCCTGTAAATGGAATACCCATACCCAATTTATCAAATGCATCATTAGGTGAAGTGAATGTTGGGTAATTTCTAACCAACTGAGTATGAGATTCCGTTTTTAAATCATAGGTTTCCTCACCAACCAAGAAATCAAAATCGTGTTTGCCTTTAAACTTACTAATAGAATAAGTTAACACATTACTATTGGTGATGGTTTTCCTTGTAACTGTATCTAGCTGAGCTATTGGTTTTCTAGAACCTTGAATTACTGAATAAGGCGTAATAGAATCACTAAATTGGCGATCTATTAATTTACTATCGTCATAACCAAAAGTAGATTTGAAACTTAAGTTCTTGGTAATATTATATTGTATAGAAGCTGTTATGTTGAATACATCTGTAGTCTTTTTTCTATACTCTGCATTGGCTAATGAAATTGGATTCACTAGATTCAAACCATTACCAACGTTTGGATCTGCCAATGGATCTGCGTCATCAATGTCTTGGTTATTAGACAAGAATGGTCTGTATTTTACTGCGTTTCTTAATCTGCTATAAGAAGAGCCTTGTTCTGAAGAAACCCCTGCACCAAGCACATTGGTATTGGTATACCTAGTAGACAAACTTGCACGTAGGTTATTGGTAATCCTATAGTCAGCTTTTAAATTGAGCAAATGCCTTTTGTAATCTGAATTTAACAAAATGGCTTTGTCACCATTAAACGTATATCCAAAATTGTAAGTGATTTTTTTATTGCCACCTGAAGCATTTAAGCTATGGGTTTGTAATACACCAGTTCTTCCTGCAATCTCATCCTGCCAGTCAATTGGATTGACGTTTTTATAATTGGCTAGTGTGTCCCAGGTTGTTCCAAAGTTCCTGGTAAAATTGGTACTGTCTGTACTGCTACCTCTTGACCTTTCTGATTGATAAATTACATAATCATAAGGACTAAGCACTCCCAGTTTTTTTGCCAAACTTTTTACCCCAACAAAACCATTATAACTAAGCGTCATTTTTCCTTGACGTCCACTTTTGGTAGTAATGACAATGACACCATTTGCACCCCTTGCTCCATAGATGGCAGTTGCGGCAGCATCTTTTAACACGTCAATGGTTTGAATATTTTGTGGAGCTAGCGCAGATAATCCGTTTTCTACTTGAACTCCATCTACAATGTATAAAGGAGAGTTATCACCTGTAATAGACATACCTCCACGAATTCTTACTCTAACATCTGCATCAGGTGAACCTTCTGCCGTAGAAGCAGTAACCCCAGCCAAACGGCCATTTAAAGCTTCAGCAGCTGAGTTAACTGGAATATCTTTTAGGTCTTTGGCACTTACACTAGAAACCGATGCTAGCAAATTTTTTCTTTTGATAGTCTGATAGCCAATCACAACTACTTCTTCAGGAACTGCATTTTCTTGCACCAAACTCAAATTGATTTCTGAACGATTATTCACCGACTCCTGTTTTGCCACATATCCAACATAACTAAAATTCAGGGTGGCATTTCCGGGAACTGAAATACTGAATTTACCCTCTTTGTCTGTCAAAGTCATTTTTGTACCCCCTTTTTGAGAGATGGTAACACCTTCTAAAGGTTGGTTACTAGCTCCTAGCACTTTACCAGAAACTGGTTTGGGTGTAGTCTGGGCTTTTAAATTTGTCTGAAACAAAGCCATTCCCAATACCAATAAAAGCCCCATCAACATTTTTGTTGGGATTAATTTGAACTTGGGAAATTGGAATTGCGATGCATTGGTTTTTAGATCTGGAAGCTCCATAGAGGAATGGCTTCCACAACCGAGATTCGGATGTAATTGGAACATGACAAGCAGTTTAATAAAAAAATCGTTTCTGTGATTGGGCAACTATTGGGTTTTCCAAAAGAAAATCCAATCAAAATAATACCCAATGCTACACTTATAAAGACAACGCTAAATGTGATTTCGTTTTTTTTTCTACGCAAACGTTCCCGGTAACGTTGGAGCTCAAGGTTTTTCTCCGTAGCCTTTGTCAAACTGGCTTTTTTCTTAGTGATTTGACTATTTTTAAAGACTAACCAATGCGATTGCCATGTCAATGACCAAACCTCGTTTGAGTTTCTCCCAGATTATCAATATGAATGTGGGATTCTTTGGTATTCAATACAGTTTTGGGCTGCAACAAAGTGCTGTAAACCCTATTTACGATTTTTTGGGTGCCAGCCCTGATGAAATTCCCTTATTGAACTTGGCAGGTCCCATGACCGGGCTCTTAATTCAACCCATTATTGGGGCCATGAGTGACAAAACCTGGCACCCCAAATACGGAAGAAGAAAGCCCTATTTTTTTATTGGGGCTTTATTTTGTAGCCTATGTTTATTCATTTATCCTTTTAGTAGCACACTCTGGATGGCTGGTGGATTACTTTGGGTGCTAGATGCAGCCAATAATACGGCTATGGAACCCTATAGAGCTTTTATTGCTGATAAACTGCCCGCAGACCAACAACCTACCGGTTTTCTTACACAAAGCTTTTTTACTGGCCTAGGAATTACTTTGGCCAACCTTTCCTTATTTGCTTTTCAAAAAATTGATTTCTTAAAACAATCCCATGGTCAAATTCCCTATTGGGTATTTGGATCTTTCTTTTTAGGATCTATTTGTTCTATTAGCTCTGTTCTATGGTCCATTACCAAGACCCCTGAAATTCCACCTACGGAAGAAGTTTTGCAAACACTTAAAGCAGAAAAGCGATCCATCTTTACACCATTTATAGAAATCTTTAGCGCAATTAAGGATATGCCCAAAGTCATGTGGCAATTGGCCTTGGTTTATCTCTTTCAATGGTATGCCTTGTTTTGTTATTGGCAAAACGCATCTAAAAGCATTGCTCAATCCGTTTGGAAAACTTCTCCCACCAAGGATGCCAAATTATATGAAGAGGCAGTTGGATGGGCTGGTTTGGTAAATGGCTGGTACAATATTGTCACTTTTCTATCGGCCTTTGCCTTAGTGGGGTTGGCTAAAAAGTACAGTCCTAAACACGTTCATATTGCCTGTTTATTAATGGCTGGATTGGGCCTATTAGCTTTCCCACATATTGAAAACCAATACTTACTTTTTGTTCCCATGACTGGATTTGGTATTGCCTGGGCAAGTATGATGGGAGTTCCTTATCTGATGGTTGTTCATGACATACCCAAAGAAAGATATGGAGTGTATATGGGTATCATCAACATGATGATAGTGATTCCAATGATCTTACAAACCACCACTTTTGGATGGGTATTGAACCATGTATTGGACAATGACCCAGGCAAGGCTATTAGCTTTGGAGGTGTTTTATTATTAATTGCTTGTGTTGCTACACTACGCATAAAAAAAGTAATACCTGCAGCAGAAGACATGTCACTTAGCAACGGAGGCGCGCACTAATCAAAATTAAACAGATGAAAATACTTTGTATTGGAGAAGCTTTGATAGACATGATTTGTACTGATAAAGGAACAAGCTTGTCAAAAGGTCAAAACTTTTTAAAAAAACCAGGTGGTGCACCTACCAATGTGGCTGCGGCAATAGCAGCCTTAGGTGGGCAAGTAGCGCTTTCTGCCAAAGTAGGCAATGACCCATTTGGGAAACAATTGGTACAGGTAATGGAAGATTTTGGGGTTTCTACCAAACACCTATTATTAGATGATCAACACTTTACCACTTTTGCATTTGTATCGCTCATGGAAGATGGTGAAAGAGATTTTGTATTTAATCGCGGAGCCGATGGCTTATTGTCTGTAGCCGATGTAGATGCCATAGACCTGACAGATATTTCCATTATTCATTTTGGTTCTGCAACTGCTTTCTTGCCAGGACCCTTACAGGCTGCTTATTTGAGGTTATTAGAAAAAGCCCGTGCACAATCCATCTTTGTGAGTTTTGATCCCAACTATCGGCATTTACTGTTCAAGGATAATACCGCATCTTTTGTAAAACAATCTTGGAACTTATTGAATCAATGCCATTATTTTAAAGTGAGTGATGAAGAAGCTATTTTGATTACGGGCACAGAAAATTTAGACGCAGCAGTAGACGCATTGTTAAAAAATACACAGTCTATTTTTACCATTACCCTAGGCAAAAAAGGAACATTATTAGGCTTCAATGGTAGCACTTGCATTATTCCAAGTATTCCAGTAAATCCGGTAGATACAACAGGAGCCGGTGATGCTTTTGTAGGAGCATTGTTATATCAATTGGCTAATTTATCACTTGAACAAATTCTGGCTTTGGAATTGAGTGCATGGCAAAAAATGGTTACCAATGCCAACAAAGCTGGTGCCCGCACTTGCGAATGGCTTGGTGCTATGGAAGCATTTAAACATTTGAACAATCAAATATTCGACTAAATTTTTTGTACGTGTACAACTATCAATTGCATCAACAAATCTCTTTTTCTGTTTTGCAGCACCAATTGGATGTTGCGGGAAAAGATAATTTATTCTATAGTAGGTTTATTGCCAATGCGCAAGAGATTGCGCTGATATACCAAGGCCTATATCAACACCATCCAAAAGGGAAAGAGGAGTTTGCCAATTTATTAGAAACCATTGCAAGCGCTTATGCAAAAAGAACTGATGCCCTAAAGCAAAAAGACGAGGAAAAAGAAGAGCTGGGAAATTGGTTTTTGAGTAACCAATTAGCAGGCATGAGTTTATATGTAGACAGATTTTGTGGCAGCTTGAAAAACTTGCCCTCAAAACTTGATTACTTTCAGAAATTAGGCGTGAACTATTTACACCTGATGCCCATCTTTGAAAGTCCAGAAGGAGAAAGTGATGGTGGTTATGCGGTTTCCAATTTTAGAGAGGTTGATCCCAGATTTGGCACTTTATCGGATTTAAAAGCTGTTCAAGCAGCTATGCAAGAGCAGGGCATGTATTTAATGATTGATATTGTACTCAATCATACTTCTTATAGACACCAATGGGCAGAAAAAGCAAAAGCTGGCGATAAACGTTATCAGGATTATTTCTACATGTATGACGATAGGTCTATCCCCAATCAGTTTGAGGAACATATGCCTGAGATTTTTCCGGAATCAGCACCAGGAAGTTTTTCCTATGTTCCCGAATGTAATAATTGGGTAATGAGTGTGTTTCACAATTACCAGTGGGATCTGAATTATACCAATCCAGAAGTATTGGTCACCATGATGGATACCATTTTTTACTATGCCAATCTAGGGGTTGATGTTTTAAGAATTGATGCACCTGCTTTTATCTGGAAACAATTAGGAACCAGCTGTCAGAATTTACCTGAAGCGCATAACCTCTTAAGACTGATTAAACTCTGTGTTCAAGTAGCTGCTCCGGGTATGGCTCTTTTAGGAGAAGCCATAGTTGCCCCTGCTGAAATCATGAAATACTTTGGTACAGATAGATTTGTTGCTAAAGAATGTGACTTTGCCTATAACGCTACCCAAATGGCCTTACAATGGGATGCGTTGGCCACTGGCGATACTCGGGTCATGTTAGCTGCACAACAGGAAATCTTGCAAAAACCTTTTGGCTGTTCATGGATTACCTATACGCGTTGTCATGATGATATAGGTTTGGGATATGACGATAATATGATCAGGGCCGCAGGTTTTAATGCCTACGAACACAGGAAATTCCTGAAGGAATATTATTCAGGTGCACTACCCTATTCACCCGCTTCTGGAGCTTTATTTTCTGTGAATCCAAAAACACAGGATGCCAGAATTAGTGGCTCTTTAGCATCGCTCTGCGGACTAGAAAAAGCCATTAACCGAAATGATGCAAACGCTATTGAAATTGCTTTGCAAAAAATCACCCTCATGCAAGCGCAGAGTATGTTTATTGGTGGTCTTCCCATTTTGTTTTATGGAGACGAACTAGGTACCGTAAATGACTATGGTTATTTAAATGATCCCGGAAAAAGTTATGACAATAGATGGATGCACCGACCCATCATTGACTGGAATAAGGTAGAAAAAATAAAAGAACCAGATACCATTGAAGCAAAAGTTTTTCAGGCAACAAAAAAGCTGATTCAGATAAGAAAAAACAACCCGGTATTTGCAGACACAAAGAATCTCACATGGCTTACTCCATACAATATTCATGTAGCAGGATTTATACGTTCCAATGAAGACCAACAATTTTATTGTTTGTTCAATTTTAGTGGACAAGCTTCCTATATTACTTGGTACGCTTTCAAAAACCATGGTAAAAGAGGTAACCAACTATTTGACCATTGGTCTGAAACCATGCATGAAATAGGTCATGATCATGAATACTTAATCATTCCACCTTATGGATGTTGTATTATGGAGGTATTATAGCTGTTGCTATTTCAACTTCCATAATTGACCTTCATATTGAAAAGGCATTAATTCAAGATAGTATTTGTCTGGCTCAGAAATGAATTCGTAACAGAGATCATAATGTTTCTTTAGAAAATATTCCATTTTAGATCTACTAAAGAAAATACAAGCATAGGAAGCATCTAGCCCATAAAATTCGGGAGGCACATGTTGTATGGCATATCTATCTTTTTCACCCTCGATAAATGCGATAGTATCAAACATCAAGTAGGGAATACCCGATTTTATAACTTGTTCTAAGAGTTTGTAGGCCTCGCCTATATACTGAATAACCCCATTAAATAGAATGATTTGAGGTTTATGAAACTGAAGACATTCTTCTAAAGTATAATAAAAATGTAAGTGTTCATTCCCAAAATTAGCCTTCCCTTCTTTAACATAATTAGGCTGTTCCACAATACACCAATGCAATGTTTTTACCCCTTTTAAAAAAGCCTTATTTTGGAAATAGGCAGTTCCTAATGAACCTCCAAAATCTAAAACCGTTAATTCATTATTGTTTTCCAATGCCAACCTTAGCAAGGTTGATAATAAAGGGAAATTCATTTTTACAGTATCATATACAATGCCATCCCTTTCATAAGGCACTTCCCCACTAACCACTTTTTGGGTTGAACTGACAATGCTTTGAAGTATATGGTCTGCGTCATAACCACCCGCCTTTGCTGTAGCCTCTTCAAAACTCAAATAATCACCTTTCCACCCATATTTAAAACTGTACCATTTTAGGGTATGGAACAGTGGTGGGACCAATTGTTTTAACAAATAATGCACCTTTAAGCTTTTTTTAATATTACAAAGATTTTTTGTCTTTGTTGACAACTTGATGAAAAAGTTTTGAAATAATTTTCTGAACAATAGAAAATGAACGGCTTTAGCCTAAATAAAAATAACAAATATGGCTGTTTAACAAGATGAATCTGCCCACAAAATACCCAGTAGAGGGTATGGTAGGTCCTTGCATTAGTTTTTTCTTTGAGTATAATATTCCCTTTATTACATGAAAAGAACCCTAGCATTTATTGGCATTCTCCTCTTCTGCATTTCTTGTAACAATAATCAGAAAGAAAAAGCTATTGAAGACAGAAACGCTTATGTTCCAGATAGCATTAAAGCTTCATCCGATGCTATGGGCAACACAGTTACTGATGGCAGAAAATTTATTAGAACTGCAGAAATGAAATTTCAAGTACTGGATGTTGCCAATACTACCGCTAAGATTGAAAACATTGTTAGAAATCAAGGCGGCTTTGTTATTTATACCCATCTAACTAGCACTGTAGACAATAAGGAAACCTCTCAAGTAAGCAGTGACAGCAGTTTGGAAAGTATCTACTATACCTTAAGCAATGAAATACGGTTGCGTATTCCCAATAGAAAATTTGATAGCACGCTTCAGTCAATTGTTGCTTTAGCCGATTTTCTGGATTATAAAGTTGTACAAGCTGATGATGTTTCTTTACAGCTATTGGATAACCAGTTGACCAAAAAAAGGGCTACTAAATCCTCTGGAAAAACCTCTGCTGAAACAGAAACTTATACCAAAGAAAAAGCCGATGAAGCTGAAATAGCTGACAGAGGATTGTCTGACCAATTAAGATATAGCACTATTAGTCTACAATTCACACAAAGGGAAAGTATTAAACGTTCTATGATCCCTAATAACAAAGATATTGCTGCCTACACCCCTAATATTTTTGTGAAAATATGGGATGCCATTAAAATTGGTTGGAATAAAGTTGAAGACCTATTCTTATTTGCTATAGAAATGTGGGGGGTGATTCTTTTAGCCATATTAGCCTGGCTACTCTTTAAAAAATTGAACAACAAAACAAATACTAGGATTCAAAACCTAAAACCATGATTGAAATTGACAAGCACCAACGCCAACCATTGACAATTCAGGATAAACAATTTCTTGAAACACGTTTGTTGGAGTCTAAAAAGGATTTTAAATTAAACCTTGTCATCTTTCTGATCATTTGGTTAATCTCTCCTTATTTAAGATCTCTATCTGATAAAGACGCCTTAATTGATGAGATGAGTTATCCATTAGCACTGGCCTTCATGTCCATTTTTTTCTTTGGTTATTTGGGATACTACTATTACAAAGGATTATATCAAGTAAAGTTGGCATTAAAAACAGATTTTAAAATTGTGTTACATAGCATTGTGGTAAAAAAGAAAAACGCTCCTATGTTTCACAGAAACGAGTTCAGACTAGAATTAACCAGCAAAGAGTTCCGATTCCACTATTTCCCTTTGACACTGATGAATGAGTTTCCACAGGGACAATTATTGTACCTTGAAATGAGTGGTGCTGGTAAGCAATTATTAGACATTAGAAATACCTAGAAAACAGTTGTTTGTTTGAGTGAAAAAATGCCCCCAAATTGGAGGCATTTTTCTTTTTAAAATCTTACACTAAATCCAAGATTGATAGAATAGTCTGCAAAAGCAGCATCGCCCTGCGCATAAACGCCAGTTATATTTGTTCTGATTTGGTCAGGCACGCTTTGGGTTCTATTACGTACCAATGCAACTGGAACATAGGCATAGAAATTGAGTTTCTTTACACTATATGTAACACCAGGTTCTACAGTCAAGATTCTACCTGGTCTACGAAAACCTTCGCTACCACCAATTAAATCTTTTACTGGAATGCATTCATATCTTAAGCCACCTGAAACAGTAAACTTACCTGTATAATAGTTAGCACCAACCCTTGCTAGATACTGATCAGGAACACTCATGACGTCAGAAGTATAAGAGACTGTAGCGGCAGAAGGAACAGCACCACGTTGGGTAGAAACGCCGTTTTGCTCACGAGGATTCAACAAATAATACAAGTTAGAATAGAGACTCAGTTTGTGAGACAAATTGTAAAACATGTTTAACTCAGTAGTAATACCTGTACCACCATCTCCTAATTGAATGGATTGATCTACCGGACCAATAATGGTTACACCTGTAGTAGCGGTATGAAAACGATCTGTGTACCTATAATCGCCAGTAGGCAGTTTGATACCCAAACCCGCTTGTATATTGAATTTGCCTTGTTTGGCGGGATCAATTAACCATGCATAACCAGCCACGCGAATATCTCCTAAACCAAAAGATTGAGTACTATGTCTTTCTTTGCCACCATGTTCATATAAGGAAGAACGGGTATTGGCTATAATGGGAACATAGACAGACATACTCCAACGCTCATTAAACACCCGGGTTAAACCAAGGTCAAGACTAAATGCGTGGTTAATCACTTCGGTTCCATTTGCTACTCTTTGTTTTTGTTCTTCGGTTCCAACATAATGTTTATAAGATTTAAAGTACCTGGTATTGGAACTAAACATCCAACCGGCACTATCTAGATTTTTCATGTGATCCATCATGCTACAAGCGGCACCGCCTGCTCCTCTGATGGCTACACAGCCCTGTGACTGGGCTATTTGGTTCAGGAATAGACATAGGATTAGTATAGAAAAGAACTTTTTCATTTGTGGGTTTTGAAAGTGTTTGTGATTTTATTTTTTCATCTTCAACCTATCCACTACCAATGCACCAACTTTTCTACCATATTCAGTAGAAATGATGCATGAGTTGTGAAAATGCAAACCGCCATAAAATCGGGCCCAGTTGTTTTCATCTGCTGCAGCCCTAAATGATTTAAAGGAACGGTTTGGAATGCCAAACTCCAATTCTGTTGAATCGGTGTAGGCAAAATTATCACCAAAGACACTGGTCAGTGATTCCGCAGCTGCGGATGAAATAGTACTGTGACCACAAGTGTATTCCGGAAATGCCGGGGTTTGTAACAAGGGTCTCCAGTTCATGTCTATATATTTGTTAATCACTGTTTCAGGTCTTACGGTATTATAAGTATACTTAGCATACCAGCTTTGAATAAATGCATCAAATAAGGCAATACTTGTTTTGGCAAACGCAGTTACGGTGGTGCCAAAATCTGATTTTGCTTGTTGCGCAGCAATTCCAACCACACTCATCCAGTGACCGGGAGGGCTGAATTTTTTGCTACCAAACATAGCGTGGCCTGTTACATTCATTTTAAATGGATTGTCGTCCCAGAACTCAGCCATATGGCGCTGTTCAGGGCTAAGACTATCCACTGCATTTTTGATTTTCATCACTTCTTGATAGTACTTGCTATTCTTATCTGTGATATTAAATGTAGGCGGAGGAGGAACAGTAAAGAAACCAGCACTGTCAATGACCATGGGTCTAATTTCTTTCCAATGTGGCTCAGCCGCAGAAGCGTACAAGGGTGGTGTAGGAACCCATCTTCCTGGAATATCCAAGACGGTATATTTTTCAGCACCACGGGTTTCTAGGTAATTGTCTTTTTTACTCCAACGAATAATAGACATACCTACGCTATCTGCTAATTCCTGAGATTTTTTCTCAACCGCTTCAGGTAATCCTTTTGTTCTAGCAAGGGCAAGAATGCTGTCTTTATACAACTTCATACTTCCTTCAGGAAAAGTGACCGCTTCTCCTACTTTCATATAAGCCAATAAAGCCGCTAATTCAATATCTGCACCTACCGTATCTTTTGGCAAGCTAATAGTCTTTAAACCATTTAGCTGACCAGCCAAAGATTGATATCCACTGGGGTTTGATGCAGCTACTACTTCATAAGCCGCAATGGCAGCATAAGCATAGTTTCTTGAAGCAACCATGGGAGGAAAATTATTTCCCATGACCACGGTATTTAATTCATGAACCGTATTGCTAAACAAGTCAGGATTGTGCAAATAATTTTTGTATTCCGTATTATTCTTGCATCCAAATAATAGCACAGTTGCGCAAATCCCAATCAGGAAATATTTCATATCTCAATAATAAACTGATAGTAAATAAATAATATAGTAACCTGCACGGCTGCTATTCCGTGCAGGTATTAAATCTTGTTAATCATCTGGTATTAAGCCTGTGGCGGCCTTTCCAGACGATCCAAATAGATGGATTTGAAATGTTGAAACACGGTAGTATTTGCTGCTACATCTACTATCTGTGTTGCAGGGTTCAAACTAATTGCCGGAGTGGCAGTATAATCTTGTACGGAAAACTTGATGGTATGACCATGTTGGTTCCCAGATTTTTTTGTGCTGTTATTAGTTACCAAATCATTGGCCAAACGGAAGAAATCATCCCTAGCATTTTGCATACCAGTTTTGGCCATATTGGGAATACACATCAACTCTAATGAGTCATTATAAATACGACGTTTCACGTATTTGTATTCCACACCACGAATATTGATGGAACCATCTACGCGTTCGTAATTGATATTGTTGTGGTAATAAGGAAGATTGGTTGGAACTTTAATACTGATTAAAGTAGATTCATCATAGTTGTCTTGATCCAATTGGGCTTCCAATTGCAGATCGGCACGGTCTTCTAGAAAGTCCGTTAGCAAACGGTATCCTCCCCAGTTGAACAGCAAAATGCCCAACAATGCTATGGCAAACAATTTTTTCAACGCTCTAAAATAATATTTTTTATTGAACTATATAGGTTTTCTTTTCCTTGCCAACCCCTGTGATAGTAAGCTTTTTCCATTGTGCAGGCAATGCCGATTTGATTTGCGTAATCCCCTCTGGCGTAATCTCCAATCCTCCAAAACCCATCAACAAACTCTGAACAATTCCACCTGCTCCAGTGGCAAAATAGGGATTGGTTCCACCCTTTGTCTCCGCAATTACCCTAAATGGAGGGTTTAGGTTGGGAACATACGCGTCTTGGAAAAAATGGTAAGCCTTGGCCCCATCGCCCAAACGGGCATATAGAAGGGTAAAAATGGCCTGTGTCATAGCAGGTGTACCTTCATTGGGAACCCTGGTGGAATAGTATTCCAAGTCTTTTTTAATGGCAGCTGCACCTGATACTTCTTTCAGAGGATAAGACAACAAATTCACATCGGCCTGCTTAATCCCTTCTCCTTTGTAAGTTGCGTGTTCTTTGGTAACACCATCGGCAAATTTTAAAATAGGAATATTAGTAGCTACTGTTGCCCAATCAGGATCAGCTTTAAGTCCTAGAAGTTGGGCAGCCAACGCCGCATTATTTAAACAGGCTTTTGCGGCGGCATTGGTCCAAGCATTGTTGTCTACGTTTTCTGCCCACTCATCCGCAGCAACCACATTTTTAATATCATATTTTCCTGGCCCATTTCTTTCAACCCTACTAGCCCAAAAATCAGCCGTCTCTTTCATGATGGGCCAACCCTTTTCTTTTAACCAATCTAGGTCTTGGGTAACGCAATAATAATTCCATGCAGCTAGCCCAACACAAGCTGTAATATGGTGTTCAAAGGGACCACTCAATGCCCATACCGGTGTTTCTTCCACTCCTGTTGCAGCTGACTCCCAAGGAAACATAGCGCCTTTGAATCCATGGTTAAAGGCATTTTTTCTGGCTGCGTCTAAACGCTGAAACCTATATTCCATCATACTCTTAGCCATTTCTGGTTGAAGTACTAGATATGAGGGATACATCCAAAGTTCGGTGTCCCAAAACACGTGGCCATTATAACCCAAACCACTTAGCCCCATGGGCGATGGACTCAGAGCAGTACCCGGTCTAGAAAAGGAATATAAATGATACAACATGCTATGAATATCTTGCTGAGACTGGTCATCACCTTCAATTTGAATATCAGATTTCCAAAGTTCATCCCAGGCTTTGTTGTGAAAATTGATCAGCCTTTCTCTTCCTTCCAATCTTGCAAAAATGGTCATGCGTTCCGCTTCATTCAAGGGATCATCATGATGCGCCGATGTGATGGAGGAACCCGCAACTGAATATCGATAAGTTTCTCCCGCCTTAATCTTGCGCGTAAACTTCATCAAGTGCATGTTATTGTCCCACATTTCATGAATGACCCTTGGTTCAGATCCATGAGCTTCGCTAAAGAGAAAAGTGTTACTAGCACACATGAGTAATTTACCTGTTGGACTTTTGGCAGAAGAAGTGAGTAGGCTAAGAACTACATGTGGCCTATCAATTTCATTGTAATAATTCTGAACGTCTTTAAGTGCATCAGGGGCTTCCATCACAGAAGCACTATTGATATTAATGTCTTTTTTGGCAGTAATACTAATATCCATCAACACCGTAAAAGGCAATTGACGCAAAGAATAATAAGTATAACTAATGATGGCTTTATCTGCGTAGTCAAAACTGGTAGTAAAACTAGCGTGATGCATGTCCAGTTCCTGTTGCATGTTTTTAGCATCGGCTCCGCCAATTCTTTTGCCATCAATATCTAGTTGCATATTGAGCAAATTAAAACTGCGTAAAAAATTGCTCACCCTTCCCCTACCATACTGATCATAAGCTCCGGCCAATACCACGTCTTTGACTTTAAAGGGCTCCGGAGAAGAAACAATCCCAATCATTCCATTGGCAACTGTAACACCATAATAGTTGGAAGGATCCCACTTGGATGCTTTGATTTTCCAACTATCGGGTTTGGTCTGAGACTGGGCAGACATACCCATACAAATCAACAGTGTAAGCAATAGGATTCGCATATGGCAGGTTCTAGAAGACCAAATTACTCAATTCCGCATGATTCAAGGGTATTGTATTTCCACCGCAAAGGTTTGCATTAAGCAATCCTATTTTTAACTGATTTCTTCCCTAATTTGCATGGCGCTAATAAACCAATATGAAAAAAATACTGATTGCCATTTTGTTGCTTCTATTGGCTGGTCTGATAGCTATTTATGTTTTGATTCCTTCCAATATAAAAGTTTCAAAAGTATTGGCCCTTAACTGTTCCATTAATGCTGGTACCCGTTTTATCATGGATACTACCCAGTGGATCAAATGGTGGCCCACCCAAGATGCCACCCAAAAGCAAGTACATCAAAAGCTTGAATGGAAGCAAGCAAGTCATCAAGCAGACAAAGCACTCTTTAATGGCTTTGGCATTCAAACCCATTTTAAAGATCATAGTATCCAGGGTGAACTCATTTTTGCTCAACTGGGTTTAGATAGCATGGCCGTTTTTTGGAATTATCAATTGGCCAGTGGCTGGAATCCGATTAGTCGTGTAACCGATTATTTATTCATGAAAGACCTGAAAGAAGTGATTGCTGAACCTTTGAAGGGTTTACAAGCTTTTTTAGAATCAAAAGAAAAGGTATACGGCATGCAAATTGTCCAAGACTTTGTCAAGGATACCATTTTGGTGAGTACCAAAAAAATGCTGTCTCGTAAACCTAGTCAAGAAACAATTGAAGCAATGATTCAAGAGTTGAAAAATTATGCCCAAGCAACAGGCGCCAAACAAACTGGTTTTCCCATGTTAAATGTGACGGTTTTAGACAGTACGCATTTTCAAACCATGGTGGCATTGCCAGTAGATAAGCAAATTCCAGAAACGGCTATTTTTTCTTGGAAACGCATGGTGGCAGGGAAAATTTTGATAGGAGAAGTCAATGGCGGCTCAGCTAAGGCCGAAGCTGCCATGAAGCAAATGCAATTATATGTGCAGGATTACCATATCACATCGCCTGCTATTCCATTTTATTCTTTTGTAACAGATAGAGCCATGGAGAAAGACAGCACAAAATGGATTACTCGGATCTACTATCCAGTTATGTAATAGCATTTGCTTACATTTATTTATTACCCGCCTGCCCCGGCATAGAAATAGAAACTGATGCACAAGCACTTAGTGCTGATAAACTTCCTATTGTTCCTGCTGTTGGGATATGCCACAGATACACAGGGGCAAGCCTGTGCCATTAGTGAATTTGCCAAACAGTATACCGGTCAGGAATCTCAGACAGTTGTAAAACCTGTTCTAACCAAAGAAAAAGAATTACTCAATTTGGGTAATATCAATTATTTGCAATCTGGTAAAGTACACAATGATGGCTGGGTAAGTCTGTTTACCAAATCCGGTTCTGCAATTTGGTCAAAACGCTATAGCATACCAGGATATGATCTGCTCCATTTTAATGATATGATTGCCGCATCAGATACTAGCTATCTGATAACAGGAACCATTCAAACTTATTGGGGTGTAACAGACCCTGCACCCCCAAATCCTAACTGGGGAATTTTAATGATGATTGATAGGTATGGCAATATTCTTTGGACAAAAAAAATGGACCAAGGTTTTGTATCAGGAGTAGAATCTACTTTTTTGCAAAATGTTCTCAAAGCCAGTAATGGAGATTTTATGGTAAGTGCTGTTGCCTGGAAAAATTCACCACTCAGTACTAAGTCAATTATTATGCGGATAGACCCCAATGGAAATATTGTTTGGCAATCCATTGCTAATTCTAGCGTGTTTGAATTCAAGTATAATTTGAGTAATCAATTAATCCAATCCAATGATGGCAATGAAATTATTAGTGCTGGAATCATGGACCAACGTTTACTCAATAGAGATTCTATTTTAAAAGTCAATTACTATTTTTCAAGTTTGGATTTTGCTACCGGCAAATTCAAATGGGAAAGAACTTTGAATATTCGTCGTCAGGCATCCAATGTTTTTTTCAATGAAGGAACGGTTCGTCAAATTCAACAGCTACCCAATGGAGACCTTTCATTTTTGGGCTTCGCCGATACCAATTACCTAATGATCCCTCCTATTACAACCAAGGCGGTTAATATGATTACCTCTTCTACAGGGGTTGTCAAAAATATCATCGGTTACCAAACCAGTGAAAAAGGTAGTTTTATGGTAGACGCCAAAACAGATCTTTTGGGTAACAGACAGATATTGATACAAGATGGCAGCCAAGCCATTATAGCTAGTATCAATGACCAAGGTACCGTTCTCAAACAAAAAGCTTTTTTAACCAATTCTGGGGCTCAATCCGCTAGTTCCTTAATTATGGGCAATGATGGTTATTATATCTTTTTAAATAACCCAATCAGTCAACAAAATAGCAACTTATACAAAACAGATACTGCAGGTAATTTGTCATGTATGTCTACCACAACCAGTCTTAATAGTTTTGATGCTAGTAGTTGGCTATTAGCTGATGATCCAGCCATGACCCATACCAATGAATTGAATCCAACCAATAGTTTCTCAATTACTACAGCCTCAAATAAAGACTACCCACTAACCATTACAACTACTTGCACCAATGCATGCTGCAAAGACGTGATTGATACGGTGAATATTATTAAAGTATCTATTTGCGAAACGGACAATTACAAATTACCAGATCAAGTTCCTGTAAGAATTTCAGGAACCTATTATGTCAGTTTTAAAACAGCGTTGGGTTGTGACAGCATTAAAATTTATCAGGTAACTGTGTTCAAAGACCCCTCTGTGATTAAACTAGGAGCAGATACTTGTCTAGAAGGCAGAGATAGTATTGTACTTTATACAGCACCTGGATTTGACCAATACTTATGGAATAATATTCCTAGTAATAATTTTTATTATGCTGCAAAACAGGCTGGAACTTATACGGTTAAAGTGAGCAATCTCTGTGGCAGTAAAACTGCATCAGTAAACATCAACGCACTTTGTGATCCGGAATTGTACATTCCAACAGCATTTACACCAAACGCAGATAGGATCAATGACCTGTTTAGGATTCCACCAAGTAGCGGATACCAACTAACCAGCATGCAGGTATTTAACCGATGGGGGCAATTGATTTTTGACGGAAAAGAAAATAGTCCTGGCTGGGATGGGAATTATCAAAGAAATCCCCAACCAGCTGGCTTATACCCCTACAGGATGGAGATGGTGGCTATTAGATCTGGAAAGAAAATGGTGAAGACCGGTACCATTCAATTAATTCGATAATTATTTCTTGATGGGCATTTTAAACCTAATTAGCTGCGCACTATCATTATTCTTTGCTAGCACCCAAGCATTTTGTTCCTGAAATTTAATATGCGCTAGTTTTCTAACCTGTCCCTTAACCACCAACCCATTTAATGGTGATGGTTCTAAGATTCCTTTTCCTTTATTGATCAAAAGGGTTCCAAAGTCAGCATCATATCTTCCCATTTGAATATTGTTGTCATAATAATTTCCCACCAATAAAATATCATTAAGATTGTCTCCATTGGCATCAATCACAACAGCAGATTTAATGGAACTTAACTGCGCTTCACTGGGTAAGGGTATGGCAGTATAATTCAATTTTCCATTGTTCAGAAAAAGGGTATTGGAAAACCAGTCAGCACTGTATTGTATGGCTTTGTCTAACTTTTCAGCACTGAAAATATCTTTCAAGGAAGCTTTTGCAAAATCTTCTGCGTACAGGAATTTCTTTTTAATGATGGGCATTTGCTTTTCTAGTTCAGCTTTGTTGGCAAAGGGTAATTCTCTTTCTCCCAAGAAATAAGTTAGTACCTGTTCTTTCTTACCATTGTCATCAAAGTCTTGGTAATACATTCTTACAGGCTTGTCTTTGCTAGCTGTTAACCTACTATTCAAACCTAGATTCCCAGCTATCAAATCCATGTCTCCATCATTATCAATATCAACTGGTAACAAACAATTCCACCAACCCTTTTTATCAGATAATATTTGTTGGGTAAATTGTCCTTGATTGTTGATCCAGGCTGTAATGGCTCCCCACTCGCTACAAATAAGCAAGTCTTCATCCTTGTCATTGTCTATATCAAACCACAAAGCCTGGGTAACCATGCCTACTTGTGAGAGACCTTTTGCCTTTGCATCTGTTACGTCTTTAAAATGTCCCTTTCCATCTCCAAGCAGCAAATAAGAAGTTGGAATGCTACCATAGGCAAAAGGAACAGCCCTTCCCCCAATAAATAAATCAGCAAAACCGTCTCCATTAAAATCATGCGCAGCAATAGCAGCTTGGGTTGTATAAATATTGCTAAAAGCATCGGCTTGTTTGGTAAAACCAGCTTTCCCATTTCCTATATAAACCCTTGGCAATAAAAATGCCTCTTGTCCATAATACTCGTTACCGCCACTTGCCACCACTAGGTCTTGGTTGCCATCATTATTTACATCTACCCAAACTGCATCAATGTCTTCATACAAACTGTCTTGATCAAATGCAGGCACAGATTGTTTACTAAACTTACCTCCTACTTGTTGCAGCATCAATGCGGGTTTAAATCCCTTAGCTGCACCCAAATAAATATCTTCTAAACCATCATTGTTTACATCGCCAACGGCTAAAGCTGGCCCCTCTGTAGACAACATATGAGGAATCAGCGGCTCGCGATTAAATTCATTAAATACATTTTCATTGTGTCTATATGCCAAACCTGCTATGGCACTAATGTCTTCCATAGGTTTATTGGAATTTACCTGAAAACCAAGAATGGATTGGTAATTAAATGGCTTGAGTCCTTTTTGATACTTGAAAATGTATTGACCATCTTTAGCATTAAATTGAATGCTTTGGCAACTATTATCCGGCCATACCAAAAATGCGGAGTCTACCAGAACATTTTCCAAACCAATATGCAAGGGTATTTCCATGCTAGACAAAAATCCTCTAACAGGGCTTTTCTCATAGGTTCTAATGGCTCCTTTTGAAAACAGCACCAACTTGGCGCCAATAGCGTTCTTATTATGCTCAGGGCCTTCTAAATTGATAGAAGCAAATGCTTTTTTTATCTTGTCATTACTGGTATTGGCATAAAGCAAAACAGGGTCATCAATATTATTAACTAGGATATCTAAATCGCCGTCGTTATCAAAATCTGCATAGACAGAACCATTGGAATAAGTGGGTAGGTTTCCTTTTACCTGGTCTTCTAGGTCATTAAAAACCAAGTTTCCTTTATTGCTATAAAACTTATTAGGAAGTTTGATCTGTGGAAATTTATTGATCAATTCCATATCAGCTTTTTCCAAATTATTCCACTTGATCTTATTTTGAATCTGGTCATTAGAAATATAATTGATATAGTCAATATCATTCATCCTTTTGGGAATACCATTTGAAATAAAAAGGTCTTTTAATCCATCATTGTCAAAGTCCATCCAGAGCGGCGCCCAACTCCAATCCGTGGCTGCAATTCCAGCATACAAACCCGTTTCACTAAAATGCCCATTCCTTCTATTCACCTGCAAATTATTCCTAGTATACTGGTAATTATACCCGTACCCAATTTTTAGGTTGAAAATATCATAAGTATCTTCTCCTTCTGAACGTTTTAAAATATAGGGATCAGCAGGTAGCATATCCATAGATACAATTTCAGGGAACCCATCATTATTTACATCTGCTACATCTACACCCATAGAATATTGGCTCGTATGCATAGTACGCTGCGTAATCTCTTCTTTGAATGTGCCGTTCTTTTGGTTTATATAGAGATAGTCATTTTCATGAAAATCATTTCCTATATACAAATCTGGATAGCCATCTAAATTAATATCGGATACTACCACACCCAATCCATAACTAATGGCTGTGCTATGAATCCCTGTTGACTTAGTGATATCGGAAAAATGGCCATTGTCATTTCTATAGATTCTATCTCCAGAAACATCACTAAAGGTTCCCATATAATTGGACCTTGGAGCAAAAGTGCCATTTTGATGTACGGAATGGTTTAGTAAAAACATATCTAAATCACCATCTTGATCCATGTCAAAAAAAGCAGCTTGGGTACTAAATCCTGAAAAGTCTAATCCATACTGTTTTGACTGATCCTCAAAATGCGGAATTCCAGCTTTATCAATGCTGGTACAAATAAGTAAGAGATTGTGACCTTTTAATGTTTCATATTTTCCAACCCTACAAACATAAATATCTAATAAACCATCATGGTTAATATCAACAACAGAAACACCTGTAGACCATGATCCGTCTTGCACAATACCAGACTCCTTGGTAATATCCTTAAAGTGCATAGACCCTTGATTCAGGTATAATTTGTTATCGCCCTGATTGGCTGCAAAAAAAACGTCTATTAATCCATCTTTATTAAAGTCTGCTGCTCCAACACCTGCGCCATTGTAGAAATACATGTATTTAAACATGTTGAATGCACCTGTTGGTTTTAACTGGTTCACAAAATCAATACCTGTTTTGGGTTGTTCCAATACTTCAAAAGCAGGAGGAAGGTTGGATGATTGTTTACAACCTGAGGTATACAGCAGAACAAGCACCAACAATAGCGTAAAAATCTGCTGCTTCTTAAATAGTACCATATGTAAAACCCTATTGATCATCTGATGCAGGTTAATGCTTGATAGCTTTTTGAATAGAATATAAAACAGGTGTTTCATTGTTTTGCAATATCAACAAACAGTCTTTGTTCTTGGTATGTAGTGTTTGAATATCTCTGATCTCTCCGCGCAATTCTAGACCAGAAATATTGGCGGTTTGCGGTTGCCAATTACCCTTGCCATCTCCTAATAATACCTGACCAAAACTGGCATCCAGTCTACCCATCATGGGTGGAAATCCAAAATTATTTCCTCCCATCACCAGATCCGTAAATCCATCTGCATTTACGTCTAGACAACTAATGGCATTGATACAAGATAACTGCAAATAGGTGGGCATTTTTTGAATCTGGAACTGACCATTGCCTTGATTATAGGCCACAAAAGAAGCAGGCTCCGTAAATTCCTTTACGATGGTTTTCTTGATTACTGCGTCAGAAAATAATTCTTGCACGGGCTTTTTTGCAAATACTTCGTGTCTAAGATTTTGTTTTTTTAATAAGGGAATTTGTTCTTCTAGATCACGTTTTAAAAATACCGGAAGGTCTTTAGCTTCTATAGACCTTGTCAAAATTTTATCTGTAATACCATTCTGGTCAAAATCAGTGATCCAGATTTTAACGGGTTGTTCCTTGTTTGGTTTTAAATAAAAATTCTCTCCCAAATTACCCAGAACTAAATCCTCCTTCCCATCTGCATTTAAATCTGATACAGCTACAGACTGCCACCAACCATGCATGTCTGAAAGATTGGTTTTGATTTCTTTAAAATGATCTTTTTCAAAGGAATATATTTTAGGGCTCATCCATTCACCCACTATCACTAACTCTTTTGAAGCATCTCCCGCAATATTGGCCCATACAGCGCCAGTAACCATTCCAATGCCAGCTATATCTGGATTCTTATCCTTGGCCATGTCTTTAAAATGTCCCTTGCCATCATTGACATATAAATAACTTTGTGGTGTTATGCCATAATTACCTGGAAAACTTCTAGCGCCTACAAATAGGTCTTGGTCTCCATCATGGTCAAAGTCATCCGCAGTTGCTACCGCAATATTCATTTCATTATTACCAAAAGCATTTACATCAATGCTAAAATTTCCTTTACCATCATTGACATACAATCGGTGCTGAAAAATGCGGTTGCCTATTTGAATATTATTTCCACCTGCGCCTACAAACAAATCTTTGTCACCGTCTTTGTCGGCATCAAAAAACAAGACAGCTATGTCTTCAAAATCGGCATACTGTTCAAATACAGGAATGCGTTTTTTAACAAAGGATCCATTTGCATTTTGCAAGTATAATTGACCGGGGTGTTTGGGAGATCCTGCAATATATACATCTTCTAATCCATCTGCATTCACATCTGCCACTGCTGCCTTTGGCCCTTCCTTAGATAACATTCTAGGAATATTGCGTTCATTGTAAAAATCTACCAAATCATCATCTTGATGCTTTTCAAAAGCAGTTGGAATTGCTGCTAGTAGCTGCGCTTTTATTGCCTTTGGCGATTCTTTAATGGTAGCACCATTCAAAGGTTGTTCCAATGTCAACACCTGATTGATCTTGGGTTTTACCTGTGTGCTAACTATTCTGTTTGGCCAGATAACTTGTATAGAATCAATGCTGGCTGATTTACCAAGACCAATAATGGTTTTATAATCAATAGAAGACTGGAATCCCCTACTTGGAATAATTTCTCTACTCATGATTTGATCACCAACAAAAACCTTGATCTGGCTTCCAATAGCAAAACTATTAGCTCCAGTTCCTTTTAAGGAGATAGCTATATAATTGTTTTGATTGATTTCTCTACTCTTATTCTTATAAACAAATGCTTTCTGATTCACGTTACTAATGACCATGTCAAGGTCTCCGTCATTATCCAAATCTCCATACGCAGCACCATTGGAAAAACTTTGTTGGGTAAAGCCCCAATCTACACCCTTGTCTGAAAATTTTAATCCCCCTTCATTCTTGTAGGCTTTATTTAATAAGGGTTGTTTGGGCATTTTTTTAATAACAGCATCCACTTCATCTTTCTTGCCAGTCATCACCATTTTTTGTACAATATCATTGGCAAAAAAATCAATGAAATCTTGGTTAGTCAAGTCATTGTTGATGCCATTACAGATATACAAATCATTGAGTCCATCATTGTCAGCGTCAAATAATAATCCTCCCCAACTCCAATCAGAAGCAGCTACACCACCATAATAACAAGCGTCTAAAAACTTCCCGTTCTTATTATTGATTTGTAAAGTGTTTTGTTGAAACTGCTGATAAAAGCCTGATTGTACTTTTAGGCGATACACATCTATATTGTCAAAAGAAGAAGTGGTTTTGAGCCTATAGTCATCATCGGCCAACATATCCGTTGTAAAAATATCTGGGTATCCGTCATTATTTACATCACCCATATCTGCACCCATAGATGCCAGACTGGTATGTTGAACCCAGTTCTCTAGTTCGTCTTTAAAGGTTCCATTCTTTTGATTGATATAGAGGTAATCTCTTTCAAAAAAATCATTGGATACATATACATCTGGATAATGGTCTCCATTCACGTCTCCAATGGTTACTCCCAATCCCAAACTGATCAGGCTTCCATGTATACCTGTGCTATGTGTTACGTCTACAAATTTGTCTCCATCATTTCTAAGCAAATGATCACCACCTCCTTTTAGAAAGTCCTTGATAGGCCATTGTTCTGCGGGTAATTCCCGCTTATTGGCATAGTTGAGGGTATTTACAGGAATGGGACTATTGTTGACCAAAAAGCAGTCTAAATCACCATCCAGGTCGTAGTCAAAAAATGAAACCTGGGTGCTGAATCCGTTATCGGCAAGTCCGTAGGCTTTAGCGCTTTCTGTAAATGTGAGATTTTGATTGTTGATGAACAATTGATTCTCCTTGCTCACGCCATCATTAATATGACCAGAATTACAAACAAAAATATCCAACCATCCATCATGGTTAATGTCTACCATCACCACACCCGTACTCCATTGTGGCTTGGCAACAAAGCCTGCTTTTTCTGAAATATCGTCAAACTTAAAATCTCCCTTATTCAAATACAGTTTGTTGGCAGATTGGTTGGAAGTAAAAAAAACATCTGCAAATCCATCATTATTAATATCGCCAATGGCCGCACCTCCGCCATTATAAAAATTACGGAAAGTAAATATGTTGAAGTCTTTGCTGTCTTGAATCTTGTTTTCAAAATCAATGCCCGTGTTGTCCATTAATTGAAACAAAGCAGTACTAGAATTCTTTGAAGTATTGGTACAAGAAAGTTGGAAGACCAATAGAATCAAAGTAAATAATCGCGTATATCTCATATTTGAGGTCATGGCTAAATAACAAAAAGGTCATTAAAATTAATGACCTTTTTGTTGGTATGGTTGATTAAATAAAATTAATAACCGGGATTCTGTGTCAAATTCGGGTTAACAGCTAAAGCGCCATTAGGAATTGGATACAATAAGTATTTGGCATCTGTTACAGGCTTTAGAGCGTTGGCAGCCAAGAAAGTTCCAAAACGGATCTGATCTTGTCTTCTCCAACCATCCCAATGGAATTCTCTTTGTCTTTCATTCAGCAAGCTAATAACGCCACCAGCATCTGGAGAGTTCTGATCAGCATTCTTCAAGATTACTGAAGTAGCAGCAGAAGCACCACGCTTAGCACGCAAAGAGTTTACCAAAGACAAAGCTGTGTTTCCACCTTGAGCAGTACCACCACGAAGAATGGCTTCAGCTTCCATTAGAACTACGTCTGCATAACGGAAGAATACATAGTCATTATCAGGTTGGCCATCGTTGCCATCTTTGTTATCAACTACATATCTCCAGTAACGGATACCTGTAACTTCTAAGTTGTTGCCGCTTTCTTGTAAAGCAACTGCTCTTGTGAAAGCCAAAGGAGCACCTTTTCTATCTTTTAATGCAGCACCTGTTTTCAAGTCATACTGTTGTCCAATTAAGAAACCAGTAGTATTTACTTTAGCAGGGTTTGGCAAAACACCTGAAGCATCAGGATAGTTCACACCCAAACGAGTATCAGTTGATTCAAATTTGTCATAAACAGCAGCCAAAGTGGTAAAACCATTCCAACCAGACTTGTTCATGTTATAGTGGTTGGTTTTGTACCAAGCAGCACGCAGGTTACCACCTCTTGAACCACCAATGTTTTGGTTGGTGAAGATGTTTTCTTTACCAATCACATCATTGCTTGGTGCATAGTTGTCCCAAACGTTAGCAGAGATAGTGTATTTGGTAGAAAGGCTACGAGCAATAGTGATGGCTGCATTCATATCAGCTGCATCAAATGTAGGAGCAGCACGGTTACCGTAAGCACCTTTATTCAAGTACATTTTCATCAACAATACATCAGCAGCATCTTTGTTGGCTTTGTAAGCAGGACCACCAGCAGATGGACCATTTGGCAAAGCAGCTTTAATAGCATTCAACTCAGAGATAATAAATGTAGCAGCTTCAGCACCTTTTAATACTTTAGGAGCATTCAACAGGTTTTCACCTGCTTCTCTAAAAGGAACTTGACCATACAAATCCAACACAGTGTACATAGCAAAAGCACGAAGAAATCTTGCTTCAGCAGCTTGTGATGCACTTGGGCTAAAGTTCAAAACGTTGGTTGTGTTAAATACCACTCCCAACAAGTTGTTGAAAACACCACCTACTTGAGCGTGGTCAGCATTCCATGTATGTGCGTGGATCACTCTCCATACACCATTATCATCCCAGTCACCACCTCTGGTTGGTACCAAAGATTCGTCAGAGCTATTCTCTTGTAAAGAGGTAGCAACGTCTTGTGATTGGAAGCCCTGCAAACCATCGTAGCAGGATTGTAAGAGTACAGACACATCCGTACTTTTTAAAAGGATTGATTGAGCTTGATCAGCTGTTAGAGAGGAGTTTAGTTTTTCTTCCAGTTTAGTACAGGAAACAAAACCCACACCAACAGTCAGCATCAGGGCAATCGCAGACTTTTGTATATGTTTCATAATGTGATTTTTTATTATTACGTTATACGTGATTTTTTGTTCGTTGGTTGTCCCTTAAATTATAAGTTAAAGTTGAATCCAAAGTTAAATCCTTTAGCAGCAGGATAAGGAATGTACTCAATACCCAAAGAAGGTACGCCACCAATGTTCTTATCTGTGTTAACTTCAGGATCAAAACCACTATACTTAGTGATAATGAATAAGTTAGTTGCTGTAAAGAATACACGAACATTCTTCAATGAACCTAATGTACCTACATTATAAGATGCAGATAAGTTAGCCAATTTCAAGTAATCTCCTTTCTCTAAATAACGAGTAGAAGTAGTGATTGGGTTGGCCAAGCTTTCTTTAACAGAACCGCCAATCAAAGAAGAAGCTACGTTTCTTGAACCCAAGTTTCCAATTGGAATCAAGGCGTTCAAAGTATTGTTGTAGATATTGTGTCCTGCAGCACCATTAAAGTTGGCTACAAAAGACCATTTCTTGTAAGTCAGGTCAGTAGACAAACCAAATAACTGGCGTGGGTTAGGATCTCCAATATAATACAATGTGTTTCCATTATCTCTGAAAGTACTGTTTCCTGATTGATCAAGACCCATGAATTCTTTCATATAGAAGGCATTCAATGGTTGACCACTTGTTAAACGTTGAACAGAGGCACCAGACAAACCTTGTCCGCCAATAGCTCCAGTTAATACTGCTGGTCCATTATAGTTCTCCAATACGTTCTTTAAGAAAGCAATGTTAAACTGTGCATTCCACTGAAGGTCCTTCTTCTTAATAATTGCAGCACCCAATGAAACTTCCACACCATTGTTTTTTACATTACCAGGTAAGTTAACCCAATATTTAGTGGCAGGAGCTGGTTGAATAGCATCAAAGTTGAACAAGATGTTAGTAGTATTTCTGTTAAAGTAGTCTACACTACCATAGAAAGTTCCGCCAGCCAATTCAAAGTCAAGACCAATGTCAAACTGCTTAGTGCTTTCCCATTTCAAATCTGGGTTAGCAACGTTTGCCAAAGCAATTGATTGCTGACCAAATGTGTATTGAGATTGTGCAGAACCTGCAGGGAATGAAGAGTTACCAGTAACACCATAAGAAGCACGTAGTTTCAAACTACTGAAAGTATTGTTTCCTTTCATGAAACCTTCGTTATGAATATTCCAAGCAAATGCAGCAGATGGGAAGTAACCATACTTGTTGTTGGCACCAAACTTACTAGAACCATCGGCTCTGAAAGTAGCGGTTAACAAATATTTGTCTTCATAGTTAAATCCAAGACGTCCAAAATAAGACTGTAATTCAGAACTTGGATCATTCCAAGAATAGATAGAACGGCTTGCTGCGCTTGAGTTCTGCATAATGCTAGTGAAAGATACATCACCTTGGTTGGTGAAGTCTTGAGCAGACATACCAGAACCTTTGTAAGAGAACTTCTGATATTCATAACCAACCATTGCAGTCATGTTCAAAGCAGAAGTCAATTGTTTGTTGTAGTTCAAAGTGTGTTGTAACACTTGAGAATTCAATTCAGCATTTGCATAGAAACCAAAGCCTCTTCCTTCTACACCAGGAATGGTAATATAAGGAGCTTCAGTAGCTTTACGTACACCAGTTTGAGTGTTCAAGCTAATATTGAATTTGTAGTCTAAGTTGTTGGTTAATTTGTAACCAAGACCTACAGTAGCAAATATGTTAGTGATATCAGCAACATCATCATAACCAGCAGACATAGCCAAAGGATTTACAACAGACTCACCTGGTACAATATTAATGTCACCATTTGATTTGTATAAAGCCCTAGTTGGGTTCCACTGCAATGCCATACCCACCAAGTTACCCTGGAAGCCCGCATCGTTTGTAACTGGAACACCAATATCTGTGTTATGAGCAGCCAATAAATTGAAATCCAAAGTAAGCTTTTTGCTTTCCAAGAATTTGTATTGACCGTTCATGCCAATATTATATTTTTTCAAGTTTGATTTCAACAAAATACCATTTTGGTCAGAGTAGCCCAAAGAGAAACGGTATTTACCATTCTCATTTCCACCACCAATACCTAGGTTATAATTTTGAACATATCCTTTACGGAAAATAGCATCTTGAGCATCAACATCACTTCCATCATTACCAGAAGTTAACGCATAAGAACTCAATGCTGATTTGTATTCTGCAGCGTTCAACACTTTATATTTCTTACGAACTGAGTTCTGACCAACACTGGCAGAAAAATCAATTTTAGGAGCGCCTACAGATCCTTTTTTGGTTGTAATCATGATTACACCATTGGCACCTCTAGAACCATAAATAGCGGTTGCAGAAGCGTCTTTTAACACGTCCATGCTGGCAATGTCATTAGGATTGTAGAAATACAATGGGTTAGCATCTGGAGTCTGACCAAGACCAGAAGCATTCAATCCTGGACGAGCATTTCTGCCATCTAATGGAATACCATCAATTACAAACAATGGTGAGTTACCAGAACGTACTGAACTATTACCGCGAATACGGATAGTTGTTGCACCACCTGGTTGACCACTGTTGTTGATCACTTGTAAACCAGCCACTTTACCTTGAATCAATTGATCAGGGGTGGTAATTGGACCTTGGTTAAAGTCTTTTGCTTTAACAGAAGTTACGGCACCAGTCAAGTCTTTCTTTCTGGCAGTACCGTATCCAATAACTACAACTTCACCAATATTATCGCTGGTAGCAGCCAGAGATACATCTACTGAAGTTTTGCCTTGGATGTCAACATTTTGAGAACCGAATCCAACAGAAGAAACCACTAATGTGGTTGCGGATGCGGGAATACTGATTTTGAAAGTTCCATCAGCACCTGTTTGGGAGCCGGTTTTAGAACCTTTCACAACTACTGAGGCGCCGGCCAACGGAGAGCCATCTTTGGCATCTGTGACTTTACCTGAGACAGTTTTGTTCTGAGCCTGCGAAAATAGCGACAATACGCAGGCGAATAAACCCACAAGCGTGAGTCTGGCAAGCATCTTTACATTCATAAATAGCAGTTTAATAATTAACAAGCGTGTATTTTGTACACATTTTTAAATCAAAAAAACAGATAATTAAACTTTTTGCCAGAGGTTGGGCAGTCTAGTTTCCATGGTCAGGGAAGCGAGGGGCTTCTTCTATGGCATTAATTTAACAATCTATTAATTAGGACATGAAAATAGAGTTCACGCTGCAACCCTACACCTTAAAAAAAGATTAAGAAAGAACGCAAACGTTTGCGATATGCTTTGCTGTTGAAATGTATTTGACCAAAAAGGGGCAATAATAATTGTCGTTTTTACACTAATCCAATGTCCTGAAAGGATTCTGACAAAGCCAGCAATGTTCCTTTTTTTTACTACTTTGTTGAAGATTAGATTGCTATTATGACAAATACTACACTAAAGAAAATCTCAGAAGTTTTGGGATTAAGTATTTCTACTATTTCCAGGGCGCTTAAGAATCACCCCGATATATCTGAAAAAACCAAACAAAAAGTAATAGAATTAGCCAAGGCATTAGACTATGAACCCAATGCAAGTGCCATTCAATTAAGAACCAAACACAGTAAGATTTTTGGCTTAATGGTGCCAACCATCTCTAACTTTTTCTATGATTCCTTTATAGCATCTGTTGAAGAGGAGAGCAGAAAACAAGGTTATTCAGTGATGATCTTACAATCTAGTGATGACCCTGAAATTGAACGTGAAAACCTCAAATTGTGTAGACAAAATAGGGTATCTGGTATGTTTGCTTGTTTGGGTTCAAATGTTACAGACCTCAGTAGTTTTTTGAGATTCAAGGAATTAGATACACCCATCATCTTTTTTGATAAGGTTCCAGAAGAAGAAGGTTTGAACAAAGTAAGTATGGCAGACACCCGTGTAGGTGAAATAGCAGCTGACGCCATTATCCTACAAAAAAAGAAAACAGTTTTGTCTTTGTTTGGGAATAGTAATATGTCTATCACCAAAAAAAGAGAATCCGCATTTAAAGAAACATTTCAATTGAGAAGCCCTTCTACCCAACTAATTGTGGAACACGCTATTGATAGTCAAGACGCTGCCAGGTTGGTTCACCACCATTTTGAACAACACAATAGCATTGATACTATTTTTTGCATGAGTGATGAAATATTGATTGGAGCTATGAAGGCCATACAAGAAATGAATCTAAATATTCCTACTGATGTTTCTATACTATCAATTAGTAATGGATTCATTCCTACCTTATATCATCCTAGTATCAGTTATGTAGAAACCAGCGGTTACCAACTAGGAAAGCTTGCGTTTATACAAATGATGGCCTGTTTGTCAGGTAGTGATGCCATGATGGAAATGACCGTTGATGTTAAATATATTAAGGGTGGGTCTTTATAGTGTCAATTTTTGCGAAACAATTGCCGCAAAATTTAGATCCTTATTTTACAGGTTGAATAACAATGCTGCTTGGCTTATAATTACCGTCTTCGGATTCTAGGGTTAAAATGCAGACACTTAAGTTTTGAATACTATTACTTAGGTCAACACTAACCGTATTACTGCCTTTAACTGCAACAACTGATTTACGATACAACACTATTCCTTTACTAGCGTCCGTGATATTTAATTGTAATTGCATGTCTTTATCAGATTGGAAAACACAATTGAATTTACCCGAACTAGGATTGGGAAAAAGCTTGATTTCTTTTGACGATAGACTCCGAATATAATTTACAGACTCTTTACTAAAAGCCAGGTTATTGATGGTTTGACTAATACTGCTTGTGGTTCCTGCACTATTCGTTACTGTAAATACAATGGAATTAATATCATCTGGTTTAATCCTATTCTTATTTACAAGTGAAGTAAATTCTCCAAGATCAATTAGATAATCTTTGGGAGTATTACTCAATGGTATTTTTAGAAAATATTGATCATCCCAATTCTTTACAGACTGTTTTACCAAAGTGATTTTCAGGGTTCCATTTCCTGATGCATTAAACTTCATTGATTGATAGGCAGAAATGTCTTTTGGCAACCCACCACCACGCATTAATTTAAGTAAGGTTAAGTAGGTATTGGTATTGGCGTTAACATATACATTTCTATATAACTGCAATTCTTGGGGAACTGTTTTCCTATTATCATTTTTTGCCTCAAACTTGTTCAAAACTGTAGTGGCTGGATTATAATCTACTGACCATGCCCCATCTGACAGAAACACTTCATCTTGTAGCTGGTTATTCACGTACATTTTTACTGTAGTTTCAAATGCGTCTGAAACAGGTAGTTGTAAACTATTACTTTGTATAGCTGAAAAACTAAAAGGAACTTTTCTTACAATAACGGAAGATTGCTCATTGGCTTTTTCATGTAATTCAAAATAACCAGAGGTACCAGCAAGGTTATTTTGAACCTGCATATCCAAATTAGCGCCATCTCTTTTGGCACTAACAAAATAAGTATCTGGTAATAAACTAGATTTTTTCAAAGGCTCAACAGTTGCCATTTGCTGTAACTGAGTCAAAATTTTACCAGTAATCTCAGCACTCAACTCATCTGAAACTGACCACACTTGAAAATTATACATGGTCTCTTCAGCAACATAGGAAGCTTTAAGCCAGTTACTTTGAATAGCAATGGTATTTCTTGCAGGATTAATACTAGCGGAGAAACTGATAATGTTTTCAGAATGTCCGTCTTCGTATTTTAATGCAAATCTTAAGAGACCCATTCCATTTATAAGCACGGAATCCATTTTCACAACTTGGGCTCCTTTTAATCTATCACAAACCGCTTTTGTATGGTCATAGATGGCTGCTTTGGTTGTTGTTGCAAATACAACAGCCTTACAAGATCCATTCAAGGTATAATCAACTGATACAACTTCTTTGGCGTTGGTGATGCCAAGAATATCAGTAGGAGAAGTTAAATAAGACTTCAATTTAGAATTAGTCAATTGCATTGGCAACAAACTGTTTACAGAAACAGCTGAAATAGTTCCTGCTATCCTTCTTTGTATGCCAGACGCTACCCACGGTTTCATTGATTCATAAGCAGGTTGTTGCATGGTTCCATTTAGTGCCGATTGATATACTCTTTTGGCTACTGCATCGCCCAAGCTTTGGCTTTCTAATCCTCCAGTACCACCTGAAGAAACTGAGCCACAATCTTGAACGGCAATTGAAAAGGAATTGCTAGCAGTTCCACAACCAGTAGTAACAGTATAAATAATATTAGCCGACCCTAATGATTCACCCACAACCACCCCACCAACAACAGTTGAAACACTGTTATTACTGGAAGACCAGATACCTGATCCAGTGGCGTTACTTAAAGTTGCAGTTAATCCCAAGCAAACGGTATTAGAACCTGTTATAGCAGCAACAGTTGGCGGAAGATTCACTGTTATATCTTTTGTAACAGTAGTTGTACCACAACTATTTGTAACGGCATAGCTAATAGTAACTGTTCCTGCAGCAACACCAGTTACCATACCACTTGCATTAACAGTTGCTATAGCAGTAGTGGAAGATGACCAAATGCCAGAAGCGGTTGTATTGGTTAAAGTAATGCTCGCGGACCTACAAACAGAATCAGCACCTGCAATAACAGCAACTATTGGTTTAGCACAATTTCCAACCTTTGAAAGATCTGGACTAAATGGTGCATAGTGATTTTCACCGGCGTCCTGCTCAAATGATTGACCTATAATTTGCCCTTCAATATTTGAACTATTTTTCTTTTTTACAATATCTGCCAAAGGCGCAAAAACCGTGCCTTCAATGGAATTATTACCTTCTATTTTTAAAGTTTCGGTATTATAGAAATTATATAAAACAAATGGGCATTGGTCAATTCCAATACCTGCTTGATTCCACACTTTCCAATTAAAAGTTTTATCTGCATCAATATTAACTACTAATACATGATCTGCATCTGGCTTATTTTCATAGGTAAATACAGAAACACTATTTAAATCATTCCCGCTAATATTTAAATAATTAACGCCTTCAATTAGTTTGATTTTAACCTGGTCTGGATAATTTTTTTCGTCAAAAGAGTTTCCATTTGCATCTGTTAAAACAGCAGTTTGTTTGTTTTTAGAAATGTCTAATGAACTGTTGCGCATGGTTTCCATGGCTTTATCAAACTTAATCAACTCTTTCTCAAATACTGGATTATTTGAAGCACTAACCCCTAATTTATCTGCACCAGATTGTAATTGGATTCTTGGGCTACTATTATAATCTCCGGTTGTAATTTGGATGGGAGAGAAAGCACCATTCTTGTCTTTATACCAAACCTTGGATTTATCAGAATCTCCAATTTTTACATATCCATTATTTACTTGCAGGCTATTGCCAGATTTGTAAATAATTTTTCCATTCACTAAAAGCCCAATGGCTAAATCCTTAACCATAAAAGTTCCAGGGTTCTTAATGGCTACTTGGTAATTGCCATTGATGGTAAGATCTTCACCCAATGCTATGGGTCCTTCGGTTTCATTAGAACTAAGTTTGGCAGATTTTTCAAGGAAGATATTAAATTGGAGAGCAGGTGCCGTAGGGCTTTGTGCCCTAACAAAACCTGTTATAGCACAAAACAGGAATAACCATATTCCAGAATATAGAAATTTGTTCATAGGTGTTTATTAGGGGGCTAACAAAGGCTAAACCATTTGTACGGCCTCCTACAAAACGCCAGACTAGTTAAAATATTATCTAAAAAGCCATTAAGTACCTATTTTGAGCTTAAATCAAGAAAAAACAACCACTAATTCTGTTCCTTGACCCGGGGAACTGATAATCTCTGTAGTTCCATTAAAAAGAGATGCCCTAGTTTGAATATTGATTAAGCCTACCCCTCTTGAAACCGTTGCAGCATTAAATCCAACACCATCGTCTTTTATAGTAAGTTTCAAAATGCCATTTTCATGATATAATCTAATTAATATATTTTTAGCCCGGGCGTGTTTAAAAATATTGGTGAATTGTTCTTGAACAATTCTATAGATGGCCAACTTTAATTTATCAGAAATAGCATCTTCATTAAAATCGTATAAATCCTTTTTAATTTCAAATAATCCAGCCTTTTTCATCACCGTAATAAAATGATCTAAGGCCTCACCCAAAGGCACTTCATTTAAGGATGGTGGAATCAAAGAATGAGACAGTCTTCTGATCTCATTAATAGCCCCCGTAATTAATTTATCAATATCAGTAAAAAGTTCAGAAGTAATGTTGAGTTCTTTTTTTAAAAGTCCAAGATACATCAATGAGCCAGCCAAAATTTGATTTACATTATCATGTAATTCTAAACCAATTTCTTGGCGCTCTCTTTCTTGAGCTGTAATAACTGCTTCTGTAATCTCCATTCTTTTTTTATTCTTCTCCTCTTCTAGTTTTTCTTCAGATAATCTTATAGATTCTTCGGCAATTTTCCTATCTGTAATATTCTTAAAATGCTCAACAATACCTCGCACAGAAGGTTCAAAAAGCAAATTATGAAATGAGCTTTCTAACCAGATATAACCTATGGTGGGGTGTAAGAATCTATATTCCATACTCAAAATAGCATTTGGTTGATCTTGCACTTTAAGAAATGCCTCTCGTGTATGATTAAAATCCTCTGGGTGTACTAAGTCTTCTCTTAATATAACCCCTAAATCCTCTTTACTATATCCAATAATTTTTTGACCTGCACTACTCAAATCCTGAACTTTTCTATCCGTAGCACATACCACTAAACAAACAGTACTATTTTCAATTAGTGCCCTAAATCGTTTTTCATTCTGTAATAATGTTTTTCCAATTTTATTCCGTTCTATGCTATAGGTGATACTTTTCTGGAGTACAAAAGCATTTACTTCGTCTTTTATTAAATAGTCTTGAACGCCTAATTTCAAACTATCCATAGCAAATTGCCTATCACTATAACCAGTGAGTACTATTACAGGAGTGTCATTTGCCAATTTCACTACGGAGTCAACAGATTCTTTTCCATTACTATCAGGGAGTGTAAGGTCCAATAGTATTACATCAAAATGATCATTTGCAAGGCTTCTGTGTGCGTCTTCCAGAAGTTCATTATGCGTTATAAGTGGATTAGTAAAATTACTGTGCAAATATTCGTGGACTAGAAAGTAGTCTCCCATATTATCTTCTACTACCAATACTTTCAAACTAGAATCTGACATGAGGTAAAATTTAAATGCTATTCAGGTTATTTATAGCTTTCAACAAAAAACTGTTTTAACACTTCAGATTGTTTTAATTTATCCAAGGTTTCTACAGACAATGGCTTCTTTTCAAATCCAATAACCAGTTGGTGTTCTTTAGACTTTTCCCAATCCAAAGGATTAACAGTTGAAGAAAGTATAATCACTTTTGTATTGGGAAATAATGGAGCATACTTTTCTTCAAACAATTTCAAGAATTCCCATCCATCCATCATTGGCATATTCAAATCCAAAAAAATCAATTCTGGCAAATTCAAATTTTGATTGCCTTGATTTAAAAATGTTTCTAACCAATCTACAGCAGCAATGCCATTATCTAAGCTCATGGTTTCTTGACAAAATCCAGCATTAGAAAGGATGATTCTTTCAAGCATTTGAGTAATTGGGTCATCCTCTACCAAAAGCAGTTTCTTAATCATGCTTTGAATTTTTAAAATGAATATAAAAATGGGTACCCTTTTCCACTTCACTTTCACACCTGATACTACCACCTAAAGATGTAACCAATGAATGAATCAAATAAAGTCCAAAACCTTTTCCACCTAAGGCATCATGAAAACGCTGATGCAAACCAAAGATGCGATCTTTAACCATTTGATAATTAAATCCAATTCCGTTATCAGAAAATTCAATTACTGTATCAGACCCAGAAGTATAAGAACGTAATTGAATTATTAAAGGCCTTTGGGTTGATGCAAATTTAATAGCGTTAGAAAACAGATTACTAAATATACTTTCAAGATACTCTCTGTCAAAGAAAATATGGGTTGGCTGATCAAACTGTGTAATAATTTCAAAATCAGGGATAGCAATTTGATTTTTTTGTGCCTGAAAAAAACTAGTCCAAGCTTGGTTCAAAGGAATCTCTTCTAAACTTCTTTGTTTTTGCTCTCTTACTATTAATACTTTTATAATATCATTCAGTGTATCATTCAATTGATTAGTAGAAATTTTGATAGCCTTTAATAGCGTAGCTGTTTGCTCATTTGGTATCTGATCAGGAGTAATTAAATCAGATATGGCCAAAAGATTTGTCAATGGCGCTCGAAGGTTGTGAGAAATGATAAAACCAAATTGTTTTAGATAATCATTGGTTTGTGTTAATTGCTCAATCAATAATTGACGTTCTTCTTCTTCTTTCTTTCTCAATGTCACGTCTCTATAATTAAGCACAATGGCTTTTACAGCGGTATTTTCTAAAAGATTGTAAAAAGTGGATTCCATCCATCTGTATCCACCGTCGGGTCTTTTGTACCTAAATTCTAACAGTTTTATAGAGCCAGGTTTTGATAAAACTTCAAAAAAAATGGATAGTACCATTTTCCTATCTTCTGGATGAAGAAAATCCATTTGAAACAAACCAGCATTTTCCAATGGATCATATCCTATAATAGAATTTCCATAAGGACTCAATTCTTGAATCTGTCCCTCAGCACTAATTAGGGCAAACCCATCAATACTATTCTCAATAATTGACCTAAATCTTTTATCGGAATCAATTAATTGCAAGCGTATCCGGTTTCTCTCTATACTGTATGAAATACTTTTCTGAAGAGAGGTTGCCGTAATATTCTCTTTATTCAAATAATCCTGTACACCCAATTGCATACTTTCTACAGCAAAACTGAGATCACTATAACCTGTCAATACTATTACAGGGGTTGCACTTGCTAAATCAACCACACGAATAATGGACTCCTTTCCAGAACTATCCGGAAGTGAAACATCTAAAAAAACCAAATCATAATGGTTATCCCTAAGATGTTGTTCAGCTTCGGCTAAATTCCATGCATGAGCCAGCTTTGTATTAGGGAACTCGTCCTTAATATATTCTTGGATTAATAATGCATCTCCCTCATTATCCTCTACAACCAATATTTCCAATTCCTCTTCCTCCATTATCTGTTTAGGTTTTCAGGTAAATTGGCTGTGTTTAACCAAAAGGATTCAATGCTGTGAATAACACGTACGTATCCATCCAAATCAGATGGCTTTACTACATAACAATTGGCCCCTTTTTCGTAACATTCTTCAACATCTCTTTCACTATTAGATGTACTCAAAATAATTACAGGTATTTTTCTGAACATCTTTGATTGCTTGATAAAAGCCAACACCTCTTTTCCATCTAATCTAGGAAGATTAATGTCTAACAATATTAAATCTGGCAATTTTGCATTTTCAAAACTCCCTTCTTTCTTTAAGAAATGAATGGCTTGTTCTCCATCCTTTACCCTAGTAATTGTGTGCTGATGGTTTAATGCCTCTAAAGCTTCCATTGTAAGGATCATGTCTCCTTCATTGTCTTCAACCAATAATATCTGGTATGGTTTTGTCATTTGCTCATTTTGGAAAACTAAAACTAAAAGTACTACCCTTACCAGGTTCAGACACTACCCAAATCCTTCCATTAAACCTGTCAACTATCTTTTTACAAATGGCTAGGCCAATACCAGTACCACTGTATTCATTTTTATTGTGTAATCTTTGAAAAATGACAAATATCTTTTCAAAAAATTTAGGATCAATCCCTAAACCATTGTCCTTAATACTAAAAATATATTCATCAGTTTCTTCTTTACAATCTACCCAAATTTCGGGTGGCACCTCACTTCTATATTTTAATGCATTCCCAATTAGATTTTGAAGCAACTGTGTAATTGGCGTTTTATCGGCCATTATTACTGGTAAATTAGAAGAATGTATTACACCTCCAGACTCAAATAATTTGTTTTTAAAGAGATTTTTTAATTCCTCAACAACTTCATTTGTATCAACAGGTTGTAATGCAATAGCAGTACTACTCACTCTTGAAAACTGCAATAAATCACTGATCAACCTTTTCATCCTATCTGCTCCATCAACAGCTAAATGAATATACTTATTGCCTGTTTCATCTAATTGTGATTCATATTTCTTTTGCAATAATTGTAAAAAACTACTAACCATTCTTAATGGCTCTTGTAAATCATGAGACGCTACATATGCAAACCTTTCCAGTTCTAAATTTGAATTCACCAATTGTTCGGCTCTTTTTTCTAGTTTCTCATTTAAACTTTTAAGAATCAATTCCGTTTCTTTTTGCAGCGTAATATCACGTGAAGCGCCAATCATTCTTATCGGCTCCATTTTATCATTCCTTGTTAAATAGCCTTTTTCAAATAAGTAGGCATAGTTGCCATCTGACTTTAAAAAACGGTATGAATCGGACCAATACAAATCTTCAGTTTCATACAAGAAATGATTCATTTTTTGTTTTACAACATCCACGTCTTCAGGATGTATTTTACTTATCCAAGATTCATGTGTTGGGCTTAAAGTAGAATTTATTTCATCAAGTAAAGTTCTTAATCCATCTCCAGTTCTAAACACCTCACTATTTTTAATATTCCAATCCCAAATAAGGTCATTAGTTGCTTTGGAAACCAGGTTATACCTTTCGTTAATTTCAAGAATTTCCTTTTCAAATTGTTTATTCTCTATAATTACTTTAAGAATATTCACTGCCCTTAGTATGGTTTTCTCTTCTTCAAGGGTTGGTTCTTTAACAGTATCATAATATATAGCAAATGTACCCAGAACCTGACTTTGACTATTTAAAATAGGGTAAGACCAGCAAGCTTTAAATCCATATTCCTCTGCAACATCCCAATAGAGTCTCCATCTTTGGTCATTAGCAATATCAGCAACTACCACTTTTTGTTTTAAATATGCTGCCGTTCCACAGGAACCTCTATCTGGACCGATTTCAGTTCCTTCAATTTTGGATATATAGGTTTCAGGCAAATTAGGAGCAGACCAATTATACAGTTTCCCGTCTTCTAAACGCAAAACAGAACATGTCATGTCTGGATGCAATTGCTCAATTTCTGTTAAGTAGAATGTGATGGTTTTCTCTAAAGTATTGTCGGGTAAGGCATTCATTTCTAAAACATCTTTTTCCAATTGCTCAAGGGCCAATAATCTTTTTGCCTCTGTTATATTTTTAAAATAAACTGAAAGTCCTCTTTCTGATGGATAAGCATTTACTTCTAAGAATAAATTAAGTGGTTCATAAAACTCTTCATCATGAAGGGCAATGCCCTCATTCATGGCTTTGGTGTAAGCATTAAAAAAGTTTTCCGTTTTGGCTTCAGGAAACACATCATATAAACGTTTGCCAACAATATTTTCACGTTTAACCTGTAACATTCTTTCTGACTCCTTATTCCAATAAGTCACTACCCAGTCTCTATCTAATGTTAAAAATCCATCCGTAATACTTTCCAAAATGGAATTCTTTTCTTCAAAAGCTGCTTGAATTTCTTGCTCTACCTGTTTCCTATCATTAATTGACCTGAAAAAGATGGAGAGGCCATCATCCGTTGGATAAAAACTCTCCTCATACCAACTAGAAAACTGGTCAAAATAAATTTCAAAATGAACGGGTTGTTTTAATTTCAATGATTTCTGGAAATTCTCATAAAATAATCCTTCTTTTAAAAATCCATAAATATCAAAAATATTTTTCCCTATTAATTCTTCAGAACTTCTTCTTAATAATTTTTGGGCCGGGCTATTAACATAGGTAAAATTCAACTGATTGTCTAAGGCATAAAAACAGTCTGAAATACTTTCCAGAATATTTTCCCTTTCCAAATCCATTTGTTTCTTTTCAGTAATGTCTTTTGCTACTGCAAAAATCACACCTTCCTCCTCAATTGGTACAGAAGTCCAAGACAACCATTTAACCTCACCCTTTTTAGTTATGTATCTATTTTCAAATCCGTATAGACTATCTCCTAAAATAATTTCATTCCTTTTTTGCACTACCTCATCCTTATCTGGATGATACACAAACTCTTCAATCTTCCGTTCCATTAACTCAGTCTCAGTGTAACCCAATAAATTACAAACTGCCAGGTTGATTTTCTTAAAATAGCCATCAAAGCCAGCAATACAAAGCAAATCTGGAGAAAGTTGGAAAAAACGATTCAATTCATCTTCCGCCCTTGACTTTTGAATATCCGCACCAATTTGTTTGCTAATCTTATCCATCAAATCAGACTGCATCTGATCCTGACTAAATGGTTTGTCAAGGAAAAAATTAAAAAAACCAATCACTTTTTCATTCAATAAAATGGGCAAAACCAAGACACTTTTCAACCCAGCCAAATGGGCGTTTTCTTTAGCCAAAAAATTACTGTCTTGAATATTGGCATAATAAATGGATGATTTCTGTTTCCAAGCAGTACCCATCATACCAATCCCCTTTTGAACATTTTCAATTGGCTTATTACTTCTAAATAAAGCCGTTTTGTCATCTATAGCCCAATTGGCCTTGTACAACATTTTGGATTCATCAATATTAATCAACCAAGCTTCCGCATAGGAGAATCCTAGATATTCACTAATCTTTTGGATGACTATGCTCATGGCAACTTCTAAATGTTTATTGCCATTAATTACCTGTAATAATTCATAAAACAATTCTTTTTCTTTCTCTGACCTTTTCCTTTCTGTAATATTTTTCTGAATAGAAATCCAATGGGTAAAAAATCCTTTGGAATCGGCAACTGGTACAATTGAAATATTAGACCAAAATTTTTCACCATTCTTTTTGTAATTAATTACTTCTACCTCACAGGGTTGCCAAGCTTCTAAGGCCGTCCTAAGTCTATCTAATTCTGCCCTATCACTTTCAGGTCCTTGCAAAAGTCTTGGTGTTTTGCCCAAAACCTCTTCCCGCTCATAACCCGTCATTTTGGTAAAAGCATCATTTACATAAATAATTCTTGGACCTGGAACATTAATGGGCTCTGCTTCGGTTATCAAAACTGCGTCTGAAGAATTGGTGATGACAGATTTGAATAGTTTTAATTGCTGCTCTTCTCTTTTCTGGTCAGTGATGTCTTGCATAGCACCAATCATCCTAATAGCCTTTCCTTTCTTATCACGGATAACAATTCCTTTGTTTCTCACATAGGCCATAACCCCATCCGCTTTTTTGAACCTATATTCTTCAACCCAATTGCTATTCTTACTTTTAATTAAGGTATTAATACTCTGTAAAACCCTTTGCCTATCGTCGCCATGAATATGTTCATACCACCCAACAATATCCCCCTTATTATTATTTGTTTTATAACCAAATAGGCTTTCAAAACCCTCCCCCCAATAGAGATCATCATCAACTAAGTTTAAATCCCAGATAGCATCAAAAGTTGCTTTTGTAACAAAACCGTATCGTTCATTACTCAATTGCAATTTTCTTTCAATTAGCAATTTTTCGGAAACGTTATTGCAGATTTCAATCATACAAGGCTTTCCATTGAATAGAATACTATGCCCTGTTTTTTCTACATGAATGATACTCCCATCTTTTTTGGTATGTCTCCATACACCAAAATGAATGGGGCCCTTTGTTAATTTATAATACTTAATAATTTCTTCTAAAGATTGGCGATCCTCTGCAGGTCTCAAATCCATGATGGTCATATTCAGCATCTCTTCTCTTGTATATCCATAACTAGAGAGTACACTGTCATTCACATCCATAATTTGATAGGTATCCATTTCATAGATCCACATAGGAGATGGACTGGCAAAAAACAACATCCGATATTTTTCTTCGGAATGTTGCATCTCTTGCATGGCATTCTTTGCAACTGTATTGTTTTTTGCAATTACAGAAACTCCTACATGCGTATTAGCTTCATTATATACTGGATTTACTTGTACTTCAAAATAAGTATCCAACCCCGCTTTTGTAAGTTTATCTTCAAATTTGACAAATGTGGAAGACTTAATTAATTCCAAAAGCTGTAATAACTTTTTGGAGTCTTGTTTTTTGAAGAAATTTGCTAGATTTTCCCCAATGGATAAATAATGACCAAAATAGTCCCTACTAACTTGCTGACATGCTTTATTAAAATAAGTCAGGTTCATTTCTAGGTCTACCGTGTAAATAACATCGGGCATGTCTTCTAATAACCTAAAAACATGGCTGTGCAATACCTGATTAACAATGGCAGAACCGTTTTCCATTCCTGTACCTTTAGTTGTAGTTTCTTTCTTCAATGGAATACAGAGATTGATGGCCAAATAGTAGCGGTATAGATATCCGCATATATCCCCTTAAATGTACGAAAAACTAACTATTATGGCTTGCACCTTTTTTCCATTTGCGCAGCTGCATTCGGATGCCCCAGATCTCTAGCCAAAGCAAGGTCAACACAAGCCCCGGTTTTGTCTATCAAATTAAATTTGGCAAGACCTCGCTGGAAATAGGCTTCTTCATTATCCTTGTCAAGTTCAATGGCCTTGTTAAAATCTTTGATAGCACTTTGGAAGTCTCTAATTTGGGCTTTTAGTATGCCTCTGCTCACATAAACATTGGCATTGGTGGCATTTAATTCAATAGACTTATTAAAATCAACAATGGCCAGACTATTCTGTTTTAAAAGGGCTCTTAAAAGGGCTCTATTGTAATAAATATCTGCGTCATTGGGATTTTGCTGAATAGCTCTATTAAAATCATTCATTGCAGTAGGGTAATCCTTTAATGTCATTTTTAATAACCCCCTATTGAATAATAGGTTTTGAAGCCCAGGATTAATGGATACTGCTTTATCAAAATCGGCCATTGCCCCATATACATCCTTTTGCTGATTCTTGATAATGGCCCTATTAAAGTATAGATCCGCATTATTGGGATTTAGTGCTATTCCCTTATTAAAATCCTGAATGGCTCCAGCAAAATCCTTCATATTAGCCTTACCCAAACCCCTATTAAAATAGGCATTGGCGTTTTGTGGATTTAATTCTAAACTCTTGCTATAATCTTGAATAGCACCAGTGGTGTCATGAATGGCAGTTTTGGAAACAGCCCTTGAAACATAGATATCGGCGTAGCTAGGTGCTTGTGCAATGGCTAGGTCAAAATCTTTAATGGCTGAAACATGGTCATTCAAAAAAGATTTAGCAATTCCCCGATTAAAATAAGCATTCTGTGTTGTAGGATTCAACTCTATTGATTTAGTAAAATCCTTAATAGCACCAACATAATCCTTAATAGCAGATTTAGAAACGCCCCTACTCAAATACAGGTCTGCATTGGACGGTGTCATTTCAATAGCTTTATTAAAGTCCTGAACGGCAGCCGCATGATTCAAACTATATGACTTAGCTAATCCTCTATTGAAATAAATATCTGCATTATTACCATCTTGTTCAATGGCCTTGGTATAGTCTTGTATGGCACCTGGATAATCATTTAACTCACGCCTAAGAATACCACGGTTAAAATAGGCATTTTGGGTATTGGGATTGAACGCAATGGCCTTATTAAAATCTTGTAAAGCTCCCTGTTTGTCTGACAAATAATTTTTGACAATGCCTCTGTTGAAATAAATATCGGCATTTGATGGATCTCTTTCTATGGCCCTATTATAATCCAATAAAGCTCCGCGATAGTCTTTTAATCTGCCATTTTCAATTCCTCTATTAAAATAGGCATTCTGCGTATTGGGGTTTAACTCTATAGCCTTATTATAATCTTTAATAGCCGCAGCTGGGTCATTTAAATAGCTCTTTGTAACACCTCTGTTAAAATAAAGATCTGCATTATTGGGTTGAATGGAGAGGGCCTTATTAAAATCTATTATAGCGGCGTTATAATCCTTTAATCCATTTTTGGCAATCGCTCGATTAAAGTAAATATCAGCGTTGTTATTATCATCATTGATTGCCTTATCAAAATCTAAAATGGCTCCTTGATAATCCTTTAAATAAGCTTTTTCAATACCACGGTTAAAATAAATATTGATAGTTTCAGCATTGATAGAGATTGTTCTATTAAAATCCTGTAAAGCACCTGCATGGTCATTCATGGCACTTTTTGCCAATCCACGGCTAAAATAGATATCCGCATTATTGGGATCCTGTTCCAAAGCAATTGTATGATCCTGTACGGCACCTCTGTAGTCCTTCATATGCCCTTTTTCAATACCCCTATTATAATAAGCATTGGGCATGGTTGGAAAAATGGCAATGGCCTTGCTATAATCTTGTACTGCACCTACATAGTCAGCCAACATGCTTTTGGCATAAGCCCTATTAAAGTAAATGTCAGGATTATTAGGCTCTGTTAATACGGCTTTTGTATAATCTCGAATGGCTCCTTTATAATCTTTCTGCTCCAACTTAAAGTTCCCAGTTGTAAAAAAGTCCTCCGAAACCTGAGCATCAATGGGTTGAACACACACCACAAGTAGCAAGGTCAAAAAAAACAGAAATTTATTCACCAGTAATGATTTTTGCATGGAAACTAACAAATTAGCCATGCAAAGATAAAGAACCATTTGTTTGAATAGGTCCTTGATATATTAAGCATTGTATAAAATCAAACAGATAGACCAATCCCTTCTAATTGCGCATCATTTAATGGCTTTACTAGATAGTCAAATACATTTGGGTTGGCAGAAGCCCTTTCAAGGTCATGCTTGTCAATAGAAGAAGAAAGAAGATATATTTTGGTTTTTGAACGAAAACTAGCAGGAAACTGGGCATATTGCTCTAGAAATTCCCAACCATCCATAAAAGGCATATTAATGTCTAAGAAAATCCATTGTGGAAAGGAATTTTCCTCTAAATCTACCTTGCTGTATAAAGATGCCAAAGCCTTTGCTGCAGATTCAAAGGTTAGAATCTGGCTTTTAGGTGCCATTGCGTGAATCATTTCTCTATTCAAGTAATTCACTAAGCTATCATCATCAATGAGATAAATCTCTGCCATATTGTTTCAGAAATTTAACCAATGACTTGCTGCAATTTTTCTTGCAAAGACTGGAATTGAAAATGAATTCTTACGGCTTCCCCTACTTTGTTGATACTTACTCTGTCACCTTTTTTAATGGATTCTTCAATTAGGTTGCTAATATTATTCAAACTGTCTATTGGTAATAAAAGGACAAAATTTTCCATTTGGTTAAGAGTTATGTTAGATAACATTTATAATGATTTGCAAACACTAGTGTAAATACAGTGCCAAAAATATAAGTATTTGATTTTCAATTATTTAAAACTTAATATGCGTTTTCAAGAATCCCATATTGGGAATAATACACCAGAAATTGGATTTAGGAAACTATTATTACCCCTTGAAACAGAATTGGATGAATGGGTTTTCTAACCGTTCTTTGTTATATAATTATTTTTCATTCATACAATCAAAGCTTATGATTCCCATTACGATGTGTATAGATGATGATCCCATCGTTTTGATGTTGAATGACTTGATATTAAAAGAACAGTTTTTCTGTGACCAATTAATCAAGTTAGACAAAGCGGAATTGGCTTTGAGTTATTTTAGAGAACAGGCTAATTTACCTGCCACAGATTGGTCCTTACCCAATATCATTTTTCTTGACATTAATATGCCCGTAATGGACGGCTGGGAATTCTTAGAAATTTTTACAAAAGAGTTTTCACAGTTCCATGAAAAAGTAAAAGTGGTGATACTATCATCAAGTGTCAATCCTGCAGACTTGGAGTTAGCCAAAAATCACCCCTTGGTCATTAACTTTATTCCAAAGCCCATTGGAGAAACAGAATTAGAAAATTTGAAGAAGCACGAAAGCATCGCTGCTTTTTTTTGAGACCTTCTAATTAATTGTTTAAACACTATTTTGACTACTGTGCTTTTCTAAGTGCTTCGGCAACTGCCTTTTCCAATAAAGGTTCCATTACTTTATAACCAGCAACAGTTGGGTGAACACCATCATTGGTTAAACTAGATTTTAGGCCATTTCTTTCATCCACCATGGAACTGAAATAATCCAGATAAATGGCATTGTTATAGGCACACCAATTTCTTAGCTTTTCATTTAGTGCCATAATTTTTTCGGCAGGTTTTAATCCTGGATTCCAAGGATAATCATAGACCGGTAATACAGAAGAAAGGATTACTTGAATCCTATTTGCTTTTGCAATTTCAGCCATAGAAACTAAGTGCTCAAAAATAATATCAACTGTAGTGGGTCCCGTATTGCCAGCAATATCATTGGTACCGGCTAGAATAACTACTACAGCAGGCTTTAGGTCAACAACGTCTTGTTTAAAGCGAACCAACATTTGTGGCGTTGTCTGCCCGCCAATACCCCGGTTAATATAGGGTCTGCCAGTAAAAAATTGAGGCAGCAGATTGTACCAACCTTCGGTGATGGAATTACCCATGAATACCACGCGCTTTTCGTTGGATGTAGGAGGCCCAATTTTTTTATTCTCCGCAGCAAATCTGTTAAAATTGGCCCAGTCATTGTGAAATGCGAATTCCCATTTTTGATGGTCTTCTTGCTCTTTAGTTGTTTGAGTAGAAGCCGCAGCAGTTTTTACAGAAGGGTTGTTTTTAATCAATCCTCTTTGTAAAAGCCAGTCGCCAAAATCATCAATCCATTTATCCGTTGGCATTTGCAATTTTTTCATTCCAAAACCATGACCGCCTTTTTCATATACATGCAATTCGGCTGGCTGTTTTAAAGCCTGCCACCTACTATAAATATCCAAACTATGCGGAACCAATTGCATTTGATCATCACTTGCAACTGCTATAAATGCAGGCATATTCTTTGTTGGAACTGATGTACCTATAGACATGGGAGCATAGGCATAAATAGGAGCTACAAAATCAGGTAGGCTGCTTTCGTCTGAATTATACACTACTGACATTGCAACGGTTCCACCCGCTGAAAAACCCATTAGTCCAATTTTTTTAGGGTCAATCCCAAAATCTTTTGAATGGGTTCTCACATATTGAACAGCAGTTTGACCATCTTTCATGGCCAACTTCATCACCACAGCATTTTCTGCTTCCATTTTAGAAGGGTTACCCACTTTTTCCATCATCTCCTTTGCAGGATCATCAGTGTTAGATTTTGCCAACCTATATTTTAAAACAAATGCAGTAACACCTCTAGCATTTAACCATTTAGCCAAGTCAACACCTTCACTGTTAATTGACAATGCCTGAAATCCACCACCTGGTGCAATGATAACAGCAGTCCCATTGGCAATGGCTGTTGGAGCTTGATAGACCATTATACTAGGATCCACTACATTAAAGACCACTTGGGTATTAAATAGTTTGGAGAAATTTTCTTTCTCAGACCAATTCCATGATTCAGAACCAGGAGCTTTTCCTTTGTATAAAGGAATGGATTGCTGCGCGATGGATGCAGACATGATCATCAGAAAAGACAATAACAGGAATAGTAACTTAGAATCTGTTTGCTTGAACATGAAAGTCTATTTAAGTAAGATGTCTAAAGTTAGGATTTTCCCTAAAGAAGTATGCCCAAAGAAGTTAGCGATACCTATTTTAACACAAACAAATAACGTTCTAATACTTTCATTTGGGGTCTATCTTCCCCATTTCTAGGTTCTACAGAAAGACGGTATTCACCCCACCATGGTCCTGCTGCCCAATAAGCACCACTCACCCCATTATCACTAATATATGCCAAAAATTTATCCAAGACCGTTAACCATCTTGGGTCATCGTCCGGAACACCATATTCCCCTATAAATCCTTTTTTCTTGTATTTCTTCAACCATTTGATAAAAGGTTTAACCGCTTGAACACCCGTTTTACTGCCATAAGCATTGTGTTCATATGCATTGAGGGTAGTACCTGATGGATTCAGGTATTGACCAGATAAGTCTTTATCAAAATAACAATGCGCTTCATATATCAAATTGTCAGAAATATCTACCAATTCATGAATCTTAGGATTATTGAGTTTCCAATCAATGGTAGCAGCATAGCTATCTCCACAAACAAAAATGGTTTGAGAACTATTCACAGACCTAATGGCATCAATGGCTTTTTGAGCAATTCCAAACCAAGGCAATTCTTTCATATCATGTGGCTCATTCATTATTTGAAAACCTATTAGGTTTTGCTTCCCGTTCCAAGACATGGCCAGTTTCTTCCAAACGTCTTCAAAATAAGTAACCGGCAATTCAGGAGAACCAATGATAATTTCCTTTCCTCCTAGTAAGTACCTACCAAAATTTTGCATACTCAATTTGGCTTGCAAACCCAAGCTATCGCAGAGATCTAAAAACTTACTAATTCTTCCCATTTCAACACTATCCAATGGTCCTCCTAATAAAGGTTGAACACGCTCCCATTTAAATGGCAGATCCATTAATTTAAATCCCTTGCTTTGAAAGTATTGTAATTCTGCTTTATTGGGATAGATATAGTCAACGCCATATACCCCAGGCATTTTCTTTTCACCAAACTCTGGCCCACATAATTTAATAGCAAAAGCAGCCGCATCGCCCTGGGCAAATAGACTTGAATTACCTATTAGAATTAGACAAAGTATAAAGAATAGTGATAGGGGTTTCATTAGCGCTGTTGCAAGAAAAATGACTTTCAAGCCATGCTAAAACGAAAAAAATGAGCAGATATTATTAAATACTAATAACAAAATGCCGTCCAGACAAGTCAGGGCGGCATTTGCATGGGGGGAGATTAAATATGCTACAACTAACAGGCTACAGCCAATTCATGGTTTAATTCTGAAAACTCCAATTTCAAATGCCTGATAATCTCTTCAGAAAGCGTTTTTACTTGATTCATATCAGCAGCAATGCTTTTCTTATCTAAGTCCTTAGAGGCATTTTCTATATTCTCCAAAGTCTGATACAATTCATCTGCCTTTAAAAAACCAACACTTCCTTTTATTTTATGCGCAAGGGCCTTTAATTCAACCCAAGCCCCATTCTCCATAGCTATTTCCATTAATGCCGTTTCTGTATGTAGATTTTTGATCAGCGGCTTCAAAATGGCTAATAATTCATTTTTCTTAGTGATTCTAGAAAGAAAACTTAAGTCATACAATTTTTTCTCAACCCTATTATCAACAGCATCTAAACTAGCCTCATTTTGATCATCAGATACTACATTAATTTTTAAAACTTGACATAGTTTTTTATAGAGATCTACAAATTCAAATGGCTTAGACATATAATCGGTCATTCCCACTTCTAAGCATTTCTCCAATTCCCCTTTCATGGCTGTTGCCGTCATAGCAATAATAGGAATCTCTATCTCAAGTTGTTTTCTAATAAAATTGGTGGTTTTATACCCATCCATAATGGGCATTTGTAAATCCATTAGAATGAGGTCAAAATCATTTTTTACTTTCAATTGTGCAATTGCCTCCTTACCATTGCTCACAATATTTGTGATGACCCCAACATTTTGTAAAACGTGTTCAATTAAAACTTGGTTTACATAATTATCTTCAGCAATTAAGATTTTTTTCCCTTGAAGCATTTTGGAAAAATCCATATCATGAATACGCATAAGACCAGTTACAGTTTCAGCTGCTGCTTCATGATAAGGAATTTCAAAACAGAATTCGGAACCTTCGCCTAAAGTGCTTTCTACCCAGATATTTCCTTGTTGTAATTCAATCAATTGTTTGCTAATAGACAAGCCTAAACCCGTTCCGCCATACTTTCTAGAAACGTCTGATCCAGCCTGCGCAAAACTATCAAACACTGACCCAATTTTATCAGCAGGAATACCAATCCCAGTGTCTTTAATAGAGAAACGCATGAGGTATGCCTGATTCTTTTGTTCTACCACCTGAACACCAACAGTAACTCTTCCAGTTTCGGTAAACTTAATGGCATTACCCACAAGATTAACAAGAATTTGATTTAATCTATAAGGATCACCAGAAAGATAATCGGGAACATTTGAATCTATTTGGAACAACAACTCTAATTGTTTCTTTTTCAAACGGTGGGCAAACATAGCATCTATAGACTGCAAGACTTCCCTAATATCAAAACCAATATTTTCTATACTTAATTTGCCCGCTTGAATTTTGGAGAAATCAAGTATATCATTGATGATGACTAATAAATTATTTACAGATCGCTTGATAATGGTGGCATACTTTTTTTGTTGCCCATCTAATACTGTTTCCAAAAGCAAATTGGTCATACCTTGAATCCCATTCATTGGCGTTCTAATTTCGTGACTCATATTTGCCAAGAATTGTTCTTGCAGCATTTTTGCATGCTCAGCAGATTGCCTTGCGGCGATTAGTTCTTTTTGGTATTGGGTACGTTCAGAAATATCTGTTGCAATACCACTGATGCCAAAAATATTATTGTGTTGATCAAACAACGGAAACTTTACTAATAATAAGTTAATGGGACCATTTTTTCCTTCAATCACTTGCTCCACTTCTATTGGTTTTCTAGTTCTTAGCACTTCTTGATCCAAATTGCTAAAATAATCTGCTTGTTCCCGATTACTGAAATGGTAATCGTCATGACCAATTACTTGTTCGTTGGTTACTTGCAATACTTCTAAAAAACGTTTATTGGCAACAAGGTATTTACCTTGCAGGTCTTTGATATAAATAATGGAAGTTGTGTGCTCTAAAATTGACTGTAATTGAAACTGTTGTTGTTTTCTATTTAATTCAGACTCCTCTAATTCTGTCTGAATCAATTTCTTGTCAGAAATATCCCTAACAATACAATGAAAACCAATTGGTTTTTGATTTTCCAACATGAGCACGGCACATTGTTCTACCCATTTTCTATACCCATTCTTGGTAATAATTGGAAATTCATACACTGTTTCAGTGGTAGCATTCGTCCATTGTTGAAAATAATTGTTGAAAACCCTTTCTTTCCATTCGGGATCTACTAACTCACTAAAATGCATTCCCAAAACCTCATCATCCTGGTATCCTGTTAACTGATAGGCCCTTTTACTACTAAAACTAAAATATCCAGCTTCATCGGTGGTGAAAACAACAGAAGAGACACTGTCAATGATATTCCTATACTTCTCTTCACTGAGCACTGACCTAGCTTCTGCTAATTTGAGACGTTTAAATCCATTGTTTAAGCGATACAATAGATAGGCCATTAACAAAAGAATGACCCCAGAGGATAATAATCCCCATAAAGGAATTTGCAATAATGTAATTCCAGTTGACATACCTAAACCAGAACAAGCAAATAGCATACAGCTTGTTAGAAATATAGCTGCCATAGCAAGTAGTTTGTTGGTCAGGTAAAACTTGTTTGTAAGATAATTTTTAGGCATAGACTAGAGCATTAGGGGTTCTTGCTATTAAAAGCCAACCCTTGAGCAGCTAACAATCGGGGTTGACAGTACAAAGGAACCCGAATTGACCTGCTTTGAAAATCGCTTAAACTGCCATTCTGGTGTAGTAAAACACCTACAAAACTTGCAAAAAAATCTTTTGGCCAACCTGTAAGGAAATGCCAAAGTCAACGTATTAACCTTAAAAAGATGCAAAAACTGATATTTTCAACCTTATTATTACTGTTACTTCAGCAGACTGTACAGTCACAAGATGCCTTGCGCAAAACCCATTTTAATACTTCCAATTCTATTGCGTTGGCCGGATATGATGCAGTAAGCTACTTCAATCAAAAAAAACCAAGCAAGGGGCAAGAAGATCATTCTGTAATCCATCTAGGAATTTTATATAGATTTTCCTCGGCAGCTAACAAAGAACTATTTAAGGCAAATCCTCGTAAATACGAACCTGAATACGGGGGTTGGTGCGCTTATGCTATGGGTGCAAAAGGAGAAAAAGTATCAGTAGACCCAGAAACTTTTAAAATTGTTAATGGCAAACTCTTTTTGTTTTACAACCAATTTTTTAACAATACCCTAAAAGATTGGAACAAGGATGAAAGCAATTTAATGACAAAGGCAAATGCCAATTGGAATAAATTATTTAGATAAACACCCCATACACTAACCATAAACTTAACAAATGAAACAGATAGGGATTTGGATCCTAAAAATTATTGCAGCCGGGATTATGCTTCAGACACTATATTTTAAATTTAGTGCTGCCCCAGAATCAGTTTACATTTTTAGTACACTGGGTTTAGAACCATATGGAAGAATTGGAATTGCCATACTTGAGTTAATCGCCAGCATTGCAATTCTAGTTCCTGCCACAACAGGTTTGGGTGCTTTACTAGCAGTTGGATTAATGGCTGGAGCTATTTTCTCTCATTTGGGAAAACTAGGTATAGTAGTAATGGATGATGGTGGACAATTGTTTATTTATGCTCTTTTGGTATTTATTAGTAGTCTCATTTTATTATGGATAAACCAAGAACAAATCAAGCATATGATAGTTACTATTAAAAACCGATTCCTAATAGTTTTGGTTTTCATGATTAGTTACAGTGCTTTCAATGGTTTAAATGCCCAAAGCCTTACAAAAGTTGAAAAAAATGAAATCATGACGTCATCCGCATTTAGTTCAACACAAGGAACCATATCACTTGGGTATCAGTACCACTGGCAATTTGGCAAAAAGAAACGCTGGGAAATTGGATTAGGGCTAAGAAATACCAGTGCGTTTTCTTCAAAAAATGATTATATGACGGCTCCGGCAAGACTAGCCCGGTCATCTACTGTTCCATTCTTGGTAGTTTTTTCAGATCAATTATCGCAAAATTGGGACACACTAGCTGTTCAAAGACCATTTGTCAATATGCTAAATGCAATGACTGAAATAAAGTATCATTTCAATAATAAATTATCTGTAGGTTTCAATATCGACTTAATTGGTGTAAGTATTGGCTCTAGTAGTGCATCTATATTAACAACCAACGCTGTCTCAAAATCAGAGACAAATACAAAGCCAAGTAATTTTAATTTACTCTTAACCGGTGATTTAGACAAGGGAAGTCTCAACTCAGAATTCTTTGTAAATTATCAGGTTTCAAAAAAATGGGGAATTAGGCTGGTATATCAATATCTATTTACCGAATATACCACAAAGAATATCTATCAAACAGCACCTGATGGCACTGCAGTCTATCAATTCAGGAATAAAGCAAATAATCTTGGAATTGGATTAAGTTATAATTTTTAAAAACGAACCTATGAAATTCAAAATTCTTATGGCTTTGGTGTCAGTTGGTATCTTAACCGCCTGTACCAAACAAAATGCAACACCTACCATTCAGTTAATGGAATCTATTGATAGTTTACCTATTACAGGAATGAAAGGTAATTTTATAAATGGACCATTTGGAACCGTTTCAGGAAATGCCTTTATTTCTGTCATTAATAATGAAAAAAAGCTGATTCTAGAAAATCTAGTTAGCTCCAATGGACCAGATTTACATGTTTATCTTTCAAAAGAAATGCAACCCATAAATTTCATAGATTTGGGGAAGTTGAAATCTATTAATGGAACACAGGTGTATTCAATTGATAGCAATGTAAACTTAAAAGATTTCAAGTTTGCATTGGTGCATTGTCAACAATTCAACCACCTTTTTGGATCAGCAAATATTCAATAGAAATGAAGCGTATTCTTTTACTCCTTTTATTTGTTCAGATTGGACTTGGCAGTACCGCACAAAACTATTTACCGGTAGACAAAGGAACTGCTATTGCTTTTGGAATCAAAAATTTCGGATTCCTAGTAGAAGGCTCATTTACTGGAGTAAAAGGAAATATTCATTTTAATCCATTAAAATTGGGAAATGCAAGATTTGAAATGACCATTGATGCAGCTAGCATTAATACTGATAATAAAAAACGAGACAGACACTTAAGAGATAAAGACTATTTCTATACTGAAAAATATCCAGTAATCTATCTTACTTCTACAAATATTAGTTTATCAAATCATGATGGCTACTATGTATTTGAAGGGGAAGTATATATAAGAGGCATATCTAAGAAAATTAGTTTTGAATTTAGCGCCAAACCAGCCATTTCGGGCTATCTTTTTCATGGCGAATTTCAATTAAATAGATCAGACTTTAGAGTTGGGGGAAATAGTCTTACACTATCGGACCAGGTGCATATTTCGTTGAATGTGCTCACCATTAAAAAATAAAACAAATGGATGTAACCATCCCTATCAAAAACACGTTACTCCTTCTTTCTGAAACCATTCAACTATTATCAGTTAATCAATATCAGCAACCTTGTATACAGCTTTCAAAAAGCAGTATTGGACAACATTGTAGGCATGTTATAGAACTATATATTGAGTTGTTAAATGGATATGAAACTGGCAATATCAATTATGAGAAAAGGCAACGCAATTTAGTTTTGGAAACACAAAAAGATCAGGCAATTATTGAGATACAATTAATATTGGATAGTATTCAAAAGCCTGACAAAAATCTACAACTAATATGTACGGTTGATCAAGAAAAAAATGAACATTTTCAATTGTCAACAAATTATTTAAGAGAACTAATCTATAACCTTGAACACACAGTACATCATATGGCTTTGATTAGAATTGGCATTCGTGAATTGACAAATTTAGAAATCCCGGAATCCTTTGGTGTTGCAGCAGCTACTATTCAATACAGGAGGGGCCAATGTGCACAGTAACATATATACCACAGGGTTTAGGATATTATCTAACCTCAAACAGAGACGAGCATTTTAAAAGACCTCCTGCTGTATTACCTGAAAAGAATCAGTTTAAAGAAAAAGGAATCTGGTATCCCAAAGATGGAGGAGCTGGTGGTTCTTGGATAGCATTGAAACAAGACGGAACCTCTGCTGTACTTTTAAACGGGGCATTTGAAAAACATATCAAATTGCCATCATATAAGCTTAGTAGAGGATTGATTTTTTTATCCATTATAAAACAACAAGAATTGCTAAGTGGATTTATGAATGAAAACCTAGAAGAGATAGAGCCTTTTACACTTATTTTAAAAACTCAATTGGGTTTATATGAATGCATCTGGGATGGAAAACAAAAGTACCAGCAAGAAAAAGACCCAACTACTGCACATATTTGGAGTAGCTGTACATTATACCATAAGGAAGTCAGGAACAAAAGGGAAGCTTATTTTCAAAACTGGTTAAAATTAAAAAGTCCCATCAATAGTTCACTAATTGCTGCATTACATCAATCTAAACCATTTGCTGATGATTCGGAAAACTTTATGATGAAACGTTTAGATGGCATTTCAACAGTAAGTATTACCAGTTTTAAAGTTGATTCTGGGCTAGCTGAAATCAATTATTTAGACCATCAACGGCCGTTATTTGAACCTACTTATTTTGAATTCAACCTACAACAAAAGCAAAAATAACTAGTACATGTTCAAAAAAATAAGGAATCATCCATTTTTCATTCGAATATTTAATTGGGAATATTGGCCATTCCATATGTTGTATGGACCAATTTATCCTATTTGGTTTTATTTTGGATTAAGGGCAGGCAGTCCATTTTTTATTAATACTTCAAATCCAAAAATTACCAATGGCGGTTTTTTAATGGAAAGTAAAAAAGAAATTTATGACCAACTCCCAAAAAATAGTTACCCAAAGACGTTGTTATTTGAATCCAATACAGCTTTGGCAAAAATTAAAGAGGGAATGAATTCATTAGGATTAAAATTTCCATTAATTGCCAAACCTGATATAGGAATGAGAGGTATGGGGGTTAAAAAAATCTATACCGAACAAGAATTAATCAAATATTCAAACCAAACTAGTGTCTCATTTCTAATTCAGGAATTTGTACCCTATAAGCTAGAAGTTGGAATTTTTTATATTAGAATACCAGGAGAAAATAAAGGCTTTATTTCAGGGGTTGTTGGAAAGGAATTTCTAACGGTTAGAGGCAATGGAAAAGATACTATTAGAACATTACTTACCAATGACCCAAGGCATGTTTTACAAATACCCTTTCTAGAAAAAGAAGATGCACCACTCATGAATTCTATTTTAAAAGAAGGTCAGACTCAATTACTGGTACCTTATGGCAACCATGCCCGAGGCGCTAAATTTCTTGACATTAGTGATCAAATCAATCCAGATTTGGAATTTTTCATTGATCAATTATGCCAACAAATTCCAGATTTTTATTTTGGCAGAATTGATATGCGCTATGATAATTGGAGTAGCCTTTGTAAAGGGGAAAGCTTTTCAATTATTGAATTAAATGGTGCAGGTAGTGAACCAACACATATTTACGACCCAAAGCATAGTGTGTTTTTTGCTTGGCGTGAAATAGTCAAACATTGGAACTATTTATTTAAAATAAGTAAGATCAATCACCAACAAATAGGGTTACCCTATATGAAAATCAAAGACGGTTTAAAAATGTTAAAGGAAAACAATATTCAAATAAAAAAACTTCAAACAGACTGGAATTAATCCGATTGTTGTCTATAAATAAACTTATTTTTCAGGATAAGTTTATTTATGGAAAATAATTACCAACTAGTACCTGAAAAATGGATTGATAATTATGCAGATGCGCTATATGCGTTCTGCTTTGTCAGGGTAAATAACCACAATCTAGCAGAAGATTTGGTGCAAGAAACATTTTTAAGTGCCTGGAAAGCAAGGGAAAAATATAATGCAACAGCTACTGAAAAAAATTGGCTATATGCTATCTGTAAAAATAAAATAATTGACCAGTACAGAAAAAATAAAAGCCATTTAGTATTAGAGGAAACAGAAGAAACTGAAACTTATTTTGACAATGAAAATCATTGGAAATCCGAAAAACAACCCAAAGATTGGGGGTTAAATGGACAAACAAATTTGGAACAAAAAGAATTTTACCAAATTCTATCCAAATGCAAATTGAAATTAAAGGAGTTGCAACAACAAGTATTTGTATTAAAATATATAGACGAAATTGAATCAGAGCAAATTTGTAAAATTTTAGGTATTAGCACTTCAAATTATTGGGTGTTAATTCATAGATCAAAATTACAATTGAGAAATTGTTTAGAGAAAAACTGGTTAAAAATTTAAAAAATATACAATGAGTCTTATAAAAAAATATATAATGCTTGATTGCAAAGAGGCTACTTACTTAGTTTCTTTAAAAGAAGAAAATAAATTATCCTTTTCTAAATACTTGAAGTTAGAATTGCACCTTGCCATTTGTGCAGTATGTAAAAGATTTGAAATACAAACAATACATTTTTGCAATTTAGCTACCCAACTTCCCTTCAAAACTGAAAACAAAATGTCTGAAGAAAAAAAGACAGCAATCAAAAAGATACTTGAAGAAGCATAATAAAAAATTAGAATTCGCTATTTCCCGTTTTGGATAATTTTGTGTTGATAGGCATATTTTATTAAACCTAATACAGAATTAGTACTTGTTTTTCTAAAGATATTTTTCCTATGTGTCTCTACTGTTCGCTCACTAATAAATAATTCATCCGCAATTTGTTTATTGGAATATTCTTTTTCCATTAATTGGATAATTTCTTTTTCCCGAACGGTAAGTTGTACTTTATCTTCTTCTTTGCGGGTTTGACTAAAAGCAGCAAGTTCATTTAACACCTCCTCACTAAAATAAATGCCTCCATTAGCAATTTTTTGAATTGCAGTAAGTAAATCTTGTTTACTGATATTCTTTAAAACGTATCCATTAATATCCGCTTGATTAATCATACTATCTACTAATTCACCTTGTCCACTCATACTAAGTGCCAGGATTTTAGTTTCTGGATATTTTTTCCTAACAGCAGTTGCCAAATCATGCCCATTCATTTCAGGCATCATAATATCTGTTAAAAGTAGATCTACTTTTAAATCCGCCATTCTTAAAAGCATATTTTGGGCTGAAGTGTCCATTGCCACAACTTCTAATTCTTTGTGTCCTTGAAGTAGTGCCACAATTCCATCTATAACAATCTGATGATCGTCAACAATAGCTATTTTAATTCTATTTGAAACCATTTTAGGGGAATTAGAATAACGGAATGTACTAAATGGTGTTCAAAAAACAAAAAATCAATGTATGGGAATATGAATAGCAACAATTGTTCCTCCAAGTTTGCTTGAACTCCATTCAACTGTTCCCTTTAAATAATCCACCCTACATAACAAAAAATCAATTCCTTTTCCCTTGGTGTCTGTCTTTAATAGATTAAATCCACAACCATCATCTTCTACTATTACCGAAACGCTTTCTAGATCTGACTGGACAGTAATATCTAAATGTGTAGCTCCTGAATGTAATAGCGCATTATTAATGAGTTCTTGAACCACTCTAAAAATCAACAGTTCCCTGAACTGATCAAGGGTATTTAGTGGGTAATCAATAAAATAATAAATTTTAGCAATACGTTGATCAATTTGTCTTAAATAAAGATGCAATGCTGTGGGAAGGCCAATATTTAAAGGAGTTCTAAAATTTTCAAATCTTGTAACTTTCTTGATTCCAATAAAAGTGTCATCTATCAATTCTTTGATTTTTCCAAAAAGATGGATGGCCTCATTTTGTTCTAAAGGCATATATGTTTCCAATGCCAATATATTCATTTTTAAGGCACTCAAATACTGGGTTAAATTATCTTGTAATAACCCTCCCATTTTTGACCTTTCTGCCTCATAAGTACTTAAAACAGCCCTTGTTGCAGTCAATTCTTTTTGTAATTGAAGACTTTGATTGTCCATAAGGAATTGATAATGTTAAATAGATATTAAGCAAGATCCAATCCTATGAAATTAGCATTGACATGACTTTCTACTATACCCATTTTAGGGTATTTTAAAAAAACTGTAAGGTTTGGCACTATTAAACGTCTTTATACTAAAAATGAAAACCAGATTAGTTCTAATGATGCTTTTGGCAGTAAATTTTATCTATGCTCAAAAATCAGAAATCTATACAAAAGACGGGAAAGCCTTACAAGGCTATGACGTTGTTGCATTTCACTTAAAACAAAAGCCTGTTTTAGGAGATAGTAGCTTTAGTTTCAAATGGAAGGATGCCAATTGGTATTTTGAAAACGAAACCAATCTCAAACTATTTAAAGAGAATCCTGAAAAATATGCACCAGAATTTGGAGGCTATTGCGCATATGGTTGCTCAGACGGCACTGGTCATAAAGCCCCTACTAAAATTGAGACCTGGACTATTGTTAATGAGAAATTATATTTCAATTATAATTTAAAAGTCAAGGAAATTTGGAACAAAAATCAAGCAGTGCTGATTGAAAAAGCAGTGAAAAATTGGGGCAATATTAAGGATAAGGAATGATCCATTAATTAGAAAGGATATCCAATGGCCAAGTTATATATTAGGTTTTCTTTTACCCATTGACTATCGCCAAAGGCAATCTGATTAAATACCCACCGGTTGCCTTCTGGCAAAAATGGTTTTCTAACTGGGATTGAAAAGTCTAATCGGAGCACAAAATAACTAACGTCAATTCTGACTCCAGTTCCTACACCAACAGCAAATTGTTTAAGGAAACTACTGGTAAATTGAGAACCGGGTCTATTAACATCATTCCGGATGGTCCAAATGTTTCCGGCATCCACAAAGAGTGCACCATATAAAACAGACAGCAATTTAAAACGCCATTCTGAATTAAGTTCTAGTTTTATATCGCCTGGTTGATCAGGCAAAGAAACAGTACTAGTTGCTGCATTTCCTGCATAATAAGATCCTGGCCCTAAAGACCTTGCTCTAAATGCACGTATATCATTGGTTCCTCCAGCAAAAAATGCTTTTACAAATGGTAAATTGGTACTATTCCCATATGCATATCCTATCCCACTTAAAATACGGCTGGCAATGGTATTTCTTTTCCCTAATTTTAAATAGTGCCTAAACTCAGCTTCTGTTTTAATATACTGTGAAAAGGGGATTCCAAGAAAGTTTCGCTGTTTCCCATTCATAATATCCGCCCCTGTAATGGCTCCCATCACTACACCGGAAAGGTCAATATTCCAGTTAATAAAATAGTTGTTGGGTTTATTATTGGCTACAATTAAACTATTGTAATTATAATTATAATTTGGTCCAACAATAAACTGTTTTTCTATGCTTCTTGCCAATGTTATGTTAGTATCCAACATTAACTGATAATCAGGATTAATGTAGGTGGGTTGAACCAAATTCAAAGAAGCAATATCTAAACGGTGTTCTTGTGTAATGTCTCTTTTCCAGATATAACCAAAATTCAGTTTAGCTGAATTCATGGTATACTGCGTATTCCGCTCAAAGAATTCATATCCTAAAGTAAGTTTTGTTTGGGGAGTAAAATCACCCTTAGATTTAAATTTAACTGGCCCTATTAATCTTGGTGAAATCAAATTAAACTCTACCCCGAATCTATTGGTAGAAATAGTGGGTTGTTGTGAATATACCTGCTTTTCAGACCCTCCATAAATTTTGGCTGAAAACTGTTCTGCGCCTCTTAATAAATTCCTATGCCTCCATGTTAAAGAGATTTCTGTACCAGCACTATTATTGGATTTAGTAAGCCCAGAAACTTCAGCCCTAAGTGATTTTATTGGCGCAGGAGTTAAGTAATAAAATGCATTGAGCGATGGTTGCTGAGTAGTATCTGTTTCCTGAAATCTGGCTTTTACAAATTTGTACATGCCTAAATTAACCAACCGTTTCAGAGACTGATTATGCATTTCTCTACTATACAAATCCCCTTGTTTAAATACTAATGCCCTTTTGAAAACAGAAGTTCTCACTTTACGCTGAGGATCATAAATATGGTAACCCCCAGAAATCCTAGATTGTTGTTTTACTATCTGCATACTGGTATCTGTATCAGCCGTATAATTAGCAAAAACATAGATATCATTCAAACGGTATTCTTGCTTGGCTTTTGGAGGCGTTTCCCTTTTAAGTCTTAAGAACATGTCTACATGATGCCCTCCAACTGCTGTATCTACATCGGCAATGATAAAATCCGGATTGAAAAAGTACATCCCTTTTTCTTTTAATCCGGCATCAATTCTTACTCTTTCAGACTTAATGATATCCAAATCATATCTTGCCCCTTTTTGCAAAAAACTAGCATGTGATAATTCATGAATATTTTTTCCAATTGCCGACAAAGTATCAAACCTAAACTCAAGGTTTCTAATTGTATATGCAGGCTGTACTAGGGCTTTATAAACAATATGCAATTCTTTGTTCTTCTTAGTAGTATCCACAGTTGCTGTAGAACCAAAAAAGCCACGATTCTCCAACCTATTTTCAATAATGGCTACATTCTTATTAATATCAATACCACTACCAAGTACCGGGGGTTCTCCAATCTTATTTTTAATCCAATAACTTAAACCCTTACCCTTTGGTTCACCCATTAAATTATATATGCCAAGTTTATATGGATACCCCAAAATATTGGCATTGGGTTTCTTTCTGATTAAAGAAGCTAATTCCTCTTTGGCATCTTTAATATCAATTTTCATGCTATCCTGCGCTTTCACAATTTCAAATTTTGAACCCTTATACAAGGTTTCATTCTCTGGCAGGTTCTTTGTTACATTGCAAGAAAGCAATACTAAGAAGAGCAGAAGCAACCATATTTTGTTCAGTTCTCTCATTGCTTGGTTGCTGGTTTATTACTGGATTTGCTTTTGTTTTTTTCTGCTTTTTCAGAAGCCGCTTTCTTTCGGAAAATTTCTCTCCAATGATCATACTCCAAAGTAATTACAAAAGTAAGTCCTGTTTCAATAATTTGACCTTCAATAACTCCTTCATAACTGTTCTTGCTATAGGTACGCAACATATATCTACCATCTTTACTTAAAAGATAATCCACGGTAACGTCACCTGCAATAATAGATGCATTGGGAGCCGAGCTACCTCCCTCTATGGGAACATTCGTACCCACATTTACCTTAATTCTATCATTGTTCATACTACGTGATAATCCAACACGCAAATCAGTTCTAGTTTGAACGGTACCTGAGGAATAATCATCCTGTGACTCAATTCCAACATTAATATCAACACCTTTTATAAGCCCACTGGCAAATTTGTTCAATTGATCCGTAAGAATACCACTTACACTTTGCCTTACCATGGTACCCGTAGTAGTAGTTCCAGTACTATTTTGTGTTATATCTTCTCCCACAAACCTACCTAATATGAGTAAGGCAAATACTTGTTTATTAATCTCAGACTCATCCAAACGCAATTGACTCAACTTGTCTTCCACCTCGGGCCATTTGGAAGCCTCTGGTTCTGGAACAATCACATCAAATGCTATCTGTGGTTTTAGTAAATCTCCCTTCATATTAAGGTACACTTCTACAGGTATTCTTTGCTTATACTTGTTTAATTCGGTATTGCTAAGTCCTCCCAATTCAGATTCAACTAAGTCAATAGGAGAAGCCTTGGTAGCATACATGGCTTTAATATCCACAATAGCACTCATAGGGTCACCAGTCCAAGTAATGGTACTACCCTTTACAATTTCAAATTTCTTTTTCAGTAGGTTAAAGGAGATTTGGTAGGAGCCCTTCTGTACTTCATACAAACCCGTTAAACTTAATTTACCACTTTCGTCCAATCCAGCTGAAAGACTTGACTTTCCTCTAACAGTTAGCGCATCTCCCGTTCTACTGTCTATAATTAGGGTAAAATTAGCGGCTGTATCAGTTTCAATGGTAGCACTCAAATTAATTCCCTTTATCAAGGATAGTCTTTGCACAAGGGTGTCCGAAAAATTGATTTGAATAACGCTGTCCTTTATCTTTTTTGAATCTATAAAATTCACTACCCCTTCTCTACTTTGAAGCTCCGGATCACTACTAGGTAGTACTACATTTAGATCGGTTAGTTTATTCGCTTTGAGCCTTGCATTAAGGTCAAGATTATCTAGATTCCCTTTTAATGTAACATCTGCGTCTATATTCAACTTGCCAAAAAACAATTGATTGTCTGCCTGAGTAGAATTCACCAGACTAAAATCATTTGCTACCAAGCTAAGATCCAATCCAAATTGTTGTAAATCCTTTGTTTGAATTGTTCCGTTCAAGACTGCGGATTTTCCAAGACTATCTTTTAGGGTAAGTTGATCAAATGTTAGACCGTTTTCAGTTATCAATAATTTTTCGTTCTCCAATTGAAATTTCTGACCCAACATAGTAGGTGTGATAAAGGCGTTGTTAAAAAGCATATCACCATTGAGTCTTGGTTCATCTAAGTTCCCAGTCAAATGAAAATTGGCTTGCAATTTCCCACCCGCGTCTCTAATCTGCCCAGCAGAAAAAGGAATAATGGATGCCATATTCAAACTATCCATTAATAGTTGCATGTCAATTGTTTCTGATTCTGTATCATAGAATCCTTTCACGGACGCGTGTGTACCCATTCCATTTAACTCTAGATCAGCCCTAAACCTTTTGGCGCTTTCATTATCCACTTTCACATCAAGATCACCAATTAGCGTTTTGTGATAAGCCAAATCCTTAATATGTATATCAGAAGTAAATACAGGCTTTTTAGTTGAAAGCATTAAAACCGCTTGACCATTGATAATACCTTCAGCTCCAATGGAATCCTGCCTAATCATATCTGTTAGTGTTCTAATACTAAAGTTTTTAAATAACAAATCAATTGGGGAAGAAGGATTGTTGGATCTGTTATTCACAGATATTAATTGGTCTTTGTATTGTAGGCCAACATTACTAGCAACAATACCCGCTGAATCATAGTAGATGCTATTTAAAGGATCTACTTGCCAAGATTGACTATTGAGTAAAAGACTATCTGGATTTAGGTGAATTCTTGTTCCTTTATTTTGCTGTTGCATTGATAAGGAAAGCTGATATAATTTCTCAAACAATTTATTTCGGAAAATCAGGTTTCCATAAACGGTATTATTGGCAATCCTACCATTTAATGAGGCATTATTTAAAAGCAAATTTTTTACAGCCGCATTTTCAAAATTCAAACCATACAGCATGGCTGTATCTCCAGTGCTTATATTAGCCTGCAATTTCCTAATCCTACTACCATCGTACTGTATTAATGGCGCATTTAAATTAAAATTTAAAATATTTCTATCTGAGACAAATTGCATAGTAGCACCCATAGTATCCGTTCCCTTTAATTCAGGCAGGAATTGTAAAACTATGGGCGATGTTCTAAATTGGAAACTTGCTTTCCAATCTTGAGGAACAAATAAGGTGTCTTTAAAGTTTTGTATTTGATAATACTGGTTAAAATGATGTTGCAGTGCCGTAGGTAATTCTGTTAAACGATACCTACCATTGATGCCCGCAATCAAAGGTTTTGAAAATAATGTGAATTGATTTTCCTCACCCTGCATATCAGCTTTGACCCTTGCAGTGTCAGATGAAAAATGTTTACTTCCCCTTGAGAACCTTATTTGACTAACAAAAGCCTCACCAACTAATGAATCTGGATGGGTATTTGAAAAATCAACTTTTAATTTACTATGCATAGAAAAGCTATCTGCTGTTAAATGCAAGGCTTTAAAATTCATAGTGTCAACAAGCAAAGACAGTTGAAGGGAAGGGAACCCTTGTTTTAATGCCGCTTGTGCATCCAAATCAAAAGTCAAATTGGAATCAACCATTGCGGCTTTAAGCTGCATGTTCCCTTGATTCAATGTTGCAGTAGCTTCTAGGTTCTGATAATTATATCCCTTAAACAGAAAAGATGTTATGGATGTTTGGAGATTGGCTTGCAAGGTTTTATAATCATATCCCTTCCCTTTAACCTGACCATGCATATTGATTTGACCAAACAAACTGTCTTTCTTTAGGAACTTTCCTAATTCAACACGAGAAAGGTCTATTTTGGCATCATATGTTTTTTGACTCAATGACATGAATCCATTTAGTTGAATAATCCCCATACTGGTTGTAGCAAGGAGTTTAGTGCCAAAACTGTTCATAGTTCCATTAAAACTACCTTTAACTCGCATGGATGCTGGAAGCTTTATAACAGTTGGAATAGACTTAGGGGGCAATATGGCTTGTATGTCTTTACTAGTGGTTGCCAATGAAAGCATGGGCAATTGAAAATAGGTTTTCTCCAGATTGGGTAAGCCCTTAATCTGCCCCCTCAATTGCAAAGCAGTTTTTCCAACCCCACTTGCATGAAATTCAGAGATATTCAAATTGCTAATACTTCCATTTACAATTCCGCCAGCACTAATTACCATGTTCTTTTGCTTAGCTAATTGTTTTTGCAAGTCTGGCACTACCATCAAAAGGTCTGAGATGGCTAGTTTACTATCTTTTAAATTTAAATCAAGTTTACATGCCCCAATTTCTTTGGCCAAAGAAGCAGTTGAATTATATTGTAGTTTAAGGTCTGTTTGTATATGAGACTTATCTGTTTTCAAATTAAACCCCTTTAAGAAGGCCTCCTTACTAGTATAGGAAAACTGGGTACCTAATGCTACTATTGACAAACCAGATTGTTCCTTAAAATGCATTTGCTGAATCTTACCTGCATAGTTATTTTCAGAAAAATCAACACTATCCGCATGAAGCAGTAAATCCTTAACGCTGATGTGAAAATAATCTAACCCAGATTTTTGTATTGGATGTTCCTCATCATCAAACTGAATATTAGTATTGGTTAAATCAATATTATTTGCCAATACTTGCCAAAAAGGCGATTTTGTGGTATCTAACTTATTTACTTGATTGGCTTGTTTAATCTTAGTTTGCTTTCCAATTTTTACTGCAATATTTGCTCCATCCAGTTTCAATTGATTGATTGGAATTAATAAATGGCCAAGGTCTAACTCTCCAACCTGCAATTTCATCTCTTGCACTTTCACATTAGAAGATAAAGCAGCGCTTGAATCAATAAAGGATACTAAAACTTGATTCAACAAAACTGGACCGGTAGCATACTTGGATGTTTCTGGAGCAATTTTCTGGATATTGGTTTTCAATAATCCAAGAGAAACCCTTGTATCAATACCTGCTAATTGGTCCTTAAACCTAAACTGGATATTTTTTAATTGTACAGCCCCCATTTGAAAGATCATAGGTGCGGAACTGTCTTTGGGAATCTTAGTCTTTTCAGAACTAGATTCAAAAGCCTTGGCTATATATTCAAAATTAAATACAGAGTCTGGTCGGTTTCGAAGAATGTTAGCATGAACATTTTCAAGTTCTAGATTACTAATAGCAACCCTGTTTTTAAGTATACCCAACATGGAAATATCTATCAGCAATCTTTGACCAGAAAGCAAAGTATCTTTTTGCTGGTCTTCAAAATAGAAATTTTTTAAGACCACTCTATTGGGAAAATCTATACTTAATCCGCCAATGGAAACCTTGGTGCCTAATTTTTGGTTTAGATAAGATACAGTCTTATTCTTGGCATAATCCTGAACAAATTGAAAACGGATCAATATCCATACCAACACCAATAAGCCAACCAAAGAAACAGCCACCCAGAAAAGGGCCTTTAATACTATTCCCGAGATTTTTTTAAAATTGGCTTTGTACATGTTTTACAGAAACTAGCAGCCCGGAGGGAACCGGCTATTTCCGTGAAGATAGCAAAATTAACTAGGAAAGCGGCAGGGTGAGTATCACCGTTGTGCCTTTACCCAGCTCACTTTCAAGGACAATTGAACCATTGTATAGTTCCATAAATTGCTTTGCTACCACCAATCCAAATCCAGAGCCCATATAACTAATGGTATTGGTAGCTCTATAAAATGAAATTCTCAAAAATCCTGTATCCCCAAAAGCTGTGGCTCTTTTTGTTTGAATTGATTTATCAAAGCTTTAGAAGACAAATCACTATCAGGAATAAAGTACTTGTTGGCTGATTTACCAAGCAATTGTTGCACAGGTTGTTTGTTTTGAAGGTCAATTCTGGTTAATTGAATGCGGTGTTCTGAAAAATGAGCTTCCCCTTGCTCCATATTCCATTCTGCTTCAAACACCAATATTTGATTACCCTGCTTTAAAAAATAAGGATAGGATAGCTCAGCACTACTTTTAAAAAGGGGTATCAAGTGGAAGTTTTGATCTAAGGATTGAATCCAAAAAAGCTGATAGCTAGAACCTGAAACACCATAGCTTTTTTCCAAAGAAAAAAACAAAGGGCCTGCATTTTGCATGCTGACACTATTTGCCTTAAAGAGATTAGCAATAACAAAAGGATAATCGTCGGGCTCGGTTTCAAAAGATTTTAGATACAGTGGCTGCTTAGTGGAATCCTTAAATATTGCCAATGTAACTGGCCTTGCTAAACTAGAATCAAATGAATGTAGGTGTTCATCTAATTTAGATCTGAACAAGACTAGGTTAACTATTTGGCTATCTACTTGTACTTGATAAAGCACTGTGTCAATACTATAGATAGACGTATCAACTATTGAAAAAAGGGTATTGTTTTGCTGCTTGATTTTACTGTTATTGCATGCTTGGAACAAAAAAAACACAGTCAATAAAATTACCCAATTGTAAATCTTTCCCATTATCCATTCAAGGTTTTTAAAACTCCTTGAATTGAAATTAGGCAACTGAACACTAGCATAGATACCCTACAGTGGGTATTTCTATATTAAGCGGATTGGAATACTATTTCCCAATACAGAACTTAGAAAAAATAAAGTCCAATTGATCTTCATTGGTAATCTCTCCCGTAATCAAACCTAGATAGTGCAGACACTGGCGAATATCCAGTGCCAACAAATCAC